>RRZT011530114.1_pt1 | contig 10206 bp, 8 predicted proteins | sample 2165551 | NCBI WGS metagenome assembly RRZT01 (sample SAMN10456910, study PRJNA506462) | wastewater metagenome | biome: wastewater; feature: sludge; material: wastewater sludge; isolation source: wastewater sludge with Escherichia coli K12::gfp cells carrying plasmid... | place: USA: Moscow, Idaho ...
CTGCTGGAACAGGTTTCCCAGAAAAAGCGGGAACGCAAATCCCATCAGTTTCTTCCAGATAGACCCCTCTGTCAGCAGATTTTTGTTTTGTGAATTATTCATCTTTTTCCCCTCCATCAATCCTTTTTATCGTAACATACCGCACCTGCTTTTTCAATCGTAAGTTGCGATATGCTGTCCACTCCACCCCCTGCAAGCGTGTTTCTCTTCGCTCCATTCATAGCAACACGTTTCGCGTTACACAAAACTCATGCATCCGCAAGATTTCACGTTCAGATTCTCGTTTTTCTGTGAACTTTGTTCGCAAAAACACCTCGCGGAACATTACCAGTGAACAGTAATGTTGCGGAACGGGTTTTCACAAATCCAATTGCAAACGTCCATATTTCGTGTATAATAAGACATATCATTATAATTATTTTTTCATACTTTTCGTAAATTTAAGGAGGACATATATTTGAAAAATCTGGAAACCATTTGGAGCAAAGCGGCTGCCCTGGGACAGACTCTGAAAGAATATCCTCGTCCGGATATGGTACGCCGTCACTGGATCAATCTGAACGGCATGTGGGACTATCTGATTACTGACAGCCGCATTCTTCCATGGCAATTTTACGAAAGCGAATATTTCCCCTTTGACGGACAGATTTTAGTGCCCTTTTCACCGGAAGCACCTCTTTCCCAGGTAAAGCGCCAGCTTTTGCCTGATGAAACCTTATGGTATTCCCGTACCATCCAGTTGCCAGAGAACTGCCTGAATACAGAAAGTCAGCGGCTTCTTCTGCATTTTGGAGCTGTAGATCAGATCTGCAGTGTGTACATTAACAGAAAGTTCGTCACCTATCACAAGGGCGGCTACCTTCCATTTACCACAGATATTACAGACTTTATTACAGAAGATCTCACAGTCTCTATCCTAATAAGTGTCCATGACTTCAGTGACACCTCCTATCATGCCAGAGGCAAACAGCAGCTGAAACGCGGCGGTATGTTCTATACTGCCCAGAGCGGGATATGGCAGACTGTATGGATGGAGATCGTACCGAACGAATACATAAGAGATGTGCGTGTTACCCCGGATTTGGACAATAGTCTGGTCCGGATGCGAATCCGCGTATCCTCCGCATCCTCGGCCGAAAATGCATCTCCCGCCCATATAAGTCCCACGGCAGCGGATCAGACAGATTCTCAGGGAACTGTTTTGGCTTTTTCACCTGACAGGCAGAATTCATCCAATGTGATCTGTAAAGTTTATCCTCCTGTTTTTCTCGAAGCAGACGGACTTAACGATACATTATGCCAGGATGAAATAACTACCGCCGCAATCCGTCCCGGAAAAGGAGCCACCCTCTCCATCCCGGAAAATATGCAGAAGTCCTGGACTCCCAAAGAGCCGTGGCTTTACCCCTATTCCCTGGAATATGGCAAAGACCGGATTCTTGGATATTTCGCACTCCGCAAATGTGACGTACAGATAGCTGACGATGGCTATCCACGCTTTTTCCTGAACAATCAGCCATATTTTCAGAGCGGCGTGCTGGATCAGGGCTACTGGCCCGACGGGCTTTATACAGCACCTTCAGATGAAGCTCTCATCTACGATATTCGTGCAATGAAAGATCTTGGTTTTAATATGCTCCGCAAGCATGGCAAGATTGAAACAGACCGCTGGTATTTCCACTGTGACCGCATGGGAATGCTGGTATGGCAGGATATGCCTAACGGCGGTTCTTCCTACCATCACTGGTTTGTCACCTATCTGGCTACATTATTAAACTGGATGCGCATTCCGGTAAAAGACCTCCACGCCCGCCTGCTCTCTCGCACAGATGAATTCGGCCGCCAGGAATACATTGACGATATCCGGGATATGGTCAGGACACTGTATAATCATCCTTCCATTGTCACATGGGTACCTTTCAACGAAGGATGGGGACAATTTTCCACAAAAAAAGTTACAGATTTTATTCACCGGCTGGATCCTTCCCGCCTGGTAGATTCTGCCAGCGGATGGTTTGATCAGGGCTGTGGTGATATTAACAGTCTCCATTATTATTTTCTGGGACTTCCAGTACCAGAATCAGACCGCGTACTTGCTTTATCTGAATTTGGAGGTTACTCTCTTCGCCTGCAAGAGCACAGTGCCTGTAAAAATATTTACGGATATAAGAAATTTACCACCAGCGAGGCGCTTACCGACGGCTTCTCCAGGTTGATGGAAAACACTATCGTACCTTCTGTAAAAAAAGGATACTCTGCAACTGTTTTCACGCAGCTTTCTGATATTGAAGAAGAAACCAACGGACTGATCACTTACGATCGTAAAAAGATTAAAATGAATCCGTTGATTGTACAGAAATGGAATACGAAGCTGAAGAAATCTTTACACAGCTAACTGTTAAACGCATATTTATCTGATGAAACAAAAAAACAGAAGCCATGCAGTCTTTTTCCATATACTGCATAGCTTCTGTTTTGTTTTCTTAAGCGCCAGCTTCAAAATTTATTTCCAGCTGACATTCACGTTTCGCATTTAAATTAGTTATTACTGCTGATTGCATTTATAGCAATTAGTTTGCTGCTTCTTCGTCAGCTGCCGCATCGGTCTCAGCCTCTGCATTTTCCACATTGTCTTCTGTCTTGATCAGAGAAACGAAAAGTGTCTCAGCGATAGGCTGAATGTCATCAGATTTCGGTCCGATCTGAACATTGTACATCATTCCCTCAGCATCCTCCAGGAAAGCGATTCCGTATGTACTTTCAGTCTCGAAGGAAACCGCATAGAGTCCGTTAATGCAAACCTTCTCAACATCTTCATACTCTGTAGCCAGCTCATCAGCCATGGAATGCAGATCATACTCTGTTCCAACATCTGTAGCGGTCACTACCATGTTCACGCCTTCTTCAGAATCCGGATCCTGTGCCTGGAACATAACACCGTCTGCTGCATCTTCATCTGAAATTTCCAGAACATCCCAGTTACTTGGTACATAGAGATCGAAGCCTGGCTCAAAAGATAACCATGTTCCTTCATATGCAGCTTCATCAAGCATGTCCATTGTTAATTCTGTAATCTCATCATCTGCAGCCTCAGTATCTTCTGCTGCATCTGCCTCTGCCCATACAGGAGCAGAAGATCCGGTTACCATTGCTGCGGCACACAACATAGCCATAACTTTTTTCCAGTTTTTCATTTTTCTACCTCACTTTTATCATATTTTGTGATATTATATAGAGGACCTAAAAAGCTTACAATACTTTCTAACGCCTCATCACCTTGAGATTACTATATCCGATTTATTTTGAAAAAACAATATACATGGGATGAAATGACACTTTCAGTGATATTTTGATTTACTGCAGGTTTTCATTCTTTTGGAGGATTTCAGCATTGAACATTGCAATAATTGATGATGTGCAGCAGGATCTTGATGCACTTGCAGAAGCTGCCCGGGAACATTATGACCTAAAACAGATATCTATCCAATTACATACCTTCTCTTCACCTGAAGATTTCTGGAACAGCTATTCTCCCGGCAGTTATGACCTGATTTTTCTTGATATCTACATAAAGCAGGCCAATGGTATGGACCTGGCCGCCCAGCTTCGGGAAAAAGGCGACTCCTGTGCTCTTATTTTTGTTACTAGCAGCGATGCTTTTGCGGTTGCCAGTTACGACGTGCAGGCAGCTTATTATCTTCTGAAGCCTCTTGATACAAACAAGCTCACAAAGGTATTGGACTCCATTCAGATCAAGCGTGCACAGGATACACGATATATAGAGGTGATCTGCGACCGTACCCTTCTACGTGTTCCTGTAAAAACCATTTTATATGCAGACACCTTTCACAATGCTGTCCAGCTTCACACAGACGCAGGAGTTCTGCGCACATACCTGACTTTCCAGAAATTCGAGGAACTGATTCACGATCTCCCCTGTTTTCTCTCCTGCTACCGCGGCTGTCTTGTGAATATGGACCGCATTTACAAAACACTGGAGGAGGGCTTTCTTCTGGACAACCAGGAAACCGTCCAGATCCGTAAACGGGGAGCTAACGCAATCAAGAAGGAATATCTGAATTATCTTTTCTCATAATACAAAAGTCTGCACAACTGGTTGCGCAGACTTTTTATGTGGAAGAAAGACCCGGCAAAATTTCTCAGCCTGTCAGTCAGCTTTGTCAGAAAGCCGTAAATCCATATCTTCCAGTGGAATAAACACATTCGCCCGGAATATACCGTTTCTGGCAGAAAAGTCGGCATATCCACCATATTTCTCTGCTGTTTTGGAAACAGAAGCAATTCCAATTCCCTGCCCGCTGTGACTTGTGGAATAAAAAGCTGCCCCATTTCTCTGCACTTCTCCTGCATAGGTGTTTTCAATATTGATCAGAAGTTTTCCCATTTTTACTTTGCAGATGCAATTTACATAAGCCTCATCCGCGTTCTCTTCTTTTTGCACTGCTCTCACCGCATTTTCCATCAGATTACCAAAAATCCTGCAGATATCCAGATCAGAAATTTTCATTTTCTCTGGAACCTCTACTGAATATCTGTACTTTATACCTTTTTGCTCCAGCTGTGACGCATAGTAATGTAAGATTGCATCCACAGACATGTTCTTGCAATAGCATACTGGTGTCTGCATTTTTTCGGTGCTCTCCTGTGCGAACTGATGAAAATACGCTTTCAGTTCTTCATAATGTTCCTGTTCCAGCAGAATGGAAGCAGTACGGATATACTGTCTGAAGTCATGTCTTGTACGGCTTGCCTCTTCCAGCGCATCAGTTAACTTCTCATAATGCTCCTTTTGCATAAGCAGACGCAATTCCATCTGTCTGGACTGTTCTTCATAGATCAGCCGCATCCGATAGCCTTCTGTCAGTTTTCTCCAGAGAAGCATTCCAAATATACCTGTCAAAATGATGCCGCCCCATTCCGGAAACCAGCCGCCAATAATCGGATCATACAAAGACCATATGCGGTCTGCTGCCAGAGATACTGCGTAAATTACGGTTCCTGCAAGAAGAGAAATGCCCTGCATCCCTTCCGTATAGAAAAACGCAGTTAAAACAAGGCATACAGCGGTAAACCATTTCAGCACCTCTGTTGCCGCTGAAATACCATAAGAAAGAGCTGCGGTCTCCATTCCCCCTGCAAAAATCCCTGCAAGTGTAACCCCAAGACCTGCCACAGCTGTAGCAAGAACCCCCCATACCATCCACTTATACTTTTGCCCGGTGATCTCATATTCCAGCAAAAGCATTGCCGGAAAAGCAAGAAAATAGAACAGCATTTCAACAGAGAACCAGGGCTGTACTCTTAGCGCCAGGTATGTATGCAGAAGGGGATAGCAGGTATACCCGAGCACACAAAGGCATACTCCTGCAAAAAGTACATTTTCCCTGCTTCTGGTTTTAAAAAATGCCCATACGGAAAACGCCAGAACCAGAATGATCAAGGTAAATACAGAGGAATTGATAAACACCGCAATTCCCCTTATGGTGTTTATTTTTAAAGGATTTCCAAAAACAGGTACACTCTGGATTCCCGGCGAAGCAGAGCTTTTATCTGTCACTGCAATCAGAATTTCTAATGAAATATTGGCCTTGAAGGTAAACATTCTGTTCTGAGTCCGTTCCACATAATGATCCGGGTCCGGATTTCCCATCTGTCCGACCAGAACACCATCCACATACAAACTATATGCTGAAAAAATTTCCGGCAGATACAAACCATATGTATGCTGCTCAGCGGGAAGCATGATTTTTAACCGGTATGTACCACTCCCATACGGACTTCTCCCACTGTTTCCAAGTTCCATTCCACCATATTCCCCAATAGAAATATAACGAAAATAATATTTATCCAGATCATCCTCCGGCGTAAGAAGTGCATCCGGATAATATTCCCATTCTCTGGACAAATAATAGACAGGAAAGCTCTCATAGGAGCCATCTGCATACAAAAGTCCGTGTATGGCTTTTTCCTCTCTTGTCATATATTTGTTATTTGAACAATACAACACGTAAAAAAACATAAAGGATAGAATCATGGTTATGATTACAGTTCCCCACAGCAGCTTCCTTCCTTTTTTATTTGCTTTGTTCTCCTTCACCCCGTTCCCCCTTTCGGAGCTTTTTGCCGCGTCTCATTGGTATATTCCATAACAATATTAACAAAATTACAATTATTATAACAATTGAAGCCGTTTTTTTATGTTGACTGTTAAGATTCTCATCTGAATTCGCTTTCTGGTTTTTGACATCTTCCGAAAGAAGTTCCTCAACCTGTTCTGACAGCTTTTCTTCCCCTGAGTCCGCCGCATTTTCCAGACTGTCTCCTTCCGGATCATCCTCTTCTGTGTTTCCACCATTCTCTGTCTGATTTTGTGGTTGCTCTTCCACTGTATAATCTCCGGTTTTATCAATGGGAATCACCGCAGCGTTCTGTGCATCATTTACCGAACCTGTATAGGAGTTACCTTCTTCGTCTGTCAGCATAGTCTGAGAGTCACGGTTCGCATACGGAATCTCCACGATAGCTCCTGGAATATCTGTAACAGCTTCTCCGTTTTTGGAAATTTTTACAGAAACATCACTTCCCACCCAGGAAATGTCTGTCTCAATCTGATCCTCCGCTTTTATATTCCAGCCTTTTACCACTTCCACAGGAACCCTGACCAGCACTCCGTCTCCTTCAAAAGGAATCAGCTTTACACCATTCTTCATAAGATCCAGCAGCCTGTTTCCTACAAGGATGGTGGAAGTATCCGTTACCCGCTCCGTTTCATCGTCAATATCCGGAAGCTCTTTGCCATCCCTGTCTGCATAATTGCGCTTGTACCAGTGCTCATTAGAAATAAGCTCCCCACAATACACAAAAGTATATACCCCGGTACTTCCACCTGGATAGGTTACGTAAATTCCATATTCCCAGCCAGCTTTAAGAACACTTTTTTTCAGATACAGACCCTTTCTGTCAAAATAGAAATTACTTTTGCTTATTTCTTTATCTTCATTATTTTCCAGCAGATATACCTGCAGATTGTCCAGCTGTTCATCTGTAAAACGGTCTAATATCATAGGAAAAAACAGAGTATCCACGCCAACCACACAGCACGTCTGTACTTCCGGCTGATCCGGGCGCTGAACGGTAATATAAGCAGACGCCCCCGGAACAGTAAGCTCCTGATCCACCGTGCAGCCTTCTGGAGCTGCAAAAGTTCCCGTCACTTTATAAACGCCAGGAGCATTCACATCAACCTGACTGAAATCCCATACCGAAGGCATGATAACAGCCGGATGGGCCGCAGTATCCTCATATTCTTCACAGGTGCTCCCAAAAATATAAAAAGTCTCCTCCAGCTCGGTCCGTACTTCTGCCAGACTCTGCCCCGCCCGCACCGCATATACCATGCAGCGCTGCAGGCTCTTTTCGTCAATCTCCTCGCAGGAACGGATAACAGTATCTTTTGATACTGTCCCGCCAATTGTTCCAGGCTGATAACTGAGTATCTCCAAGCTTCCATCTGACTGATAGCGGTATTTAAGATTTCTGGTTTTCCCTTCATTATAAACAACTGTCAGTGTATATATATTTTCAGCTATCATACTCTGGCAGGAAAGATACACCCCATCGGTATCCGCAAATCCATATCCTTCCTCGCTTACATTTACCCAGTCCTCTCCTTCTTTTTGAAGCCATATTTCCATCATATCTGGATTCTGCTCTGTGATCCATGGAAAATAGTAAATACCTGCTGAAATCATTCGGGAATACACCTGAATCTCCGGCTGTCCCGGATTCTGTACAGAAATCCATGCTGTCCATTCCGGAAGACCGACATTGCTTGTATATCCTTCCGGAAGTCTCACTGTCCCTGTAATCTTATAGGCTCCCACAGTCTGAATATCAATTCCGGAATAGTCCCAGATTGCATCCAGATAAAGCTCTTCCCCATCTTCTGTATATGCAATGCAGCTCATGCCGTCATAAATTTCCTGCAGTTTCTGCAGGCTTCCGCCTTTCAAAACTGCTCCGGCAGGTATGTAGAAAATTCTGGAAAAATCCCTTATTACATTTTCTGCTGCCCTTACTTCCTGCACGCTTTTCCAGGCAAATATGCAAAGCAAAAATAAAAAAACACTTATCAGACCTTTTAACCTTTTTTTCATTGATTTTCTCCCTTGTCCCAAGCATATAAGATTTTATCGTATAATACAAGAAACCTGTGGCGAACCGCAGGTTTCCGTGAAAAATGGGTGTTACTGTTTACTTTATCACAACAACAAGAGCGTGTTTGAAAAAGACTTTCTGCAAGATGTGCGTCACAATTTGTGGGGCGTGCAGATTGCAGGAATGATTTTTCAAACAGGCTCTAACTTTGCATTGTACCGTAATATGTTTTACATGAATGTCTTACTATCAGAAACAAAACTCCCTGAAAAAATCACATTCTGCATCATTGCACTGGGCAGCATCAATTGTTTTTACATCGCAGTGGAACACGTGACCAAGTTTATTAACCTTATCTCCAAACACACGATATACAAAGGGCACATTATTCTCCATCAGTTTCTGGACTAATGCAGGTGCCTGTGCTTTCTGATGATCTGCCACGGAAGTCATGCAAAATACAGGAGGATAAACATCTGTAATGCCGTTCAGCACATCAATGCTCTCCAGTTCTTCCTCTGTACCGCCTTCCGGAAGAAGTTCCTTCATGATCAGCATAGTCATATTGTCTGCCCCTTCCCTTGGGATCCTGTACACACCGCAATTTAAAGCAATTGCAGTAAGGGCAAAGCCCTCTGGTACAGCAAAATCATATTTGGCAGCATATGCCGGATTCGTACAGATTGCTGCATAAAGTCCCAGAAGATGAGCTCCTGCAGAATCTCCTACTGCAAAAATACGTTCTGTATCAAAATGGAATCTTCCTGCACGCTTCATCACCCACTTGCATACCAGATTTACATCCTCTAACTGTGCTGGAAATTTGCTCTCAGGAGCCAGACGATATGTAAAGTTTACAACTGCAAATCCTCGCTGTGCAAGACTCATACAATAGTACTGGTACCTTTCTTTGTCTCCATACATCCAGGCTCCTCCATGAACGCTGATAATGATCGGAAGGTCTTCTCCCTGTGCCTGCTTCGGCCTGTATACGTCCAGTCTCTGCATCTCCCTGTCATCATGTCCATATACAATATTATCCCAACGTTCGATGTCTTCCGGGGTATTCATAAGAGCATCACGCTCATCATCTGCTTTTTTAAATTCTGATCTGATCTTATCGCTTAATTCAGACATTGTAGTTCCTCCAGGTAATGTATTTTTCTGTGAATATTATAAATGAATTATATAGAAAAAACAACAGGAAAGAATCCTGCTTGCTGCATAAAAAAAGAACACCCAATCAACTCAGGTGTTCTTTAAAGATTCGCTATTAGTCTTCAACTTTAACGATCTCTTTTTTGTTATAGCTTCCGCAAGCCTTGCAAACTCTGTGTGGCATCATAAGTGCGCCGCATTTGCTACATTTTACAAGGTTCGGAGCGCTCATTTTCCAGTTTGCTCTTCTCTTATCGCGTCTTGCTTTGGAAGATTTATTCTTTGGGCAGATGGACATTTCGGTTACACCTCCTTAAATTTACTGAATATATCACTGATAGCTGCCATACGGGGATCCTTAGGCTCCTCGGCACATCCGCAGGGACCATCATTCAGGTTCTTCCCGCATCTGCTGCAAATCCCTTTGCAGTCTTCTTTACATAAGACTTTCAAAGGCCAGCTCATCAGTACCTCAAGATAGACCAAACGGTCCACATCCAGGTCATAGCCGGTGAGATAGCTGCTCTCATCCAGATCATTCACACGTTCTTCATCCGTAAGCTTCATGTCGAGTTTCCTCTTGAATTCAAAAGGAATCCTGGTCCTAACCTCTTCCAGACATCTGTCACATGGAATTCCAACAGTCACAAGTCCGCTTCCCGTCAGTTCCAGAACTCTGGAGCCGGTATTCGTAAACGTAAGCTAGACAGGTTCCTTAGCCATTACTGGAAAGGTTGACTGCTGGATGGTGATGGTATCAATATCAAAACGAAAACTGTAGTGCTGTCTATTACTCTCGGTGAGTGAAATGTCTGGTGAATGTATCTGTATGATAGGCTCCCTATTTAGACTTAGGGCATTAGACGTTTC
>RRZT010517265.1_pt1 | contig 10204 bp, 7 predicted proteins | sample 2165551 | NCBI WGS metagenome assembly RRZT01 (sample SAMN10456910, study PRJNA506462) | wastewater metagenome | biome: wastewater; feature: sludge; material: wastewater sludge; isolation source: wastewater sludge with Escherichia coli K12::gfp cells carrying plasmid... | place: USA: Moscow, Idaho ...
CCCTTCGCCATCGCTTCCTTGACCGGGCCGATCTGGATCGCCGGGTCATACGGCTGGATGATGGTCAGGTCGAACTTGTTGGTGACGGCATTCTCGATGTGCGACTGCATCAGTTCATTCCGGCTCTGGCCGTCAAAAACCGTGATCGACATGTCCGGATACTTTTTGCCTTCCTTGACGATCGAATTGGCCAGCCAGGCAGCGAACGAATCGCCTTGCGCCCGAGCGATGTAAGCCACCCGATACTTGGTTTCAGCCCATGCGTTGCTGGTACAGAGGACGGCCCCGACAGCGATCGCTGCAATGATCTTTGATCCCTTGAACATATTTAATTCTCCTGCGAAAAATTAACAGTTTTGCCCTTGAATGGTCTTGCCTAGAAACTGACCTGCCAGATACGAATGCTCGCTAACACCTCCTTTTCATAAGAACTCCGTCACGACGCTTTCTTTGCTTCCTTCTTCTCGAACGGCACGCGTTCCGATATGTCGCCGAGGATTTGCCTGGTCTTCTTGTTCTTGGACGCGATGTCGTAGGCAACCGCGAGGACGATGATTCCGCCCTTGCTCACCTGCTGCAGGTAGGACTGGATGCCGAGCAGGTTCATGATGTTGCCGAGGAAGCCCATGATGAATGCGCCGGCGAGCGTGCCGACCGCCGTACCCACGCCACCGGAGAAGCTGGTGCCGCCGATGATCGCCGCCGTCATCGCATCGAACTCGAAACCGATACCGGCATTTGGCAGACCGGCATTGACGCGTGACATGTAGAGCACGCCCGCCAGCCCGACCATCGCGCCATTGACGACGAAGGCCGACATCTTGATCCGATCGACGTTGATGCCCGAAGCGCGCGATGCTTCCTGGTTGCCGCCAATCGCGTAGATATAGCGACCCAGACGCGTGTGATTCAGCAGATACCAGGTCACCGCCGTAATGCCGATCAGGAACAGAACCGGCGTCGGAACACCCAGAACGGCGCCTTGTCCCCAGACGACGAAGTCACCCAGTTGGTAGATGTTCTGGCCGCCGGTCAGCATGAGCGCCGCGCCGCGCGCTGCGGTCAGCATGGCCAGTGTCGCGATGAATGGCGGCGTCTTGAACTTGGTGACGACCAAGCCATTGATGATGCCGCAACCCACGCCGACGAAGACACCAATCGCCAACGCTGCGCCCATCATGCCGGTGGACTTGAAGAACATCACCGAGATCAGGCCGGCCAGCGCCATAACCGAACCGGCCGAAAGGTCGATCAGGCCGCAAATGATCAGGATCGTCTGGCCGAAGGCGAGGATGGTCGTGATCGAGATCTGGCGCGAGATATTCGAGAAATTGGTCAGCGACAGGAATACCGGGCTGATGATCGAGCTAATAATGATCATCGCAATCAGGACGAGGAAAATGCTGTACTTGCTCGTCAGCAATGACCAGTGTCCGCTCAGACTTGTACGTTGATTCTTCATTTTTACTCCGCTCCAATGGTTGCGAATTTCATGATTCGCTCTTGATCAAACTCGTTGGCCTGTAACTCCCCGGTAATGCGCCCCTTGGCCATGACGTACATGCGGTCGCACACGCCGATCAATTCGGGGAGCTCGGAGGAGATCATCAGGATGGCTTTGCCTTCGCTCGCCAGCTCGAACATGATTTTGTAGATCTCGTACTTGGCGCCGACGTCGACGCCACGGGTCGGCTCGTCGAGAATCAGGATGTCGGGGTTACGCAGGACCCACTTGGCGAAGACGACCTTCTGCTGGTTGCCGCCAGAGAGGGCCACCACCGCCGTTTCCATGCTCGGCGCCTTGACCCGCATGCGATCGCAGACGGATGCGATGAACCCGCGTTCGGCCTTCTTGTCGAGATAGCCCTTGCTGAAGAACTTCTTGAGACTGGACAGTCCGACGTTCTCGCGAATGCTGCGAATCGGGATGATTCCGTAGCGCTTGCGGTCTTCCGAGAGCATCGCCATGCCGAGATCGATGCTGTTCTGGACGGTACTGATCTTGACCGTATTGCCATTGATCCTCACTTCGCCGTCGGAAAGCGGATCAAGGCCGAACAGGGCTCGCACGACTTCCGTACGCCCGGCGCCCATGAGGCCGGAGAAGCCGACGATTTCACCGGCGCGGATGTTGAAATTCACATCCCTGAACTTGCCCTCATCGCACAGCCCCTTGACCTCGATCACCGGCTTGCCGATGGTCCGTTCGGGTTTCGGCGGGAAGACGTTGTCGAGTGGGCGGCCGACCATCAGCTGGATGATGGTGTTGATGTCGAAATCGGTAGCCCGGCGGGTTTCGACGTGCGCGCCGTCGCGGATGACCGAGATGTCGTCGGCGATACGGAACAGCTCGTCGAGGCGGTGCGAGATGTAGATGATCCCGGCACCCTTGGCGCGCAACTGGGAAATCTTGTCGAACAGGACGTCGACTTCCTTGGTCGTGATCGCCGACGTCGGCTCGTCGAAGATGATGATGTTCGACTCGTAGGAGACGGCTTTCATGATCTCCAGCATCTGGATATCGGAGATCGACAGGTCCTTCAGCTTGGTATCGGGCCGGTAAGGCAAGCCTTCACGCTCGAGCAGCTCGACCGTCATCTTGCGGATTTTCGGCCAGTCGACGCCGCCGATCCTGTTCCGCGGCTCGTCACCAAGGAACAGCGACTGCTCCACCGTCATCTCGGGAATGTAGTTCAGCTCCTGAGACACCATGGAGATCTTCATGTGCCGCGCCTGGATGGGGTTCTGGATGACCACCTTCTGCCCATTGATCAGCACTTCACCCTCGTCGGGCTGGTAGATGCCGTTGATGATCTTGACCAGCGTCGACTTGCCCGCACCGTTCTCGCCACAGATGACGTGAACAGAACCTGGACGAACGGTAAAACTCATGTGCTTGAGCGCCCACACCCCCGGGAAGTACTTCTCGATCCCCCGCAATTCAAGTAACGGGATTTCACCCATCAAATCTCTCCTTGATCGAACGACGTACCAACATCTGTCGACACGACGAAACGCCTGGAAACACCTGACACGCCCGGCTCGCTCTTAGTGGCGACTTGCCGCACGACATCACCGGCCATCCTCTTGCTACCCCCATCAGCACGTCCGAAAAACGAACTACCGCCGAAAGAAAGCTGTAAGAAATGTCACAGACCAGTCCAGAACGTTACAAAACCAACGCCTGCCAACAATCTATGTTCGCAATATATCATCAAAATGTTACAAGTCAAGCGTTGACATCGCGAAAATGTTTGATAAGTCACATTGTCGTTGTTATAGTTAAATCGAAGATTGTTAGAAATGGTGATCTGCTCGTCAGATCGCCGCCTTTTCCACGCAGCGAGAGGTGCCATGAACGCCAATACGAGTCTCGAATTGACCAACCAGATACTCAGCGAACTCAACGCCACGATTAACGCTGTCGACAGCGAGTCGCTCGAGCGACTGGTCGAGGAGATCATTCGGGCCAAACGGGTGTTTTGCCTTGGCGCGGGGCGGTCTGGAATCATGCTGCAAGCCTTCTGCATGCGGCTGAACCATCTCGGCGTCATGGCCTTCATGGCGGGCGGTTTGCCTTGCCCCCCGGTCGAAGCGGGCGATCTGATCGTCGCTGCGTCAGGTTCGGGAACAACGCGGAGCGTCGTATCGGTACTCGATCAGGGCAAAGCCGCAGGAGCGCGTCTGGTGCTGTTCACTTCGAGTGAAAGCCAGACTTTGTCTATTGAAGCGGACGTGACGGTCTTCATCCCTGCGCCTTCGCGTCTCGTGAATGACGGCAGTCCGGTCAGTCGGCAGCCGATGAGAACGCTGTTCGAACAGGCGTTCTTCCTGCTCTGTGAAGCAGTCATCTGTCGTCTGATCGACCGTAAGGGGATTCGAGAAGAAGACATGGCTAAACGCCACGCCAACCTTGAGTAGCAGACAGTGCTTAACAACTCACCGGTCTGCGGAAGAGGCTCAGCTGCTGTGCGATAATGACCAAAGACTTGGCTTGAGCATGCACAGAGCTCACTGCCGAATGATCAAAACTCGAACGTCGGAGCCATAATGTCGGCCAAACAAGAACGTCTGCGGCAAATCCTGACTGCGCTTGAAACTCGCCACTTCATGAACATGGGTGAACTGGCACGCGCGTTCGGCGTATCGGAGATGACCGTTCGGCGCGATGCCAAGGAACTCGCTGAGCAGGGCTCTCTTCGCCTGGTCTATGGCGGTGTCGCGTCGCCTTACACCGAGGCGCACAGCGCGGCATACGTGGCGCAGGCCGAGCAGTCGGAACACACGGCGGAAAAGCGCGGTATCGCGGAAGCCGCTTGCCAGTTCATTGCACCCGGCGACGTGATATTCCTCGATTCGGGGACGACCATCCAGCAGTTCGCAGAACTCTTCCCGACCGACGTTCAGTACACGCTGGTTTGTTACAGCCTGAACACGCTCAACATCATTACGAAGCTCGATAACTGCACCGTCATTGCACCGGGCGGCGTTTTTTCACCCCGCTCACTGGTGTTCTCGGGTCCCGATACGGTCAACGTCATCCGCAAGTACCGCGCCAACAAGGCATTCCTCGGCGCCACGGGTTACGAGATGAAGCACGGCCTGACCTGCAGTTACGTCGAGGACGCTCCACTGAAGCAAGCGGTCATGGACTCCAGCGTCGAAAAGATCCTGCTGATGGACTCGTCGAAGTTCGGGAAGGTCTCAACGTGCAACTTCGCCGACATTGGCGACTTCAGCGCTGTGATCACGGACAGCGGCATTTCCAGCGAATATGCCCACCACATTCGTTCGCACGGTGCACGTCTTCTGGTCGTCGGCGGCGACGAGACGTAACACACCGGCTTTTCGGTACAAAGCAGCCTCCCCCTCCAAGTCCTCGATTCCATCGGGGCAACAATCAGGCAGTCGGATTTTGGCGAAGACGCACTGCGTTCGTTTTGCCAGGCCGCGAAGAAGACGTCCCGCCTTGTCGTAAACGGCGACCCACGAAGCCTGTAATGGGCTTGGTACGTCTCACCTTCCGCTAGGCACTCAGATCAAAGCGTGTATCCGAAGCACGTTGAACACGCAGACATGTTGCCACTTCACCACTTGGCGCTCTGTTTGTTATTTCTTTATCTTTTTGTGTGTTATTGTTTTACCACACTGCGTCGTACGAATTTCAGTCTCAAGCCATAAAAACACGACGGAATTCTGCAGTGGCACGACAGCGTGAACTCATAAGAGCAACTTCCTCGGCCGGGGGCTTTCCCGGCTCGATTGGCCAAGGTCATATCACGATGAACAGAATGAACGTCAAGCAGAAACTGAGTCTTCTCATATTGATCGCAATTGTCATGCTGGTGATCGTCGGCACAACGGGCCTTGGCGGTACGAAGAAGGTTGAGAGTGCGGCGGCGGTGCTGACGCAGGAGAAACTTCCATCGATCACCGCGCTGGCATCGATCCGCTACGGAATTTCCTCCATTCACGCAGCGAGTCTCGAGGCGGCCCTGTGGCGCGAAAGAAAGAACGCACAACGACGCTTCAAGGACATCGCTCAACGTCTGGACTCGCTTCACAAAGACCTGACATCCGTCGTTGCGATTTACGATAAGGCCACCTTGAGCGTGGAGGAAGCCGAGGCATGGAAGGCATTCAAGGGCACCTACGTCAACTGGCTTGCCCACGCCGCCAAGGCCAAGGCGGTCATTGGCAACCTGGCCAGTGACGAGACCATCGGCCGTAACGACGACACAAGCCTGGCAAGGCAGCAAGAACTGTTTGAAGACTACGACTCGGCGATGGCGCCGTGGGGCAGTACCCAGCCTTACCTGCAGAAAATTTCGGCAACGCTGGTCGAAGCAAATGTTCGTGCAAGTGCGCAGGCCGTTGATGCAGGGAGAACCGCCAGCCGGACCGCGACGATCTCCATTGCGAGTGTATTCATCGGCGCAACGATACTCCTGATCGCACTTGGCATTTTCATCGCCCGAAGCATTGTCCGGCCACTGGGTCTGATGCAAAGGACGATCGTGCAAGTCGAGGCCAGCAACGATTTCACTTTGCGAGCCAATGTAAGTACCCGCGACGAGGCTGGCCAGGCAGCGCAAGCCTTCAATCAACTGGTCACACAGTTACAAACCTCATTGCGCAACGTTCTGGCCAGCGCCTCGCGAATTGCAGACGCGGCAAATCAATCGGCCAGTGTTTCCCACCAGGTATTTGACGCATCGAATCGGCAGAGTGAATCCTCCGCAGCGATGGCAGCGGCAATCGAAGAAATGACGGTCTCGATCAGCGAGATCAACGCCTTCACCGGCGACGCATCGCAACGCGCCCGTGACGCCGGCGACGCCGCAAACGCCGGGGCTGAGATCATCTCGCGATCAAACAATGAGATGACCGCGATTGCGACGATCGCGCGTAGCGCTGGCGGAACAATCAACGAGGTCGGGCAGCAGTCAAACAGAATTTCCCTGGTTGTGCAGGTCATCAAAGACGTCGCCGACCAAACGAATCTGCTCGCGCTCAACGCCGCCATTGAAGCGGCCCGCGCCGGCGAGCAAGGCCGCGGGTTCGCCGTCGTTGCTGATGAAGTCCGCAAACTCGCGGAACGCACGGCAGCTTCAACAGAAGAAATCGCCAAGGTCGTCGGTGCAATGCAAAGCTCGACACAAAGCGCCGTCAATGAGATGCAATCGGTTATTCAGCGGGTGAACGCTGAACTAGACCTTTCCGCCCAAGCCGCCGACCGTATCGTTGAAATCCAAGGCAGCGCGAAGCAAGTTGCTGACTCGATCAGCCAGGTATCCAGCGCGCTAAACGAACTGAGTTCAGCGGCCCAGGATATTGCCCAACGCGTCGAGACCGTCGCCCACATGAGCGAGGAAAACACCGTCGCAGCAGGGAATACCGCCGACGTCGCCGAGAAGCTCAATTCGCTCGCCACTGACCTGCGGGAAACCGCGAACCAATTCACGGTCTAGCCGATGCCTTACGCAAAGGTATCCATCGATCCATGCTCTGAGGAAGTCGACTTGAAACCAAAATTCACACGGAAAGCCGCAGCACGCGCGTGTTTCCGCAGGGTTGCCCGCACTGGCTGCATCGGGTTGATGTCGCTGCTTTCGGTCAACGCGCTCGCTACCGGGACGCTCGACAAAATCGCCCAAACCGGCACGATCAGACTCGGTTACCAGGTGACACCGCCGTTTTCCTATCTCGACGACCCCAACGCGCCGCCGATCGGTTATTCGATCGATCTGTGCATGAAAGTGGTCAACGCGGTGAAACAACACCTGAAACGCGACGACATCAAGGTCGAGTTCACCGAAGTAACGCCGGTCTCCCGCGTCCCGATGCTCACCAAAGGAGAGATCGACATCGAGTGCGCCAACACGCCGAACACGGCCGACACTCGCAAAGATGCTGCTTTTACCATCCCGACCTTCATGGCAGTCACCCGGATGATGGTGCGCGACGGCAGCAACATCAGGACGCTCCCTGACCTCAACAAAAAAACGGTGGTAACGATCTGGGGGTCAAATATCGAGAAGATCTTCGACGAGACCAATGATCGCCTTTCTCTGGGCGCGAGCACGGTCATCGCCAACGACTTCGATGGTGCTTTCTCTATCATGGCGACCAATAAAGCCGACGCTTTTATGCTCGACGATGTACTGATCAAAATCATGCAAGCGATCAGCTCAAACAAGACCAAGTACAAGATCGTCGGTGAAGCGCTCGCCGTACAGCCATTGGCGTTGATGTTCCGCAAGGACGACGTGGATTTCAAGCGGCTCGTCGATGCTGAAATTACCCGCGTCATCGTCAAGGGCGAGATTTATCCGATCTACAAGAAGTGGTTCGAATCTCCGATACCGCCCAACAAACTGAGTCCGATGTACAAGCAATGGGCCGACATTCAGACGCCAGGAGGACAAATCAACCTCCGGCTGCCGATGGTTTATGAACTGCGGGACTCGTTCAAGGTACCGTCGGACTGGGTGCCCGATTTCACGAAACCCTTTCACCCGTAACGCGCTATCGGTTCCAACCCTGCTACCCGACGGCTAGAATAGGCGCTATCTCCGCGAGACAAACGTTCGACTTGATCGACCGACAGCTGTCTTCGCCCCACGCTTTCGCCGCATGGCCGGCGGTTCTTCTTGGTGGATTTTCATGCAGACGGGAAACAAGTTGGTCAGGCGCGTGTTGCTGTGCAACGACGACGGAATCGATGCGCCGGGAATGTCGGTCATGGAGCGGTTGGCAGAACAAGTTGCCGACGAGGTATGGATCGTCGCCCCGGCCATGGACCGGAGTGGCGTGTCGAATTCACTGAGCTTGAGAGAACCGGTCCGCATCATCAAGCGCGATGAACGAAGACATGCGGTCTATGGAACGCCGGCCGATTGCGTCGCCTTCGCGATCGACAGCCTGATGCTGGACACACCGCCGGACCTGCTGCTTTCCGGCGTCAATAGCGGCTCGAATATCGGATTCGAAACCATGCTCTCAGGCACCGTCGGCGCCGCGATGACGGGTACCCTGCTCGGCGTACCGGCCATCGCCATGAGCCAGGTGCGCACACCGGGCAAGCCGATCCACTGGCAGACAGCGGCAGCGCATGGCGTCGAGGTCATTCGTACGCTGCTAAGCGCGACCTGGAATCGGGAGGTCTGCCTCAGCGTAAACTTTCCCGACACCGAAGCGCACAACGTGAAGGGGATCAAGGTCACCACGCAGGGAATGGGAACCGTGAAAGGCATTACCGTTACTTCGGTGCCCGATCCGGACGGTGAAAACTACTATTGGCTCCGAATCGAGCACGGCGACCAAGGCGATCACGACTCAAGTGAAGCATTTGCGGTGGAAAACGGCTATATCTCGGTTACGCCGCTGGATCATGAGCGCACATCGGACGATTGCAGAAGTGCGTTGTTGAAAGCGCTTGCCGTATAGCAAGTCGCTTACCGCGCCATGTGGCGCGCCTGCCTTATGGTAGCTGCAGGTTGGTCGATGACAGCGAATGCAGGTGATTTCTGGAGGGCAAGTACCCGGCACATTGCCGCCACACATTGCCTGACCAGGCAACGTCGGCTGTGGCCGATAATCCGCCTGGCAATTTTTCAGAGCGCGATGGTGGCGGGTTTAAAATGAGAATGTGTGGCGGTTTTGCGAAGAAAACTGGTGGCGGAATACGTGCGAATACTCAGGCAGCTTCACGCGTGCCGCTTGTAGCGATTGGCGCTCCGTGGGCAGATTCCATGTCGGCACAGACCACACAGAGCCCACTTACGATGCCGGATACACGACTGCATGCGCTATCCAACAGCCAAACCCATCGATCAGTTTCCTTGCTTTTTTGGGGGAGTCCATATACGTAGGATTATGCGTATGGGCTATATTAACTGTGTCTCGTTATCAATTTCTAATCATACGGATAGAGAATTCGCAGTAGCCCCCCTTCCCATCCGACCTTTTAGCCTGATTACAAGCGCCATATAACCTCGGGGTCTAATTCTATAGCAATATATTATTTCTTTGATATAAATAGTCCGCGTAAACTTATTCAAGTTGATCTGCAGGATCTCACTAAAAAAGGAGGCCCCGTGGCTAATTCATCTCAAAAAATCCGTTAGGCAACATAATTGTGTAAATAAACAATTACTTGCGACTCACTAACCATTACTAACGCACCGGAAGAACTGATGTCCGCCATTGAAAACATCCAGCCCGAGATCAAAGACAACGGTCTGCTCCGCTTTCTCACCTGCGGCAGCGTCGACGACGGCAAGAGCACGCTGATCGGGCGTCTGCTCTACGACACCAAGGCCATCCTCGCCGACACACTGCACGCCATCGAGCGCACATCGAAGAAACGCGGCATGGAGGCGATGGACCTTTCGCTGCTCACCGACGGCCTGCAAGCCGAGCGCGAGCAAGGCATCACTATCGACGTCGCCTACCGCTACTTCACCACCGGCACGCGCAAGTACATCATCGCCGATGCGCCGGGGCACGAGCAGTACACGCGCAACATGGTCACCGCCGCCTCCACCGCCGATCTCGCCGTCATTCTGATCGACGCGCGCAAGGGCGTGCTGACGCAGACGCGCCGCCATTCGTACCTCGCACATCTCGTCGGCATCCCGCACCTCGTGGTCGCGGTCAACAAGATGGACCTCGTGGACTACGCGCAGGAGGTGTTCGACAG
>RRZT011473099.1_pt1 | contig 10202 bp, 8 predicted proteins | sample 2165551 | NCBI WGS metagenome assembly RRZT01 (sample SAMN10456910, study PRJNA506462) | wastewater metagenome | biome: wastewater; feature: sludge; material: wastewater sludge; isolation source: wastewater sludge with Escherichia coli K12::gfp cells carrying plasmid... | place: USA: Moscow, Idaho ...
CCCCTCAATCACGCCAAAGTCGGCGTCAAGCTCGTCGTCGCAATCGCCTGCGCTGCGGCCGCCGAAATGGCCGCCGCCAAGGCGCGCAAGGGTGCCGGTGACAGCAACCTCATCGACTATGCCGGCGTCCTCGGCATCCTCAACACGGCGATCGCCGCGCTCTGGCAGTCCTCGTCGGCCGAGGCCTGAGCTTTAGGGGATCAGCAACAACTTCCCGGTCGTATGCCGCCCCGCCAGGGCGTCATACGCGGCGCGGGCGTCGGTCAGCTGCCACTGCCCGCCGACCTGAAGGTCGAGGGAACCATCGGCCAGCGCGCCGAGGATGTCGCCGGCGCGCCAGAGCAGTTCGGCGCGATCGCGCAGGTAGGCACCCAGCGATGGCCGCGTCAAGAAGACCGAGCCGGCGGCATTGAGGCGCTGGATGTCGAAGGGCGGCACCTGCCCGGAGGCACCACCGAAAAGCGCCAGCATCCCGCGAGGGCGCAGCGCGGCCAGCGAGGCATCGAAGGTGTCCTTGCCCACGCCGTCATACGCCACATCAACCCCGCCACCGGCGGCGGCCCGGATCGCCGCCGCGAGATCTGGGACGGAGCGATAGTCGATCAACGCTTCCGCGCCGAGCCGTTCGGCAATCGCGAGCTTCTCGGGCCCCCCGGCCGTGGCGATCACTCGGCCGCCCTTGGCGACGATGAGTTGCACGAGCAATTGCCCTACCCCGCCCGCGGCGGCGTGCACCAACGCGAGGTCGCCGGGCTGCACGGCATAGGTGGAGTTGACGAGATAGTGCGCGGTCATGCCCTGCAACATCGCGGCCGCGGCCGTCGTCAGGTCCAGCGCGGGCGGGACCGGAACCAACACTGCCGCAGGCACATTCACCAGACCTGCGGCGCTGCCGAGGTGCATGGCCCAAGCCACTCGGTCACCGACGGCGAGGTCGACCTCGGGGCCGACGGCCGTGACCACGCCGGCGCCCTCACTGCCCACCACGAAGGGCGTGGGGATCGGATAGATCCCCTCCCGCTGATAGATGTCGATGAAATTGACCCCGACCGCAGCGACCTGCACCTGCACCTGCCCCGGACCCGCGGCAGGCACCTCGAGCTCGGTCACCGTCAAGACCTCGCTCCCGCCATGGCGCGGCACGGTCAGGGCCTGGGTCATGTTCATCTGCCACCTCCGGTGATCCAATAGCGCCGGACCGGAACGCCGTCGCTGCTCGTGACGACATTCTCCAACTCCCCGCCATTCGCCTCGATGACCGTGATCGACCCGAGGTTGTCGTCATCGCAGGTCACCAGCACCCGATCCAGTCCGAGCCGGTCCCGCGCAATCGTGAGCGACTGCCGCAGCGCCTCGGTCGCATGGCCACGGCGGCGCGCCGAGGGCCGCACGCTATAGCCGATATGCCCGCCCTCGTGCCGCAGGAAGTCGTTGAGTTCGTGCCGGATCGCGAGCGAGCCGACATACGCCCCATCCGCCTCCATCCACAAGAAGGTGCACGGGACGAATCCGGGCGCCACGGGCCGGTCGGGATCGGTGCGCCTCTCGACGAAATGCGCGAATCCCGCCGGGGACTCCAGTTCCGCGCGGGTGTAGTCATGCTGCACTCCCGCATCGTCGATCCAGACCCACTGCCCGTCGCCGTCGCGGTGGGCGCCCGCGAACTCATCGACGCCCGCGAGATAGGAGGCTTGATGGCGGGTATGAGGTGTGACCAGATCCATCTCATCGACCCTAGGGACCGGCACCGACAACGGGCAACTGGTTAACCGGCATCTGCGGCGCGCAGGTGTGCCAAGACGCGGGCATCGATCCCGTCCCGGCTGTGCCGGGTCTCGAGGTTGACCACCCCGATCCACCGTTCGAGGTCGGCAGCCGTCGAACCGCCAACGAATCCGAGGCCGTCGAGCGCGGCGCGCACCTCGCGCTCCAGCGCGCCGAGCAGCGGCTGCACGCCCTCCGGCCCGCCGAAATACAGGTCGTGAAGGTCATGGATCCGGGCCAATTCCTGCGGCGCCTGCTCGTGATCATCGACCCGCAGGTCGGCCAGCACGCCGCTGCGGTCATATCCGGCGCGCGGCGCCACGGCATACAGAGCCGCGGACTGTCGCCCGCGTGCGTCCCCGCCGGCCTCGTCGCCGGCGAGCAGGGCCGCGACCAGGCGCCGCGTGAACGGCTGATCTGCCCCGGCCACGAAGGCCGCTTCCATCGCCTCGATCACGGCCCGGCCGACCAACAGGTTCCCTTGGATTGCGTATGCCGTGCCCTCCAGTTCCCCGGTCAGCCCGCCCGCCCACGGCAGGCATTCGGAGCCGGTGAAGGTCGCGGCGTCCTTGGGCCCCACGACCCCGACCTGACGGTGGGCGGCGGCGAGGTCGTCGGCCGTCGCAGCCGCGAGGGCCCGCCCTGCCGTGGCGCCCCGAGCCAGGGCACTGAGCACCTCATTCTTGTAGGCGATGCGCGCCATCGCCTGGGTCGCGACCGCGCCCGTGCCCAGGCGAACGGCTGGCACCACCGATCCGACCGAGAGGAACTTGCTCGCGACCGCCACCCCATAGGCCGTGCCCTGCCGCGCAACGATGGAAAACGTCATACCCCCAGGCTAGGCAGGCTGGCGGGCCACGGGAAGGGGCACGCGGATCGCTCGCTCAGCCTTCGGTCCCCGGCCGGGCGCGTCCAGCTTTTGTCTGCGCGCGCCGGCGCTTGCCCTGAAGACGGCGCTCGGTGGACCCACGGCTGGGTTTCGTCGCGCGGCGCGGCGGCGGCGGGGGAGCCAGCCCGTCGCGAATCCGCAGGGCCAGCCGCTCGCGCGCCGCCACTCGGTTGCGACGCTGCGAGCGGTGCTCCTTGGCGCTGACGACCACGCGTCCATCGAGGTCGGCGCCGAGGCGCCCCAGGAGGCGCTCGGCGGCGGCGGGCGTGAGCAAGGGCACGAGATCCCCCAGCCGGATTTCCAGCTCGACCCGGCTGTCCGCGGTATTGACCGATTGCCCGCCCGGCCCGGGGGAGCGGGAGAACCGCTCGACCAGGAGGGCGCCAGGCACCATCAGGCCACCCGGCAGTCCCGGTCCGGGCGCGATCCACAGGTCCACGCCGCCATCCTGCCGGGTTGTCGGCGGCGCGACATAGGGTGGCGGGCGAGATGAGCACTCTGTTCGATGAGTCCGCGCAGTGGTCTGCGCAGGTTAACGCCGCCGGCATCCCGACCTGGGCGATGACCGACGAAGGTACGGCCCGCACCCCGGACCATGTCGCCGTGCCGGGACGCAGCGACCTAGCGGGGTCGTCAGCCGATCCCGAAGAACTCCTCGCCGGGCTCAACCCGCAGCAACGCGAGGCCGTGCTCCACGAGGGCGGACCGCTGCTCATCGTCGCCGGCGCCGGATCGGGCAAGACCCGCGTCCTCGCGCACCGGATCGCTCATCTCCTAGGGCATCGCGGCGTGCAGCCGGGGCAGGTCCTCGCGATCACCTTCACCAACAAGGCCGCGGCCGAGATGCGCGAGCGGGTCGCCGGGCTGGTCGGACCGCGCGCCAAGGCCATGTGGGTGATGACCTTCCACTCCGCCTGCGTGCGCATCCTGCGCCGGGAGGCGGGCAAGGTCGGGCTGAAGTCGAGCTTTTCCATCTATGACGCCACCGACAGCTTGCGGATGATGGCTTTGGTGCTGCGCGATCTCGATCTCGATCCCAAGCGCTACAACCCACGCGCCTTCAGCCACCAGGTTTCCAACCTCAAGAACGAGCTGATCGACGAAGAGACCTATGCGTCCCGCGTTGCCGACGAGGCCGCGGGCACCCACCACGAGCGGCTCGTGGCCGAGGCCTACACGATGTATCAGCGGCGGCTGCGCCAGGCCAATGCCCTCGACTTCGATGACCTCATCATGACGACGGTGAACATCCTGCAGGCCTTCCCCGATGTCGCCGAGCACTATCGGCGCCGGTTCCGCCACATCCTCATCGATGAATATCAGGACACCAACCACGCCCAATATGCGCTCGTGCGCGAGCTCGTCGGCGGTCCCGGCACGCGGGGGTATGACGAGGGCTCCCCTGCCCAGGTGCCGCCGGGGGAGTTGGTGGTCGTCGGCGATGCGGACCCGTCGATCTATGCCTTCCGCGGGGCGACGATCCGCAACATCGAGGAGTTCGAGCAGGACTATCCCGACGCCAAAGTCATGCTCCTGGAGCAGAATTACCGCTCGACTCAGACCATCCTTCAGGCCGCGAATGCCGTGATCAGCGCGAACCAGGGCCGCCGAGAAAAGAAGCTGTGGTCCGAGGCGGGAGCGGGGGAGCCGATCATCGGCTATGTCGCGGACTCCGAGCACGACGAGGCCGCCTTCGTCGCCCGCCGCATCGACACCCTCGGCGATGACCATGAGGTCAAGCCCAAGGATGTCGCGGTCTTCTATCGCACCAATGCCAAGTCCCGGGCCATCGAAGAGGTCTTCGTGCGCGTCGGCCTGCCCTACAAGGTCGTCGGCGGCACCCGCTTCTATGAACGCAAGGAGATCAAGGACGCGCTCGCCTATCTGCGCGTCCTCGCCAACCCCGAGGACACCATCAACCTGCGCCGGATCCTCAATGTCCCAAAACGCGGCATCGGCGACCGCGCCGAAGCCGCCGTCGCGGCACTTGCCGAGCGTGAACGCATCCCCTTCGTCGCCGCCCTCGGCCGGGCGGGCGATGCTCCTGGCATCGCGACCCGGTCGGCCACGGCGATCGGGACCTTCACCAGCCTCCTCGAGGGCCTGCGCCAGGTGCGCGAGGATGACAACGCGGGGGTCGCCGATCTGCTCGAAGCCATCCTCGATCGCTCCGGGTATGTCAGTGAACTGCGCGCCAGCCGGGACCCGCAGGACGAGACGCGGCTCGAGAATCTGCACGAACTGATCTCCGTCGCCCGGGAGTTCGATGAGGTGCGCGTCGAGACCGGCGAGGTGATTTCGCTCGACGACTTCCTTGAACAGGTCTCCCTCGTCGCCGATGCCGACGAGATCCCCGACGCCGAGGACGGCGGCGGCGTGGTCACGCTGATGACCCTGCATACGGCGAAGGGATTGGAATTCCCGGTGGTCTTCCTCACCGGCCTCGAGGATGGCACCTTCCCCCACCAGCGATCGCTCGGGGACGCCAAAGAGCTGGAGGAAGAGCGCAGACTCGCCTATGTCGGCATCACCCGGGCCCGGGAGCGGCTGCACATCAGCCGGGCCAGCGTCCGATCGGCCTGGGGCGCACCGCAATACAACCCGGCCTCACGCTTCCTCGATGAGATCCCCGAGCAGCTCGTCGCCTGGGAGCGCACCGGCCGCTCGCCCGGGCAGCGCACCGACGCCCCCTCGCTCGCCCGGCTCGCCGCCCGGCCGGGCGTCCGCTCCCCAGGCAGCAAACCCCTGCTCGCCCTCAAGGTCGGCGATCGGGTCAGCCACGACAGCTTCGGGCTCGGCACGGTCACCCGCATCGACGGCGCCGACGAGCGGACCCAGGTGCACGTCGACTTCGGCGGTGACGCCGGTGTCAAGCGACTGCTACTGCGCTACGCCCCGCTGGAGAAGCTCTAACCCGGTAAGGCGCGGACCTCGCTGCGCTCGGCCCCGGTAAGGCGCGGACCTCGCTGCGCTCGGGCTGCTCCTTCTGTTCCGAGGAACCAAGCTCGCTTCGCTCGACGGTTCCTCGGAAGGCCCGAACCTCGCTGCGCTCGGTCTGGCCTTGGGTCCGGGGGAACCTAATCCCGGAAGGCACGGGCCTCGCTGCGCTCGGCCCCGGTAGGGCGCGGACCTCGCTGCGCTCGGCCCCGGTAAGGCGCGGACCTCGCTGCGCTCGGCCCCGGTAAGGCACGGACCTCGCTGCGCTCGGCCCCGGTAAGGCACGGACCTCGCTGCGCTCGGCCCCGGTAAGGCACGGGCCTCGCTGCGCTCGGCCCCGGTAAGGCGCGGACCTCGCTGCGCTCGGGCTGCTCCTTCTGTTCCGAGGAACCAAGCTCGCTTCGCTCGACGGTTCCTCGGCGGTTCCTCGGTCAGAACTTCAGGCCCTGCTTCGTCAGCCAGGGCTTGGGGTCGACGGGGTCGCCGCCGGCGGGGTGGATTTCGAGGTGCAGGTGCGGGCCGGTGGAGTTGCCGGTGTTGCCGGTCTTGCCGACGAGCATGCCGGGGGTGACGTGCTGGCCCTCCGCGACGGCAATCGAGCTCATGTGCGCGTAGTAGGAGACGGTGCCGTCCCAATAGCGGATCTCGACCTTCATGCCATAGCCGCCGCCCCAGCCGGCCTTGGTGACCGTGCCGGAGGACATCGCGCGCAGGGGGGTGCCGACAACGGCGCAGAAGTCGAGGCCTGCGTGGAGGCGGCCCCAGCGGTGCCCGAAGCTGGAGGTGAGGTTGGGGTTCTTGACGGGGCTGACCCAGCGGTGGGCGAGCGCCTTGGCCTTGGCCTTCTTCTTCGCGGCTGCCTTGGCCTTCGCCTTGCGCTCGGCCAGCGCTTCCCGCTCCTGCTCAGCACGCTGGGCGCGGATGGCGCTCTGCTCGCGGTTCGCGATGGCCGACTCGGCGCGCACATCGGCGAAGTACGGGGTGTCCGAGGCCGTGACGATGGCGGCGGCTCGGGCACTGAGAGCCGACGAGATAGCGGCGGGGTTCGCGGTCGCCGTGGCGGCGCCGACCGAACCGGACATGGTCAACGCGAGAACGGCGACGGCGCCGGCCGGGACGGTGGCACGGGCAAGGGTGGTCGCACGGGTCGCGGGGCGCGACGCAGCGTGCTTGCCGGAGGTACGGCGCACAGGGATGGTCCTTCGGGGAGGGGCTGGGGGGAGCCCAAGAGCGGGGGACGTTCGTAATTACGGTAGCGTGATCGATTCGTTATCCAAAATTCAAGCAACTTCTGTGTGTGCGTCCGCATCCCTCGTGATAAGCCCCTGGAACCCTGTTCGCCCCGTCCCACCCGGTGTGACCTGCAGGTATGACGAGGCAAGGGTCATCTCGACGTCGCAGCAGCCCTCGGTGCGCGAGATCGCGCACAGGGTCGTACGATCTAGCGGGAAATCGGGGGTGGGACGCGCCCAACCGAAACCACAGGACCGGCGTCTACGGCACATGACCGCGATCGCCGTGCCCCGGGGGACAGTATGGGAAGGGAGGGCTGTGGCGTACGGCGCCAAGAGCACCACAGCCGACGAGGTCGCAGTCCGCGAGATCTATCGAGCGCACTACGGCATGCTCGCGGGCTGGTGCGCCAAGCTCGTCGGCGATCGCGATCTCGCGCACGATGTGGCCACGGAAGCCTTCGTGCGCCTGCTTTCGCACTGGGACGATGTCGCCGAGCCGCGGGCCTGGCTCTTCACGACCGCCGGCAACATCATCCGCGACCATTGGCGCAAGAAGGGCCGCGAACAGATCGCCTACGGCAAGGTCGGCCATGAGATCGAGGTGGCACCCGATGTCGACCATGCCCGCGACCTCTCGGTGCGCGATGCCGTGCAGTCCCTGCCGGACCGGCTGCGCCTGGCCGTAATGCTCCACTACTTCGCCGACCTGTCCGTCGCGCAGGTCGCCGCCCAACTCGGGAAGTCCGAGGGGACGGTCAAACGCGACTTGTGGGACGCCAGACAACGTCTGGCCGCACGACTGGAGGATGCGCGATGAACGAACACGATCCCGTGGAGGAGTTCTTCGCTCGAGAGCGCGGTTCCATCGAGCCATTGCCCGGCGGCGACGACCGCTGGCAGGAAATCGTCGGGCAGGCGCGCGCCCGTCGTCGCCCTAACCGGTCCTGGATCGGGTATGCCGCGGCGATCGCCGCCGTGGCCAGCCTCGCCGGAGCCGGCGGCTGGCTCGCGCGTGGCTCCTTGCCCGGCAACAACACCACCGACCCGCTCGCGAGCGGGTCGAGCACGATCGCGCAGACCAGCTCGCCGAGCACCTCGAGCACCTCGTCACCAAACACGCAGGGCACACGCACCCAGACCTCGACCAGCACCTCGACGTCGACCACCAACCCGACGAATCTGCAGGTGCCGCAAGACTTCTCGTTGATGTCGCTGAGCTATGCCGGGCAAGACACGATGCTCGCCATCGGTTCGGGGACCTGCTCCGGGCCGGCCTGCCCCGCGGTCATCAAGTCCACCGACAATGGGGCGACCTGGAATCTCGCCGCCACCTTGAAGGGGGCCGACAGCCCCGGGCGCGCCGCCCTCGGCCAGGTCGGCAGTGACCGTGCCTTCACCGGGATCCGGATGGCGAACCCGAGCTTCGGCTGGATCTTCGGCGGCGGCGCCATGCGGACCACCGACGGCGGCAGCCACTGGGAGGACTTCACCACCCAGGGCGCGGCAGTGATCGACCTGGCCGCCACCAAGGATGGGGCGGTCCTGACGTCGGTCACCGAGGGCTGCGATGGCGCCAAGTGCACGGGCGATGTCCTGATTGAGAAGGCCGGCGTCGGGGACACCAGTAGCCGCGAGCTCAAGCGCATCGAGGTGGATGTGCCGATCGAGTCGGCCGATGTGGAGTTCTCCCTATCCGGCACCGCGATCGTGCGCATCCGACCGGTGGCGGGCTCGGAGGGGAAATACCCCGGGGCGACCTATGCCGTCACCGGCGACACGGTCACCGAGATCGACCTCGCCTGCGTGGACAGCTCCGCGTTGTATGTCGCCGCGTCGGGCGGCGAGCGCGACTTCGCCCTGTGCCCGGCCGCCGGCGAGGGCGTCTGGGATCTCGCGCAAGCGCCCCTGGCCAATGGCACCACTCCGGCGTGGGCCGCGGTCGATGGCGACCAGCTCGACCTTGGCCCCGGCGTCTTCACCTCGGCCGCGACCACCGATGCCCAGAACCTGGTCGCCGCCCCCGGCGGTCGCGGCGGTGAGGGCGGCCTGCTCGTGAGCCACGATGGCGGCCAGACCTGGAAGGCCCCCGCGTCCGCGCCGCCGCTGCCTGATCGCGGCTGGCGTTGGGTCGCCTCGCCCGGCGCCACGTGGTTCTATGCGATCCCGACCGATGGCATCCGGGGATTCTGGCGAAGCACGGACAATGGCGAGACCTGGGAGCGGGTCGCTCTCGACGCGAAGTGACCCGGCCTCGGACCAACGGTCGGACTCTGCGCCCAGCGGGGGCCTAGATCGCGGTCCCGGCCGGTGTTGTGGTCGAAGCATGCGCTCCGACCCTCTAGGCTCGGATTCGACCCCTGCCGCACCGACGCAAGCAAGGACGGACAACAAGCGTGGACCTTTTCGAGTACCAGGCCCGTGACCTATTCGAGCAGCACGGGGTGCCCGTGCTCGCTGGCGCGACCGCCACGACGCCGCAAGAGGCCCGCGCGGCCGCCGAGATCGTGGGGGCCAAGAGTGGCGGCGTGACCGTCGTCAAGGCTCAGGTCAAGACGGGTGGCCGCGGCAAGGCCGGTGGCGTCAAGGTCGCCAAGAATGCCGACGAGGCCGAGCAGTATGCCGAGCAGATCCTCGGGATGGACATCAAGGGCCACACGGTCGGCACGGTGATGATTGCCCAGGGCGCCAAGATCGCCGAGGAGTACTACTTCTCGATCTTGCTCGATCGTGCCAACCGCACCTACCTGGCCATGTGCTCCAAGGAGGGCGGCATGGACATCGAGACCCTCGCCGTCGAACGCCCCGAGGCGCTCGCCAGGATTGCCGTCGACCCCAATGTCGGCATCGACACGGCCAAGGCCCAGGAAATCGTCGATGCTGCCGGCTTCGATGCCGAGACCGGCGCCAAGATCGTGCCGGTCCTCGAGAAGCTCTGGGTCGTCTATCGGGACGAGGACGCGACCTTGGTCGAGGTGAACCCGCTGGTCAAGACCGAGGACGGCGAAATCGTTGCCCTCGACGGCAAGGTCTCGCTGGATGCCAATGCCGACTTCCGCCAGCCCCATCACGCCGGTCTGGAGGACAAGGCCGCCGCGGACCCGCTGGAGGCCGCCGCCAAGGCCAAGGACCTCAACTACGTCAAGCTCGACGGTGTCGTCGGCATCATCGGCAACGGCGCAGGCCTGGTGATGAGCACCGTGGATGTCGTGGCCCACGCCGGAGACGCCCGCGGCGCCAAGCCCGCCAACTTCCTCGACCTCGGTGGCGGCGCCAGCGCCGAGGTCATGACCAACGGCCTGCACATCATTCTCGGGGACGAGCAGGTCAAGTCGGTCTTCGTCAACGTCTTCGGTGGCATCACCTCCTGCGACGCCGTC
>RRZT011651631.1_pt1 | contig 10202 bp, 7 predicted proteins | sample 2165551 | NCBI WGS metagenome assembly RRZT01 (sample SAMN10456910, study PRJNA506462) | wastewater metagenome | biome: wastewater; feature: sludge; material: wastewater sludge; isolation source: wastewater sludge with Escherichia coli K12::gfp cells carrying plasmid... | place: USA: Moscow, Idaho ...
CTTTTCCATAGAAGTGTAAATTTATTTTTTGGTGGAGTAGGATTAATATTAGTAATGGTATCAGCTTTATCAGCTACATTTGGGTTAAGGTTATATAATTCAGAAGGGCATTCGGATAGATTATTGCCTAACCTCTTAAAATCGTCAAGATTAATTATATTAATATATTCAGGATACATAATATCTGGAGTTGTATTGTACATTTTTTATGGAATGAATTGGTTTCATGCATTAAATAATTCAATAGCAGCTGTGTCTACAGGGGGCTTTGGATTAACAGCAAATAGTATAGGTGAATATAAAAGCTTACCTATAGAATTGATAACAATAATTCTTATGATACTTGGTTCAACAAATTTTGCAGCAAATATTCTTTTATTTAAAAAGGAAAGCTTTAGGAATTTTTTTAGACAAAGTGAATGGAAATTTAGTTTAATAATTTACGGGATATTTATACCATTGTTAACTTTTTCATCATTAAAGTTACTATATGAATCTATAAATGAGACTTTTAGAATATCTTTATTTCAAGCAGTTTCAGCGTTAACAACAACAGGATTTTCTACAGTATCTTTTAATAATTGGCCTCCATTTTCAGTTTTAGTATTAATCGTTTTAATGATTATAGGTGGTGGAACAAATTCAACAGCTGGAGGAATGAAACAATATAGAGTATATTTGATGTTTAAAAATTTTATATGGGAACTTAGAAAAAGATTTAAATCTAATAACTTGGTTAATGAAGATTTTTATATTAAACCAGATGGAAAAACATTTATAAATCCACTTCATATACTAGAAGCTACAAATTATTCATTTATTTATATAGTGTGTTTATCTATAGGAACAATGATTTTAACTTTAAATGGGTATAGTTTGCAAAATTCTTTATTTGAATTTTCTTCTGCTCTAGGAACCGTTGGACTGTCAATGGGAGTAACAACTCCAGATACAAGTAAAATAGTTTTATGGACTGAAATAATAGGAATGTTATTTGGTAGATTAGAAATTTTTGTTTTCTTTATCACGATAATAAAATTTTTTAAAGATATTAAATTAATTTTAAAAAATCCAAGCAATAGATAAATAGCTTGGATTTTTTCACTATACAAGCAAATAATGTAGAAATGTATTCAAATATTTGGTTTTTTAATATTAGTTAATATAAATCTCATAATTTTTTTCATATGTTTTGTAAAATAATAGATTTCTTTTTCTCCATTAATATTAGCAGCAACACAAATGACTCCAATAGAATAACCTAAAACAATAGAAGCTTCCATAAACTTAAGAAATATGAAACTGTAAAAACCAATTGAAATACAAATAGTATTTAAATGTAGATAAAAGTTATTATCAGACTTATATTCTATAAATTTTGAAGAAGTCTTATTAAAAAAGTTTACATTATTATTAATAACATTCAGTTCTCTTTTCTCTGCAAAATATAAAATAATGTAAAGAATTATTGGTGGGAAAATTATCAATATCCATAGAGGATAAAATAAAAATTCAAAATTATTAGGGTCTATAGATTTAATACCTAAAATTTTTTGGAATTTATTAATAAAAAAGCAAATGACAAATAATCCTACAAACCAGCTGAATAATGCTGAGGCAAAGTCATAAAAATTTTTGGAAAAATCTTGATTTTCTAAATCATATTTATTATACATTTTGGTCACCTCAAAAAATAAAATTAAATAAATAATGTAAAAGTAAGAAAATAGTAGTAGGTATTAATATCCTTAATGCGATAAGAGAATAAGCAGAAGGACAGTTACCATATATTTTACCAGTTTGTCCATTGACAATTAAAGTATAATTGGATTTTTTATATTTAAGTTTGATAAACCATATGGGCAAAAAATATTGATTAAACAAAATAGTATCATATGTATTGTTTTTTTCATAAATAGTATAATCTCCTAATGGAGGAATTGCAATACGAATATCATCTAGTATTGTTTTTTCCATTTTTATCATAGCTTCTTTCCAAGCATATTCAATGTCAATATTTGATTTCTCGGCAAGGAAACTATTAAAAAAAATAGGGTTATAAGCAATAATTTTATCAAAATCATAGTCATTAATAGTGTTGGAAATTTCTTTGTCATAATTTTTACTTCCAGATACAAATATGTTATTAAAAGTATTTGTATATTTTTTTTCTTTTAAAAATGATTGCTTATTTTCATATTGTTCAATTAAGTAAGTAACACTAACATCTGTAGAAAAAAACCAATATGGAATAAAAACTCCAACAGGATTAGAACTATTAATACTTTTTACAAATTTTCTAGGAGCAACTTTATGTAATTTTAACCAATCTTTTAAGAGTTCTTTAGATTTTTTTTTATCAATACTAAAAGGAATCATTCCATCAGGTTTTTTATACTTTTTTGTATCAACAATTTCAACTATATTAGTTGAATTACAATATGGACAAGAATTTACAATAGAATCTTTATTAAAATCTAAATGAGCACCACAACTTTTACAATTTATTGATTTAAAATCATATTCAAATAAATTCTTTAAGTCATCTTCTACCAAAGTAAAGCTTTGAACTAGTCCAATTTCTTCCTTGTTTACTTCAACACCACAAGAATCACAGATAACACTGTTATTGTTAAAATCATATTTTAAATTACCACCACAATGAAGACATTTAGATAATTTTAATTTATGTTCAGATATCACAAGTTCTATACTCCTTCCAAATAAAAACAAGAGATAATTTTAATATATTTTAACAGAATTATCTTTCTATTGCTAGAAGTTTTTAAAAGTTAAAAAACAAAATTCCCTATAACAAATCCGAATCCAAATCAAATAAAGCAGGACTTCCTCCAGTATGTAGAAATAAGACATTTTTATCTTCAAAAAATTCTTTTTTAGATAAATCAAGTAATCCAGCAAAAGCCTTACCTGTATAAATATGGTCAACTATCAAACCTTCAGATTGTGCCAATTTTTTAATGGCTAAAAGTCCATCTTCGCTAGGAATTCCATATCCTTCACCAGTATATGCGTCAAAAAGTTTAATGTCATCTAAAGTGATATTCAAATTCCAGTTATAAAATTTTAAATATCCATCTATTTCAGTTTTAATTCTTTCTGCGTAAGCTTTTGCTGAACCAAGAGTATTTGTAACCAAAATTCCAAGGGGTTTAATGCCAGTATTATAAAGTTTCTCTCCAATTATAAGAGAAGCAATAGTGCTAGAAGTTCCAACACCAGTAACCAAATAGTCGCAATTTATCCTAAGTTCTTGAAGTTGAGAATATATTTCAGAAGTAGCATTAATATACCCAGCAATTCCAGGAGGCATTTTTCCTCCACCGGGAATAACATAAACTATTTTACCTTGTTTTTCATATTTAGATTTTATTTCTTGAACAAGTCTTTCACCTTCTTCATCAAGAAGTCTATTCAAATCTCCAGTTGAAAGCTCTTCTTTGTTTTTTATATCAGCAAAATGAATTTCAGCACCAAGAACTTTATCTAGTAATGTATTTCCTTTATATTTTGAAGGCTCACTCCCCACTAAAACAGCAACAGTTTTAATTCCAACTCTATTTGCACATGCAACAGTAAGTCTTACATGATTTGATTGTACTCCCCCACTTGTTATAACTATATCAGCTTTTTTTTCAAGAGCATCGCCCAAAATATATTCAAGTTTTCTGACTTTATTTCCACCAAGTCCAATTCCAAGTAAATCATCTCTTTTAATGTAAATATTATTTTTAAATTCCTTTGATAAATTATTAAGCTTTTCAATCGGTGTTTTTACATTGCACAGCTCAATTCTAGGTAAATCTTTTATATTCATAAAACCTCCCATAGTTAGTTAACAATGATTAGTTAATAATTAAAAATTGATGTAGATTGCAGAGCAATCTTTCAATAACTATTAACTTTTTAATTTTTAACTATTAATTATATTCTCTCAAGTGCTTGTGTTAAATCTTCAATTAAGTCGTCTATATGCTCTAACCCTACTGAAATTCTAATTGTTTCAGGTTTTAGACCTGCAAAATTTTGTTGTTCCTCAGTAAGTTGAGCATGAGTTGTAGATGCAGGGTGAATGATTAATGATTTTGCATCAGCAACATTAGCTAAATGAGAAAATAATTTTAATGAATCAATAAATTTTTTCCCAGCTTCTGCTCCCCCACTTACTCCAAAAGTAAAAATACTTCCAGCACCCTTTGGAAAATATTCCTTTGCAATTTCAGAGAAAGGACTTCCTTTGGCACTAGGATGACTAACCCAAGATACTTTAGGATGATTTTCTAAAAATTTAACAATATCTAAAGCATTTTTAATATGTCTATCCATTCTAATTGATAATGTTTCAATTCCTTGTAAAAGCATGAAAGCATTAAAAGGACTTAAACAGGCACCAAAATCCGTTAAAACTCTTTTTCTCATTCTCAAAATGTAAGAGTTTTTTCCAAAATCTGAGTATTTTTTTCCTCCAATATTTGAATCAGTAGTTGTAAACATTGAGTATTTTTCACTATTAAAATCAAAATTACCACTATCAATTACTACTCCACCAAGTGTAGTTCCATGCCCCCCTAAAAATTTTGTAGCAGAATGAACAACAATATCTGCACCAAATTCAAAAGCCTTAAAAAGATAAGGAGAGCCAAATGTATTATCAACAATAACAGGGACACCTAAAGAATGAGCAATTTCAGCAATTTCTCTTAAAGGAACAATATCAGCATTTGGATTTCCAATAGATTCTAAATAGATTAATTTAATTTTTTTGTTAATAATTGACTTTAATTCTTCTAAATTGTGTCCATCAAAAAAAGTAGTAGTAATTCCATATTGCTTTAAGCTATTGTTTAATAATGTATAAGTTCCACCATAAAGATTTTTAGCCGCTAAAATTGTGTCTCCACTTTCTGTAATGTTTAAAATACTTCCAACTACAGCAGCAGTTCCAGAAGCAAAGGCAACAGCGTCTATTCCATCTTCTAAAAGAGCCAATCTTTTTTCTAAAACTGAAACAGTAGGATTAGCAATTCTTGAATAAGTAAATCCCATTTTGTCAGCAGCAAAGATTTTAGCTGCTTCTTCTGTACTTTCTAACATATAAGAAGCTGTCTGGTAAATTGGCAAAGCTCTTGAACCAGTAGCCTTGTCAGGTTCCTGTCCGCCATGTAATTGTAAAGTTTCAAAACCCAGTTTTTTTCCCATTCAAAATCCCCCTTGATTTAATATATTTTAAGTTTTATTACCAATAAAAAATAAAGGCTTCTAAAAAATTTAGAAGCCTAGAGTTCATATATAAGTTATACATCTGAAAGTATAAAATATTCTATAAATTCTTATCTGTCTGAAATTAGCACCACACCACATAGGGTAGGTTGCTGAAACTTCGTAGGGTCAGTCCCTCAGCTTCTCTTGATAAGTTATATTCTTTTTGTAATTCTACTCCTTTTAATTTGCATTGTCAACTATTTTTTACTTGTGAAGTAAAGATTATAAATCCTTTAAAAGTAAAACGCCACAAGAACAATGACCAGTATTTCCCAAAGGTTTTTCAATTCTTTTATATCCATTTTTTTCATAAAACTTTATAGCTTCTACCATATTTTCAGCAGTCTCTAAATATATTTTTTTATAGTGATTTTTAGCTTCTGACTCTACTTTTAAAAGTAAATCTCTGCCAATTCCAAGCCTTCTAAATTCTTCTTTTAAATATAATTTTTGAAGCTCACAAGTATCTTCTACTCCCTCAAGAGGTCCATAACCACAACCACCAGCTAAGTCAATTTCGATAAAATCATCATCTTTATCTTCAAGGAGAGCAACAAAATACTCTCCCTTGATATCTTTGTAATATTCACTAAATTTATCTAAATATGGGTCTTCCCATGCAGTGCCAGCTTTGTTTAAACCATATTCTTCAAGACAATCTTTAATAATTTCTCCCATTTCTTTGTCAAATTTTTTACTAATATTAACGATTTTTAACATCTTTACTCCTTTGTTTCTGGATTTAATATAAAAGTTGTTTCATAGTCTCCATAAATGTTTTTAATAAAACTAGAAATGTTATTTTTAGAAACCATTTTATCATACTCATCTGGACTTATAGTTTGTTCTTTTCCTAGAATGATATTTGAGAAATATTCGTTGAAGTAGCTATTTTTTTTATATTCTCTTTCGTAGTTTGTTCTATACGATTTTTTCAAGTAAGAAATTGTTTCATCATTAATTTTACCATTTGCAACATTATTAACAACTTCTTTTGCAGCTTTTATAAGCTCTTGAACTCTTTCTGGTTTACAAGTAAACACAATGCCAATTTCCCCTCTATCGAGGTAAAATTCCGAAGTATTAATGTTTACATTTAAACTATATACGCCACTCATTTTCTCTCTTAAAATTTCCAGCATTTCAGTTGAAAGAGCTTTTTCAGCCATAAAGTTTAAATATTTTTCATCTTTATTAAGAGTAGTTTTCTTTCCAAAATAAAGTATAACTTTTGAGTTTTTATCAAGAGATAAGTTTTTTTCTAAAGTTGCATTTGTATCTCTTATTTTTTCAGGTAAAATTTTATAATCTTCTTGTTTTGAAGTGTCAATAGCTGTTAAATATTTTGTAATGCTTTCTTTAACTTGATTGTAGTCAAAATCACCAACTATATAGTAATCAAAATTGTTCCCATTTCCCAGTCTGTCCTTATACAAATTTAAAATATTATCTGAATTAACTTCTTTAACTTTTTCTTCTGTTAAAGGAAAATATCTTGGATTTTGTAAATAATATTCTTTTATGTATTCATCCCAAAATTCAGTGTCTTTTGAGTTTTTTCTATTTTTTAGATACTCTATAACGTTATTTTTATTGATACTTAAAACATTTTCATCAATTTTAGGCTCAGTAACAAATCCATAGAAATTTTTTAATAACTCATCAACCTCTTTACTATTTGATTTTCCAGAAAAACCTTCTGAAAAGGCAGATACATAATATGTTAAAAACATTGAAGGTTTAGAAAGTAAATACCTATCATACTCATTTTTAGTCATAGACCCTGGACCACTAGATAATACAATATCTAGAAAATTAGAAGTAGGAATATCTTTATCAGAAATATAAGAATTTCCTCCTTTACTTATTGCGTTAAATTCCACATAGTCCTTTTGATAATCTATTTTTTTTAAGTATACTTTACTGCCATTTGAGAGAGTTAAAGTGTGAAAATCTAAATTCTTATCATATTCCTCTTTTAATATAGAGCCAGAATTTATCTCTTTAGTAATAATAAGTCCTTGACTACTATCTCTATTATATTTTTCTACAGGGGTATTTAATCCTTTTTCTTTAGCTTTTTTAATGTCTTCAATATTTAATTTTTTATACCCTAAATAAAGATTGTACTTTTCATTAGAAGTAAAAAGATTAGAAATATATTTATTAATATCTTCAACAGTAATAGAATTTATGGTTTCAATAGACTTTTTATAGTAGTCATTTAAAGAAATAAATTTATACTTGTCAAAATTATGATCCATCATAGTTGAAAGAATATCTGAAGTTTCTAATGAATCAAGGGAAGCTATGGCATCTTCATATGAATTTATTAAAGAAAGCTTAGACTCCTTTAGTTCAACTTCTGATATTCCTTTTTTTATCTGATTAAATTCTTTAAAAGCTTCTTCAATTCCTTCGATTTCTTTATCATTTTTTAATTCTATACTAAGTTCTTGGAATCCAAAATAATCATTTAAATAATTTTCACTTATAGAAATATCTTTTATATTAGTGTCGAGGGAATTAAGCTTTTCAGCATAACGTATGTGTATAATAGTATTAAATAGCCCAGATATTTGTTCTTTTTTTATTTTGTCCAAATCATTTTTTGGAAGTACATTTGGAATCATATTCAAGTATGTAAAAGAATTAAATTTTGCTTGGTCATTTTGATAAATATCAAAAATATCATTGTTGGTAATTTTTTTAGTTTTAAATTTTTCATTATTAGGAAGTTTAGAAAATTTTTCATTTCCAAATAAGTTTTCTATTTTTTTTATAGTTTCTTGAGGTTTTTTAATGTCTCCAGCAACATATATAATCATATTATTTGGAACATACCATTTTTTATAATATTTCAACGCTCCTTCTCTAGTAAAATTTTCTATAGATGGAACAAGTCCGATAGGTAATCTTTCAAGATATCTGGAATTAGAAAATAAATATTTTTGATAAAAATCCTGAATTTCCTTGTTTAGTCCAGTATTCCTTCTCCATTCTTCAATAACTACACCTTTTTCTTTTTCAGTTTCATTTTTATCAAATGTAACATTAAAAGCCCATTCATGTAAAATATCTAAAAAATCATTAAGGTCTTTAGTTTGACCATCTAACATATAAACTGTTTTGTCAAAAGAAGTATATGCATTCAAATCATTTCCAAAACCTACACCTTTTGATTCTAGTATTTTTATTAAATCATTTTTAGGATATTTTTTAGTCCCATTAAAAGCCATATGCTCTATAAAATGAGCCAATCCTTCTTCATTTTTTTCTTCATTAAGAGACCCAGTTTTAACTTCAATTCTTGCAGATATAAAATTTTGAGGTTTTTTATTAGGGTAAATATAGTATTTTAAACCATTTTTTAAAGTTCCAGACACAAGATTTTTATCAGTTTTAAAATCTTGTGAAAATAAGTTTAGTATTAAGATAAACATGAAAAATAAGTATTTTTTCACAGAAATTCCTCCTTCAAATAATATAAGTTATTTTTATAATAACTAAAAAAAAGTTTGTAGTCAACTAAGAATTGATATTAACTTTTATAATAAAAAAATGTATAATGTAAAGATAACATAATTAAAATAATTCAAAAATTAATAATTTCTAAATAAATAAGTGTATTTTAAGAAAAATTGATATTAAGCATTAAAAACTTTAGCTTTAGTTAAACTAAAAAGATTATTGATGAATTTAGCGATTTTAAAGATATTGAACAGATATAAAAGTGTTAAATTAGATATCGTGGAGAAAGGATTATAATGGGATTTAAAGAAATTTATGAGAAAATGAGTGTTGAAGAGTTACTAGAAAGATATAAAAATTTTCAGGATTATCGTGATAATGCAAAAGAAGCTATGCTTGAAGTATTGAGAGATAAAAAACTTATATCACAAGAAGAATTTGAAAAGAAATTAAAATCAATTAGAAAATATGTGGAAGATAAAATTGAAGAAGTGGGAGAAAATGAAGAAGTTAAAATAAATAAGAAAATGAAAAATCCAATGGCATTAAGTGGAGTAGGAAAAATATTGATGGTTTTTTTAATATTAGGGGTAGTATTGTTAACTGATTCTCTTTTAACTTTTGGCTATGGTGTTGCAACTTTATCTTGGAAAGAAACCAAAGGAAAAATTATTAATTTTAATTCTAAAGAAAGAATAGCAGAAAATAAGGATGGAACAAAAGAAAAAATAACAGATTATTATTTTGACTATTTATATAATGTTGATGAAATAGAATATGAAAATAATCAAATTTCCGCAGGTAGTATGGAAGAGGATCATTATAGAAATAATATAGGGAAAAATCATAAAGAAGGGGATGCACTAGTGGTTTATTATAATCCTAAAAACCATCGACAATCAATAGTTGTTAAGTATTCTTTAAAAACCTCAGTATTAAAATTTATTATATCACTAATAGTACTATCATTATTTTGGTTGGGTATTCTTAAATATGAAGAAGACTATGATGAAGAGGTATCAAAAAAATCTATAGGGTATATATTTTTATTAATTTGTGGAATTTATATATGTGCAATATTGATGGGGGAATGGAGTATATTGTTAGAGGCACTATTATTTTTTTGTTTAATTATTTATGTTGTTTTTGAACTTATAAAAACATTTGGAGAATTTTACTTTTAAATCAGAAAAAATTAAAGAAATTTTAGATAAAATAAGAAATTAGAAAAATAGAGATGAGACTTTATTAAATCAATACTTTGTTCGATATAGATTAAATTTTTTTATAAAAACTATAAAATAAATTTAAAAAAAGTATTGACTCATTTCGTGAATTGTGATAATATTATTTTCGCGCCACAGAAAACGTGGAGCAGTAATAAAGTAAATAATTAAGAATGAATAGTAGATATAGATGTTTTATTAACTATTAACTATTAACTATTA
>RRZT012496336.1_pt1 | contig 10198 bp, 8 predicted proteins | sample 2165551 | NCBI WGS metagenome assembly RRZT01 (sample SAMN10456910, study PRJNA506462) | wastewater metagenome | biome: wastewater; feature: sludge; material: wastewater sludge; isolation source: wastewater sludge with Escherichia coli K12::gfp cells carrying plasmid... | place: USA: Moscow, Idaho ...
CACCGCCAAGGACGGCGCCAAGGCCGGGCAGCGCGTGGTCAATGGCTGGAAGAACGCCAACCTGCCGTGGACCTACAAGCTCGACAAGGCCAAGATGTACTTCCCGAAGTAACTCAGCCACTCGGCACCGGAGCCAAAAAAGCAGAAACCCCCGTGCGTCGCACCGGGGGTTTCTGCTTTTTGCTCTCCTGAACCGCCCAATCCGGCACGGCACCTCACGAAGTTGGCGCCAATTCCTTGCTCGGCAGATGGGCCAGCCATTCGGAGAAGGGAATTTCCTCGACTTCCGGGACGCGTCGCTCAACCGAGCGGCGCCGCTCACGCCAGCCATTCGGCGGTCCGGCTTCCCGTTGGCGGCGATCATCACCCGAGCGTTTTTCGTTCTTTACGGCCATTTGCTTTTCCCTGCATCTTCCCTTGCTTGTCACGCCACCAGATTAGCGGCGCGGCGCCAGGTTTTCAGTGAAGAAACTCACGTTCGGCCACACGTTGGCAAACACCCCGCGGCCGGGCGTGAAATTCCTCACACAGGCAGGCACAAAGCTTCGCGCACGGCGGGCTGGACAGCTAGTCTTGGTGCATGACATCGCAACATGTCTTGACGAAAAACAAGTGCCTGTCGCCACCAAAGGGCTATAAATCGAAACAGGCCCCATTCAAGAAGAGGTATTGCTCATGAAAGCATACGGACGACTCCTTCTCTCCACCCTGCTGGCTCTCGGCCCATGCCTTGCCAGCGCACAGGTACCGGTCAGCGCAGCCACGCAGCACGAAACTTTCCTGAGCAGCCCGGATGCCAGGCTGGCGCGCAACAAGAAGCTGGTCTACGACTTCTGGCGCGAGGTGGTCGATGCCGGACAGATCGACCAGATCGACAAGTATGTTGCCGAGAACTACATTCAGCACAATCCCAACGTAGCGACCGGGCGCCGGGCCCTGGCCGAGCAGATCGCCAGGAACGTCAAGCGCCAGGCGGCGCAAGCCCAGATCAAGGCACCGGTGGTGGCCATCGTGGCCGAGGGCAACCTGGTCGTCGTCAGCCTGGTCAGCGAACTGCCCGCCCCGGCCGACAGCAGCAAGAAATACACGACGACCTGGTTCGACATGTTCCGCATCGAGAACGGCAAGATCGTCGAGCACTGGGACTCGGCAGCGCGGCTACCCTGAACCCTCGGGGCCATGAAAAAAGGAGAGCGCGATGCTCTCCTTTTTTGCATGGCCGGCGAGCGGAACGCTCAGAAGGTCATCGAGAATTCCATGGTCGCATACGGGGTAACGCCCGCGCTGCCTGCCGGCGTGCGCGCCTGACCGGCGGAAAAGGAGAGCAGGGCCGGCAGGAAATGGCGGACATTGACGAAAACGCCATAGCGCTCTTCATGCGCATAATGATCCCCGGTGGCGAGGATCTCGGGGCCGACGACGAAGCCCGAGAAGTCACGGCCGCCGCGTGCCCGCACCCAGTAGCGGTCACGCGCCGAGCTGTAGGTGGCGATCAGGTTGACATAGTTGGGCATCGCAAAATCGGACTCGGCATCGAGGCGGACCTTGCCGCCGACATGGCCGCCGCTGTTGCCATCGAAGCGGTTGGCCGGCGACAGCTGATGCCCCTCGTAATCGAGACCGGCATAGCCACGCAGGGTAAAGGCCGTGAACACCTTCTGGTAGCCGAGCATGGCTTCGAGCCCGGTGTAGTCGCCATCGACCCGGCCCTGGCTGGCCACGTTGGAGGCATAGCGATACTGGCCGCTGAAGCCGACCACGCGGGCAATGAGGCCGTCACCGTAGGCGTGCTCGCCGAAATGCTGCGTAACGCCGGCGTAGCCGTACCACGAATGTTGACGGGCATCGACGCCAACGAGAATCCCCGTCTTGTCGCCTTCGGCCTGGGCCTGAGCCCCCAGCAAAGAACCCGCCAGCAACAGCGGAAGCATGGTCTTGAATCGCATATCCAATATCCCCGAACAACTTGAAATGTCTGTTTTCAAAAACGGAAGTTTACGTCACTGCGCGGCGTTTCAAAGCCGAAATCTGGAGCATTCGCCGAACAAGTCGCCATGATGTGGTCAGGATGCCGCACCGGGCGGCAAACCCGGCTCGAAGGAAAGTTGCGAAAACACGATGCGCCCGGTACGAAATTCGACCTCGAGGGCAACCGGCCCGCGCAGATGCTCGATACGACAACGGGCGCTCACCGCATCCTGCTCGTCGTCCGAAGCAAATCTGGCCTCGATGAGCAGCGCCTTTCCCGCCTGCGGCATGGCCTGGCAGACATAGTGCCCGACGGCAAAGGAGCGGCCGAGGAACGGCGCCAGGGATTCGGCGAACCCCATGCCGTGCAGCGCCACTGGCGGAACATCCTCCCACCGCATGCCGGGGCGGATGGCATAGGGAATGACGGGCACCGTGCTCGCCAGCAAGGCGAGCAGCGATGACTGCACCCGCTCCAGCGCCATGATCCGCCAGGCATCGGGTTCCAGGCTGGCGACCAGGCGCCCGCCCGAACCGGCATCGAAACGGTAGCGACCGGCTTCGTCGAGCGTGACCTGCACCCGCGTCGTGCGCTGCGCATTGGCGCGGCGCAGACGAGCCGGCAACTCGCCGCTGGTTTCGCAGAACCAGACAGCCGAGCCCGGCATCATCTGGGTCAGGATTTCGTAGCCGGCCGGATTGGGCAGGGCCGCCCGCAAACAGGCCCCCTGCTCCGGCACGCCGGCCGCCTGCCATTGCAGCCATGGCGCCTCCGCCGTCCCGGCCAGCAGGAAGTTGGCCAGCTTGAACGGCCGGGTCGGCGAACCGACCTCCGGCGCCGACTGCAACTGCAGGTGCAGATGCGGCACCGGCGAGCGCCCGGAGTTGCCCACCTTGCCGAGGACGCTCCCGGTTTCCACACGCATGCCGACCGTCACGCCGATCGACCCCTGCATCAGGTGGCCGAGCAGGACCCAGCCCCCCTGGTCCAAACGGATGACGACGTAGTTGCCCCAGTTGTCGCGAAAGTCGGAACCGCCGAGCGGATTGTCAGCCACCGAATTCTTGATCGCTTCCACCATGCCGGAGCCGGGCGACAGCACCAGCGCGCCCCACAGCTGGCCGACCTGCCCATTCGCTTCTGCCGCCTGAAAATCGAGGGCATGCTGCCATTTGCCGCTGTGCGTGACATCACCGGAAAACCCCTGGGCAACGAGCAGGTCGCCGGCCAGCGGAACGGCCAGCAAGGGGTCGGCCGCACCGAAGCGGCGCGCCAGGTAGGCATCGTTCAGCCAAGCAATTTCAGGCGGGAAGCGGCTGGCCGAATAGCGCCTGGCGATGGCCGACGGCCCGGCCAGGCTGATGGCGCCGATGCCTACCCACACGGTCAGCATCGACGAGATGGGCAGGTAGGCGATGGCCCCGGCGGCAAAGATGACCTGCAAGGCCAGGGCCACCACGGCGCAGAAGGCGCCGGCCAGGATCGCCAGCAGCAGGCTGGCGCGCCCGGGCAGGAAGAGCACCGCCCCGAGGGCGACGCCGGACATGAAGAAATTGTAGGACTGCGCCAGGTAGAGGAATTCGAAGCCCAAGCGGTGCAGGAGCAGGCACGCCCCGACTCCGCTCACCCAGGCGAGCAGGCCGGCCAGGAAGGCAGCCCGCGACCAGAGCAGGAACGCGACACAGACGAGCAGGCCGAAGGGGATCGACGGCGAATAGACCAGGGAACCCAGCGAACGGACAAAGGCTTCCAGCCAGCCATTGATTCCCGCTGCAAGCCCCCAGGGCTCCATCAAGCCGGCCGCCGCCACGGTGCAGGCGGGGCACAACACGAAGAGCAGGCTGGCGACCAGGCAATAACCCGCCACCATGACCGGAAAACGGGTGCCGGACATGGCGAACATGATGGCCGCCGTGACCAGCCCCGCCATCGCCGCCGCCACGGCAGCCACCGACAGTTCGGCCCACAACGGCAGGCTCTGTGCCGAGAGCAGCCAGCCGGTCGCCACGGCAGTGAGCAGGGCGTTGGCCTTGATGCCGCCCCCCAGGCTGAATACGTCGTTCAGGTTGATGAGTTTTTTGAGCAGGGTGCCGACCCCCAGGCCGAGCAGGGCGAACAGCCCCAGCCGCGGCGCGGAGAACAGCCCGGCCCAGAAGATCAGGCCCAGCCACGGATTGGGGATGAAGAACACCGTGCCCAGGCCGTAACCGAAGCGGCGCACGAGCGGATCGAGCAGGATGCGACCCCGCTCCAGAACGATGGCGACGGTGCTCCGCTCGTCCGTCATGTCAGCAGGCCCCGGTGCTCAGGGCGACAGGCCCTGCTTCAAGGCATCCGGCAGGCATTCCGGGCCATCGATGTCTTCCAGCACCTCGCGGCGGCGGATGATGCAGGGCTGGCCCTTGCCGTCGATCAGCACCACCGCCGGCCGGTAGGTGATGAACTGCATCGACTGGGTGACGTTGTAGGCCCCCACCGGATGCAGGGCCAGCACATCGCCGACATTGAGCGGCGGCAGGTCGACGTTGTAGCGAACCACGTCGATCGCCATGCACAGCGGGCCATATAGGCGAACCGGCGACAGCGGCAGGTTGCGCGCCTCGGCCGGCAGCACGTTGATCTGATACCAGGCGCCGGTGTACAGCAGGTTCACCCCGGCATCGATCAGGTAGCTGGTCCTCGCCTCCTCGCCCAGGATCAACTGTTCCTTGTAGTCGCGCAGCGTCCAGTCGGCACCCGCCACCACCGGGTGGCGCACCCCTTTCACCGCGACGACCGAGGTCAGCAGGTAACCTGCCTCGTCCACCAGATAGCGGCCGGTTTCAAAGCGCAGTTCCGGGCGCAGCTTGGTCGGCAATTCGTTGAGCACCGAGGTGATGGCGTCGGCGTAGCGCTCGATGGGCGGAATGTATTGCTCCGGCTCGCCGACCATGCCATGCAGCAGGCTGTGCGAAGGAAAGCCGCCGCCCAGGTTCAGGCAGCTGATCACATGCTTCTGCTCGACCCGGATCTGTTCGCGCAGGGCCACCAGTTTGCGGGCGGCAACCGCGTAGGCACCGGGATCGAGAATATAGGTCCCGATGTGGGTGTGCAGCGTATGCAGGCTCAGTTTCGGATTGGTGATGATGCGCGACGCCACCCGCCCGGCCTCGCCCGACTCCAGGCTAAAGCCGAACTTCGACCAGATGGGGCGCACACCGGCATCGAGCCACACCCGGATACCGACTTCGAACGGCTCCTTCCTGTCCTTGACCAGGGCCTCGATCTGGACCAGCTCGTCCCAGTTGTCGATCTGGATCAAGGCCCCTTCGGCGATGGCCGTCTCGAGAATCTGGCGCGGCTTGTGCGGGCCGTTGAAAACGATCTTCGCGCCGGGAATACCGAGTTTCCTCGCCTTCTGATACTCGAAATCGGAGACCACTTCGGCCATCCAGCCTTCCTGGTGGAAGACCTGGCAAATCGCCGACAGGTAGTTGGTCTTGTAGGACCAGGCGAAACTGGTTTTCGGGTAGCTGCGGCGGAAGGCATCGCGCAGGTGGCGGGCCTTGTCGCGCAAGCGCTGTTCGGAAAACACGAATAGCGGCGAGCCGAAGCGCTTGACCAGATCGGTCACCGGGATGCCGTCGATCTCGATCAGGGTCTTGGTCGACATCCCGCGCGAATAGAGGTTGCGGTCGGCGGCTGCCGTGGGGCCGAAACGGCCGAGTTCGTTGCTGATTTCCGGGGGAACGTAGTTCTGGTTCATCATGTTTCTCCTCAACCTTCGCCGCTGCCGATCAGGCGCTCGCCGCTGGTCGACATGGCGGCGAAATCGGCGAAATCGCCCACCACGTCCACGCTGTGCCGGACGAACATGCGCCCGACCGCGCAGCGTTCGCTGCCTTTGCTGCGTACGCCGAGCAGGCGCTCACCGACCAGGGCCGGCATGTTGCAGCCAATCTGCGAGGGAAAGTCGATCCACGCCGGAAAGCGCGGATTGATTTCGAACAGGGTGTAGGGCTTGCCGTTGCCTTTCAGGAATTCGAGCTCGAACGGGCCGTTCCACTTCAGCGCCTGGATGATCAGGCGGGCCAGTTCGTCCAGTTCCGGGTTGTCGATGACGATGCCGGCGAAACCCTTGCCATGCGAGGTGCGCAGCAGCTTGCGGATGGTGCAGCTGGCCATGATGCCGCCCGCGCCATCGCCCACCCCGGCGATGTCGTACTCTTCGCCGACGATGACTTCCTGGACGATGATCGGCCACCCCCAGACGCGCACGATTTCCTGGCAAGCGGCAGCCAGTTCGAGTTGCGAGCCGACCAGTTCAGCCTCGTAGAGGCGGCCCTTGACGTAGACCGGGTAGCCGATTTCCTCGGCAAACTGGGTCACGGTGAATTCATTCATCGCGACGCGGGTCATCGGCGCAGCAATCCCGATCTTGCGGCACAGATCGTAGAGGCTGGCCTTGTGCCGGGCGTCGAAGGCGGCATGGGAGGGCAGCATGCTGCGGATGCCCATGGCCTCGAGATCGTCGTGCAGATCGATGTAGTTCTGGATTTCCGAATCGAGGCAGGGAATCACCGCCGCCAGGCCTTCCCTGGCATGGATGTCACTCAGGCGCTCGAGCAGGGCGCGCGTGCCCACGCCGGGGTAGGGAATCAGATAGGCGATATCGGCATGATCCGCCCCCTGCCCGTACAAGCCGCTTTCCAGCGGATCGTAGGACAGCCCGACCAGGCGCAGGCCGGGAAAGCGGCGACGCAGGCTGGCGATCACGGCGGCGCCGGGTTGCGGGTTTTCGCCCCGGTGCAAACCGCTGACGGCGATGGCGGGCCTGTTTTTCATGATCGTGGCTTCGCGGCCTGTACCGACAGGATGCCGCGAACGGACAATTCGTTGATCAGCAACTCGACATCGCGGGTTGCGGTCAGGCGATCCACGGCGCCATGGGCCTGGATTGCCTCGACCAGCCGTTCGTTGTCGAGCCCCTCGCTCATGGCCTGCAACAACATCATGGCGGTTGGCGTCACCCGGTAGAACATGCCGGTTTCGGCATTGAGGACATATTCCGAACCAAAATAGCGGAGGGGCGGCAACAGGGTGCCACGCTGCGTTTTACGCCCCTTGCCCGAGGTTCTTTTAGCGGTTGCTCGTTCGTTCACTTTCGTACCCTCCGTCCCTGACGGAGCCGGCACGCCAAGACTGCCTGCCCCTCGCCGCGCCGCCATCAGCAACGGCGAAGCGAGAAAACGCCAGGAAACCGTGCCCTATTTATCAAGCGACATGTTCCAGTAAAACTGAATCGGCGTCGTGATGCCCATGACCTTGCTGCTGTAGGCCACCGGTTCGAAGAACTGGCCGAGGACACCGAGCACGCCGGTATCGGCGATACGCTGCTGCACCTTCAGCGCGACCTGTTTCTTGTCAGCAGCAGTGGCGGCACGCGCATAGTCGGCACGCAAGCCTTCCAGAACCGGATCGTTCGGCCAGCCGTACCAGCCCGTTGCCGGATCACCCGAGAAGACGATGGACGTTGGGTCCATCACGTCGGCTGCCAGCCACCAGGTGTGGAACATGTTCCAGCCGCCCTGGGCAACCGGCGCGCGGTTCGCCCGCCGCTCGGTGAGCGCCGCCCAGGTCATGTCCTGGATCTGTACGGTCATGCCCAGTTGGCGCAGCTTGTCGGCCGTGACTTTGGTCAGGGCTGAAATCACCGGGCTGTCGACCGGGTTGAGGATGAGCACCGGCGATCCGTCGTAGCCGGCTGCGGCCAGGTGTTTTTTCGCGTCAGCCAGACCGCTCGCCTTCAACTGCCCGGCGGCGGCTTCGTTGGACAACGGGGTGCCGCACGGGAAGACCGAGTGGCAAACCCGCCAGTAGCGGGCATCGCCCAGCGCGGCAGACATGTAGTCTTCCTGCTGCATGGCCTTGAGCACAGCCAGGCGGACAGCCGGCTTGTCGAAGGGCGGCAGCAGGGTGTTGAAGCGCACCATGGCGATGTTGCCCAAGGGGTCGGTGGAAGCGACGACGATGTCCTGGCGCCCTTCGAGCGGCACGACCGCCTTGGCCGGCGGCGATTCGACATAGTCGACTTTTCTGGCCACCAGGGCGGCGACGGCCGCCGTCTGGTCGGGATAGTAGATCCACTCGATACGGTCAGCCTTGGCGACCTTGCCGCCCGCCGCCAGCGAATGGGGTTCGCTGCGCGGAACGTAGGCATTGTTGCGGACATAGACCGACTTGCGGCCCGGCTCGGAGGCGCTGCGGTCGAAGACGAAGGGCCCCGAGCCGGTGGCATCGTCGATGGGCTTGAACGGATCGGTATCGGCCACCCGCTTCGGCATCATGAAGGGCACGTTGGCCGACATCTTGGCCAGTATTTCGGGGAGCGTGCCATGCGGCACCTTGAACTGCAGGGTGATCGTCCGCGCATCGGTCGCCACCAGGCTTTCCAGATCGCGGAACAGCAATTGACCGGCGCCATCGCGCTTGCCCCAGCGCTGCAGCGAGGCAACGCAATCGGCAGCGGTCACAGCGCTGCCGTCATGCCACTGCAAACCGTCGCGCAGATGGAGAACCCAGGTCTTCTTGTCGGTCGACGCCGCCCACCGATCGACCATTTGCGGCTGCGGCTCGAAATTCTCGTCGAGTGCGAACAGGGTGTCGTAGACAAGATAGCCGTGATTGCGGGTGACATAGGCGGTGGTCCAGATCGGATCAATCACCTTCAACTCGGTGTGCGGGGCAACCCGCACCACGTTGGCGCATCCGACCAAGGCCAGGGATGCCGCCAAGGCCGCCAAGCGCAAACTCACTTTTCGCAAATTACGCATTTTACTTCTCCCCAATTCAATTGAGAAAGGCCGGTTGTCGCAATTCAGTATATTCCTTTCAAAAACCGCGACTGCCAACAATTTCACGGTTGCTTGACGATCCTCAAGACGAGCTTGAAATTTGGCCAGCACGGGCTATCCTGAAATAGAGATCAATTGCAAATTCACCAAATCCACGAGCACACAGAAGAGGGATTGGGACACACCAGGCTTGGAAGGAGGCGATCGTGTCAAAACATAAATCACGGGATGTCTGGAATATTGTCGGCAGCGCCCTGGTTCCCTTCCTGGATCGCCGCACAGGGCATGATCGGCGGCATGAGGCCGATGCCGCACACGACGGGCCATCGCCCTGGATCGACAAGCGCAAGGGTGATCGACGCCAAGCCAGCAGTGCCGCCTTGTTGTGCATCTCGGCCCTGTTCATCGGCGCACCGCAGGCAGCGGAAAAGGTGAGCTTCGAGGCAACCCTGGCCTACACCGCGAACAGCGTGCAGTTGCGGGGCGATATCGCCAAGCCCGCAGGGGAAGGCCCGTTCCCGGCTGTCGTGCTGATGCATGGCTGCGGCGGCTGGCAGCCGGCGGTACGCCATGCCATGCGGGCCTATGCCGAGTATCTGGTCGATCATGGCTTCGTCGTTCTCGACCTCGACAGTTTCGGCCCGCGCAGCCTGGGCGGCGGCAAGGTGTGCGAGAGTATCAAGCAGCAGCGCGACGCCCTGACCTACCGGACGAGCGATGCCTACGATGCGCTGAAATACCTGCGCACCCTCTCCTATGTAGACGGCAAGAATATTTTCCTGATGGGCCAGAGTAACGGCGGCAGCGTCGCCATCAACGTGGCCAAGGGCGACACCCCGGTCAAACCGGCCAGCGTCGGCGAGGAAGGCTATCGTGCCGTGGCTGCCTACTACCCGTGGTGCGGCTCATTCGGCGGGCGCAAGGTCGAACTCGAATCACCGCTGATGATCTTTGCCGGCTCGGATGACGACTGGACGCCCGCCAGTGAATGCGAAGGCGTGAAATCGACCAAGGCCAACCTGGAGGTCAAAACCTATCCCGGCGCCGCGCACTCCTTCGACCTCAACATCATTCCGCAGCGCTACCTGGGCAAGATGCTCGGGCACCACAAGGAAGCGGCCGAAGACAGCCGGCAGCGGATGGTCAATTTCTTCGTTGAACACACGGTTGGCGTGGACTGGAAGAAGGTTCGCCTCAGCAAGGCCAGTGGCGAACTGGCAGCCATCACGCGGCCCTGACACGATGATGCCGATGGCGAACGATCAATGTCCGCCACCCAGCAGCTGACAATTAACAAGGCACTGCACCGTTCGGTGGAATGCCTTGTTTGGCTAGCTCTGTGTCGCCACCGGATACCGACACACCGACACCGGGGTGTTCTGATCGCGGAGAGTCA
>RRZT012593148.1_pt1 | contig 10197 bp, 10 predicted proteins | sample 2165551 | NCBI WGS metagenome assembly RRZT01 (sample SAMN10456910, study PRJNA506462) | wastewater metagenome | biome: wastewater; feature: sludge; material: wastewater sludge; isolation source: wastewater sludge with Escherichia coli K12::gfp cells carrying plasmid... | place: USA: Moscow, Idaho...
CCACGAGCGATCAGTGCGAGAATAATGTCACCCCGGCGCAAATCGGCGCGCATGCCGTTGTTGCGCACCCCTTCGACGACTAGGCCGCCGTTCACCTTTAGATCACGACGTTGCTCGAGCGTCAGTTCAGAGACGACCAACCCCAGTCGATTGGCAGCCTGCTCCGGCGCTTTCTGAGCACCAGCGCGTGCCGCCGTCTTCTCATCCGGGACTTCGCCGACCACGACCTGTATCTCGCGGATGCTGCCCTTGCGCCAAATTTGTACCAGGACACGACTGCCCGGCTTGGTCATGCCAACAATACGCGGCAAATCAGCCGAGTTATTCACCGCCTTGCCATCAAACTTGAGGATCACATCACCTGGTTCAAGCCCTGCCTTCTCAGCTGGACCGCCTTTTTCAACGGCATTGATTGCCGCACCTTGCGCCTTGGGAAGTCCGAAAGACTCGGCAAGTTCCTTGCTCACTTCCTGAATGACCACACCCAGGCGACCGCGACTCACCTTTCCGCCACTGCGCAACTGATTCTGCACATCCATCGCCACGTCGATCGGAATGGCGAAAGAAATCCCCATGAAACCACCGGAACGGCTGTAAATCTGCGAGTTGATCCCGACCACTTCACCGTTCATGTTGAACAACGGACCACCTGAATTTCCCGGGTTGATCGCCACATCAGTCTGGATGAATGGAACGAAATTTTCTTGGGGTAAGGAGCGCCCTTTTGCACTGACAATACCCGCCGTGACGCTGTTATCGAAACCGAAGGGCGAACCGATGGCAAGCACCCATTCCCCGACACGCAGCGCACTTGGGTCACCCATGCGTACAACAGGAAGGCCTTGTGCTTCGATCTTGAGCAAGGCCACATCCGTCCGTTTGTCCGCGCCGATCACTTTAGCCTTGAATTCACGCTTATCGGTCAGACGCACCATGATTTCATCTGCAGCATCAACAACATGGGCATTGGTCAGAATATAACCATCCTGGCTGACGATGAACCCCGACCCTAGCGAACGGTTCTGGTATTCGCGTGGCGCACTCGGCGCGCCGCTTCCTGGCTGACGCGGGATGAAGCGCCGAAACAGGTCAGCCAAAGGATCGTCCTCGTCAAATGGAAACGGAAAGGCGCCTTGTGGATTACCGCGCACGGTTTGCGTCGTGCTGATATTGACGACTGACGCGCCCTGCTTTTCAACAAGATCAGTGAAATCGGGCAATGAACGTCCTTGCGCCAGAGCGAGCGAAGACACAAGGAACAGACTTATAGCCACAAAGAGTTTCTTCATACACGCCTCCTAGATTGCGAAACCGGAGTTGGCCGGCGAAAGTGACAATATTGCGGCGGGAAAGATTTTTTCAATGCCGTATATAGGGCTCCTGCCCATCATTGTTGCTCTTCGTGCGGCGAAGAATACGGGGAGACACCACGCCGGCAAGCAAACCCAAGGCGCCCCCAGCAATCCCCATTTCATCGCCAAGGAGCCAGGTTCCAAGCGCCGCACCAGCGAGCAACAGAAACAGAGGCAAGCCATACACCATAAGTGCTGCGCTTTTGACGACGCCTTCCGAGACGACAATGGTTACCCGATCTCCAAGATCAGACTGGCCCGTATTGAGAACCCTGTATTCGCGCGGACTACGGCAAAGCATGGTGCCCAGATTATGGCCGCCGCACCCCCCCTCTTCGTGGCAGCGGCCGCAGCCACCTGCATCCACATGCACAATGGCGTACGCGCCATCTACGGCGGCAACGGTTCCTTTTGCTTCAATCATGATGCCTCCGACAGTCTGCCGGCTCTTCAGTTCGCGACGGGCAACAGACTACCAGCGATGATCCGGCGCGGTATCGAGCAGCGGTCGCAGTTTTTCAGCAACGGCCTCACGGGCGCGGAAAATGCGTGAGCGAACGGTACCTATCGGGCATTTCATTTCAAGCGCGATGTCTTCGTAGCTCAAACCTTCAATTTCACGAAGAATGATGGCCTGGCGCAATTCATCGGGAAGTGCTTCCATAGCCGCATTGACGGTATGGCCGATCTGCTTTGACTGCAGCATGCGTTCTGGCGTATTGATGTCGCGCAGGTGATCTGCATCATCAAACACCTCTGCTTCAGCGGCATCAAAATCTGTCGAGGTCGGTGCACGCCGCCCCTTTGCTACCAGATAGTTCTTTGCCGTATTGATCCCGATCCGATAAAGCCACGTGTAGAAGGCACTTTCACCGCGAAAGGAAGGTAGGGCGCGGTAAGCCTTGATAAAGGCCTCCTGTGCGACATCTTCCACTTCAGCGTGATCACGGATGAACCGCGAGAGCAAGCGCGACAACTTTCTCTGGTATTTTTGCACCAGTTTGTCGAAGGCCTGTTTGTCACCAGCTTGTGCGCGCTCAACCAGTATCTGGTCAACTTCGCGTTCGTTCATGCTCACTACGTTCCCTTGCGGATTATGTATTTTTTAAATGAGAGTATAACGCAAGCAGTCACCGACTGCGGTATTGTCTGCAATGAAACAATAGTATTTATCAAACAGCCACAATATGAAACACATTGCCGCTATGCGCAACGTTAGTGCGTGCTATAGTCAATTATTTCTATCTGGGAGCGCGTCGTGACACGTCGTTTCGATGTTCTTGTTATCGGAAGCGGTCTTGCCGGCCAATCCGCAGCACTCAGATTGGCTGACACCTTCAGTGTCGGCGTCATTAGTAAAAGAACACTCCAAGACAGCGCCTCCAGTTGGGCTCAGGGCGGCATTGCTGCCGTGCTGGACAGTCAGGATTCGCTTGAAGATCATATTCGAGACACGATCGTCGCAGGCGCATACCTGAACGACAAGAAAGCAACGCGTTATGTGATCGAAAACGGCCGACGGATGATCGAGTGGCTGATCGATCAGGGTGTACCGTTCACTCGCGACGAAGCAGGTTACCACCTGACACGTGAAGGCGGACACAGTGCCAGACGCGTCATCCATGTGGCTGATGCTACAGGACTGGCCGTTCAGGATACGCTCACCCGCAAGGTCCGGGAACATCCGAACATTACCGTACTTGAACACCATATTGCGATCGACCTCATCACGGGCGAAAAGCTTGGTCTGCCGAACGAACGCTGTTTCGGCGCCTATGCGCTGGACTCAATGACGGACGAGGTCATCACCCTGGCCGCTCAACACACCATCATTGCAACCGGAGGTGCTGGCAAGGTGTATCTCTACACCACCAATCCGGACACTTCCACGGGCGACGGGATTGCCATGGCCTGGCGTGCCGGCTGCGAAGTCGCCAACATGGAGTTCGTTCAATTCCATCCAACGTGCCTCTATCACCCGCAAGCAAAATCCTTCCTGATTTCTGAAGCAGTACGTGGCGAAGGCGGGATCCTCCGACTCCCTGACGGGACACGCTTCATGCCGGATCATGATGCTCGAGCTGAACTTGCCCCACGCGATGTCGTAGCCCGGGCGATCGACTTCGAAATGAAAAAACGGGGAATTGATTGTGTTTACCTCGACATCTCGCACAAACCTGCCAGTTTTCTTGAAGAGCATTTTCCGAACATTCTGGCTCGGTGCCTTGAACTTGGCATCGACATCACGCGCGACCCCATCCCCGTCGTACCTGCAGCGCATTACACAAGCGGTGGCATTGTCACCGATCTGCAGGCACGGACAAGTTTGGTTGGCTTGTATGCGGCAGGCGAAGCCACATGCACCGGTCTGCACGGCGCCAATCGCCTAGCCAGCAATTCCCTGCTCGAATGCCTGGTGTTCGCTGAAGCCGCCGCCAACGACATACTCCAACAACCCCGCATCACCTTGCCCGAATTGCCCGAATGGGACGAAAGCCGGGTAACCGATCCTGACGAGGAAGTCGTCATCGCCCACAACTGGGATGAGCTTCGCCGTTTCATGTGGGATTACGTAGGCATCGTCCGCACCACCAAACGCCTGCAACGCGCCCAGCACCGAATCCGCCTGCTCAGCAAGGAAATCAACGAGTTCTATGCGAACTTCCGCGTCAGTCACGACCTGATCGAATTGCGTAACCTCGTCGTTACCGCCGACCTGATCGTCACATGCGCTTTGCGGCGCAAGGAGAGCCGTGGCCTGCACTTCAGCCTGGACTATCCAGACACGCGCCCAATCGCCCGCAATACCCGATTACGTCGCCGCTCTCACCGTTAATTCAGACGCGCCGCGATTCGTTACGCGTGGTGGAGGCACGATAACAACGCAACCACACGCGAAGCACTCGCAGATCCGCAGCTTGCGCCGAGTCAGGCAGAAGAACCAGGCTTGCCAGCCTGCCTTTTGCCTGACATCGAAGCCGGATAACGACCAAGGCCCCAAGAATGACGCTCGAACTCAAATCTGCAGGTGTCCATTCATCGCCTGCGTGAAAAGAACGAACAGACAAGCGGCCAGGTGCCTCGAGACGGAGGGCAGCAATTGGCATCTTGCGGCCCAAGTTCACAAAAAGGGAGAAGATCAACCCAACCAGCAGCGAGACCTGAATGGCAACCGGCCATGGGAGCGTCAAGACGCCAACCATGGCCAGGATATGACCGATGCCAAGACCGGTCGTCAGGATACGGGAGCGGCGCAGTTCAATGGATAAAGGGAATCGCACCGCCCTCGCCTGCTCAATCAGATCCGCCGCATCACCACCGTGGCATTCGTGCCGCCAAAACCGAAGGAATTGGAGACCGCCACGTCGATTTTCATTTCGCGAGCCGTGTTGGCGCAGTAGTCGAGATCACAGGCTGCGTCCTGATTGAAGATGTTGATCGTCGGCGGCGAAACCTGATGGTAAATCGCCAGTGCCGAGAAAACAGCTTCAATACCACCGGCCGCGCCAAGCAGGTGACCGGTCATCGACTTGGTCGAGTTCATCACCATCTTGTATGCGTGGTCGCCGAACGCGCGCTTGACCGCAACGGTCTCCGCCACATCGCCGAGCGGCGTCGAGGTACCGTGTGCGTTCAAGTACTGAACCTCGTCGAGATTGATCCTTGAATTGCGTAGCGCGTTGGTCATGCAGCGAGCCGCACCTTCACCATCTTCACACGGAGCTGTCATGTGGTTAGCATCAGCGCTCATGCCGAAACCGGCCAATTCTCCGTAGATTCGCGCACCCCGAGCCTTGGCGTGCTCGTACTCTTCAAGCACCATCACGCCGGCGCCTTCGCCAAGCACGAAGCCGTCACGATCCTTATCCCATGGCCGACTGGCCGTCTGCGGATCGTCATTGCGCGTTGACAACGCACGTGCAGCACAAAACCCGCCAAGTCCGAGGGGAGAAACCGTACACTCGGCACCACCGGCGATCATTACATCTGCGTCGCCATATTCGATAAGGCGCGCTGCGTCGCCGATGCTGTGAGTTCCAGTCGAGCAAGCGCTAACCAGTGCAATATTCGGACCTTTGTAGCCGTACATAATCGACAGGTTGCCTGAAACCATGTTGATGATCGAGCCAGGGACGAAAAATGGCGATATCTTGCGGACACCGGAAGCGACGAACTCATCTCTCGTCGTCTCGATCAGGGGCAGGCCTCCAATACCAGAGCCAATCGACACACCGATACGCTCGGCGTTGGCAGGATGAGCTTCAAGGCCCGCGTCACGGATGGCCTCGATACCAGCGGCCATGCCGTAGTGAATAAAAGTATCCATGCGCCGCGCATCCTTGACAGGAAGGTAGGCAGCGATGTCGAAATTCTTAACTTCTCCGGCAATCTGGACCGGAAAATTGGTGGCGTCAAAACGGGTGACGCGGTCAATGCCAGAACGGCCGGCAAGGATGTTCTGCCAAGCCTGTTCAACGGTGTTTCCGACCGGAGAAATGATTCCAAGGCCGGTGATAACGACTCTGCGACGGGTCAATTTTCTCTCCGGATAAAAGGGAACGTGAAGGACGTGAGACAAGCCCCATCTTCCGGGCTTGGAACCCGGTCAATGGGGCTTGTCGGAATGAGTAAATTACTTCTTGTGACTCACGACGTAGTCGATGGCTTGTTGCACGGTCGTGATTTTTTCAGCCTCATCATCCGGGATCTCGGTCTCGAACTCTTCCTCGAGCGCCATCACCAACTCAACCGTATCTAACGAATCCGCGCCCAGATCGTCGACAAACGAGGACTCGTTCTTGATGTCGGCTTCATTGACACCGAGTTGCTCGGAAACAATCTTGCGGACGCGTTGTTCGATATTTTCCATCTAAGGGCTCCTTCCCTAAGGTTCAGGTATGAAACAAAAACTTGCTTATTCTACCAAAAGACCGGTGCCTACTATACAAGCGGGCGAACCGGTCCGATCGCCCACCACCCTTGCGGGCTTTAATCCATGTACATGCCGCCATTCACGTGCAGAGTGGTCCCTGTAACGTAGGCGGCGCCGGGAGACGCCAGAAACATAACGGCTGCTGCGACATCTTCGGGCTGACCAAAACGCCCCAGCGGGACATTGGCGACCAGCGCCTGACGCTGCCCTTCTTCAAGCACGCGAGTCATGTCGGTATCGATAAACCCAGGCGCCACACAATTGACGGTGATGTTACGGCTCCCCAATTCGCGTGCCAGGGAACGGCTCATGCCAGCAACACCAGCCTTGGCTGCACAGTAATTCGCCTGCCCGGGGTTACCGGCATGACCGACCACCGAGGTTACGTTAATGATACGCCCCTGCCTTGTCTTCATCATGCCGCGCATCACCGCCTTGCACAGGCGGAAGACCGACTTGAGGTTGGTGTCAATGACAGCGTCCCATTCCTCGTCTTTCATGCGCATGGCAAGATTGTCACGAGTAATGCCAGCGTTATTGACTAGAATCGTCGGCACACCAAACTCTTTCTCGACCGCGCCCAGCACGGCCTCGACTTGTGCTGCCTCACGCACCTCGAGAACGACCCCGGTACCTTTAAACCCGGCTTGCTCAAGAAAGGCTCCAATTTTCTCCGCACCTTCCAGGGTGGTTGCCGTACCGACGACCACCGCTCCGTGCTTGCCAAGCTCAAGAGCAATCGCCTTACCGATCCCGCGAGAGGCTCCTGTTACGAGAGCGATTTGTCCATTTAGCATCTTTTACTCCAAACTCAACAACGCCGCGTCAATCGCCGCAGCGTCAGCCAGGGCAACCCCATTGACGCCATCGGCACAACGCTTAACGAGACCTGCGAGCACTTTTCCAGGACCGCATTCAGCAACCGAGCCCACACCCATGGCGGCCATCTTCTGAATCGTTTCGACCCAACGTACGGGTGAGTATGCCTGTCGGATCAAGGCATCCTTGATCCGCAGTGGATCAGATTCGATCGCGACATCCACATTGTTGACAACCGGAATCAAGGGGGATGCAAACTCGAGTTCAGCAAGCCGCTGAGCCAGCTTGTCTGCTGCCGGACGAATCAGTGAAGAATGGAACGGAGCGGATACCGGCAGGAGCACAGCTCGCTTTGCGCCACGTGCCTTACAACCTTCGCATGCACGCTCAACAGCAGCTTTGCTACCGGCAATTACGGTTTGACCTGGTGCATTGAAGTTCACCGGTTCGACGACGGCTCCCACACCACCTTCGGCGACGGCTTCGGCACAGGCTTCCCGGATATTATCGTCATCGAGATTCAGAATCGCCGCCATCGCCCCCGTACCCACGGGAACGGCTTCCTGCATGGCCGAGGCACGCAACCGAACGAGCGGAACGGCATCCTTGAACCCAATCACCCCCGCAGCCACCAATGCCGAGTACTCGCCCAGGCTATGCCCTGCAACGACAGCGGGTTGCCTCCCACCCTTTTCCTGCCACAAACGGTAGGCAGCAATCGCCGCCGTTAACATCAGAGGCTGAGTATTGACCGTTTGGGCAAGTACCTCGGCCGGACCATCGACGACGAGCTGCCAGAGATCCTGACCGAGCGTTGCAGAGGCTTCATCAAAGGTTGCACGAATAATGGGCGAATCGCCGTACGCGCCCATCATTCCGACTGACTGGGATCCCTGACCGGGAAAAACAAATGCAAATGCCACGGTAGACTCCTTGCGTAGAATCTTAAAATTCGAGAAGCGCAGCGCCCCAAGTGAAGCCGCCACCGACACCCTCAAGCAGTATTTTCTGCCCCCGCTGGATGCGTCCATCGCGGAGCGCGACATCAAGAGCCAACGGCACAGACGCGGCAGACGTATTCCCGTGTTTATCGACAGTGACCACCACCTTGCTCATGTCGATCCCTAGCTTCTTTCCGGTCGACTCGATGATACGGATATTGGCCTGATGCGGAATCAGCCAATCGATGGACTCGGATGCCACATCAGCCGCTGCGCAGCATTCCTTGGCAACCTCGGACAAAACACGTACAGCAAATTTGAAGACTGCCTGCCCATCCATGCGCAGGAATGGATCACCGACGACCTTGCCACCACAGACATTGCCGGGTACGGACAAGATGCCGTGATGAGCCCCATCTGCATGCGCTGCGGTAGCCAAAATGCCGGGCTTCTCCGATGCTTCCAGCACCACGGCCCCGGCACCATCACCAAACAGAACACAGGTTGCCCGATCATTCCAGTCGAGGATACGGGAAAACACTTCGGCACCGACCACGAGCACTTTTTTGTGGCTACCCGAGCGAATGAACTTCTCCGCAACAGTCAGTGCATAGACAAAACCGCTGCAGACGGCCTGCACATCAAAAGCCATTGCACCCTGATTACCGAGCTTGGTTTGCAGCAGACATGCCGTGCTCGGGAAGATGTAGTCGGGGGTTGAAGTCGCAACGATGATGAGATCGAGTTCCGCCGCTTCGATCCCGGCGCCTGCCAAAGCAATCCGGCTGGCTTCATATGCGAGGTCACTGGATTTGACACCCTCGGCTGCGATGTGACGGGTCCGGATACCCGTCCGCGTGACGATCCACTCGTCACTTGTATCAACACCGCGCTTTACAAGATCCTCATTGCTAACCGGGTCTCCAGGCAAATAACTACCCACACCGACAATACGTGCGTACATTCAGGTGTTCTCCGATACGGGATGTAATTGCGCGACCCGTGCGCTGATGCGCTCCAACACGCCTGAACGCGCTTCTTCGGCCGCACGCCCCAGGGCGTTACCAAAGGAAAAGACATCCGCGGAGCCGTGGCTCTTGACGACGATGCCTCGCAATCCAAGCAGTGTGGCGCCGTTGTAGCGGCGGTGGTCGACGCGTTTTTTAAAATTATTCAGTACGGGGAGTGCCAGCAAGGCAATCAATTTGGTAAGCAGGTTGCGCTTGAATTCGAGCTTGAGAAAACCAGCCAGCATCTGGGCCAAACCTTCCGAAGCCTTTAGCGCCACGTTTCCAACGAATCCGTCACACACGACGACCTCGGCGTGACCTTTATAAACACCATCGCCTTCAACATTGCCGACAAAATTAAGGCCGGAATTGCGCAAAAGATCTGCCGCACGCTTGACGACATCATTCCCTTTGATGTCTTCCTCGCCGATATTGAGCAAACCAACCGTTGGTTCGGCGCCGTCTTTATGGTCAAGAGAGGCAACAAGGGATGCGCCCATGATGGCGAATTGCAGCAGATGATCAGGCGTGCTGTCGACGTTAGCCCCAAGGTCAAGTACATGGACATGGCCACGACTGGTTGGCAGGATGCCGCAAATAGCCGGCCGATCGATACCAGGAAGCGTTTTCAAGACAAAACGCGAAATTGCCATGAGTGCGCCGGTATTTCCAGCCGACACACAGGCATCCGCCTCGCCATGTTTGACCAGATCAATGGCGACACGCATCGAAGAATCCTTCTTGTTGCGTATCGCGAGCGCCGGAGCTTCGTCCATAGCGACGACTTGCGATGCATGGCGAATGGAAAGAGTTGGATAGTCCTGACCAACCAAATGCTGACGGAGGACATCTTGCTGCCCTACAAGGACCAGTTTGACATCTGCATGACGGCGAACAAAGTCAAGCGCGGCGGGGACAGTGACTGATGGGCCATGATCGCCGCCCATACAGTCGATTGCAACAGTAACAGTCATCCGAAAAAAGGCAAAAAAAAGGCAGGCGACTCCCAAAGGGGAGCCTTTCCTGCCTATTTTTTGCCTATTACTCGCCCGAACCCTTGGCAACCTTCTTCCCACGATAAAAGCCCGATGGGCTCACGTGGTGGCGCAAGTGGACTTCACCAGTCGTCGGCTCGACGGCCA
>RRZT010151648.1_pt1 | contig 10196 bp, 10 predicted proteins | sample 2165551 | NCBI WGS metagenome assembly RRZT01 (sample SAMN10456910, study PRJNA506462) | wastewater metagenome | biome: wastewater; feature: sludge; material: wastewater sludge; isolation source: wastewater sludge with Escherichia coli K12::gfp cells carrying plasmid... | place: USA: Moscow, Idaho...
AAGCGGTTTTCGAGGTTCCAGGTGGATTCGCCGTGGCGGATCAGAACGAGCTTGTACATCGGGAGGCAGCCAGTAAGAAGTCAATAACCGCCGGCTGGGCGGGCGCAAACCCATCATTTTAGAATCCCCGCCTGATCGGGGGCGCGCTGGCGCCTCTCACTGACGCATTCAAGAAGGATATTGATCGTGGATTTCGTGCTGGCGAACTGGATGTTGATCGCGGTGGCCCTGGTGTCGGGCGGCATGCTGCTGATGCCGATGCTGACCGGCGGCGGGGGTGCGGGGCTGACCCCGGCGGCCGCGGTGCAACTCATCAACCGCGAGAAGGCGGTGGTCATCGACGTGTGCGAGCCGGCCGAATACCAGGCCGGCCACGTGGGCGGCGCCAGGAGCATTCCGCTGGGCGAATTGGAGGCCAAACTGCCCGGCGCCGTGAAGAACAAGGCTACGCCGCTGGTGCTGGTGTGTGCTTCGGGCATGCGCTCGGGCCGCGCGGTGGCCATCGCCAGGAAACTGGGTTACGACAACGCCCAGTCGCTGTCCGGCGGCCTGAAGAGCTGGCGCGAGGCCAGCCTGCCGATCGAGAAGGCCTGAAACCATGCAAAAAGTGAAGATGTACGCCACCGGCACCTGCCCCTACTGCATCCGTGCCAAGCAAATCCTGCAGGCCAAGGGGGTGCAGATCGACGAGATCCGCGTCGACCTCGACCCGGCCCAGCGCCAGACCATGATGGACATCACCGGCCGCCGCACCGTGCCGCAGATCTTCATCGGCGACACGCACGTGGGCGGCCACGATGACCTGGTGGCGCTGGATCAACGCGGCGGGCTCGATCCGCTGCTGGCCGGCCAGGCCTGACCGGCGCCCCGGGCGTGTCACGCCCGCCTGAGATAATGGCCGCAAGGCAGCGCGCCCAAGGGCCGCTGCCCGTCTTTTTCATCCATCCTTTCCCTTAGCGAGAACCTCATGGCCGACACCGATCCCGTGTTCAACATCCAGCGCGTCTACCTGAAAGAGGCCTCGCTGGAGCAGCCCAATTCGCCCGCCATCCTGCTGGAGCAGGAGCAGCCGGCCGTCGAGATCAACCTGGGCGTGAACGCCGAGAACGTGGCCGAGGGCGTGTTCGAGATCACCGTCACCGCCACCGTGCAGACCAAGATCAAGGACAAGACCGTGTTCCTGTGCGAGTGCAAGCAGGCCGGTATCTTCGAGATCCGCAACATCCCCGAAGACCAGATGGGGGGCGTCATCGGCATCGCCTGCCCGCAGATCGTCTACCCCTACCTGCGCGGCAACGTGGCCGACCTGATCCAGCGCGGCGGCTTCCCGCCCGTGCACCTGGCCGAGATCAACTTCCAGTCGATGTACGAGCAGCAGAACGCCGCCCAGGCCGACGCCTCGCCGATCGTCACGCAGTAAGCATCGAATAGGCCTCCAGCGCCCGTCCAGCAAGCGCGAAAAGCTATGAAAATCATAGTTATCGGTGCCGGCGCCTGGGGTACGGCGCTGGCCGTCAGTGCGGCGCGCAACCCGGCCGGGCACCACGTGGTGCTGTGGGCGCGCGACGGCGCGCAGGCCGAGGCCATGGACGACACGCGCGAGAACGCGCGCTACCTGCCCGGCATCCCCCTGCCGCGCGAGTTGAACGTGCGTGGCGGCGACGTGGGCACCCTGATGCAGGCGGTGCCGCAGGCCGACCTGATCATCGTTGCCACCCCTGTCGCGGGCCTGCGCCCCACGCTGGCGCTGCTGCGCGAGGTGCGCGTGCCCGTCGGCTGGCTGTGCAAGGGCTTCGAGCCGGCGCAGAACCCGCAGGCGCCCAACCCCTTCGGGCTGATGCCGCACGAAATCCAGGCCCAGGTGGCGCCCGCGCTGCAGGCCGGTGCGCTCAGCGGGCCCAGCTTCGCGCAGGAAGTGGCGCGCGGCCAGCCCACCGCGCTTGTGGCCGCCAGCCGCCAGCCGCACGTGCGCCAGGCGCTGGTGGGCGGTTTTCACGGCCCCACGCTGCGGGTGTACGGCAATGAGGACTTGACCGGCGTGGAAGTGGGCGGCGCGGTGAAGAACGTGCTGGCCATTGCCACCGGCCTGGCCGATGGCCTGAACCTGGGGCTGAACGCGCGTGCCGCCCTCATCACCCGCGGTCTGGCCGAAACGGCGCGTCTGGGCGGGGCGCTGGGCGCGCAGGCCGAGACCTTCATGGGCCTGTCGGGCCTGGGCGACCTGGTGCTGACGGCCACGGGCGATTTGAGCCGCAACCGCCGCGTCGGCCTGCTGCTGGCCGAGGGCCAGACGCTGGATGAGGCCGTGCAGTCGCTCGGTCACGTGGCCGAGGGCGTGTACAGCGCCCGCACCGTGCTGCAGCGCGCGCGGCATCTGGGCGTGGAGATGCCCATCACCGAATGCGTGGTGGCGCTGCTGGACGGGCAGCTGAAGCCCGTGGAGGCCGTGGCCGCGCTGATGGGGCGCGATCCGAAGGGGGAACTGCTGTGAGCGGATGGGTGCAGCATACTCCCCTGGTTGATGCCCTGTAGCGCCCGGATTCAGGGCGCTAGATAGGCATACTCCCCTGTATTCTCTGTAGGAGCGGGCTTGCCCGCGATGTAGCGCCGCTACTGTGGCGAGGCCCTATCGCGGGCAAGCCCGCTCCCACAAGGCAGCCAGACTCGAAGTCCCGTCCGCCACGCGCCGGCCTTCAGATCTCCAGGTTGTCGATCAGCCGCGTGCCGCCCAGGCGCGCCGCGCCCAGCGCCACCAAGTCACCGCTGCCATCGCCCGCCTGCGGCGGCAGCAGGTCGGCGCGGCGGCGCACCGTGAGGTAGTCGGGCAGCCAGCCGCGTGCGGCCAGCGCCTGCATGGCCGCCGCTTCCAGCGCCGGCAGTTGCGCGGGCAGGGCGTGCGCGGCGGCCAGGGCGTCGCGCGACAGGGCGCGCAGCGCCAGTGACAGCTGCAAGGCCTCGGCGCGCTCGGCCTCGCTCAGGTAACTGTTGCGCGAGCTGAGCGCCAGGCCATCGGCGCTGCGCTCGGTGCCGTGGCCGACGATCTCGATGGGCAGCGCGAACTGCTGCACCATGCGGCGGATCACCATCAGCTGCTGGTAGTCCTTCTTGCCGAAAACGCCGAAGCCGTGCGGCTTGCCGGCGAACACGGCCATGAAGAGTTTCATCACCACGGTGGCCACGCCGGTGAAGAAGCCGGGGCGGAACTCGCCCTCCAGCAGGTCGGCCAGCGCTGGGTCGGGCAGCACCTTGAAGGTCTGCGGCTCGGGGTACAGGTCGCGCTCGCGCGGGGCGAACAGCAGGTCGCAACCGGCCTCGCGCAGCTTGGCGCAGTCGGCCTCGAAGGTGCGCGGGTAGCTGTCGAAATCCTCGTGCGGCAGAAACTGCAGCCGGTTGACGAAGATGCTGGCCACGGTGGCATCGCCCAGCGGGCGGGCCTGTTCGACCAGCGCCAGGTGGCCGGCGTGCAGGTTGCCCATGGTGGGCACGAAGGCGGGGCGCTGCGCGTGCCGCAGGGCGTGGCGCAGTTCGGGAAGGGTGTGGACGATGTGCATGGTGGGTGGGCGGATCAATGGGGGCGGCGGCTTACCAGGCGTGCAGGGCGTCGTCGGGGAAGCTGCCGTCCTTCACCGCCCGCACATAGGCCTCGATGGCGGCCTTCACGCTGCCGCTGCCGTCCATGAAGTTGCGCACGAACTTCGGGTTCTTGCCCAGGTTCACGCCCAGCATGTCGTGCATCACCAGCACCTGCCCGGCGGTGCCCTTGCCGGCACCGATGCCGATGGTGGCGCAGCGCGGCAGCTCCTGCGTCAGCTGGGCCGAGAGCGCGGCGGGCACCATCTCCAGCACCAGCATGGCGGCGCCCGCGTCCTGCAGCTCGGCCGCGTGGGCGCGCAGCTGGCGCGCGGCGGCCTCGTCCTTGCCCTGCACGCGGTAGCCGCCCAGGGCGTGCACCGTCTGCGGCGTCAGGCCCAGGTGCGCGCACACGGGAATGCCGCGCTCGACCAGAAAGCGCACCGTCGGCGCCGTCCAGCCGCCGCCTTCCAGCTTGACCATGTGCGCGCCCGCCTGCATCAGCGTGGTGGCGCTGCGCAGCGCCTGCTCGGGCGATTCGTGGTAGCTGCCGAAGGGCAGGTCGGCGATCAGCCAAGCCGTGCCCTGCACACGGTGCAGCCCGCGCGAGACGCTCTCGGTGTGGTAACGCATGGCCTCCAGCGTCACGCCCACGGTGGAGGGCAGCCCCTGGCACACCATGCCCAGCGAATCACCCACCAGCAGGCATTCCACCCCCGCCGCATCGGCCACGGCGGCAAAGGTGGCGTCGTAGGCTGTCAGCATGGTGATCTTCTCGCCGTCGGCGCGCAGCTGTGCCAGCCGCGGCAGGCTGACCGGCTTGCGCTGCGGCAGCGGCGATGCGGGCGGCAGCGTGCCGTAGGGCGAGCCGGGCGATGGGGTGGAGGACGATGGTGTGGTCATGCGGTGGCGCTCCGTCATGCAAACAAACGCGCCGAGTCTATGCGCAAGCTGCACCGCCGCTGGAACGGCCTTGTGGGAGCGGGCTTGCCCGCGATAAGCGCCTTGCCCCCAGTCGTCGCTGCATCGCGGCCAAGGCCGCTCCCACATCCTTGGCGGTGGCGCGCGCCACCATCTGGCGGCCGCGGAGCAGGCCATGCGCGGGCACCCGCGGAAGGGCTTGGCCCGCCCGCTGGGTGCGTTCCCCTTCCCGCGCCGCGCAGCGGCAAGAGAGAAGGGGGAAGCGGCGTCAGCCGCTCAGGGGGATGCCTCTTAATTCGGTGTGAACGCCAGCCGCACGTAAATCGGCGCATAGGCCTCGGCCTGGGTGATCTCCACCAGGTTCTCCTTGGCCAGTTCCAGCAGTGCGATCAGCGTGACCACCAGCACGGGCACGCCCTTGGCGGGGTCGAACAAGTCCTCGAACGGCGCAAAGCGGCGGCCTTGCAGCTTGCGCAGCACGATGGACATGTGCTCGCGCACGCTGAGTTCTTCGCGGCTGATCTTGTGGTGCTGCACCAGCTTGGCGCGTTTCAGGATGTCGGCCCAGGCCGATTGCAGATCGGCCAGTTCCACGTCGGGAAAGCGCGGCTTCAGCGCCTGCTCGACGTATACCTGCGCCTTCAGGAAGTCGCGGCCGTACTGCGGCACTTCCGACAGGTGCGTGGCGGCCAGTTTCATCTGCTCGTATTCGAGCAGGCGGCGCACCAGCTCGGCGCGCGGGTCTTCGGGCTCCTCGCCTTCGGCCGTCTTCTTGGGCGGCAGCAGCATGCGCGACTTGATCTCGATGAGCATCGCCGCCATCAGCAGGTATTCGGCCGCCAACTCCAGGTTTCTGCTGCGAATTTCGTCGACATAGCTCAGGTACTGGCGCGTCACGTTCGCCATCGGGATGTCGAGGATGTTGAAGTTCTGCTTGCGGATCAGGTACAGCAGCAGGTCCAGCGGGCCTTCGAAGGCCTCGAGGAACACCTCCAGCGCGTCGGGCGGGATGTACAGGTCGGTCGGCAGCGCGAACAGCGGCTCGCCGTACAGGCGCGCCACGGCCACGTGGTCCACCACCTCGGGCAGCGGCGCCTGCGCCGGGCCTTCGGCCAGCAGCTGATCGGGGTCGGCAACCGACATGGAATGCTATATAAATATGAGCTATCAGCGCTTGCGGGATAAGCGCTGGAGGCCGATTTGGCTTGTAATCAATGGCAGGTCAGTGGCGGGCGCTCGGGGCGAGCGCCGGCGCGCTCAGTCCTGCGTCGGCGCGGTCTGGTAGACGTAGGGCGCCTGCTTCACGCGGCCGGCCTTGAATTCGGCCTGCAGCTCGCGGTCGATCTGCTTGTCCCACAGCAGGGCGCGGCCCTGGCGCTGCTGCAGGTCGAGCTCCGGGCGCGACTGCTTGAGGTCGTCCAGGAACTGCGTGACCTCGGAACGGTAGTGCGGGCGCTGGAAGATGCGGGCGAGCGACATAAACTTGGGATTCCTTTGTGGGACTGGTCCGACGGCGCACACAGCGCGTGCGGCGTTACAACACAGTTTTCATTCATTTTACCGGGCACCACCTATGACGCTCCGTTTCGACCGACTTCGCACCCTGGGCCTGGGCGGCCTGCTGGGCAGCGCCCTCTGGCTGGCCGCCTGCGATCCGCAGGCCATCAAGGAGCTGGAGGAGGGCGTGGCCACCGAGGCCGACGTGGTGCAGCGCTTCGGCCAGCCCGAGCGCGTGTGGCCCGAGGCCGGCGGCGCCAAGACCTTCGAATACAACCGCCAGCCCGAGGGCCTGCGCAACTACATGATCACCATCGGCCCCGATGGCCGCATGAGCGCGCTGCGCCAGGTGCTGACGCCCGACAACTTCCGCCGTGTGCAGCCCGGCATGGGGGTGGAAGACGTGCGCCGCATGCTGGGCAAGCCGGCCAAGCAGGTGCCCTACCAGCTGCAGAACCAGATCGTGTGGACCTGGAAGTTCCTGGAGCCGCCGAACGAGACGCGCGGCTTCAACGTGGTCTTCAGCCCGGATTACCGCGTGATCCGCACCGAGGTGGGGCCCGACCCGGACGGCCCGGACATGCGCGGCGGCGGGTAAGCGGTACGGGCCGTGTCGTCATGAAAGGCAGCGTCTTCGGGCGCTGCTTTTTTATGCCAAATCGGGCTTCAGCGCCCGCCAGTCAAGCGCAGGCAGCTATCAAATCGAGAGTATTTGCTGACGGCGCAGGCGATTCAGGCGCCCGAATAGCCCATCTCCGCCGCGTCGTCCGGCCGCGGCGGCAGGCCCGCCACGGCAGCGTCGATGGCGTGGGCCACGTCGGGCTGCAGGTCGTCCGGCGACTGGGCGGTGATCAGCTCGAGCAGGCCGGTGCGCCGCGCGATGTCGTGCGGCTGGTTCATCACCCCGCTCACCACCAGGCGCACCCCCTGCTTGCGGCAGGTCCTGACCAGGTTCTCCAGCGCCTCGGCGCCGGTCGAATCGACGTAGATCACGTTCTTCAGATCCAGCACCAGGGTGTGCGGCGGCAGGTGGTCTTCCAGTTCCTCCACCAGCTTGGTGGCGCCGAAGAAGATCGCGCCATACAGGCGCCGGGCCTGCATCTGCTCGCCGCGGCCAGCCAGTTCGACTTCATCGGACGCGCCCAGCCGCTCGGCGCGCGACAGGCTGGAAATGCGGTAGATGAAGGTGATGCAGGCGGCGAAGATGCCGAACTCCACCGCCACCGTCAGGTCGAAGATCACCGTCAGCAGGAACACCGCCACCAGTGTCACGCGATACGGCATGCGGTAATTCTTCAGATGGGCGAACTCGCGCCATTCGCCCATGTTCCAGGCCACGAACATCAGGATGGCCGCCAGGCAGGCCAGCGGAATCGAGCCGGCCAGCGGCGCTGCCACCAGAATCACCAGCAGCAGCGCCAGCGCATGCACCATGCCGGCCACCGGGCTGGTGGCGCCGCTCTTCACGTTGGTCATGGTGCGGGCAATGGTGCCGGTGGCCGGCATGCCGCCGAAGAAGGGCGTGACGAAGTTGGCCGCGCCCTGCGCCATCAACTCCTGGTTGGGGTCATGCCGGTCGCCGATCACGCCGTCGGCCACGCGCGCGCACAGCAGCGACTCGATGGCGCCCAGCAGCGCCAGCGTGATGGTGGGCATCAGCAGAAAGCGCGCCGATTCCCAGCTGAAATTGGGCAGCTGGAATGCCGGCAGCGCGGCCGGAATGCCGCCGAACTTGCTGCCGATGGTCTCCACCGGCAGCTTGAACACGCCCACCACCAGCGTGGCCACCACCAGCGCCACGATGGAGCCGGGCACCGTGCTGAGCTTGCCCGAGAACTGCACCTTGGGCCCCAGGCTGGGCAGCCAGCGCTGCCAGCCGATGACGATGGCCAGCGACACCACCGCCACGCCCACGGCCCACCAGTTCACCGTGTGCAGGTGGCCGTACAGCGCGCCCAGGATGCCGAAGAAATCGCCCGGCATCTTGGGCACGGTGAGGCCCAGGAAGTCCTTCACCTGCGACAGCGCGATCAGCACCGCGATGCCGTTGGTGAAGCCGATGATCACCGAGATGGGGATGAAGCGCACCAGCGTGCCGAGCTTGAACAGCCCCATCAGGAACAGCAGCACGCCCGACATGGCGGTGGCGATGATCAGGTTGCCCACGCCGTAGCGCTCGACGATGCCGTAGACGATGACGATGAACGCGCCCGCCGGCCCGCCGATCTGCACCCGGCTGCCGCCCAGCGCCGAGATGATGAAGCCCGCGATGATGGCGGTGAACAGCCCGGCCTCGGGCTTCAGCCCCGAGGCGATGGCGAAGGCCATGGCCAGCGGCAGCGCCACCACCGCCACCGTCAGCCCGGCGGCGAAGTCCTTGGCGAAGCGAGCTCTGTCGTAGCCCTGCAGGGCGCTGAACAGGCGAGGGCGGAAGGGGGCAATCGGCAAGGCCATGGCGATTTATGTGAATTCAGTTTGAATTTTATGTTAATGCCCGGGCGTCGGTCACGAAAAAGCGCGGCCCGCTCTCACGGTACCGCGCTTTGATGGCCAGAGCGAGTCGGTCAGCGCACGCGCATACCCGGCTGCGCGCCGGCCGTGGGCTCCAGCACGTAGATGCCGGGGTGGGCCTTCTCGTCGCCGTGGCTGGCGGCCAGCACCATGCCTTCGCTGATGCCGAACTTCATCTTGCGCGGCGCCAGGTTGGCGACCAGCACGGTGAGCTTGCCCTGCAGGTCTGCGGGCTGGTAGGCGCTGGCGATGCCGCTGAAGACGTTGCGCAGCTTCGGTTGACCGTCGTCGCTGGTCTCGCCCACGTCCAGCGTCAGGCGCAGCAGCTTGGTACTGCCTTCCACGGGTTCGCAGTTCACGATCTTCGCGATGCGCAGGTCGATCTTGACGAAGTCGTCGATGGTGCTGGTGGGGGCCAGTGGCGCGCCACCCGGCGCCGGTGTGGTGCTGGGCGCTTCCGTTTTCATAGCTGCCAGCGCTTGCGGGGCGGGCGCTGGAGGCTCAAACAATGCTTCGAGCTGCTTGACGTCCACGCGCTGCATCAGGTGCTGGTATTCGCCGATCTGCGCGCCTTCGCCCAGCGGCGTCTTCACGTCGTCGAAGCTCTCGGGCGGCACCATCAGGAAGAAGGCCACGTCGGCGGCCAGCTTGGGCAGGATGGGTTTCAGATAGATCGTGAGGATGCGGAACGCCTCGATGCAGGTGCTGCACACGTCGTGCAGGCGGCCCTCCATGCCCTCCTTCTTGGCCAGCTCCCAGGGCTTGTTGGCGTCCACGTAGCCGTTCACGCGGTCGCACAGCGCCATCACCTCGCGCACCACCTTGCCGGTTTCGCGCTCGGCGTACAGCTCGGTGATCTGGGGCAGGGCGTCGCGCAGGTGCGTGAGCAGCTGGTCGCCGTCGGGCGAAATCGCGCCCAGACGGCCGCCGAACTTCTTGCTGATGAAGCCGGCCGCGCGCGAGGCAATGTTGACGTACTTGCCGATCAGGTCGGCGTTGATGCGCGCCATGAAGTCGTCGGCGTTGAAGTCGATGTCCTCGTTGCGGCCCGACAGCTTGGCCGCCAGGTAGTAGCGCAGCCACTCGGGGTTCATCTTCAGCGACAGGTACTTCAGCGGGTCGAGGCCCGTGCCGCGGCTCTTGCTCATCTTCTCGCCGTTGTTCACGGTGAGAAAGCCGTGCACGAACACCTTGTCGGGCACCTTGCGGCCGCTGAACTTCAGCATCGCCGGCCAGAACAGCGTGTGGAAGGTGATGATGTCCTTGCCGATGAAGTGATACTGCTCGGTCGCCGGGTCGGCCACGAACTGCTCGTAGCTCTGCGGCTGGCCGCTGGCGGTCTTGCCGGCTCCTTTATCGAACAGGTTCTTCAGGCTGGCCAGGTAGCCGATGGGTGCGTCGAGCCAGACGTAGAAGTACTTGCCCGGCGCATCGGGGATCTCGATGCCGAAGTACGGCGCGTCGCGTGAAATATCCCAGTCGCCCAGCGAGATCTTGCCGTCCTCGTCGGGCACGAACCACTCGCGGATCTTGTTGAGCACCTCCGGCTGCAGGCGGCCGGTGTCGTTCATCCAGCCCTGCAGGAAGGCCACGCAGCGCGGGTCGGACAGGCGGAAGAAGTAGTGCTCGCTGGTCTTGAGCACCGGGGTGGCGCCCGACAGGGCCGAGTAGGGGTTCTTGAGCTCGGTCGGGCTGTA
>RRZT010546340.1_pt1 | contig 10195 bp, 7 predicted proteins | sample 2165551 | NCBI WGS metagenome assembly RRZT01 (sample SAMN10456910, study PRJNA506462) | wastewater metagenome | biome: wastewater; feature: sludge; material: wastewater sludge; isolation source: wastewater sludge with Escherichia coli K12::gfp cells carrying plasmid... | place: USA: Moscow, Idaho ...
GCCGAGCGAGCGCAAGGTGTCGATGAGCTCGGGCGGGTCGAGCACCTCGAAAGGTAGCTCGAGCATCACCAGGTATGCCGCGAGCCACTCCAACTGATCCGCCCCGGAACGCAATTGACATTTCCCTCGCCCGAGCGGCTCGACGATGCCCGCAGTCGCCGGCACCCTTCGGCGCAACACAGCTGCGGCACAGTCGAATCGGACGAGTGCCTCGTGCGAGTAGCCGCGATGGGCAACGGCGGCCTGGACGAAGGCGACCGGGTCGGGGTGCTCCCGGCTGGAGCACCTCAGGGTCGTCGGGCGCAGCTCGGAGAGCCGGTCCAGCCGGAAGCTGCGCCAATCCGCGCGATCCCGGTCGAACGCCATGAGATACCAACGACGCCCGGTCGCTACCAATTGCACCGGCTCGACATCGCGCTGCGACTGCACGCCGGAGCGGGCGGCATACCCGAAGCGCACCCGCACCCGGTCGCGGCAGGCCCGGGCCAGGGCCAGGAGGGCGTCGCCGTCGACCTGGTCGGTGAGCTCACCGAGGGTCACGGTCGCGTCGCGGATCGCCCGCACCTGCTCGCGCAGCCGGGGCGGCATCACCTGGTCGAGCTTGGCCAGGGTGCGCAGGGCGGGTTCGCTGGCCCCGCTGACCGTCCCGACCGCGGCCAGCCGCAGCGAGACGGCCACGGCCACCGCCTCGTCGTCGCGCAGCAGCAGCGGCGGCAGGCCACGACCGGCGCCGAGCCGATAGCCACCGCCGACGCCCTGCCCGCCCTGCACCGGATAGCCCAGCTCGCGCAACGCCTCGACGTCGCGCCGGATCGACCGGGTGGTCACGCCGAGGCGGTCGGCCAGCTGAGGGCCGGTCCAGGTGGGGCGGCTCTGCAGCAGGTCGAGCAGTCGCAGCAGGCGGGCAGTGCGGGCCATGGCTCGATCATCGCGCAGATAGCGGACCAAAACTGTCCGCTTGCCCTGTCAGGCTCGCCGTGAGACGCCGCGCACCGTGGTCGTCACCCCACCGAGAGGACCGACATGCCTGTGCTTCCACCCCCGGTCAGCGACGAACGCGACGGCCTGGGTGCCTTCCTGGCCCACCAGCAGGCCGCCTTCCGGGCGCTGGTCCACGGTGTCGGCGAGACCGACGCCCGCGCCACCCCCACCGTGAGCGCGATCAGCCTGGCCTGGCTGGTCAAGCACGTCACGGTCGTGCAGCGGCACTGGCTCACCGGTGCGCTGCGCGCCCCCGATCCGCTGACGCCACAGGACTATTCGGACGGCGCCCAGCTGACTGACGAGGTGCTGCCCGGTGACACGCTGCCGGGGCTGCTCGCGGCATACGACGAGGTATGCCGCGACGTGCTCGCCGCGGTCGCCACCCTCGACCCGGACACCCGCGTGCCGGTGCCGGAGCTGCAGTGGTTCCCCACCGACGTCCCGCACTGGTCGGTGCGGTGGGTCTGGCTGCATCTGATCGAGGAACTGGCCCGGCATGCCGGGCACGGCGACCTGATCCGCGAGACCCTCGACGGGGCGACGATGTTCCCGCTGGTCGCGGCGGTCGAGGGCACCGCTGGCCCGGCATGGCTGCAGGCCTGGTCGCCCAGCGAGCCGCCGGTGGTCACCGGGATCAGCACGGTGACCCTCGCCGCCACCGACGTCACGGCCGCCCGCGATTGGTATGCCGCTGCGCTCGGGCAGCCCGTCGACTTCGAGAACCCGTTCTACGCCGAGTTCTCACTGGGCCGACAGCGCCACGAATTCGGCATCGTCAGTGCGCAATTCACCAACGGCCCGGTGGTCTATCTGTGGGTGCCCGAGCTTGCGGCGGCTCTCGAGCGGTTCACCACCGCGGGTGCGCGGGTCGAGCACGGGCCGCGTGACTTCACCGGCGAGGGTCGCTACCTCGGGGCCGTCCTCGTCGACCCGTTCGGCAATCGGCTGGGCCTCATGCAACGCCCCCATCCCGCGCGACCCGCCGGTCAGGCTCAATAGGCCCTAGTGGCGCGACCCGACTCGCCCCCGGCGGGCCGGGTCGGTCAGCCGATGTCCCGGCGGCGGAAGCCGGCGAAACCGACACCGAGGAAGACCACGAGCGCGGCGGCGAGCCAGCCCAACTCGGCCCAGGCCGGGTCGGCCGCCGCGACGGTGGGCACGTGCCGCAGCGGGCTGATCGCCAGCACGCTCTCGGGCAGGTTGAAGGTGGGCCCCAGCAGGGTGAGTCCGAAGGTGGCCAGCACCCCGAGCCAGCCGACGAGGCGCCGGCTCGGGTGCGCGCCGACGGCCGCGGTCGCCAGCGCGACGAGCACCCAGACGGCCGGGGCGGTGACCAACGCCTGCAGGGTCACCTGCCCCTGCGAGATGGCGGCGTCGTGTCGGTGGGCCACCCACCCGAGCCCGATGCCGGCCAGCAGCATCGCCAGAGCTGTTGCCGCGCAGGCCAGCAGCATATTCACCGCCAAGTAGGTGGGTCGCCGCAGCGCCCCGGCCAGCAGCGGCTCGACCCGGTCGTCGGCCTCCTCGGAGTGGATGCGCATGACGATCTGCACCCCGAGCACGGCGGCGATGATCCCGATGATCTGCAGGATGGTCGCGACGAAGGCGGCCGTGAGATCGGCGGTCGAGACCGCGCCGCTGGCCAGGATCTGGGTCACTGCCGGGTTCTTCGCCAGCACCGGCCCGATCGAGGTCACCAGATTGCCGAACAGCACGCCGAGACCGGCGAAGCCGAGCAACCAGCCGATGAGCGGCCCGCGGTGCAGCGCGAGGGTGAGGCCGACGAGGGTCGCGCCTCGTCCGCCCTCGGCGGGCCCCGGTCGTTGCGGTAGTAGCCCGAGCCCGTAGTCGCGACGCCCCTGCAGCGCGAACGCGACGCCCACGAGCACCAGGGCTAGATAGAGGGCGACCAGCAAGGGCCAGCCGGTGGGGCTGCCGGCCGGGTCGGCTTGGCCCAGCCAGCCGAACGGGGTGAGCCATCCGGTCCAGGCCGGGCTGAGCGAGGCTTCGAGGTAGCCGCGCGCGGCATACAGCAAACCCACGGTGGCCACTGACGTCGCCGTCGCGGTGCGCCCGTCCGAGGCCAGCTGGCCGGCGACCGCCGCGACCCCGGTGAAGACCAGCCCGGAGGCGGCGAACGTCGCCGCGAGCATCGCCGACGCACCGACCGTGCCCCCGCTGACCCAGGTGAGCAGGAGGCAGACCACGCCGAGCCACACCGAGGCCGCCCCGGCCATCAGCACCGCGACGAGCAGGCGCGCCTGCCGGCCGAGCACCCCCGAGGCGAGCAGCTCGGCCTGGCCGGAGTCCTCCTGGGCACGGCTGCTGCGCACCACGATGAGGATCGTCATGAGCCCGGCGAAGAGCGCGCCGAGGCTGCCCGCGCGCCATGCGTTGAAACCGTCCGGCGTGCTCAGGTCGCGGGCCGGGCCGAAGACCAGCGACAGCGCCGGGTTCACCCCCAGGGTCGCGGCCAGCCCGCGCCGCTCGGCCTCGGTGGTGAAGATCCAGCGGTAGACGAGGATCGACGAGGCCGAGAGCGCCGAGATGAGCATCACCCATGGGGCGATGCTGCGGGCATCCTGGTGCAGCGCAGCGCGCAGCAGCACTGTTGTCCCGGTGGCGCCATTGCCGGTGACGCGCGTCCGACGGTCTTCGGTATGCCGTGCGGCGCTCATGCCGAGCGCTCGGCCGCGGCCCGGGACGGGTCGTCGTACTGGCGCAGGAAGAGATCCTCCAACGACGCGGGGGTGACCGACAGGCGGGTCATCCCGAAGGGCACCAGGGCCGCCATCGCGTCGTTGACCCCGTCGGGGTCGACGGTCGCGGTGAGCCGCAGACGGTCGTCGAGGTGCGCCTTGTACAGCACGCCGTGCAACGCAGCGAGTGCCGCCGGGTCGGGGCGCCGGCCAAGGGTGGCGCCGATCGACACCCGGGTCTGGCCGCGTAACTGCTCCAGGGTGCCGGTCTGCACGATCCGCCCGGCCCGGATCAGGCTCACCTGGTCGGCGAGCGCCTCGACCTCGGAGAGGATGTGGCTGGACAGCAAAACGGTGCGCCCTTGCGCCTTGACCCGCTCTATTTCGTCCTGGAAGACCGCCTCCATGAGCGGGTCGAGCCCCGAGGTCGGTTCGTCGAGGATGAGCAGCTCCACGTCGGAGGCGAGCGCGGCGACGATGGCGACCTTCTGCCGGTTGCCTTTCGAGTATTGCCGGCCGCGCTTCGTCGGGTCCAGCTCGAACCGCTCGATGAGTTCGGCCCGCCGGGCCCGGTCCAGGCCGCCGCGCAGATTGCCCAGCAGGTCGATGGCCTGCCCACCGGAGAGCCCCGGCCAGAGCGTGACGTCACCGGGCACGTAGGCCAGTCGGCGGTGCAGCGCCACCACATCACGCCAGGGGTCGCCGCCCAGGAGTTCGGCCCGCCCGCCGTCGGGGTGCAACAGTCCGAGCAGCACCCGGATCGTCGTGGACTTGCCCGCTCCGTTCGGGCCGAGGAAGCCGTGCACCTGCCCGACCTCGACCTGCAGGTCGACCCCGTCCAGCGCGACCACGGAGCCGAAACGCTTCACCAGCCCGACGGTGCGGATCGCGGCCATCAACGCTCCTTCGGCAGGGCCCGCGCCCGACTGCCCCGGGCGCGCTGATCCGATTCTTCACGACACCAGCCGGTATGCCGCGGGGTCACCCCCGCACGAGCGGCCCGAGGGTGTGCCCAGCCAACTCCACCATGCCGGGGACGTGACCGTTGGCAACCATGTTGATGATGACCCCGTCGACCCCGGGGTCGAGCACTCGACGCTGCACCTGCTCGGCGACCTCGTCGGGGCTGCCGACGAAATGCCGTGCGGTGAGCTGCGCTCGGGTGGCGGGGTCGAGGGCGGCGAGGTCCATCCCGCGGGCCCGGGCGAAGTCGGCGTGCATCGTCCTGGCGGTGTCGCCGTCCTCGTCGAGGAAGACGAAGGCGAGGAAACTGGTCTCCAGAGTGGCCCGGTCGCGGCCCACCTCAGAGCAACGCTGTTGCAGGGCATCGAGTTTGCCCGGCAGATCGGTGTCGTTGCAGATGAGGTTGAGGTGCGCGGCATACTGCGCGGCGTATTTGAAGGTCTTCTTCTCGCCGCCGCCGCCGAGCAGGATCGGCAGGTCGTCACGGATGCGCGGCTCGTTGATGGCGGCCTCGGTGCGGTAGTGCCGGCCGGTCACGGTGGGGCGTTCACCGCGCAACATCGGGCCGATGATGGCCAGGGCCTCCTCGAGCTTCTCGAATCGGTCGGTGAACGTGCCGAAGTCGAATCCCAGCTGCTGGTGCTCCAATTCGAACCACCCAGCACCGATGCCCAGCACCGCCCGCCCCCCGCTGACGACGTCGAGGGTGGTGACCGCTTTCGCGAGTAGCGTCGGGTTGCGGTAGGTGACACCGGTGACGAGGGCTGACAGCTGCACCCGGCTGGTCGCGGCGGCCAGGGCGCCGAGCAGCGTGTAGCACTCGAGCATCGGCTCGTCAGGCGTGCCGAGGCCGGGCAGTTGGTAGAAGTGATCCATGACGAAGACGGCGTCGAAGCCGGCCGCCTCGGCCTCGCGGGCCTGGGCCAGCACCGTCGGGCCGATGCCGGCCGGATCCGAGCCGGGGTAGCTGAAGTTGGGGATCTGATAACCGAGACGGATGCTCATGGGTCACGGTAACCCACCGGCCGCCCGGGCGTCGGTCCGCTCGCGTGCCCGCGCATCACCGCCGGGTGGTGGCTCCTGCGCGGCTGGCACTGGCAATGCCGCTCTCACCTGACCGACACGTTGTGGACACCCGTGCCGGTCAGCCTTGCGGTGACGGACGCACCACCATCGACACGAAGGACGACATGACTTCGGCACCGAAGCGCGGTATCGCCCTGGTGGCTCACGACAACAAGAAGCCCGAGCTGTTGGACTGGGCCGCTTTCAACCGTGACACCTTGGCCCAGCACCGGCTGTACGCCACCGGCACGACGGGCACCCTGCTCGAGTTCGAGCTCGGGCTGCCGATCACCCGGTTGCTCAGTGGCCCGGTGGGTGGCGACCAGCAGATCGGGGCCCGGATCGCCGAGGGCGCCATCGACCTGTTGGTCTTCTTCTGGGATCCGCTCGAGCCCCAGCCGCACGACCCCGACGTCAAGGCGCTCCTGCGCGTTGCGGCAGTGTGGAATACGGCCGTCGCGTGCAATGTGGCGAGCGCCGACCTGATCATCTCCTCACCGCTGCTGTCCGGTGGCTACACCCCGGTCCGACCGGACTTCGCCGACCGCAGCCTGGATGGGCTGACCCGCCCGGGCGCCGCCTGAGCGCTGCGCCGGGAGTGACCGCCGGCGTTGCCCGTCAGGTTTCGCCGGTCGGCATAACCGCGACTCAGTTGCGGGTCTTGGTGAGCACCAGGTCGGCAGGCTTGGGTGGCACCACCTGCGTGGTCGAGCTGTCGTAGCTGATCGTCTTGGGGGACAGCGTCGCCGGCAGCGTGGCGACCGGGGCCGTGACGACGGTCGCGGCCCCGGTCAGCGAGGCGACGGTGACCGGAGCCTCCGTGGCGGCGCCCAGTCGGTATGCCGCGCCGCCCGCGAAGGCGGTCGTCAGGAAGTCCGCGGTCAGTTGGGTCACTGCCCCCTGGGTGGGCGCAGGGCTCAACCGGGTCGCACAGTCACCGGTCGTCAACGGGCGCACCAGACCGATCTGATCCGAGCCGCCCCCGGCGACCACGCCGATGTGGCCGGCCCGCGCCACGACCGCGGTGAGCACCACAGCGTCCGGCTGCTTGGCGGCCAGTTCCTTCGCCTCCTGGATCGGGGTGTCCGGACCCACCTGTTCGTCACACTGCCCGGCGACGACGAGCGCGGGTTTGAGCTTGGCCGAGCCGACCGGTGGGGTGTTGATGACCGGTTGCAGGGCGACGACCGCCCGCAAGCCGGGGACCGAGCCGGCGAGGTCGGCGGCCAGGGCATACCCCGCCCCACTGCTGTGCCCCACGAGCGCAACCCGATCGAAGTCCACGACCCCCTTCAGCTCACCGGCCCACGGTAGACCCAGGCTCTCGCCGCCCGCCATCCGCTTGATCAACCCCACGTGCAGCGCCACCAGGGCGTTCTGCATCTGGACCGCGTCCGGCTCACCGCCCCAGTCGAATTCCTCCTTGGCATGCACGTCGATAGCGGCTACGACGAAGCCACGGGCCGCCAGCTCGCGTGCCAGATAGCCGAAACTCGCTGTCGCCCGCACATATTCGGGGCCCATGGTGAGGCCGGCGTCCTGGGAACGGCGCAGGGTGCCGCAGGCCTCCGGCCACGCGATGGTCGCGACCCCCGGCAGCAGCTTGTCCTGAGGTGCGTCGATGCACCCCGGGTAGGACCCGTGCACGATGACGACGAGCGGGTGCGGGCCGGGGGTGGCCGGTAGCGCCAGCACACCCTCGATGCGCGAGAACATCTCACCGCCACCGGCTCGGCCCGCGACCATCCCGGCCGGGAAGGTGTAGCCGTGCAGCGTCGGCGCCGCTGCGGTCGCGGGAGCCCCGCTGCCGACAGAGCTCGACGTGCTCGACGTGCTCGACGTGCTCACGCCGCCGCTCCCGCTCGGCCCCGTGCCCGCGCTCGGCCCGGGTGCGGGGGTGCCGCTGGAGCAGGCCCCGAGCATCAGGTATGCCGCGAGCGAGCCGGCCGCCGCGGCATACCGCAGCGGTTGCAACCGCTCGCGCTGGGCCACGAGAGGGGCCCCGGCGGGTATCCGCGGCAAGGGGTTTGCGGAGAACTCCGAGGCGGGACGGTGGGCGATACGGCGGGTGAGGTTGGTCACCGGCACATGGTAGGCAACCGGATCGGGCGGGCGCGCCGCGGGTGGTCAGCGCGGCAGCGCCTGCAGCGCCATCCGCAGGGCGAGCCGTTCGCGCGGGTCGTCGAGGGCGGTGCCGAAGAGCTCCTCGAGCCGGCTCATCCGATAGCTGACGGTCTGCGGGTGCACGGACAGGTCGGCGGCGCAGGCGGCCCGGTCGCCGTGATGCCCCAGCCAGCAACGCAGGGTGGCGGTGAGGGTCGCGCGCTTGGCGTCCGGGAGGGCCGCCAGTGGCGCGAGGGCGCGGTTCGTGAGGTCCGCGAGCAGCCGGGGGTCGGCGTGCAGCAGCAACTCGGGCAGGTGGTCGGCCGCGTGGATGACCGGTGCGCTGGCAATGACCCCGTCGGCGACGACGCGTTGCACCGCTCGGGCGTGCATGAGCGACACGTGGATCTCCTCGAGCGGGCGCACCGTCCCGACCGCCAGGGGGGCCAGCGCTTCGAGGACGCCGACGTGGCTGCGCAGACTGTCGGCCGGGATGATCGTGCACACCTCGCCGTCCTGCACAGCGACCAGCACGTCCGGCGGCAGGATGATCGGGCGCGGCCCGTCGGGGGTGCGGGCCAGCGGGGCGACGGCCGCCGCCGCACGCTCCGGCAACGTCCAACCCGCTTCTGCGGCAAGCTCAGCCACCTGAGGAGCCTGCGAAGAGGCCGCCCCGGAGAGCAGTGTCTCAGCCAGTTGCTGACGAATCCGGTCGCGTTGGCCGGCGCGCGCGGCGTGGGCCTGGGCGAAGCCGAGGGCGCTCGTCGAGGACAACTCCTCGATGTAGGCGAAGATCGCCTCGGCGAGGCGCACGAGCTGTTCGGTCGGCACACCGGCGGCCATCGCAGCCGCCGAGAAGTGCCGCCAGGCGCCCTGCGCCCCCCGGCGGTAGGCCGCCAGCAGGATCGTCATCGAGCGACCGTGCCGGTCCTCCCGGGCTCCGAAACCCTCGTAGATCCGCCGCAATTCGTCGTCGAGAGCCGGTTCGTCACCCCCGAGCAGCCCCAGGAAATGCTCCAGGGCGCCCTCGACGCCTCGGCGCAACGCCTCCCCGTAGGGCCCCCCGAGGTCGCTGCCGAGGTCGGGCAGCTCCTGCGCGATCTCGGCGAGGGTCTGCTCCGACAACGCCCCGAGCGTCGGGCGAAGCACGGTCGCGATCGCCGGGTCGATCGTCGACCAGGGGCGCAGTCGGTGGCCGGCCAGGGTCGCTGCGCGGGTCCCGGCGCGACCCTCAGCCGGTATGCCGCGTGCCGCCCCCGAGACCTTCTTTGTCACCATGTCATAACTCTGTCAGGTCAGACTGTGCCCGTGGGGGGAAGAGTGCCGCTGAGGTTGTCACGCATGCTGGAAGTATGCCGAGCATCGAGCAGACGATCAGCAGCCCGCGGACGATCAGCCAGGCGACGATCAGTCGCCCGCAGCCGACCACCGGCGCACAGACGATCATTCAAGGCGGCATGGGTGTCGCCATCTCCGACTGGCGACTGGCCCGGGCGGTGTCCCGGGCGGGTCAGCTCGGGGTGGTGTCGGGCACCGCGCTGGATGTCGTGCTCACCCGGCGCCTGCAGCGTGGCGACGAGGGTGGGCACGTGCGCCGCGCGTTGGCTGCGTTCCCGGTGCCGCAGGTCGCCCAGTGGATCCTCGACGGGTATTTCGTCGAGGGTGGGAGCGCGCCCGACGCGATGTACCGGCCGGTGCCGCGGCATACCCATGCGCCGGGGCGACACGTGACCGAGCTGACCGTGGCCGCGAACTTCGTCGAGGTGTGGTTGGCCCGCGAGGGCCATGACGGCCGGGTCGGGATCAATTACCTGCGCAAGATCGAATTGCCTTTGCCGGCAGGGCTATACGGCGCCATGCTCGCCGGGGCGACGGACGTGCTCGTGGGCGCCGGCAGCCCGGCGGAGATCCCCGGCATCGTCCGGCGCCTGGCCCAGCACGAGCGGGTCACTCTGGAGACCCGCGTGCAGGGCTCCCGCTCGGATGAGACCCTCGGCGAGTTCCACTTCGACCCGCGCGCCCTCTGGCTCGAGGACGCCCCACTGCCGGGTCCGCTGGCGATGCCCCGGGTACTGGCCATCGTGGCGTCCGCCGAGTTGGCGGCCGGGCTGGCCGCGAACCCGGACACCCGCCCCGGAGGGTTCGTCGTCGAAGGGCCGTCGGCCGGTGGGCACAACGCACCGCCACGCGGGCCCCGTCGGGTCGACGAGCTCGGGCAGCCCGTCTACGACGAGCGCGATGACGTCGACCTCGCCGCCGTGCTCGCCCTCGGGCTGCCGGTCTGGGTGGCCGGTGCGGCCGCGAGCCCCGAGCGGGTGGATGCGGCGCTGGCCGCCGGTGCCGCCGGTGTCCAGGTGGGGACGGCTTTCGCCTACTGCGCC
>RRZT010699306.1_pt1 | contig 10194 bp, 3 predicted proteins | sample 2165551 | NCBI WGS metagenome assembly RRZT01 (sample SAMN10456910, study PRJNA506462) | wastewater metagenome | biome: wastewater; feature: sludge; material: wastewater sludge; isolation source: wastewater sludge with Escherichia coli K12::gfp cells carrying plasmid... | place: USA: Moscow, Idaho ...
CGGCTACGCAGGTGTGGGCCTCGTCGACGATGACCAGGTCCGGGCACGTGCGCAGGAACTCGTTGCGTCGCCGATCGGACTTAATGAAGTCGGTTGAGACCACCGTGATCGGGAACCGCCCGAAGATGGACTCCCCACCAATGCACTGCCGCGTCAATCGACGGACCGTACTGGGCAGCACCACCTCGGCCTCCAGGCCGAACTTCGACCGAAGCTCAGTAGCCCACTGCTCGGCTAGTGCCGGGCTGCACAACACTGCCAGTCGGCTGGCATCGCCGATGGCTAGCAGTTCGGAAGCGACCAAGGAGGCCTCGATCGTCTTCCCAATACCGACATCGTCGGCGATCAGGAGGCGAACGGTGTCCTGACGCAAGGCCATGAGGAGGGGCACCAGCTGGTAGGCGCGCGGTTCGACCGCGATCCCGGCGAGCGAGCGGAACGGGCCGGCGCTGGAGCGGAATCCGATCTGCAAGGCGCTGCGCAGCAGACGGGCGCTCTCGTGGTCGCCCAGATCGTCGGCGGTGGGCGGAGGGAAGGACGCGGTGGTGACCGGCTCGATGGCTGGCAGCACCCCGGCAACGTCGTCTTCGGTGCCCCCCAAAGGGCGCAACACAAGGAAGTCTTCTGAACTGCCCTGCAATACAACCCACTCGCGGCCTCGCGCCGCGACCAAGCTCCCCACCGCAAAGGTCGTCACACCCGTCGCCCTTCCCCAAAAACGTCCATGCGCTCGCCTAGCTTGGCCGCCCAATCCTCATCGTGCGCGAAGCGGACAAACGAGTACCCCGCATCCAAGAGGCGTTCCTCCACCTCGGCGTCCTCAGCGGACTTGTCGGACCGTTCGTGGACCGGTCCGTCAACGAAAACCGCCATCCCCAACCCTGTGTACAGGAAGTCTGGCCTGCAGCGCGCCGACTCCAGCAAGGGCTGGACGGCATCCGGCAACCGGAAGTCACCCGCCACCAGCGTCCGCAGCCAATCGCGCTCCAGGTCAGTGTCGCAGGCCGCGAGCAACTTTTCAGCGTGTTCGCCACGGGGCAGATCCGAGGCCGACACGCTCGTCTCCGCGCGCGCGAACCTCAGCAGCAGATCCCGGATCAGGTGTCGGTCGATAGATGTGTGTTCGAACTGGTTGCCGTAGGACAGTAGGCAGTCGTAGCACGCCTTCTCGCAACGCTCATTACCCGGTTCGTCCCGGCTGAGATCCTCGCCTGTGTCAGGATCGAAGTGGGCGATCTCCAACGCGGTGCGGGCAGCCAGCGCAAGTGCACTCGTCTCAGCTTGCAAGCGACGCAAGACCCCCGCGCCCCCTTCAGCCGACTCGGTGAACAACATGCGGCCCCGGTGCTGGTCGTCGGGCAAAGCCTCGGTGGCCAGCTCAGAGTCTTCCAGCTGGAACGCCGCCTCAATCCCGCGCTCGAGCGCGTAGCGCAACGTGGTGGCGACCTGATCCGGGACCGAGTTCGCCAGACGGAACACCAGGATGTTGCGGTTGTCTCGTACGTACGGGATCACCCTGATGGCGTGGTTGGCCTCGTCGGCTGAATCATCCCCATCGCCCACGGCTTGAGCTCCAGCTTGGTCAGACAGCCATTGGCCCTTGACCGGATCCAGATAGAAGCCGATCTCTGCGGCGTCCCGACGGCGCCGACGCCCCCGGTTAGTCACCCGCACTTCGGCCGAGTCGCCGTAGGCAAGCTCAGCCAGCGGAGTTCCCTGCGAACGCACCTCGGCGGTCAGCTTTCCCGAACGGGCGCCGTGTTGGCTGAACCGGTAGGAGGTTTGCAACTCGAACCCGGCACGGCGCCGCTCCTCCTCATCTGAGGAGATCCGCTCCCGGCGTCGGGTGTAGACCGTGGTCAGCTGCATCAAGCCATAGGTGGTCGCGCCCAACTCGTCACCACAGTTCTCGCACACGTCCAGGCCAGCACGCCGGTCATGGTGATAGCCGCACGCCCCGCAGCGGCGGGCCTCGGACGTGTCGACGACCCCCTGCCCCGTCTGCGCCAACGGCACTTGGACGCGGTTCACCTCGTAGCGAGCGCCCTCGTGATAAATCAGTGCACCGGGGCCAAACTCAGACAGTGCCAGGAAACGCGGACGCTGAATGTAGTCGCCCCCGTCGCGTGAGCCCGCAGCTCCCCTCACGGCAGGGATGTAGGCCGCCAGCGGCAGCCGGGGGAAGCTGTAGCCGGGCAGGAAGCCCTCCGAGGCAAAGTAGCGGTAGGTGTAGAAGTCGGAGTGGCCCGACTCGTCGTCCTCGTTGCGAAGGAGTCGCAGCTGATTCTCCGCCTCACGGCGGCGTGTCGTCGCTGCCTGACGGGCACTCGGAGACAAGTGACTCTCCAGCACGATCCGGTTCTGAGCGTCTTGGTCGGCGAGCGCAGCCAGGTAGAGACGACGCCACCGGTCGCACGACTCGTCTAGTGTGCGTGGCGCCGCACGGACAACGTCGGCAACCCACTCCTCCTGCCACCACGCTGTTGCCTTGAGCTCAGCGAGCATCGGCTCGATGATCGCCTGTGCGTGCCGAGTGGCCCTCCGAATGGCCTCGGGGTCGGCGAAGGCGCGCGCCTTCTCGACCTTCATGACCAGCGTCGGGGTGAGGCCGTCGGCGTCCAGCAAATCGGTCATGCGTGAGCCAAGCTTCTCCCCCGTCTCAGCGAGCCACACAGCTTGGACGTGACTACGCAACAAAGCCTCGTTCGTGAGGTCAAGCCGTGGGGCAGCGACCGAACCAGCGACCATCGCTGCCGACCGTCGGAAGTAGTACTGGTCGTGAGAGTTGCCAGTCGCGCAATAGGTCAGCACCAACGCCGGTTGGCCAGAACGCCCGGCCCGGCCCGAGCGTTGCGCATAGTTCGCTGGCGTCGGCGGGACGTTGCGCAACCCCACCGCGTTGAGGCTCGAAATGTCGACGCCCAGTTCCATCGTGGGGGAGCAGTAGAGCAACGGCAGCGAACCCTTGCGGAAGGCACGTTCGCGCTCCTCGCGCTCGAGGGGCCCCACCTGCGCGGTGTGCTCACGGGCTGACAGACCTCGCAACTCGCGGGCCACCCCCTGGTAGAGGGTGCGGAAGAAGGCATTGACGCGACCGCCTGAATCAGCATCGACCGTCTTGCGAATCGGGTCAGCGGCGGCACTTTGACCGTCTCCGGCAGACCAGACCAGCGCGGAAGCCTTCAAACGGTAACCACGGCGCCCGGAATCGCCGTCGACTTCGGTGAGGAGACCCGCGCGCGTGAGCACCCCAAGGATGTCTTGGATGATGCGCTGCGCATCTTCCGTACCGATCCTGTCGCCATAGGTGGGGAACTGGTGCGGGCGGCACAGGTAGCGGCCTAGTGCGGAACGGCCGGTCAGATGGAGGTCATTTCGCCCCTTCCCTGGCCGGCTAGGAAACGCGTACACAATGCCGACTGGGGCGACCATCTCGTTGGCTGGCACGGCCCACACCCCAGCGAGTTCCTGCGCAGACTGCCGTTTGATCCGCTCGAAGCCGAGTTCGCTCAGACAGTCGACATCGATCGCGAGAACCTTGCGGAACTCGTCGAGAACGATCCGACACAGCTCCTCCCGGTGCCCGTCTCCCGCATGGCTCAAGGGCTCTAGGCAACACGACCACAACGATTGGTCGGCGGCGATCTCCGGAAGGGACTCATAGCCCACCCGCAGCAAGCCGGTCTGCTCCAGGTTCGGCATCGTGATGCGCCAGCCACGCTGTAGATCGAGGTAGAGCCTGTATTCCACGAGCTCGCGCAACGCCCGCTGGGTGCGCGTTTTGGCCGCGTAGACCGCGTCCGGCGCGGCCGCGTAATCAGCGAATTCCAATCCCAGACACTCCACTACGCGCGCGGCTACGCTTTCGTGGGTCAGGCCGCGGGGAGCCCTCGTCATAGCGGTGTGCAGGGCGCCACGGAGCTGGGCAACCTGGACGAAGTCGTTCAGGTGGCCAGCCTGAAGGCTTGCGTCCTGCCGATTGTCAACGAACGTCAACAGCTTGCGCGCTTCGGCCGGAAGCTCCGATTCAGGCACGTCGCGCAATGCGCGAACCAAGCTGCTTGACAGCACCGAGACAGCCGAGCTGCGGCCCTCCGCGTCCAGGGTGATCAGCTTGGAGAAGTCGCGGCCACGCGTCTGTTCGTAGCTGACTTGGCAGGACAGGCAGAAGGTGAAGGGCGACGGGATGAAGGCGGCAGGCATCCCACCCACCTCCACGCGGTGACCAGCCGTATCAACGCGCACCTGCTGGGGCTGATACCGCTCCTTGCCGGGCAACAGGTAGTTGTCCGGCCCCACCCACGAGTCGGGAAGGCGCCCCTCGGCGATCGGGTCCGCGGGCCAAGCGAACTGCGTGGACGTGTACAGGTAGCCATCGACCGCGTCGCCCGCTGTCACATCTCGGGACGCACGAGGAGCGTAGGTGGTTTCGCCCTGCCGTGTGATCGCCTTAACTACCGCGTACTCCTGCCCACACTCACGGCAAAACGCCAGCGGAAACTGCAACTTCTCCGGGGCGGAGGGGACGGCGATCTGGTACTTCGACGTGATGAACCGGTCCTGTTCAGGCTCGAGCGACACGTGAAGTGTGTCGCCCTTGGACAGAAACTGATGCAGCCGGAACGCAAACAGCGGGCGCCCCGTCTCGGGGTGACGGACCCGCGATCCCTTCAGAAGAGCGCGTTGGATCGCATCATGACAATCCGTCACGGGGAGGCCCGTGAGCTCAGACAATGCTGGCGCAGCGTGCTCACGCAGACGGCGTGGCACCTGCCGGATCAGCAAGCCCGTTTCGTATTCGGTAGCCAAGCCGAACGTTGTCTCGATCCACGATGCCAACGGAGACGCCGCCAGTTCGGCGTAGTCGTCTGGCAGATGGCCGGATTTGACGGCCCGCTCCAGCGCGGCGGCGTCACACCCGGCTTCGGCCAACGTGGCCCGGGTGAGGGTTTCACCAATAACGTGCTCCGGGACAACCTGAGATCCGAAGATGCGCGTGGCCACGTCGGCGACCGTGCGCTTCTGGTCGAGCGTCGATCCACCGCTGGACATGGTGGCCGACGTGCCGACGCACTGCAGTTGAGGTGACGAACACGCCTCACGGACACGACGCACCAGCATGGCGACATCGGCACCTTGGCGTCCGCGATAGGTGTGCAGCTCGTCCAAGACGAGGAACTGCAGCCCCTTGGCGGCCTTCACCAACCTGGCCCGCTCCTCAGGGCGGGTGAGAACCAGCTCGAGCATCACGTAGTTGGTCAGCAAAATGTCTGGTGGGTTCGCCAGAATTCGGTCGCGTTCCTCACCCCGTTCCTGCCCTGTGTAGCGGGCAAATGTCACGGGTTCGTGTCCATCGCCGTAGCCGTAGCGCAGGAACTTCTCGAGTTCACCGAGTTGAGAGTTCGCTAGCGCGTTCATCGGATACACGATGATGGCCTTCACCCCGGGGGTGCGGGGTTGCCGCAGCACGTGATCAACAATCGGAACGATGTAGGCCAGGGACTTTCCCGACCCGGTGCCCGTTGTGAGCACGTAGCTCTGCCCGGAGCGCGCCACTTCGATTGCCTGACGCTGGTGGCGATGCAGGGTGAAGGGCCCTCGGCCCTGGTCCTCCACGTGTTCCTTGACGCGGAAGATGCGGTCACATTCGGGGTCCAGGAGGCCCTCACGCACCAGATCGTCGACACGTCCACCGGTCTCGTAGGCCGGATTGAGTGAGATCCAGGGCTCCGGCCACTGTCGATCACCCTCAAGTTCGCGCTGGTAATGCTCCTTGAGTCGGGCGTCCTTGATGTCGATGGACGCTGTGGTGAAGGACTGATAGTCATCGATGACCCTGTCACGCAACCGAAAAACGTCCACGTCGCCTCTCCTATGGGGGATGACCGGCACGTGAACGGCCGCGACACCCCGACTGATGCCTATCATCCAATGCAACGATCCAACTCTGCCCGGTCTCACCCTGCAAGAAACCCGACTTAGCCGACGACGCGCCGAGCGTGAGCGCCAGGGATACTGCTTTGGATCCCACCCTCTCTCAACTAGCACGGTCCACCGGGTCGGCCGATCGCTGTTCCACCCGACACCGACCTCCAGGGCTGTGGTCCGAGTACGGGGTCAGGACGCTTCGGACGTGAGTTGATTCAACCGGTTGGATGCCTCCATGAGGCACACCAGTGGCCAAATGCCTTGGCGAACGCCTGAGCACCGAAACCAACAACCCTCGCGGGCGCGAACGGTCTGGCCCAGTACCTGGGCTCGTCGACGCGTCGAGCAGCACGTCGCCGCCCACAATCGGGGCGGCGCGCAGCGTTGGAATTCCTGGTCCGGCGGACAACCACGCACACCGCAACAGGTCTAGGACCCCCCGCATCGAGCCACAAGCTCGAGCCACGAAGGAAGCTCGGGATCCCTTTCATCCAGGCCGTCGTCGATCAGAGCGTGCAACCCACGGGTTCCGCGAGTCGCCGGGGAACCGCATCGCTAACGGGCGCCCTCACACCGCTTGAACGCCGGTGGATATACCCACGGCCCGCGATCCGCTCAGTGCGCGCACGTCCGCGGGTCTTCACTAGGGGCTTCTGAGGCGTGACCGATGGCCGAGAGAAGCCGTCATTGAGTTGCTCCCGGGCCTGCTTCTCGATCTGCCTAATGCGCTCACGCGTAACCCCGAGCCGACGGCCGATGACTTCCAGTGTCTCCGGATCACCGGTCTGGAAGCCCAGGCGACACCGCAACACAAAGGCGCCGCGGGGGTTGATCGAGTCGAGGTAGTCGAACACCTCCTGAACCAGGTTCTGGGTGTCGAGGCGGTCGATTGCATCTTCATCCGGCATATCCTCAACGACCTTGGCCAGCCACGATTCCTCGACCTGCTCGGTCAACCAATCCGTGCTGATGATCGGTCGCGCGAGCCGAGCCATGCGCTCAAGATCCTCGTGCGTGACCTGGAGGTCAGGTAGGCCCGCGGGGTGGCCGCGCAAGAACTCGCTCCACGACTGGCTCATCGTGGCCCTCAGCGTCTCCGCCTGGTTCAACTTCTCAACAAAGTGGACGGGGAGCCGGATCATGCGGCCCTCGTCTGCCAGGCCCCGGGTCACCGCCTGCTTGATCCACAAGGTCGCATAGGTGGAGAACTTGGTGCCCTGCTGGTAGTCGAACTTCTTCACGGCGTGAGTCAGACCCACGTTGCCATGCTGGATGAGATCCAGAAGGTGCAAACCCTGCCCCGTGTACCGCTTGGCGATGCTCACCACAAGCCGCAGATTGGATGCGACCATCCATCTGAGGGCGAGGTCGCCGGTGCGAGCCACCCGGGTCAACTCGATAAGGTCACGGTCTAGGGCGTCACTCTTGAGCAGCTCCCCTGCGTAAAGCCCAGCCTCGATGGCCCGCCCGAGATGCGTCTCCTCCCCCGCCGTGAGGAGTGGGATCTTGCCGATGAGCTTCAGGTAGTCCTGCACAGAGTTGTCGGTGACAGTGAGGAAAGCACTTGGCGGCGAGTCGAGGAACCGGCGTTGCCCAGTCGTGGCCGCCATACGTCGAATCGCTGAGAGCCGCTCCTGATCCACACCGCCTGCGGTATCGGCGTCGAGATCGTCCACCGTCGTATCAGCGTCCGACGTTGTGCTCTTGCTACCCGGCCGCGTCAGGTCAGCGAGCTCCTTCATAACCTGGAGCGCTCCATCCGTTGCACGGGCGTCCAAGAACTCGAGCAGCTGAGGCAGCTCTCCCGCCCCGAGGTTGAATCGGGCGTGTTCGGCCGCCCACGGCAGGCAGTCGTCGTAGAAGTCGGGCAAATGGCCCGCGGTATGCGGATCCTCCACGCTGCTCTCGGCATACAACACCACGAAGCGGGCAGTCTTTCCCTCGCGCCGGCGCAGAACACGCCCAAGCCGTTGGATCATCTGACGGCGACTACGGTTGGACGCCATGACCACGCCGAGGTCGGCGTCTGGTACGTCGATCCCCTCATCCAGGATTCGAGGCGCCGAGAGTGCGACGATCTCACCGGACTTGAGCATGTCCAGGCGCTCCTCGCGTTCGTCAGCGTCCAAAGCCGAGTGCACTGCGGCCGCCGAACATCCGGCGGCCACCAGCACCTCTGCGGCAGTGTGCGCGGCATCCTGTGTCTGGGTGAAGACGATGGTGCCAGCAGATCCCCGCACCGCCGGGGAAAGACCCGCCAATGCCAGCGTCTTCATCCGGGTCTCGGCCAGCAATGCCTTGCGTCGCGCGAACCGAGCCAGGTAAAGGCGAGCCAAACCTCCCCCGCCACCATGCGCCCGGTCTTCCGCCAGTGCGCTGACCCCCTTGAGGAACTCGGCGACCGGGGACTCGGGAACTCCGTACCGCTGAATCAACGGGAGTCGCGCAGTCTTCAGGTCGGCGTCCAATTGGTCATACTCCGCACGCTCTTGGGCGTTGAGAGGAACCGAGGCGAACGCGAACTTGAAGGGAGCAATCAATCGGTCAGCGGTCGCCCGCTCGTAGTCCAGGTCGAAGCAGATCCCACCAAAGTAGCTACGAAGGATCTCGTCTCCACCGTCGCCCCGCTCGAGCGTCGCGGTTAGCCCGAGTCGCCATTCGTAGGCCCCATTCAGCGCAAGGGAGTAGGACTCTGCGCCGCAGCGATGGCACTCGTCGACCACCAGCAAACCGCCGGTCCGAACGAGGGCCGGACGCCGCATCGCTGACTGCACCGTCGTGACCAATACATCCCACTCCATGCCGGAATCGAGGCGGCTACGCACCCTCACGCGTGGCAACAACTCGACGATGGCGGCGACCCACTGTTTCACCAACGCCAGGGTCGGGACGATCACAACGGACTGACGACCCTGCCGATGAGCATCCTCGATGGCGGCCAGCCCTACCCGAGTCTTACCGGCGCCGGTCACGGCCTGGACGACACCTGTTCGATGGGCGTCATCCCATGCGATCAGCGCATCCCGTTGCCAGTCGTACAACGAGACCCGCTGGGTTGTTTGCCCCACCCCAAGCCGCACCGTTCTCAGCCGCTGTAACTCTGCAAGCCGAAGCTCCGCCGCGGCGATCTCCGCTTCCAGCCGCTCGAGATCACGCGTATCCTCATCGACCTGCGCTATCGACACTGGACGTTCCACGCCCTCCACACCTCCCCAGCCATTCCGGATTGTGGGATCACCCTCGCATTGGCATCTGACAATCGAGGGACGTCGGACCGCGCGGCCCCAGGACGTGACAGCAAGCCACCTTCGCCCACTCTAAACGGAAATCGAGACGTAACTCGCGGAATATCCCGCAGGTTGTCCCGACCGATGCTGCACGCTCCTCCGCCACGCCCCGATCCGGGTCCTCAGGAGCCTTCGTGCTCGCCGACCTTCGTCGTCGACGGCGCGTGGCACCAGATGATGGAGCGACCCTCGAGCCCGACGCACTCCGCAGCCGGGATCAGGCCTGAACGGACGGCCAGAACCTCACCGTCGCGACCCGCACATGACGGTTGGCCAGCCCCACCGCTCCATCGTCCATCGCGACCGCCCTCACGGATGCCCACAACCTGCAGGAGTTTGCGATCAGGAGCGCTCCGCGGACACGTTGAAGAGAACGGACTCATGAGCGACGTGAAAGAGGGCTAAGGGCGACCGATACGGTAACCCCGCGAGGCAAAAGAGCCCCTACCTTGCGGGAGGGGCTCTTTGGTGGGCCTAACTGGACTTGAACCAGCCAACGCCGGTCTTCGAATGTGGTTTTCACAAGCACAAACGGGTGGCGTCACCTAACTGGTTTGGCCGCCGTGCATCTTACGTGCGTTATCGATTGGTGGGATTTCTCGACCGGATCGAGGCGACGCACGGTCGGCGGTCCTGCGGCGCGCTCGGCTGCGAGATCGTGAGCCGACTGCATCGCCAGCCAGGCACGAGCGCTGCCGACCCCGGCCTCTTCCAACCGGACGGCCAGGTTCGGGCTCACTCGCGCGTGACCGTGCAGGACCCTGCTCAACGTCACCCTGGAGATCCCCAGGCGGGACGCCGCTTCACCGACGCTCAACCCGAGGTCGGCAAGGACGTCCTCGCGCAGGATCTCGCCGGGGTGCACGGGACTCTTCATCACCATGTCCTTCTCCTTCCTCAGTGGTCGTCCTGATTGTCGACGAGTCCGACGTCGCCATCGACGAATCTGAATGTGATCAGCCAGTTGCCGTTCACCCAG
>RRZT010532822.1_pt1 | contig 10193 bp, 9 predicted proteins | sample 2165551 | NCBI WGS metagenome assembly RRZT01 (sample SAMN10456910, study PRJNA506462) | wastewater metagenome | biome: wastewater; feature: sludge; material: wastewater sludge; isolation source: wastewater sludge with Escherichia coli K12::gfp cells carrying plasmid... | place: USA: Moscow, Idaho ...
AAAGTATGAAGGAACACCGGTAGATGCGATCAACCATTCTCTGGTACGTATTCGTGGATCTTATGCGCTTGCTGTGATGTTCAAGGATTATCCGGAAGAAATTTATGTGGCAAGAAAAGACAGTCCGATGATTCTTGGCGCAGGAGATGGAGAGAGTTTTATTGCATCAGATGTGCCGGCTATTTTGAAATATACAAGAAATGTATACTATATTGGCAACCTGGAGATGGCAAAGGTCAGCAAAGAGGAAATTACCTTCTACAATCTGGACGGAGAAGAGATCCAGAAAAAAATGAAAACTGTTGACTGGGATGCAGAAGCAGCTGAAAAAGCTGGTTTTGAGCATTTTATGATGAAAGAGATCCATGAGCAGCCAAGAGCGGTTAAGGATACTCTGAATTCTGTATTAAAAGACGGAAAGATTGATCTGACTGATATCGGATTAGCGGAAGAGGATATCCGGAGAACAAGCCAGATTTACATTGTAGCATGTGGTTCTGCTTACCATGTAGGTATGGTGGCACAGTATGTGATCGAGGATCTGGTGAAGATTCCTGTTCGTGTGGAGCTGGCTTCTGAATTCCGTTACCGTAAGCCAATTCTGGATCCAAATGGTCTGGTGATCATTATCAGCCAGTCAGGAGAGACTGCAGACAGTCTTGCAGCGCTCCGTGAGACAAAAGCGCAGGGAATCCGTACACTTGGAATTGTCAATGTAGTCGGATCTTCTATTGCAAGAGAAGCGGATAAGGTATTCTATACTCTTGCAGGACCGGAGATCTCTGTGGCAACAACGAAAGCGTACAGTACACAGCTGATGGCTTCTTACATCCTTGCAATTCAGTTTGCCAAAGTAAAAAATACAATCACTGAAGAGCAGTATGAAAATTATATTGCCGAATTACAGGCAATCCCGGAGAAGATCGAAAAGATTATTGAAGATAAAGAAAGAATCCAGTGGTTTGCAGCAAAGCAGGCAAACGCAAAGGACGCATTCTTTGTCGGACGTGGAATTGATTATGCAATCTGTATGGAAGGTAGCCTGAAGATGAAAGAGATCAGTTATGTTCATTCAGAAGCATATGCAGCGGGAGAACTCAAGCACGGAACCATTTCTCTGATAGAGGATGGAACGCTTGTGATCGGTGTGCTGACACAGCCGGAATTATATGAAAAGACGATCAGCAACATGGTAGAGTGCAAGAGCCGTGGTGCATATCTGATGGGACTTACAACTTATGGCAATTACAGCATTGAGGATACTGCTGATTTTGTGGTTTACATTCCGAAGACAGATGAGCATTTTGAGGCATCGCTTGCAGTGATTCCGCTGCAGCTGATGGGATATTATGTATCCGTTGCAAAGGGACTGGATGTAGATAAGCCGCGAAATCTGGCGAAATCTGTAACGGTTGAATAAAGTGATGCAGGAAGTTCCAGCGGAATTTCCTGTTGAATAAACGAGATGAATGACATAAAAATGTGCCGTTCATCTTTTTTTTCATATTTTATCACACTTTCATCACAATTATAGGCTAAACTCTTAACTATAGAAAAGGAAAAGAAAGGAGTCTTGAATGATGGACAATCAGTACAATTATTACAGACCAGATTCAGATGAAAATAGAGGAGCAGACAATCAGCAGGGATTCGGAGCAGGACCGCAGCAGAATCCGAAAGCTCCAAAACCGAAAAAAGGTTACGCAAAGAAAGTCGCACTTGTTGTAGGTGCTGCAGTATTATTCGGGGCAGTTGGCGGTGTGACGATGCAGGGAACCAGTTATCTGACTGGTAAGCTGCTTGGAAAGAATACAAAGAGTACCGTAGGCACAACAAAGACTGTATCGAACGCAAAGCTTACGACATCTACCAGTACAGTAACTTCTGATGTATCAGATATTGTTGAGAATACACTTCCGTCAATCGTTTCTATTACCAATATGAGCGTACAGGAAGTACAGAATTTCTTCGGAGGAATCAGCCAGCAGGAGAGTGAAAGCGCCGGATCCGGTATCATCATCAGCCAGAATGATTCAGAACTCCTGGTTGTTACCAATAACCATGTTGTAGAAGGAAGCGATACACTTACTGTTACATTTAATGATGGTAACAGCGTGGAAGCGCAGATTAAAGGAACAGACTCCGCAAGGGATCTTGCAGTCGTAGCTGTTCCGCTTGATAAAATTTCAGACGATACAATGAATGCGATTAAGGTTGCAACACTTGGAGATTCAGATTCTCTGAAGGTTGGAGAACCTGCTATTGCAATCGGTAATGCACTTGGCTATGGACAGTCTGTTACAACTGGTATCGTCAGTGCAACCGGACGAACAATTGATGGATTTGACGGAGAATACATCCAGACAGATGCAGCAATCAACCCTGGTAACAGTGGTGGAGCTCTTCTGAATGCAAATGGTGAGGTAATCGGTATCAACTCTGCAAAGATCAACAGCTCGGCAGTAGAGGGTATGGGATTTGCGATTCCGATCTCTGATGCAAGTGATGTTATCCAGAATCTGATGAATAAAGAGACAAGAAGCAAGGTTTCAGATGAAGAAAGAGGAGATCTTGGAATCAAGGGATACGATGTATCTGAAGAAGGTGCACAGATGTACAATATGCCGACCGGTGTTTATGTCAAAGAAGTTATGAGTGGTGGCGGAGCTGAGAAAGCCGGTCTTACAAAAGGATCGATCATTACTGGTTTTGAGGGAAGTTCCATCAGTGGTATGAGCTCTCTTCAGGAACAGCTTCAGTATTATAAAGCCGGAGAAGAGGTAACGCTTACCGTACAGATCCCGGATAAGAATGGTGAATATACAGAGAAAGATATCAAGGTTACACTTGGTAAAAATTCATAAAATGATGTGAACACGCCGTTTTATGGGAGTATGAGGTGTTCGAGGATTGCGGGAATTGCATAGCAATGGAGCAATCCGGTTACATCATAAAATACTAAAGAAAGATGCCGTCAGATCAGAAATGGTCTGGCGGCATTATTGATGTTACGACCTGTTTGAAACGGAAACGGGCATCAGATTATACCGGATGCAAAAGTCAGAACCCTTTTTAAAAAATTACCATACAATAATATTGCAGATATAAGAAAGGGGAGCCAAAACAATGCAAAATTGCAGAAATAATAATCCATATATGAGACGTGCAAATTGTGGATGTGGCAATAATAACAATAGCTGTAATAGTAATTCATGTATGGCGAACAATGATGGAAGAAATCTATCGATGTCAGCACCTGTTTACCGAGAACGATCTGGATGTAGCGATCGGGACGATGCGTTGGATGGAATGCCGATTGCAATGGCTTATGTGCCATGGCAGAGTTGGAGACACATTTACGAAGCCGGAAAAGGATTCCACAGAGGAACCATATTCGAAGAGCTTGATCTTCCGTTTAAGGGGAAAGGAGGATGTAATGCATGAATGAAATGCCAAATTCCAAACCTTGTAGAAAAGATCTCCTGATGCAGATTGGTCATGCGAGCTTTGCGGTAGATGATGTGAAGCTTTATCTGGACACTCATCCTCGTGATCAGGAAGCGCTGGACTTTTTTTATGAATATAATAAAAAAAGGAACCAGTTGTTGAAAGAATATGCAAAATATTATGGACCACTCACAGTAGATACCGCTGTTCCTTCCTGCTCAGACAGATGGAACTGGATCAATGAGCCATGGCCGTGGCAGGAAGGAGGGTGTTAGTTTATGTGGAATTATGAAAAACGTTTACAATATCCCGTAAAAATTACCCAGACCAATCCGAAGATGGCCCAGGTAATCATCAGTCAGTTCGGTGGACCGGATGGAGAATTAGCTGCGTCCATGCGTTATTTATCACAGAGGTACACCATGCCGTACAAAGAAGTGACAGGAATTTTAACCGATATTGGCACAGAGGAACTTGCCCACATGGAAATGATATGTGCCATTGTTTACCAGCTTACCAAGGATTTATCTCCGGAGGAAATTAAGGCTTCTGGTTTTGATAAATATTATGTGGACCACACACTTGCACTTTGGCCGCAGGCAGCCAGTGGAACACCGTGGACAGCAACTTATTTTCAGTCCAAGGGTGACCCAATTACAGATTTACATGAAGATATGGCCGCAGAACAGAAAGCCAGGACGACGTATGATAACATTTTAAGGCTTGTAAAAGACCCGGAAGTATGTGATCCGATTCGTTTTTTAAGAAAGCGGGAAATTGTACATTACCAAAGATTTGGAGAAAGTTTAAGGATCGTTCAGGATAATCTGAACAGTAAGAACTTTTATGCAATCAATCCGGAGTTTGATACGGATTCAAATAGTAGTTGTGGCAATTAAAACAGCGCGTATGGAAAAACGTCCCCAATTATGAAAATCCGGTTTGATAAAAAAGGTGCGACCTCATAGGCTGCACCTTTTTTAAATGTCAGCCTACTAACGTTATTCTGTATATACCATGCTGATATGCGATAATGCATAAGTTCTACCAGTATCTAATAATTAACGAGGGGAATGATCCTGGATATAATCAGCCAGCATCGAAATAAATTCGGATGCGGTCGGTTTGTCAAATACAGGATAACCAAGCAGCGGGCTTAAAATTTTATTGGAATTCTGATTCCAATAACTGTTGATCATTGTACGGATGGCGGCTTCAACACACATGTTGGAAACGCCATACTGCTCACCGACAACGCGGTAAAGATTAGAGGTTACATTCTTCAGGTAAAATTCCTGATCTTTGAGAACGAGGGCGACTGCTGAAGCAAGATAGTTATAACCAGAGTACGTGGAACGAAGACCAGCTTTTCTTAATACATGCCTGACATCATACATAAGAACCTCCTTCCAATATTCATACCGACTATCTAACTATAGAATAAAGGAATTCTATAGATATGTAAATAATTTTGTCCATAACGATATATTTCGTGAGATTTCGATATATTGTGTGAAGTGGATAATGGAAAAATCTGCTTTTTTTTGCTATAATCCTTAATTGGATAGAACAGACAGAATCAATTTCAGGAGTGAAATTTATGAAGATACAATATCAGAAAATAGAAAACGGACTTGAAATTCTCAGGATCTGGCAGGATTCAGGAATCATAAAAGTACCGGAGCAGATAGAGGGAATCCCTGTCATCCGCATTGCTCCATATACATTTTCACTGCATAAAGATGAAGAAGAGAAAAATGCATCTGTTTATCAGACAGAGACAGATGAAGAGGATGATCGTTTTGCGCAGCCGGAAGAACTCTGCTGTGGTGGAATGGTAAGGGAGATCCATCTTCCGTCTACCGTACAGTCAATTGGAAATTATGCGTTTTATGGATGTATGAATCTGAAACTTTTCCATGGGACAGATGCAATCGTGCGGATGGGGAGCGGGGTATTTACCGGATGCCGTCTGGAGAAGGTGGAGATTGATTTTATGGATGGAAATAAGTCCTGTCTTAAGGAAATTCTGACGGAGATCCGGTATCAGATCATTGCAACACTGCGTTATCAGGGAACGGAGACGAAGATCCTGTTTCCGGAATATTACGCAGATGCGGTGGAAAATACGCCGGCGCGGATCGTGGAGACGCATTATTATGGTTCCGGTGGAGAGTACAGGGAGTGCTTTTACCGGCGGGAACTGGATTATGGAAAATACGACCGGCTGTTTGCACTTTCTGAAGCAAGAGATTCGGAAGAGGCAATTTTCAGTGTGGCTCTGACGCGTCTGCGATATCCGTGGAAGCTGGAAGATGCGGCAAAGCTGCGCTATGAAAATTATGTAAAGGCGCATATGGAAGAAATTGGAGAAAGCTGTATCCATGCGGTGAAAGAAAGACGCGAAATCGCCGCCGGAGATCCGCAGGAGGTTCTGCTTTTTTGCTGCAGAGAGCATTATTTTGATGAACAAGCGTTGGAAAAAACGATTACTTATGCGGCAGATGCAGGACAGACCGAGATTTCAGCTATTTTGATGGACGAGCGTTACCGTAGTTTTCCAAAAAAGAAGAAAAAGTTTGTATTGTAAAAGAAGGTGGAAAGATTGGAAGAAATGTCATTAGAACAGGGTCTGGAAGAAATCGGACATAAAATACTGGTTCTGACGAGGAACGAACTGTATATGAAGATGAGATTTATGGATGTGGCGCTTTCGGCGTTTTATTATGTACAGGATTTTTCGGTAGACCTTCTTGCTACAGACGGAGAGACAATGTATTTTAACGGGCAGATGCTGGGAGGTGAGTACAGGCAGAACCGGATCGAGGTAAACCGCGCCTATCTACATCTGGTTCTGCACTGCATTTTCCGACATGTATTTCGCAGAAATGGACGGGAAGAGCTTGTATGGAACCTGGCGGCGGATATTGCGGTAGAATCTGTGATTGACGACTGGAACCTCCAGAATATACGAAAAAGCCAGTCCTGGATCAGACAGAGAACCTACCGGGATCTGAAAGAGGAAATCAAGGTATTTACAGCGGAAAAAATTTATGGAGTACTGGTAAGATGGAAGCTTTCGGACAGAGAGATGGAGCGCATGGCCCGGGAATTTACCGTGGATGATCACAAGTACTGGGCAAAAGATGAAGATGATGAAAAACAAAGCGAAATGAACCAGAGGTGGCAGGATATCAGCGAGAAAATGCAGACCGATATGGAAACTTTTTCGAAAGAAGCAGCATCAAATACCGGGCATTTTCTGGATCAGGTCCGGGTTGAGAACCGACAGCGATATGACTACCGCAGCTTTTTGCATAAATTTGCTGTACTGAAGGAAGAGGTTACCGTGGATGATGACAGCTTTGATTATGTATTTTACAGTTATGGACTGCGCCTTTATGGAAATATGCCTCTGATCGAGCCACAGGAATGGAAAGAAGTGAAAAAAGTGGAGGATTTTGCAATCGTGATTGATACTTCCATGTCCTGTTCAGGAGATCTGGTAAAAAAATTCCTGGAGGAGACCTATGGCATTTTAAGTGAAGCAGGGAGCTTTTTTCAGAGAGTCAATATCCACATTATACAATGTGATGACCAGGTGCAGTCAGACAGGAAGATTACCTGTAAAGAAGAATTACAGGAATATATGGAAAAGCTGGATCTTGCCGGGGAAGGTGGAACGGATTTCAGGCCGGCGTTTGCCTATATTGATGAGCTGATCGCGACGCACCGGTTCACTGAACTGAAGGGTGTGATCTATTTTACCGATGGACAGGGGATTTATCCGCAGAAAATGCCTTTGTACCAGACCGCGTTTGTATTTATGGACGACGGGGCAGAAGAACAGGAAGTTCCGCCGTGGGCGATGAAACTGGTTCTGGATGAAGAAGATTTGAGAGGAGTGAGAAATAGATGAATATTAAACGTGCAAAACAGGAAATCAAGGATGCGGTGCAGGCATACCTGATGAAGGATGAATATGGAGAATATCAGATTCCGGCAATCCATCAGAGACCGATCCTTCTGATGGGACCTCCGGGAATTGGAAAAACACAGATCATGGAGCAGATTTCAAGGGAATGTGAGATTGGACTGGTTGCGTATACGATCACGCACCATACCAGACAGAGTGCGATCGGGCTTCCATTTATTCAGAAAAAGATCTACGGTGGAAAAGAGTATTCGGTAACCGAGTATACGATGAGTGAGATCATTGCTGCTGTATATGAAAAGATAGAGCAGAGCGGCATGAAAGAGGGAATCCTGTTTATCGATGAGATCAACTGTGTTTCAGAGACGTTGGCGCCGACTATGCTGCAGTTTTTACAGTGCAAGATGTTTGGTAATCAGAGTGTGCCGGAGGGATGGATCATTGTGGCGGCAGGGAATCCGCCGGAATATAATAAGTCGGTGCGGGAATTTGATGTGGTGACACTGGACCGGATCAAGCGGATCGATGTGGAAGCTGATTTTGATGTCTGGAAGGAATATGCGTATCAGGTTGGAATCCATCCTGCAGTGCTTTCTTATCTGGAACTTCGAAAAGAGAATTTCTATCGTATGGAAAATACAGTAGATGGAAAAATGTTTGTCACAGCCAGAGGATGGGAAGACCTGTCAAGGTTGATCCAGGTTTATGAAAAGCTTGGTAAAGAGGTGGATCGTGAGGTTGTGCATCAGTACCTCCAGCACTGGAAGACAGCGAAGGATTTTGCAAATTATCTGGAGCTTTACCGAAAGTATCAGAAGGAGTATGGACTGGAGCGGATCCTTGCAGGATATTATGAAAAAGATACCTTAGAACGTTTGAAATTTGCGTCGTTTGATGAGCGGCTGAGTGTGGTAAATCTTCTGGTCGGAAAGATGGCAGATCTTTTTAAAGAAGAATATGAGATGGAAAAATTTGTGGAGGGACTGTTTGCTCAGCTGTGTGCTTATAAAGAGGAATTGCAAAAGGAAGGTGCAGTTCCGGGAGAGGTCCTTGCTGCGAAAATTCAGTCTCTTAGGCGGGAAGTTGAACAGAAGAAGGCCGCCGGACAGCTTACAAAGGCGGAAATGCACCGTATGGAGCGTATTTTATGCAAATTGGAAGAATACCAGAAAGCTCCGGAATTTGAGTCTGTAAAGGCCACATTTGACAGCGAAGAAGAGCAGAGAGAGCAAATGGCAGATAAGACACTGGAAACGCTGAATCACTGCTTTGAATTCCTGGAATCTGCTTTCGGCGAGAGCCAGGAAATGGCAGTATTTGTCACGGAACTCAACAGTAATGTGTACAGCATTGCGTTCCTGCGGGAAAATGACTGTGCGATGTATTACAAATACAACAAAGGTTTACTTTTGGATGAACGCCGTGAAGAAATCCTGGAACAGATGGATGCCGTGGAAAATGTAGTGGAAAGAGGACTGGTTGAAGATTAAAGAGCAAGAACTGACAGAATAAGAACGACTGTGCCTGTGGTATCATATAATGATAGAAAGCAGAAGAAATGGGAATGAAATTCATGCCAGATCTGCAATTTTGTAAGGAACTTCCCGAAATAAAACCAGGGGAGTATCGCCTGAAATATGATCTCACTTTGCGCGCGTCTCCCGGTCTTGGAACTGCGTTGTGCCGGGGAAACTATCACTGGGAGAGCTGCCTGAAAGCGGAAAGTAAGGTGTATATCTGCCAAATCAGATATTTGAGCAGATCTGTATGGGGATTGATAGAGAATACGGGGTGGATATGCCTTTATATGAATCATAAATGGCTGATAACTACTATAGCATAATTATAAAAATGACATTTTATGCCTGACGAGCCTGTTGGAGTGAAACTTACATTTCATGTAGACCCTCGCCAAAAGCGGAACCTTTTAAGCGTTGGCTTGTTCAGAAAAAGGACGCTGATAATTTCATATCAACGTCCTTTAAATCTGTCAGTATTGGGATATACAATTATTTATTGTTTACTTCAAGATTCTTCATCGCACGAACCTTCAGCGGAAGTCCGAACAGAGTGATGAATCCGCTTGCATCATGATGATCGTACATATCACCAGTTGTGAAGCTTGCCAGAGATTCATTGTAAAGTGAGTATGGAGAAGTAGTTCCGGCTTTAATGATATTTCCTTTGTAAAGTCTGAATTTAACTTCACCTGTAACATATTTCTGGGTAGATTTTACGAAAGCACGAAGAGCTTCACAAAGTGGTGTGAACCATTTTCCTTCGTATACAACCTGAGCGAGTTTGTTGCCAAGATCTTTCTTAACTTCCATGGTAGCACGGTCGATAACCAGTTCTTCAAGCTGTTTGTGAGCTTCCATCAGGATTGTTCCACCAGGAGTTTCATAAACACCACGGGATTTCATACCAACAACACGGTTCTCAACGATATCAACGATACCGATACCATGCTTGCCGCCAAGTTCGTTGAGTTTGCGGATGATATCAGAAACCTTCATGGATTCGCCGTTGATTGTCTTCGGAACACCTTCTTCAAATGTCATGGTTACATATTCATCTTCATCCGGTGCATTTTCCGGTGTATTTCCAAGAACAAGAAGATCAGCATAATTTGGTTCGCAGGATGGATCTTCAAGTTCCAGTCCTTCGTGGCTGATGTGCCATAAGTTACGGTCACGGCTGTAGCTGTGGCTTGCGTCAAACGGAAGATCGATTCCGTGAGCTTTACAGTAAGCGATCTCATCGTCACGTGACTGAAGTGTCCACAGATCTGTCATTCTCCAAGGAGCGATGA
>RRZT010938866.1_pt1 | contig 10193 bp, 9 predicted proteins | sample 2165551 | NCBI WGS metagenome assembly RRZT01 (sample SAMN10456910, study PRJNA506462) | wastewater metagenome | biome: wastewater; feature: sludge; material: wastewater sludge; isolation source: wastewater sludge with Escherichia coli K12::gfp cells carrying plasmid... | place: USA: Moscow, Idaho ...
AAATGATTTTAGAATTCAAGGAATAGAAGTAGAAAGCGATGTTATTAGTGTTGATACTCCAGAAGATTTAGAAATTGTTCGTGAAATGATGAAAAAAGATAAGCTATTTCAGCTTTATAAGGATTGTAAAATTGATTAAAACAATATTTTGGGATTTTGATGGTGTAATACTTGATAGTATGCCAATACGTGATTATGGATTTGCAAAAATATTTGAAGAGTTTGATAAAAATTTAGTAGATAAACTTTTAGAATATCACACTTTAAATGGTGGATTAAGCAGATATGTTAAAATAAGATATTTTTATAATACTCTTTTAGGTAGTGAAGTAAGTGATGAAAAAGTACAGGAGTTGGCAGATAAGTTTTCTACTATTATGAAAGCTGAACTTACAAATAAAAAATATCTTATAGGTGAAACAGTTGATTTTATAGAAAAAAACTATAAAAACTACAACTTTCATATAGTTTCAGGTTCAGATGGAAAAGAGTTAAATTATCTTTGTAAAGAGTTGAAATTATCTGAATATTTCAAAACAATAGAAGGCTCACCAACTCATAAAAATGACTTAGTAAAAAATATATTAGAAAAATATAACTACAATTCAAAAGAGTGCATTTTGATAGGTGATAGTATAAATGATTTTGATGCTGCAAATATAAATGGTATGAAGTTTTATGGTTACAATAATAAGCTTTTAAAAGATAAAGATGAATATATAGAAACTTTTAAGGGGTTTCAGCTATGAAAATTGTATTTGTATGTGGGAGTCACAATCAAACTCCTTTTTCCGAGTTTATCCCTTTGACAAAATATTTTGAGCAGCAAAATATAGAAAGCTTTTTTGTATTAGAAGAAAATGCCGATAAGGCTATAGTTGATAAGCTAAAAGCTTCAAATATTAATTATTATCTTGGAGGGAAAAAGAATTTTTATAAAGAAGAAACATCAAAAAAAAATACCATTCAAAATAAATCTATTAAACAAAAATTAAAAAGTATATTACCAAAGTCTATAAAAGAAATAATAAGACAATTTTTGGATTTATTGACACTTTATAAATATTTTGCTGAAACAGATAAATTGATAGAGGAAATATTTAACAAGGAAAATCCAGATGCTATAGTATTGTATGGCGATAGAGTAATGGGTCAAGTACCATCTGCTATAAAATGGATGAGAAAAAATAATAAGCCAATTATAGATATCCAAATAGCAGTATCTGATGAAAAGTTCTTGTATTCTTCTTTTAGACAGAATAGCTTTTATGTTGGTACTAAAAATCCATTAAATTGGCTATTTGGACAGTTTTTCCCAAAATATAAACAATGTTTCAAAAATGAATGTGTCCTTTTCTACTCTTGGAGTAGAATGTTGATTTTATGGACTAAAGGTATGTTGCCGTCAAATCCATGGTATCTTGGTCAAAGTTGGGCAGATAGATTCTTGCTAATAAGTAAAAAAGATAAACAAACTATTTTAAAAAGTTGTCCTGAGTCATCCAATGGAGTAGTCGTAGGACAATATAGTCATGATGCATTGTTTGAGGTATATAAAAACAAAGATCAAATAAAACAAACTCTTTTAGAAAAGTACTTTGATATAGAACAAACTGAAAAAGAGATTATCATCTTTGGTATGCCTCAATTTTTTGAGCATCATATTTTTGATGAAAAAAGATCAATAGAAGAGATAGAGTATGTACTTGATATTCTCACTAACTTTACAGATAAATTAGTATTGTTATCACTTCATCCAAAGATGCCTTATGAAAATTACAGTTATATTGATTCAAAATATGAAAATATTAAAGTGCTTAAAGATGAAAGACTTAGCGGGACTTTGCCTATTGCAGATTATTTTATATCTATATTTGAGTCAACTATTAGTTGGGCTTTGATGTGCGAAGTAGTTCCTGTGTTTTTAGACTATTATGAGTTGGGATTTGATGTATCAAAATACAGTGCAGTACAAGACTTAAAAAACAAAAATACTTTCGAAAAAGATATGCAAAAGATAATTGAAAACAAAAATGAAATACTTAAAGATATCTCAAAAGAGAAAGAGTTATTACCTCCTTTTGATGGAAAAAGTGGAGAGAGAATTTTGAGCGAGATAAGAAAAGCGATAGATGAAAAGTAAACTTGTATCAAACTCAATCTTTTATGGTGCAATAGGTTTGTTACCTGTGGCTATTGGATTATTTACATTACCTATACTTACACGGTATTTATCACCAGAAGAATATGGGATACTCTCTATGATAGCAGCTTTTAGTAGTATGGTGTCTATCGCTGCTACATTCCAGATATATAGTGGGATATCTAGAATATATTTTGATTATGACAATGAGAAAAGAAAAGTTTACTTTTCTACCCTTTTTTATGCAGTAAGTGCTATTGCCTGTTTAGTTTTTGTTTTCTTTTTATTTGCAGGAGATGCTTTTATAAATATCTTATACTCAAAAAGTGAAGTTGGATTTTGGCCTTATTTTTTTGTATCAGTAGTAAGTATATTTTTTAGTTTGCCAGTTGGAATAACGACTGCTTTTTTTAAGGTGCAAGAAAAAGGGAAACAATTACTGATAGTATCTGCTATAGGTACTGTGATAACAACAGCACTCATACTTTATCTTGTAGTAGTAGAGCTTATGGGTGTAATGGGTAGTTTAGTTGGAAGTGCTATGGGAGCTTTCTTAACATATCTTTTTCATATATTTTATTTTCGTTCCAACTTTGTGCTAAGGTTTGAAAAAAGTATGTTTATAGAAAACCTAAAGTTTGGTATCCCTGTTATTCCTCATGCTTTGGGTGGATATCTTTTTATGTACAGTGATGTAATTATTTTAGAGAAGTATGTTGCAGTTGCTATGATAGGGATATATGCTATAGCAGATAGATTTGCAGTACTCTTAAAAACTGTAGTTAACTCTTTCTCAGATGCATTTAATCCAATTTTTATGAAAGCATCGAAGAGTTCTATAGAAGAGGGGCAAAAAGTAGTTTATGACACTACAAAAAGCTGGTTTGTAATACTTGGGATTGGCTATATAGTACTTAGTCATATGGGAGAATATATTATTTATATAATGACTCCCAGTGAATATCATGAAGCAGCTTTAATATTGCCACTATTGGCTATGGCTTATGTATTTAGAGGTATATATATAATGCCTATAAATACATTTTATTTTATGAAAAAAACTAAGTATTTACCAATAGCTACACTTACAAGTGGTACATTGAATGTACTTTTAAATATTTTACTGATTCCATATATTGGTATATGGGGTGCAGCTATTACTACTACTTTGAGTTTTGCTATCAATTGGTGGCTTTTGGAAGTACTTAGTAGTAAAACTTTTAAAGTTAAGTTTGATAGAAGTGCTTTAGTTTTTTTATTTGCTTTGGTTGTGGTTTCAAACCTTTTATTTTATCTTATGCCAAGTGAAGATTTATATATTAGACTGTTATCACAAGTTATATTTGTAGGAGGAGTGATTTTGATAGTGTGGTTTAAAGATATAGGAAATATTAGAGAGTTTATAAAAGCGAGGTTGAACAAATGAAAAAAACATACATAATAGCAGAAATAGGAAATACTCACGAAGGTAGTTTGGGATTAGCAAAATGCTTTATAAAAGCTGCTGCTGAGTGTGGAGTCGATGCAGTAAAGATGCAAACACATATATTTGAAGCAGAGAGCTTACCATCTGCTCCAAATCCACCTTATTTTAAAGATGAAACAAGAAAAGATTACTTTGAAAGGACAGCTTTTACATTGGAACAGTGGAAAGAGCTAAAAAGATATACAGAGCAAGACCTAAAAATAGATTTCTTTAGTTCACCATTTTCTTTGGAAGCTGTAGATTTACTTGAAGCTGTAGGAATGGATACTTATAAAATAGCATCAGGTGAAGTAAACAATATTCCACTACTTGAAAAAATAGCAAAGACAGGCAAAAGAGTATTGCTTTCAAGTGGTATGAGTAGTTGGGTTGAACTTGATGAAGCAGTTGATACTTTACAATCAAATGGATGTAAAGATTTAATAGTATTGCAGTGTACTTCTGAGTACCCTTGTCCACCAGAACAATCAGGGCTTAATGTACTTGATGAGTTGAAAACTAGATATAAAGATATAACCATAGGATATAGTGACCATACTATGGGAGTAGGCGTACCATTAGCTGCTGTGATAAAAGGTGCTACAGTTATAGAAAAACATTTCACACTTTCTCAAAAAATGTACGGAAGTGATGCTATGAATTCAACTGAACCTGAAGAATTTAAAAGGCTAGTAGATGAGATACGAAAGATAGAAGTGGCACTAAGTTCAAAAGTAGATAAAGATGAAAAAGTAAAGTCACTAGGAAATATGAAAATGACATTTGAGAAGTCTATCGTTTCAGCAGAGTCAATTGATGAATTTGATACAATATCGTTCGAAAAATTAGCTTTTAAAAAACCTGGAGATGGTATACCTGCAAGAGAGTATAAAAAAATTATAGGTAAAAAATTAAATAAAAGTGTAGAAAAAGATTATAAATTTAAATGGGAAGATTTTGAGTAATGAAAAAAATATGTGTATTTGTAGGAAGCAGAGCAAACTATAGTAGTATAAAGTCAGTTATGAGAGCTGTAAAAGAACATCCAAAGTTAGAGCTTCAGGTGGTACTTGGAGCATCAGCTATACTAGAGAGATTTGGTAAGGTTGAAGATTTGATAAGAAAAGATGGTTTTGAACCAGATTTTATATTTCACAATCTTATAGAGGGTGAAAATCCTGCAACAATGGCAAAGTCAACAGGGCTTGGACTTATGGATGCTTCTATGATATTTAACAACCTAAAGCCAGATATGGTAGTAGTTGTAGGTGATAGATTTGAGATGATGTCTGTAACACTTGCTGCTGCATATATGAACATAAGAATAGTTCATACTATGGGTGGTGAAGTTACTGGAACTATTGATGAGTCTATTCGTCATGCTATCACAAAGTTTGCTCATATTCATTTCCCTGCAAATGAAGACTCAAGACAAAGAATCATAAAAATGGGAGAAGATGAAAGATATGTTTTTAATGTAGGGTGTCCTAGGACAGATTTAGTAGCAGATGAGCTGAAAAATAATAGTTATGAAGTACTAAAAGATTTGTTTAAAACTTATGGTGGTGTAGGTAGAGAGTTTGACTTATCTAAGCCATATTTATTAGTATCTCAACACTCTGTAACAACTGAATATGGAAACAATAGAAAGCAAATAGAAGAGACTCTAAAAGCTCTTGAAGAGTTACAACTACCTACTATCATGCTATGGCCAAATGCGGACGCTGGTGGAGATGATATAAGTAAAGGTATAAGAACTTATAGGGAAAAAAACAATCCTTCTTGGTTGCATCTATTTAAAAATTTGCCAACTCATATATATATACACCTTATGAATACTACGGCTTGTTTAGTGGGTAATAGTAGTTCTGGAGTAAGAGAGGGTGCATTTATAGGGACACCTGTAGTAAATATAGGTACAAGACAAAATAAAAGACTAAGAACTGATAATGTGATTCAAGTGGATTATGATGCAAGACAAATAGCAGATGCTATTAAAAGGCAGTTAGAACATGGGAAATATCCAAGTAGTGATATCTACGGTGATGGAACAGCTGGTGAAAAGATAGCTGAAATCTTAGTAGATTGTGAACCAAGTATTCAAAAGACGATAGTGTATTAATATGAAGATATTAGGAATTATACCAGCACGAGGTGGTAGCAAAGGTATACCAAGGAAGAACATAAAACTTCTAAATGGTAAACCTCTTATTGCATATACTATAGAAGCTGCATTGGCTTCAAATCTTGATAGAGTAATAGTATCTACAGATTGTGAAGAGATAGCTGGCATATCTAAAGAGTATGGTGCAGAAGTAATGATGAGGCTATCTCATTTGGCAGAAGATAAAACACCTACATTACCTGTTCTTCAAGATGTAGTGTCAAGACTGGAAGAAAAGTTTGATGCTGTGATGACTTTGCAACCGACATCACCTTTGCGAACCTCAAAGCATATCAATGAAGCAATAGAACTATTCAAAAGCGATAAAAAAGCAAATAGCTTGGTAAGTGTAGTAGAAGTGCCACATAACTATATGCCAGAAAAGCTTATGAGTTTTGATGGAAAGTATTTGACTGGAAACCGAGAAGTAAAAAGAAGACAGGAAATATCTACAATGTATGCTAGAAATGGAGCGGCTATATATATCACTAAAACCGAGAAGCTAGGTGAATATATTTTTGGTGGAAAAATATTACCGTATTTTATGAGCAAGATAAATAGTTTTGATATAGATGATATTAAAGATTGGGAAATAGTGGAGAGATTAATTTGAAAAAACTTTTAATAGTTACAAACGATAATATTGAATCAAGGTTAATTTTAAATGATTATATTCTAAATAACTATTTTAGAAACAAAGAAATAGATGTAATGACAAAAGCAGATCGATTATTTTACGAAAAAGAGATTAAACCTTTAAGAGATGATATAAAATATCTCGATGACTATGTAACTTCAAATAAAGTAAAACTTTTTATTTATAAAGTTTGTATTTTTTTTAGTCATTTGTCAAATATCAATAATAGTATATCGTCATTTCAAAAAATCTTTATTCTGAGTGGACTACCTACTAAAATTGTCTTGAGTAAAATATTTTATAGTAAAATAAAATATATATTACCCCTGTTAGAGTTTATTGGTAGTTTGTTTAATTTTAGATATTTAGATATATTTAAAAAAAATAGTGGTCAAGAATATGACTATATACTATTTTCAAGACCTGATGATCTATTAAATTTAGAGATATTTAATAAATATGGTGGAAAAAGAACTCAAATTATTACTTTAATTAGAAATTTTGACACACCTACATTAAAGCGAATATTTGTTGTTCAATCTACTTATTCTTTGGTTTATGAATCTAAATTAAATAAACTTATAAAAAAACAAAAAAATGTAAAAGATTATGGGAAGATTATTGATATTAATTATTTTTTAGATGAAATTAGTTTAAAAAAGAGTGTAGAAAAAAAATATATTTTATTTGCTACATCTCAAGAAGAGTTTGTCACAGGAAATTATAAACAAATTGATATTATAAATTATATTGCACAAAAAATAGAAGGGAAAAATATACAGCTAATTGCAAGAGTTCATCCTAACCATAAAAATCAATACAAAGAGTTAGATGAAAATACAAGTATTATTCTTCAAAATGAAATATATACAATTTTTAAAAGTAAGAATGGAGGAAATTTAGAATTACAAACGAAAGAGAATCAATACAATTATATAGAAACATTACAAAAGTCATATTGTGTTTTTACATTTGGTAGCACAATAGTTTATGATGCAATAAAACTTAGGATACCTTCATATTTTATTAATTTGGATTCAAACTCTATGTTATATGAAAGAGAACATTTAAAATTGCTTTCAAGTATTGGTGTAGAAGTTTTAACCACTATAAACGAGATAGATAATGCTATTAGTAAACAATGTAACTTCTAATTTCAGTAAGTTCTTACTTTTTAATCAATTTCTTTTGAATAAGTTATCGACTTTTAATAATTCAATAATTTTATTGATTTTATTGGCATATATTTTAAAAGAAAGTGTATTGATAATATTTTTTAAAGATTTAATAAGTTATTGTAATCAAGTTTTATTTGTACTTTTTATTTTTTTTGTTTTTATAAATTTCAAAACTAAAATTTCTAATATAGTGATATTTTTAATGTTAATTAGTATTTTGATGATAGGTTACATGTTAAATATAAATCAAATTGCTTCAGGAGGAAAAAATGCTTTTTTACTAACAGTTGTTGTACTTGGATTATTGCTGATAAGAATTGAAAATATAAATTTTGACAAGTTGAATAAAAGTATTATTATTATTTCAAGTATTATTACTATATTGTCTATTTTTCTATTTTGTTTAGGTTTGCAACTTTCATCTGATGCAATAGTAATGAATCAGTCTATTATGACAGGAATTTTTACAAACCCTAATCAAGCAGGATTGATTTTTTTGTTGCTTTTAATTTTGATTTTGAATACTTCAAGAAAGTATTCTAAAGTTACTATCTCAATATCAGTACTATTAGTAATTTCTATCGTATTTACATTATCTAGAGCTTCAATCATAGCAATGGTTATACTTTTATTTTATTTTTTAATAAAAAACAAAAAGCTTTTGATAGTTGCTTTTGCTTCAATTCTAATATTTTTTATTTCAAATTCATATGTATCGAATAAACTAATATCAAAATTTACAGAGCAAGGCAGTTCTCATAGAACTGAAATCTGGTCTGCGATAGTTTCAGAAAGAACGAATTCTTTAGAAAACTTTTTTTTTGGTACAGGTTCAAATACAACTTATTTTATTTTAGATGGGGGTAAATTATCAGCACATAGTTCTATAGTAGATACATTTGGAAATTTTGGTTTTATTTATTTGGCTTTAATAAGCATTTTTGTTTTATTAATACTTATCTATATCCGTTCTAATAGGCTTATGGTGTTTTCAATTTTAGCAATTATTTTTAATGGTTTTTTTGAAACAACCTTGTATTCAGGAGCGCATTTTGCATGGTTCACATTATTATTTTTGTACTCAATTAAAAGAGAAATTAAAAAGGAAAAAATATGCATATACTAATTATTCCCTCTGAACATTTTATAACTCAAACTCAACCTTTGGGGGGTATTTTTCAATATCATCAAGCAAAAGCATTAAATAATGCTGGACATCAAATAGGTGTACTTTCTGTTGGATATATTACTCCTAGATATTTGATTAGTAAATATATTTATAAAAAAGAAGAAAAAATAGAGAGAATAAATATTAAAAGATACTATAAACAATTATATTTTCCTCATAGATACATGCCTTTTGAAATTTTAAAAAACAATTATATAAAAATGGCTGATAAGCTATACGGTGAATATATAAAAGAGTTTGGAATTCCAGATATTATTCACGCACATAATTTTTTATATGCTGGAATAATTGCTGAATTTTTAAAAGATAAGTATGGGATAAAGTATATTGTTACAGAGCATAGTACGGCTTTTGCGCGAGGTTTACTAGATGTTAAATATGATTCTATACTTCAAAGTACATATAGGAATGCATGTGCAGTTACAGCTGTAAGTAGTCCTTTTAAGAAACTTTTAAATGATAAAACAAAAATAAACATAGAGTTATTGCCAAATATTGTAGATAGCTTCTTTTTTGAAGAAAAATTCGAGAAACTAACAAAGACAGAATTTATATTTTTTAATGTAGCAAGTTTAGATGATAAAAAAAATCATCTACTTTTAATAAATGCATTCGCAAATAAATTTAATGGATTACCTATAAAATTAAGAATTGCAGGTGAAGGACCACTTAATAATGAGTTAAAAGAAGAAGTTAAAAAGTTAGATATTCAAAAACAAGTTAACTTTTTAGGTCGAATATCACAAGAGAGAGTCAGAGAAGAGATGATGAAATCAGATTGTTTTGTATTATCTAGTAATTTTGAAACTTTTGGAGTAGTCCTTATAGAAGCTTTAGCATGTGGCTTACCGCTTATTGCTACAAAGTGTGGTGGACCTGAAGATATAGTAAATGAGCAAAATGGAATTTTAATAGATGTAGAAAATCAACTACAACTAGAAGATGCTATGATGACTATGTATAAAAACGCTAGTAAATATGATAAACAAAAACTTAGAAGTGATGCAAAAGATAGATTTGGAGAAAAAGCTTTTATAAAAAATGCTATGAAATATTATGAAGTAGGAATAAACAATGAACAATAAAAAACAACATCAAATATGTACAAGATGTGTAATGGACACGACTGACCCAGAGATTAGTTTTGATGAAAATGGAGTTTGTAATCACTGTAGAGAATTTGATGAAGTTACATCAAAAAGATGGTTTCCAAATGATGAAGGTGCTAAAAAACTAGAAGTTATCTATGAAAAGATGAAAAAAGAAAATGCTCATAAAGATTATGATTGTATATTAGGACTTAGTGGTGGAGTTGATAGCTCTTATCTTGCACTTAAACTTTATGAAGCTGGTATTCGTCCGCTTGTAGTTCATGTAGATGGTGGATGGAATAGTGAGTTAGCTGTGCAAAATATAG
>RRZT012058265.1_pt1 | contig 10193 bp, 10 predicted proteins | sample 2165551 | NCBI WGS metagenome assembly RRZT01 (sample SAMN10456910, study PRJNA506462) | wastewater metagenome | biome: wastewater; feature: sludge; material: wastewater sludge; isolation source: wastewater sludge with Escherichia coli K12::gfp cells carrying plasmid... | place: USA: Moscow, Idaho...
ATATAAACTAATTCCTCCATAGTTGAAATAGATTTTTTTATTCTATTTATCTCTTCAAAATATTCTATTGCCATATCAAGTGATTCCACATTTTTAAATTTAACTATTAGATCATTTAATTCTATCTCTAATCTTTTAAAATCTGGTCTTTTATATTTATAATCTTTAAATTTTAACATAATATCCTCCTATATTAGGGTTAATTTATATTAAAACACTGTATATAAATTAATCTATTATATATTATACCTTATAGTTCTATTTTTTTCATTGTGTTATAATAATTTTAATAATTAAAATAGTATTTTGAGGAGAATTATGATGAATAATATTATTATACGAAATGGGGTATTAAATGATTATATTGCCATAAGTAAAATATCAAGGTTTGAATTGGGTTATAATAATGATGTAAACTTAATAAAAGAACAATTGCAGATTATCTTGAACTCTAATGATGATATTATATTTATTGCAGAATTAAATAATCAAGTGGTTGGTTTTATCCATGGAAGTAAATATATTTCTCTACTTGGTCCCAAAATGATTAATATAATGGCTTTGGCAGTTGATGGAAACTGTCAAAATATGGGAATTGGCCGACTTTTATTAAATGCACTTGAAAAATGGACCATATTAAATAAATACAGTGGAATTCGTTTAGTATCAGGTATTGACAGAGAAAATGCCCATTGTTTTTATGAATCAATGGGATATGATTTAAGGAAATTACAAAAAAATTATATAAAGTACTTGTAATTCTAATTTGTTTATATTATATTGTTTTATTAGACAGATATCATTTTATAATGATATATTAAGCTTTATCGGGAGGTTTTATGAAAGAATTAAGTTACAGTGAGATTGTCAGTATTGAAAATAATTTATATAGAAAAATAATAAAATATATTAATGATTATTTTATGAATTTAAATATTGATACTATAGATTTCCATTATCCAAATTTTAGTGAAGACAAGGCTTCTAAAGCTTTTGATTTTTGGTTAATAATGGATTATATTACAGATGAAAATAAAACTTTTATAACACATATCTTAGAGGATAATTCTTCTAATTTTAGTTTTATAGAAAAAAGTATATTAAAAGAAATAAAAGATGTATATCTAAGCCTATATGAAGTTATTAGAGTGAAAAATAATTCCATAGAGGTATTTGATTTATTAAATAACGAAAAACATAAACTCTATTATGATGAGTCAATAAATTTATTAAAAACCGGTGATATATTACTTGGAAGAACTGGAAAGCTAATGGATTATAAGGTATTTCTAGGTAGTTTTAGTTATCTTCCATCTACTAGTAAAAATCAATTTATAAATATATTTTTCAAAGAATATAATAAGAGTATTAAATCAGAATTTATAGATATAAAAACTTATTTAAAGTTATATTCAATTAATTTATATAAGATATATACAGAATTAATGTATGAATTAATTGAATTGGATGAAGACAGTTCAGCTAGTCTTTATGATGAAATAGATTTATTTAGAGATTATATAAAGAATTTTTTAAGTTCTTATGAGGTTGATGAATATGTAGATAATTTAATGAATTTCTTTGAATTATATTTAATGGAAAAAGATTTAGACCTATATGATATAGCTAAGATAGACTTTGAAGCATTAGCTAAATAATCCATGGAAGAAAATTATATAAATAATAAAGAAGATTTTCTCTCCTATTTAAAAACCTTTAAAATTTATTTTAGATTCCTAAAAAATAGGGATAAATTTTTTGAAAAAACATATAATAAGATATTAGAATTAAGTAAAAATAGATTTATATATTTAGAATTAATTAATAAAATAGACACGCCTTTTAAAATAAACAAAAAATTCTCAAGAGGATTAAATAAAAGATTCAATGAAAAAGCATTTTCTATATTAATGGATTTTGATAATTTTCTAATACATCTACTTGAATCTCCAATATGCCTAGATAAAAATAATCAATTATCTATGGATGATTATTTAGAAATAAATGATATTATGGAAAATCAAACTGAAATAATAAATAATAAAGATAAAAATCAGTTTAATATATTGAATTTGTTTATTAACTTTTCATTAAACCTTGGAATTATCAATATCCAAAATGGATTTTTAGTTGTAACAAATAAAAGTGATCAATTTTTAAGACTATCTGATCAAGATAAATATACACTTATATTTGATTATGTGTGGAATGATAATTTCTTGAAAAATATTAAAAACAAAAATATCTTTAATGATAATGATAGAATTATACTAATAAATCTATTAAATAATTTAGATGAAAATAAATATAATAAATTAGATAATATATTAGAAAATCTAAAATTTTCATCTGATAACCTAAATCACAATTATGGTATTTTGGAATTATTAGGAATCATAAATTATAATGACGATAAACTTAAATTAACTAACTTTGGTAAGCTTTTATTAAAATTAAATATTAATTCAAGTTCAATAAATTCACAAGGCAAAATCATAAATATTAATGAAATAAAAAAAATAAAATAGAATTATTGACATAAATAATAATTCTTATATAATATATTGTAATCAATTCAATATTGTTTTCAATCTAAAGGAGGGATGATATGCATTATGAAGTTGATTATTTAAAAAATTATTTAAAAGAATATAATATAAACCCTTCGAATATAAGACTTCAATTATTGGATATTTTATTATCAAAAAAAAATCATCCAACAGCATTTAATTTATATGAAGAATTATTAAAGTCTATACCAACTCTATCTAAAACCAGTATATATAATACATTGGATATATTTATTGAAAACAATCTTGTTAAAGCAATAAATATTGATGAAGGAGAATCAAGATTTGATATTGTAACAAATGATCATGGTCATTTTAAATGTAGGGTTTGTGGAAAGATATTTGACTTTGATTTAGGTGAAAGAGATTATAAAGATTTAAGTGAATTTCAAATAATTGATGAAAAAGTTCAATTATATGGTATCTGTAAAGATTGCATAGTAAAATCCCATAAATAAATTTATGGGATTTTTATTTTTTGTTATATAATTAATATCTATTATCAATTAGAAATTATTGAATTTCCTTATACACTTTGACTTATGATTTTATTAATCATACAATATATTTGTAACCATTACAAATTAGTTAGTTGATATAAGGAGGATATATATGAATAACGAAGTAAGAATGAAATTATTAGGAGAGAGATTTCCTTCACTTGAAGTAAACACGACACATGGTATTAAAAAACTTCCTGAAGATTATGAAGGAAAATGGTTTGTATTATTTAGTCATCCAGGAGATTTTACACCAGTTTGTACTACAGAATTTGTAGAATTTTCAAGAAGAGCTCCAGAATTTAACGAATTAAATACAGAATTAATTGGACTATCAGTTGACCAAGTATTTTCACATATAAAATGGGTAGAATGGATTAACGAAAACTCCGATGTAACAGTTCCTTTCCCTGTTATAGCTGATGAACTTGGAAGAGTTTCAAACGAACTTGGCATGATACATCCTGGAAAAGGTACAAATACTGTTAGAGCGGTATTTATAATGGATGATAAGGGAATTATTAGACTTATTATGTACTATCCACAAGAAGTTGGAAGAAGTATAGATGAAGTACTAAGAGTTGTTAAAGGACTTCAAACTGCTGATAGTAAATCAGTTGCAATTCCTGAAAATTGGCCAAATAATAAATGGTTAGGTCAAAATAAAGTAATATTACCTCCACCAGCAAATGAAAAAGATGCTGAAATAAGAAAACAAGAAATTGCTGATGGAAAAGTAGAAGGAAAAGACTGGTGGTTCTCATATAAAGATTTAGATTAATAGCAATAGAATAATTAAAATAATTAAAAAATCTCCCGATTAATTGGGAGATTTTTAATTATTTTAATTGTATTTTATAAAATACTATCAACTCTCAGTTCTCCACTCTCAACTGTCTTTAACTTATCATCACCTTTTCTATTTTACTTATTAGAGCCTTATAAATAAAATATGACAATGCAAACCCTAGTATAGAAAGGATTGATATTATAAATCCTATATTTACTATTTTATATAAAAATATAGTTGATACTACTAAAATCAAAATATATATAAATACTATACCCATAACTATAAGAACATTGGTATTTTGTTTCATAGCTTGCTCAGGGCTTGTCCAATTTAATTTTGGTCTAGAAATATCCACAAATAATGCTATTCCAATAATTGGCATTGTCAATAAAATTGATAAAAATATTATAATAAAATTATCCAATATATTTAAATTTATTATATAATTTCCTATCCCTACTATCATAATAATTCCCATTGCATTTATTAAAAATGCAGATAAACTTCTTCCAATTGCTTGGTCTCTTCCTCTAATAGGCAGATGTTTCTGTATCCAAAAGCTCTTACCTTCTCTTGAAAAACTTGTACTTGCAACAGTTCCCACATTTAAAAATAAAGAAACAGCAACTAAAACCATAAATATAATGGGCTTTAATTCATTGGCATTATCTCTTAGTAAATTAAATATTTCCTTATTTGACCCAAAACTAAAAGATATAATTAATATAACTGGCATCATCAATACTCCTGCAACTGAATTAAATAGATATATTGGTGTTTTAAATAATGTAATCAATTCATTTTTAGCAATTGCCATATATGGACTATATTGTTTATAAATTTTTATACTACAATCTTTATTTTTCTTTGTTTTAGATACATTACCTGATTTTCCCTCTAAAAAATTATTAAAATAAATCTTCTGTGATAAGCCAAGTATAAATATAACTCCTATTATTGAAATAATTATAAATATAATTATATTTACTAACCCAGATATTTCTCCATAATTGTATAATCCTTTACTCCCAAATGCAGACATTGGGAAGAATTTTCCATATCTACTCATGAGTTTGTTTAAATTATCAACTATAATTGCCATAAAATCTGCTTCATTAGTCATTGCAGAATCTGATATATTCTGAATTAAAAACATAAATACTATAGATGATATTGAAACTAAGAATAATCCAATTCCTCTTATAAAATCTTTTTTCTTTCCAAAATTTGTTATTCTCATAAATATCATAACTATTATGGAAACTATAACCAATGGAATTATAGGCATTGCTATTATTAAAAATATTGAATATATCCAATATGCAAATCCAGCTGTTGACTTTATGCCACTCACTATTATAAAAGGAAATATTACCAGAGATGAAACTATATATTCTCTAGATAATAATGATAAAAATTTCCCTCCTAATATTTCATAGGGTTTTAATGGAAGTGGTATTAATATTTCAATATCTTTAGAAAAATAATATTTATCAAGTACTGTTGGTATTGCAAATATAAATAACAATATCTGTGTTGCAACTATACCTAATTGTAAAAAAGCTAACTCTTGATTTAAGAATTTAAAAATATCATATCCATTCCACAGTCCTACTATTATCATAATATACATAGGCATCAATGATATTGTCAAAAATAAAGCTAATAATATATTCTTTATAAACTTTTTATTATCTGATTTTGGCTTATATTTAAATGAATTTAGACTTTGCAAGAAATCTATTTTTAAAAGTTTTATTATATTATTCATCTTCAGTCAACTCCAAGAATATATTTTCAAGAGATTTTTCCTTTTCTACCCCTTGTTTAAATTCTTCTATTGTACCTATTTTTAATATTTTTCCCTTAGATATAATTCCTATTAAATCACATAAATTTTCCGCAACTTCTAATACATGTGTAGAGAAAAATATTATCTTTCCTTCCCTTGCCCTCTCTTTCATAAGCTCTTTTAAATTAAATGAGGATTTGGGATCAAGTCCTACCATTGGCTCATCTAATATTAAAAGTTTTGGATCGTGAAGTAATGCACCTGTTAACACAATTTTTTGCCTCATACCATGACTATATTCTTGAATTAATTTATCCAAATCATCATCAATATTAAATAATTTTGTATATTTTTCTATTCTCTCTTTTCTTATCTCACTATTAACTCCATAAATATCTCCTATAAAATTAAGATATTCTATCCCTTTTAATTTTTCATATATTTCTGGTTGATCTGGCACATAGGATATTAGTGATTTTGCATTTAATGACTCTTCCCACATATTTATACCATCTATCTTTACTTCTCCGCTATCTGGCTTTAACAGTCCAACTATCATTTTTATAGCCGTAGTTTTACCAGCTCCATTTGGTCCTATAAATCCAAATATATTGCCATCTTCTATATTTAATGTAAAACTATCTACAGCCTTTACTCCACCACCATAAGATTTAGATATATTATTAATCTCTAACATTTTATCCCTCCATTATTGCAAATATTATTCCTCCAACTACGATTATTATAAATAGTATATAAATCAATAATCCTGCTGTTCTTCCTGCATTTACAGTCCATCCAACCCCTATTCTCTTTTCCACAAATAGAGCTGGATCTTCCTTATTATAATAAATTGTATTTCCAAACTTCCATAATTCATCATCTTCATAATTATATTTATTGCTTATAATTTCTTCACTATCTAATTTTATTTTTTGCCCACCTTGTCCCATTTTTAATGTTAAATATATTGATAATACACACATTATAGCAACTACTAAAATAGTAATTATTGCAGATAATCTTGTTTTAGTAAATATTCCTAATATAGAAAGATTTATAAAACTAAATAATAATACCATTAGTATCGTTGAAAATTTAAAATAGCTAGACCACGCATTCTTAAATATTTTATTTTTTTCTATGGACAACTCTGGATTATCACTATTTATTTCATGTTTTGATTTCATCATACTATAGTAAGAATAATAAAATACTACTATTAAAAATAACATCATAAAATCTATACCAAATACTGAAAATAATGATTTCTCACTAAATCCATCTGCTACACCTTGAAAGTTCCAATGGCTAGGTATTATATCTGGTAATCTTGAATACATATAAATACCTATTATCACATTAATTATTAGTATGAAAAACGATAATTTCGCCCATCTAAATATATTCTGTATATCGTCTTTATTAGAAATGTATTTAGTATCTATTATTTTTATATTCTCAGCTAATTCTATCCAGTTCTCTCTTATCTTTAATTCACTCACTTTTTTATTATATTTCAGATATATTAAAAACTGCAATGCTATTAAAACAAATGGTGCTAATATTATAAATTTAAAATTATAAGTATATAAATAAGTACATATTATTAAAGCTATTGCTACAGGTACACCAATTATAATATTGGCTTTTTTATAATTATTATATATATTGATTAGTTCTTTATCTTCTCTTTTAGCTTCAGGTATTTTTATTCCTAAAAATATATTTTTTCTACTAATTTTAGGTATTATCATTTGAATATATATCATAAAAATAAAGGTAAAAGCATATATTGTAGATATCATTATTCTTTCATTCATTAACTCTCTCCTCCTTCATATTCAATATAATATTCTTCACAAAGTTTTAAAAATTCTTCCTTAGTTATTCCTCTGTTTTTTGAATCGGCAATTATATATTTCATCTCATTATTTATATCCTTTATAAATTTTTCATCACCCACCAAAACCTTTTCTGAAACCATGGCTCCAATCCTTCTATCTATTATTAAATATCCTTCATCTTTTAAAATATTATATGCCTTACTCACTGTATGAAGATTTATTCCTATTTCTTCAGATAATTGTCTTACAGATGGTAATTTTTCACCTGGTTTTAATTCATTCTTTGCAATACCTATGATTATCTGTCTCCTTAGTTGCTCATAAATAGCTATATCCGAATCAAATTCCAATTCAATTAACATAATTCACCTCCAGTTATACTTGTTATAGTTATTATATAACAACATAGGCAGCTTTTCAATATTTTTTATAATTTTTTATGGTATAATAGTATAAAATAAAGGAGAGATTTTATGGAAATGAAAATTTTTAGCATTGTAATAGATTGTAAAAATAGTGAAGAATTATCTGATTTTTATTCTAATATGTTAGGCTGGAAAAAAATAAATAAAGATCCAGAATATATAGCAGTGATTTCCCCAAACAATTATCCAATATTATTGTTTCAAGAAAATGAAAATTACATAGCACCAATATATCCTGCTTCAAAATATGGTCAACAACAGATGATACATTTAGATTTTTCTGTTGAAGATATAGACAAGGGAGTAGCACATGCCATTTCCTGTGGTGCAATATTATCAGAATATCAATTTTCAGATAGTTGGAAAGTCCTTATAGATCCAGCAGGCCATCCATTCTGTATTTGCTGTAAAGGGATTTAAATCAGTGAAAATTGGAGGTTTTATATTAACTAGTTAAATGTAAAAACTTTTTATACTACAATAATAAAAGTTCCAAAACTTTACTTAATTTTGGAACTTTTAGATAATTTAATAACAATTATTAACATACTATAAGTATTTTTCTATTTCTTCTAAGACTTCTTCTGTACTTTTATTTCCATTAATTTTAATAATATTAAAAGGAAATTTTTTTATCCATTTACAATGAGATTTCATACTCCTTTGCTCAAGTCCTGCTGTATCATATTTACTAGCATATTCTAAAAAATCCATATGTTTATAATACATATCTCCATCTTTTTCTATCCTACTTCCATATTTTTTATATTCCCTATTTTTTATTCTATCTAGTCTAATCTCTCTATCCACATATAAATAAAATCCTTTATCTATATATTTAAGTAAACTATCTCCCCAGCCAATCATAGAACCAGTTATAACTACTTTATTATATTTTTTTATATCATTTAATATTAATTCAACTCTCTTATCTCTTTCTCTTTTTATTCTAAATGGCGGATCCGTTTTTTCCCATAAATACTTATCTGTATCTATTTGAAAATAATTATGTATTTTTACTAAGTTTTTTCCCAGAGTAGTAGTTCCAGATCCTGATGCTCCAAAAATAAGTATAATCTCTTTCATATTACCTCCCAATTTAAAAGAGATGGCTTCCACCATCTCTAATTTAATATCTAAATACTGCTGCCACACCTGTATCTGATGGCATTCTTTCTTTTGGTAACATAACAATTTTACCATTAGTTTTGAAAACTAATTCTGCTATATCATCAAAAACATCATCAGTGTCAACATTTTCTAATTCTGATTTTATTATCTTTCCAGTTTCTAAATCAATTTTACCTGGTTCAATTCTATCTGATTCTATTAATATCATTTCAACTCTATTTTCTACTGCCGCTTTAGCTATTTCTCCTAAATCCTTACTTCCTAGTCCTTTTGTTCTCTCTTTTTCATACATATCGACTAATACCGCTGTCTTTTCTAGATATTGTTTTTCTATTATTTCCCAAGAGTCTTTTCTAATATTATCTGTGGACATTGATTCAAAGTCTTTACTAATACCTTCCTTTATTAAAAAATCATTATGTGATAATTTTCTAAAATGACCTTGATACTCATCCAAAGCAACTAATAATAGTGGTGCACCCGTTGGTTTAGAATAATTTTCTAATACAAATCTATCTACATATCTTAAATATTTTTCTATATCTATTTCTATTTCATCTTTCTTACTTCCATATCCATGTTGGCTTACTCCTGAACCGCCTAAGTTAGAATCTGTATATTGATCTCCAAGTACATCTTCTATCTTAATAGGTACTTCTGATGGAAATTCTAATTCTCTTAAACCGTATCTATCTCCATAATATAATTTAAAAGTTTTTCTATTTACTCCTAGCACATAATATTTATCTGCTGATTGGAATACTCTTATCAATGGTTTTATATGAAAACTATCTGAAACTACAGTAAGTTCTTTTATATCTCTATATAGATTATAAATTACCATTCTGTTTCTATTCATTAAAATTGCTATACCATCTTTTGTCTTATTCCAAAATGTATTATCCTTTTCCAGTTCATAAAGAGGCCCTAATATATCTTCTATTTCTCTTTTATTATACTTCTGTTCAAGACTTCTTTCAGCTTTTTGAATTTGGTTTTTGAATAATATTCTATCGTTCTGAGTTCCTGAAGCATGCCTATGTGTAGGTTGATATATTGAAATACATATATCATCCCTCTCAAACAAAATATCATTTGGAAATCCTTTAACTATTTCATATTTCATAAAACCACC
>RRZT010786139.1_pt1 | contig 10192 bp, 6 predicted proteins | sample 2165551 | NCBI WGS metagenome assembly RRZT01 (sample SAMN10456910, study PRJNA506462) | wastewater metagenome | biome: wastewater; feature: sludge; material: wastewater sludge; isolation source: wastewater sludge with Escherichia coli K12::gfp cells carrying plasmid... | place: USA: Moscow, Idaho ...
CACCGTCGCCGCACTGGCGGCGGTGCGGTTGCAGCCGGAGCTGTCCGCTTGGCTGTTTTACGCCCACCGCTCGGCCGAACCCGGCCATCGCCAATTGCTGGATGCCTTGGGCGCCGAACCGCTGCTCGCGCTGGACATGCGTCTGGGCGAAGGCAGCGGCGCGGCGGTGGCCGTGCCGATTCTGCGCGCCGCCGCCGCCCTGCATTCCCGGATGGCGACTTTCGCCGAAGCGGGGGTTTCCAGGGCATGAGCGACTTCACCACGGTGGATTTGCTGCGGCACGGCGAGCCGGAAGGCGGCCAAAAATTCCGGGGAGCGGTGGACGATCCCCTCAGCGCGCGGGGCTGGGAACAGATGCGAGCGGCGGTGGGCGACTACCGCGACTGGCAACTGATCGTCAGCTCGCCCCTGATCCGTTGCGCGGATTTTGCCCGGCAACTGGCCGAGCGGCTGGACCGGCCGCTGGAGGTCGTGCCGGAGTTCGTCGAGCTGAGCTTCGGGATTTGGGAAGGGCGGAGCGTCGCCGAGGTCAACGCCACCGATCCGGTGATGCTGGCGCGGTTCTGGCGCGATCCGGTCGCGTATCCGATTCCAAGAGGTGAACCCGTCGCCGAGTTCGACCGACGGGTCGGCCAAGCCTGGGATGCTTTGCTGGAGCGTCATCGGGGCCGCCACCTGTTGCTGGTCGCCCACGGCGGTGTCATTCGCATGGTGCTGCGGCAATTGCTGGAGATACCGGTGCGGCGCATTTGGCGGATCGAGGTCCCGTTCGCGGCGGTCAGCCGGATTCGCCGGTACCGCGATCCCGACGCGGAACCCCATCTGGTGTTCCACAACGGTCGCCTGGCATGATTCGCGCCTTCGCCCTGGCGCTGCAATTGCTCACCCGGCTGCCGATCCCTTTGCCGGGTTCGCCGCCGCGCCCTCAGGAAATGGGGCTTTCGGTGCTGTTTTTCCCGGTGGTCGGTTTCCTGATCGGCGCGGTGCTGGCCGGACTGCACACGGTCTTCTGGCTGGTCGAACCGAGCGTGCTGGCGGGGTTGATTCTGGCGGTTTGGATCTTGTTGACGGGGGGGTTGCATCTGGACGGGTTGGCCGACACCGCCGATGCCTGGATCGGCGGCCAGGGCGACCGGGACCGGACCCTGGCGATCATGAAGGACCCGCGCAGCGGCCCGATCGCCATCGTCGCGATCGCGCTGGTCCTGCTCAACAAGTTTGCCGCAATGGAAGCCTTGCTGGTCGGCGATGCCCGCATCTTGCTGTTGTTGGCGCCGGTATTGGGTCGCGCGCTGGTGGTCCTGCTGTTGATCACCACCCCTTACGTGCGGCCCGAGGGCTTGGGGGCTCCCTATGCCCGTTTTCTGCCGCGCTTGAGTTGCGGCTTGATGGTGCTGCTCATCTCCACCGTTACCGTCGCCGCTCTCGACTGGCGGGGCGGGGCGCTGCTGGGCGTGCTGGGCCTCGGTTTTTTCGGGCTGCGCCAAGCCTTGCTGCACCGGCTCGGCGGCATCACCGGCGATACTCTGGGCGCCGCCTGCGAATTGGCCGAAACCGCCGTGCTGCTGGTTCCGCTCCTGCTGCCGGATTGACGGCGCTCGCGCGCTCGCGGCGGCGTCCGGTATCTGTTCCTTTTCTTTTCCAAGCCTTTCTTTATTAACCTCTTTTTCGTTGTTATTTTTAATATTAGATTATGCTAATATTAGAAGCATATCGCTCGTTTGGAAGGATGTCGCCATGCCCGTGCCAACCCGTTCGCTGTTGCTGCTGTGGGGCCTGCTGTTCGTCGCGCCGGGATCGATCACCGCCGCCGAACTCCCGTTTCCGGCGGCCGAGGCGAGGCTGCAAACGCTGCCGGTCGAGCAAGTGCTCGATGGCGTGGTCGAGGCGGTGAACCAGAGCACCGTCTCCGCCCAGACCGCCGGCCGGGTCGAGGAGATCATGGTGGACGTCAACGACTTCGTTCCCCAGGGAGCGCCGATCATCCGCCTGCGCAACATCGAGCAGCGCGCCGGGCTCGATCAGGCCCAAGCCAACCTGCGCGAGGCTCAGGCCCGCCACCTGGAAGCCCAGGCCGAATACAACCGCATTCGCGGCGTTTACGAAAAGCAGATGGTCTCCAGGGCGCAGATGGACACCGCCACCGCCGCGTTCGATGCCGCCAAGGCCCGGCTGGAAGCCGCTCAAGCCGGCGTCGCCCAAGCCAAGGAATCGCTGGGCTACACCACCGTCAACGCGCCCTATGGCGGTATCGTGCTGCAACGTCACGTCCAGCTCGGCGAAACCGTCCAGCCTGGCAAGCCGTTGATGACCGGGTTCTCGCTCGACGAGCTGCGGGTGGTGGTCAGCGTGCCGCAACGGCTGATCGTGCCGGTGCGCCAATACAAGCAGGCCAGGGTATTTCCGCCGAACGGCGGAACCGGCATCCCCGCCGAGAAGTTGACGTTCTTCCCCTACGCCGATCCCCAGAGCAACGTCTTTAGGGTTCGCGCCTACCTGCCCAAGAAAACCCAGGGTCTCTACCCCGGCATGTTCGTCAAAGTTGCCGTCCGGGTGGGTGAGGACAATAGGCTGGTGGTGCCGCGACCCGCGCTGGTCCAGCGTGGCGAGGTCGATGGCGTCTATGTGGTGAAGGACGCCAAGGTGAGTTTGCGGCAAGTGCGGCCGGGCCGGACCGAGGGCGAGGTCGTCGAAATCCTGGCGGGCCTGGAGTCGGGCGAGCGAGTCGCCCTGGACCCGATCAAGGCCGGCGTCTATCTCAAGGATCAGCAACGAACGGCGGGGAAGTGAGATGAGCGGCGCCATCGAACCGCGCCTCGGGCTGTCCGGGACCATCGCCCGAAAATTTCTGCAAAGCGAGATCACGCCGCTGCTGGCGCTGGTGGGTCTGTTGCTGGGGGTGTTCGCGGTATTGATCACCCCCCGCGAGGAAGAGCCGCAGATCAACGTCACCTTCGCCAACGTCTTCATTCCCTTCCCCGGCGCGACCGCGCGGGAGGTCGAGCGGCTGGTCGGCGGTCCCGCCGAGCAAATGCTGGCGGAAATCGAAGGGGTGGAGCACGTCTACTCGGTTTCGCGGCCCGGCATGGCGGTGCTGACCGTCCAATTTCTGGTCGGCCAGCCCCGCACCGACGCCATCGTCCGGCTTTACAACAAGCTCTATTCCAACGCCGACTGGCTACCGCCGAATCTCGGGGTCGGCCAACCCATCGTCAAGCCCAAGGGGATCGACGATGTGCCCATCGTCGGGCTGACGCTGTGGACCGAGGACCCGCAGCGCGGCGCCGACGATTTGGCGCGAGTGGCCCACACGCTGGAAACCGAGCTGAAACGGATACCCGGTACCCGCGATCTGTACACCGTCGGTGCCCCGGACCGGGTGGTGCGGGTGCTGTTCGATCCGGCCAAACTGTCCGGTTACGGGTTGTCGCTGGCCGATTTGCGCGGCTCGCTGCAAGCCGCCAACGCTTCGGCCGACGCGGGCGCGCTGGTCGGCGCCAACCGCGAAATTCCGGTGCAGGCCGGCAGCTTCCTGACGGACGCGGCGGATATCGGCGGTTTGGTGGTGGGTCTGCACCAGGGTACGCCGGTTTCTCTGGCCGATGTCGCCGAAATCAAGCCGGGTCCCGGTCAAGCGGAGCGTTACGTCTGGCTGGGCACCGGGCCGGCGGCGAAAGCCGGCGGCATCGAGGTCGAGGGCGAATTTCCCGCCGTGACGCTGGTGATCGCCAAGAAACCCGGCGAGAACGCGGTGGCCATCGCCGACCAGGTGATCGAGCGCGTCGGACAGCTCAAGGGCACTTTCATTCCCGAAGGGGTCAACGTCACCGTCACCCGCAACTATGGCGTCACCGCTAACGACAAGGCGATGACCTTGATCGTCAAGCTGATTTTTGCCACCTCGCTGGTCATCGCGCTGGTGTTGCTGGCGCTGGGTTGGCGCGAGGCGCTCATCGTCGGCGCGGCGGTGATTTTGACTCTGACCATCACCTTGTTCGCCTCCTGGGCTTGGGGATTCACGCTGAACCGGGTCTCTCTGTTCGCGCTGATTTTTTCCATCGGCATTCTGGTGGACGACGCGATCGTGGTGGTGGAGAACATTCACCGGCACCTTCATTTGGGGGGTCGGACTCTTCTCGAAGCGATCCCGCTGGCGGTGGACGAGGTGGGCGGTCCCACCATCCTGGCGACTTTCACGGTCATCGCCGCGTTGCTGCCGATGGCGTTCGTCTCCGGGTTGATGGGGCCGTACATGAGTCCGATTCCGATCAACTCCAGCATGGGGATGCTGATTTCGCTGGCGGTGGCGTTCGTGTTCACGCCGTGGCTGACTTACAAGGTGCTGCGGCGGGAGGTGGAAAAACATGCGCCCTCACCCCCGGCCCCTCTCCCGGAGGGCGAGGGGAGAGCGGCGGAGAGTCGGGCGGAAGGAGAGGATTTCTCCCACCGGCTGTTCCGCCGAGCGGTCGGACCCTTCTTGCGCGGGCGCCAGGGCCGGCTTTGGCGCTGGCTGCTGGGGATCGGCGTATTGCTGCTGATCGGCGGTTCGGTCAGCTTGGCCTATTTTCAACTGGTGGTGTTGAAGATGTTGCCGTTCGACAACAAGTCGGAATTCCAGGTGATCGTGGATATGCCGGAAGGGACGACGCTGGAGCAGACCGCGCGAGTGCTGGGCGAGTTGGGCCGCCATCTGGCCACGGTCGAGGAAGTCACCGATTATCAGGTTTATGCCGGCACCGCCGCGCCGATCAACTTCAACGGCTTGGTGCGGCAGTATTACCTGCGGGCCGGGGCCAACGTCGGCGATATCCAGGTCAATCTGCTGGACAAGAAGCACCGTCACCGCAAGAGCCACGATATCGCCCTGGCGGTGCGCGACCCGTTACGGGAAATCGGCAAACGCTACGGCGCCAACATCAAAGTGGTCGAAGTCCCGCCCGGACCGCCGGTGATGGCCCCGTTGGTGGCGGAGATTTACGGTTTGGACTATTCCGGTCAGATCGAGGCCGCCCGACAGGTGCGAGCGGTGTTCGAGGCCACCCCGGACATCGTGGATGTGGACGATACGGTCGAGGCGCCGTCCGCGCGGCTGATCGCGCATGTGGACCGGGCGAAGGCCGCGTTGCTCGGGGTGTCGCAGCAAACGGTCGCCGCCGACATCAACACCGCCCTGCGCGGCGAAGATGTCAGCTATCTGCATTCCAGCACCGCCAAGTATCCGATCCCGCTGCGTCTGGAATTGCCGACGGCCGACAAGTCCGCCGCCAACAGCGTGTTGGCGCTGAAGACCCGAGGTCAGAACGGCCAACTGGTGCCGCTGTCGGAGATCGTCGATGTCGAGAAAACCCAGCGGGAGAACGCCATTTATCACAAGGACTTGTTGCCCGTGGTGTTCGTGTTCGGCGACATGGCGGGAAAATTGGACAGCCCCCTGTACGGCATGTTTGAAATTTTCGAGAGCTTGCGCGATAAACCCATCGGCGGCGGCAAGCTGGAACAGTTTTTCGTCCGCCAGCCGCCCGAGCCCTACGGCTATAGCCTGAAATGGGATGGCGAGTGGCAGATCACCTATGAAACCTTCCGCGACATGGGCATCGCCTACGGGGTGGGCATGGTCCTGATCTACCTGTTGGTGGTGGCGCAGTTTCGCTCCTATCTGGCACCGCTGATCATCATGGCGCCGATTCCGCTGACCCTCATCGGCGTGATGCCGGGCCACGCCTTGTTGAACGCCCAATTCACCGCGACTTCCATGATCGGCATGATCGCGCTGGCGGGGATCATCGTCCGCAATTCGATCCTGTTGGTGGATTTCATCAACCTGGAAGCCGCTAACGGCGTGCCGTTTCAGGAAGCGGTGATCCGCTCCAGCGCGGTGCGCGCCAAACCGATCATCCTCACCGCCTTGGCGGCCATGCTCGGCGCGCTGTTCATTCTGGACGATCCGATTTTTCGGGGCTTGGCGGTGTCGCTGATCTTCGGGATTCTGGTATCGACCCTGCTGACGCTGGTGTTCATTCCCGTGCTGTACTACGCCGCGTTCAGACGGCGGCAGGAGCCGGCCCTGTCTTGACTATCTGGATGGTTATTCGGCCATCGGGCGTTATGGTCCCGAGATTTTCGTGGTATAAACTGCGCTGAAAAATACCGATAATCAAACAAATATCAGAGACTGAAACAGGCCAAGGCACTATGCTCAGCAACAGCCAAGCAAAATTCTTTTTTTTAAATCACGCTTATTTGAACGCTTATATTCAGCTTTTCAATGGTATTCGGCGGGATGGCGGTCTTTTTTTATTGACCGGCCAAGCCGGGATCGGTAAGACCTGTTTGTTGCGCAAACTGGAAAGGGAAATACCAGAAAATATTAAATTGGTTTTTTGTTATTCAACTAACTTAGATTATGAAAATTTGATTGCAGTGATTTGTGACAAATTAGAAATAGAGACCACCGATAACCAGCTTGCAAACAAGATTTTGGCATTAAAGGAATTTATCATTGGTAGCGCCCATCAGGGAATAAAAGTAACTTTTCTGATCGATGATGCGCACTCTTTAGGGCAAGATGTATTGCGTGATTTTATCCAATTATTAGATTTAAAACTTCCAGACGGTCACACGCCACGCATCGTACTCAGCGGCACCCCAATGTTGGAGGAAGTTCTGGAGCGATTAGGAGTTACCCCTCATGTCGCGGCGAAGAATTCGCGAGTTCGACTGGAACCTCTGACCGTTTCAGATGTTGCGACTTATATGTCAAGAACAATAAATAATATCAATTCCTCAAATGTGGGTTCCGGTTTTTCCCCGTTGGCGATCCAACAAATCACGCGCTACACCGGAGGTATTCCTCGACTGATAAACGTGCTTTGCGAGCGCGCATTGTTTATCGCAAGGCTCGGCCAGGAAGATTCTGCTTCAATTGCTGCCATCGATGAAGCGGCAAGCGAACTCATGCTGCAAGAAAAAGGGAATATTGCAGACCTTATCACTACTAATGCATTGGATAACATTGACTTGCAAAATGAGACTCAGTTTAACGATGAGTCTTGGCAAAATTCGTCTCTGGAACCCGTGATTAATGTTGAGCGTCTTGACGATAAAACTGCTGATATATTGAACGATAGATTTTTGAATGAAGAGCCTGAAGCCGATCTCGACCAAACCGTCAATGAATCCGTGTTCCAAAATCTCTCTGGCTGTCCGGTAACGGCCGTTTCATTTTCGAATAAAGCAAATCAGCTTGCTCGTTTGGAAGGATCGGCTGTTCGACCGGAGCACAACAGTATCGAAGTGACGAGAAGCGATTTGGGTCAATCGGTATCTGAAGACGAATATCCGGTCAATGCGATCACCACCGCGCACTGGGACTACTTGAGATATCGACAAAACCCTGCGAGATTTTTTCAATCGCAAAATTTTCAATTGGTTATTTTCGTATTTATTGCAATACTGGCGGGTTTGTTGGGTGGAGTTGGAGGTGTTTATCTATTTCATCTTAGCGCAGAGCCGGTATCTGCCACCCTACCGGGTGGTGTCAGTCAGTCGTCGCACGGCCAAGCAAGCGCTTCAGCGCAACCGATCTCGGTTCCCGATCCGAACGGTGATCGTCCTATTAAATCCGAATCGAATCAGGCGGCAATTCTAGGGTCGTCGGCAAATTCCGCAAGGTTATCCTCGTCGCCAAGCGAGGAAAGGTTTAAGGCAGATAAAGCGGTATCGGTTTTTTGGGCCGAACCTGCCACGCCTTTCCCTGCAATATCTCTATCGCCTCTCATCGAGCCAAGATTGCCGGCTGGCTATGCCTTGACGCTGCAACGTGATCCTGCGATATCCGCATCAATGCCTCCATCGCTTGCCGTGGGGCAGAGATCATCGACCGAACTGAAGGCGAGTGTCGTAACGTCTGTACCGAGGGTTGACTCGGAAGTCGCGGCGGTTTCCAAACCCGCTACCGAAACTGCCGCTCCTGTTGCCACTCCTGTTGCGGAAAACGAAAAAACACCGGCTGCTAAATCGGTTTCCACAGAGAATTCCATAGAGGCCGAGCCCGAAGCGTCGCGGGTCTCTTCTTATATGACCAGCGGCGATGCTTATATGGAACGTGGTGATATTGCTTCCGCCCGTCTATTTTACTTGGAAGCAGTAAAAAGCGGGTTTCCGGCCGCCTTGTTTGCGGTTGGAAAAACCTACGATCCGATTGAGCTGAAGAGATTGGGAATTAAGGGATTTCCCGCAGAGCCAGATAAAGCGGCGGAGTGGTATATGAAAGCGGAAAAAGCCGGCTACGCTGAAGCCGGCGAATTTCTCGTGAGGTTGAAGCAGTGAATGGCTGATCTGACCCTCGTGTGGGTGATGTGTTGGAACCAAGGATTTGGGATAGTAAATTTTCTTTGTGGAGCGATAAAAATCAACGGTTTTTTTCAAGCCATTCCTGCGCTGCCGGAAATCGTGTCCAGCCCGGGATGACGGCGGATAAGCTGATTTCTCGCCATTTTGGGTGATGGGATGATTGCTGAAAATCGTTGAAGTGATCGAAAAAATGAGTGACAAAATCAGCTACTTTTTGGTATCGATTAAAATATCGTTTCCAGTTGTATGCGGCCAACACCGCTCCGACAGCCACCGTCCTGACCTCTCGATCTGCCTGGATCAAGATCGGATAATCCTGATGGCTGAGGGAAGTGGGCAAATAGGTTTCCAACAGGGCTGGGGTGTGATCGATTGGCAAGAAGTGCAATTTATCGGCAGCCGTTATTTTTTCGAACAAGGGCGCGGGCTTTCCCGCAACATAGACGAGGGCGGCAATTTCACCGCTTTTCAGTTTATCCAAGGCGGTTGCCTGATCAAAATACGTCGGTTCTACGGTGGCTTTTAGCGTATCGAACAGGGTGGTGGCCGTAATCGCCGTGCCGCTGCCTTTGACATCGAAATTGACCTTTTTGCCCGCTAGGTCGCTGAGGTTATCTATTTCAGGTCTTGCGATGAGATGAAACTCCTCGTTATATAGTTTGGCGATATAGCTGATGCGTTTTTCAATATTTTTATAGGTTCCTTGGCGTTTCAGGTATTCCAATACATCGGATTGAACGATGGCCATATCGACTCCTTTTATATACAAAAGATCGTCGATATTTTGTACTGACCCTTTCCCCACGATCGCCAGAACCCGCAGCTCATCGGTATCCAGAACTGTCGCCATATCGGCGGCAATACGGATGTATGTGCCATTTACTCCACCGGCGATGATACCCACCGCTTTCTTGCTGGATGGATCGGAAGGTGGAGATTGCGTCGCGACGTTTTGCCGGTCTGGAGCGGCCGCCCGCGCCATGCAAGCCATCAACAACAGAGAGAGCAAAAAACCATAACGTAACAATTTGTTCATGATCGTGATCCCGTTACTTTTAGCTTCCCGATTTTGTCCAGCCCCAACGCTCGGTGATAAAGGTTTCGTGCGGCTTGAAACGGGCTTTGTAAGCCATTTTTGCGCTTTGATGGATCCAGTAGCCAAGATAAACCCATTGCAGCCCCAAACGCCGCGCCTCGGCGATCTGCCACAGGATAGCGAAAGTGCCCAGACCGCGAGATTCTTCCCGAGGATCGAAAAAGGTATAAACCGCCGACAGACCATTTTCCAGGTGATCGAGCACCGCCACCGCCAGCAACTCCTGGTCGCGCCGGAATTCGCCCAACCCGGTCGGGCTCCAGCGCGAAGTGATGAACGACCAGTAGTTTTCCGGACTGGCGGGGTCCATGCCTCCGCCGGCGTGCCGCACCCCGAGATAGCGGGCGAACAGCTCGAAATGCTCCTTCTTGAACTCCGCGTCGATAACGCGAACCTGCAAGTCTTGATTCCGGTTCCAGATGCGACGCTGCGAGCGGTTGGGCTGAAACCGTTCCACCGGGATTCGCAGCGACCGGCATGCGACGCAACCCCGGCAATGCGGTCGATAGACGTGATCGCCGCTGCGCCGAAATCCCAGTTCCGCCAGTTGGGTGTACAGCCGGCTGTCGGTGACGGCCGGATCGGCGACCAAGTTGCGCGCCTGTCGGCCCGGCAGATAACTGCACGGGTAATCGGTGGTCAGAAACATCCGCAGATCGTACAGCGAATCCCGGGGGTCACTCATGATGGCGAGCCAGGCAGGAGATCGGCGAGCAGGTCGGGATCGAGCCGCCAAGGGCCGTC
>RRZT010902088.1_pt1 | contig 10192 bp, 7 predicted proteins | sample 2165551 | NCBI WGS metagenome assembly RRZT01 (sample SAMN10456910, study PRJNA506462) | wastewater metagenome | biome: wastewater; feature: sludge; material: wastewater sludge; isolation source: wastewater sludge with Escherichia coli K12::gfp cells carrying plasmid... | place: USA: Moscow, Idaho ...
AAAATCTTTCATCATCAATACGCTCTTCTAAAATATTTATCAATATATTATGATTGATATTATCGAAAAAGCCTTTAATATCCCCCTCAATAAACCATTTTACGCCTGTAAAAGTTGTTTGTATTTTAGTTAGTACTGTATGACAACTTTTATTAGGTCTAAAACCGTGTGATGTTTCTTCAAAATATCCCTCGTAAATTGCTTCAAGTATCATTCTGATGACTTCCTGCAATAATTTATCTTCAAATGATGGAATACCTAAAGGTCGCATTTTACCGTTTTTCTTTGGTATATAGGTTCTTCGTGAGGGTTTTGGTTGATAACTTTCATCTTTGAGGGAGTTTATGATATTATTAATACGTTTAAGGTTCATACTATCAATATTTTTATTATCAGTACCTTTTGTCATATTTCCCATGTTTGCATAAATTCTTTGATAAGCAATTAAATACATTTCTTCGTTATAAAGCATACGGTATAAACGCTCATATTTGTAGTCTTTTAAATTGCTGTGTTTAGCAAGACTGATTAACATATTTCTTGGATTTCTCATAATGTATCACACATTTTCCTTTCTATAATGTTAATGTTATAAACTGTTCCCCTTCGCATAGTGAGTTGTCTCACATTGTACGTGCCATTAACACGCTCAAACTACTACGGGAACTCCGTTACCATATCGGATATTCATAAGCCTTTGCTTAATAGCTTTTCAGCATTCCAACTTAGGTAATCTCCGTTTAACTGCATAATAACTTTTAGCTTGATAAATTCATCGGATACGACTTTCACCATTTTATGCTTATTGCAAATATGCTGTAAAATACCTATGCCTTTAATCCTCACACAGCGAAAAAAAAGGTTTTACAGTATGGGGATTTATAGCTATCTTACCCCATAGTCCCGACACAGACCATTCAGGCTATCGTTCAATCAGTTTAGATTTTGTCCTTATATTTATCTCATTGATATTTCAATCAAGTTTTCATCTTTCCATTCAGTCGTGATTTGATAACTAACCAACTTATGGATTTACCGACGTGCTATGTTCCTTGATATTTGGTTTCCCTCACAAGTCAATCGGTTGATGATAGGCATTTAGGTCACGCCTACTACTTCGCTACAAGTAGATTTATTAAGCAGTCTTTACGGACGCACGGGTGAGGTCGCTGGGCTTCCACGGAATATCCAAATGATGGATAGCACAAATTTTATCCTATAACAATAGGTAAGGTTTCGATATTATCTCCGCCTTTTCCCCTGTCCCACACCGTACGTGAGAGTTTCCCCTCATACGGCGTTCCATCAACTGCTGATGAATTTAGTTAAAAGATTAATTTACAGTATCCAATTCAGCGTTTAACGCCAGTACTTCATTTTTACAGAGTTTACACAGTTTATTTAATTTTTCGATTTGTTGTTTATTTAGTTTGAAATTTGTAAGAATATTTGAGATTGTATCGCTGTCGGTTGCGTGGACTAAAATGTGGATTTGCTTATCTAAAATTATCAGATTAGAATATTTGTCGTCACCGCCTAATTTTCGCGGCTTTTTATGATGACAATGAATATTTTCAATTGAGAGTTCCTGTTTTGTTATCGCACAACGCCCCTTTTGTGCTACAAACAATGATATACGGTTATCGTTGTATTCAATGCTTTCTCCTTTTATAGGGTTTTGCATAATTGCGTGAACCATTGACATATCTACGTTTTGGAGTTCTTTGTGGATTAACTCACGACCTTTGCTTGTATATTTGTTAATTTCCTTTTTCTTTTGCAGGGGCGGTTTATGACTAACATAACCAATCGGTAACAATACGCTTTTTCCGATAAATCGGATTTCTTTACTTTTTGCATAATCTGTTGCATATTGAGGTATAGTTTGATTAGTTCGTCGTTTTACTCTCTTTTGAAGTCTGATTTTTATTGAAGTTTTGACAGCAAGTGCAAATGGTTGAAAATCAGCGTTTACATTAGTTGCCATTCGGTAATAGTTGTGAATCAATGTCATTTAGTTAATAAGGGTTAGATTCTCAACACAGAGGGTCTAACCAAATTTTTTTAATTTTTCTTAAAAAACACTTGACAAACCCGAAAAAATGTGCTGAAATTTGTAGTTATGGGATGTATTTTCAAACTACAAGGAGGGCTCATTTTATGAATGCTTTTATCGACTATCCTTTAACCGTGATGAATTCACTTAAGAATGAAATAAAGTCAATGGCTATATCAGCCTCAGAGTATGCTGAAGATCCAGCCAGGAACTTTAAGCGAAAACGTAAAATCGGATTCGTAGATTTGATTACTTTTCTGATTGTCATCGGAAACTCTAATACAGAGATTGAACTCAACAGGTATTTTGATTATAATGTAGATGCAATACCACGTAGTTCAGCTTTTATTCAACAACGTTCTAAATTGAAACTTTATGCTCTTAGATACTTGTTGAAGGCTTTCAATGATAAATTTCCATTAACCTTATATCGTAACAAGTATAATCTCATTGCAGTTGATGGTTGTGAATTTAACATTTTCCGAAATGCTGGTGATCCTGAAACATACTATGAACCAAGTGGTAAAACCACGCTGGGTTACAATATGATTCATACAATACCTTTGTTCGATGTAATCAGCAAACGTTATCTTGATATTGAATTTCAGCCTGGTCGATTGAAAAATGAGTTTCAGGCATACTGCAACCTTGTTGATCGTTATGAAAATGATGTTCAACCAATATTTATTGCTGATCGTGGATTTGCCAGTTACAACACATTTGCTCATACAATAGAGGCTAAACACAAATTTCTAATGCGTGCCAAAGATTTGAACATAAAAAGATATCTAAACCTTAGCGAACTTCCAGATACCATGGATCAAATTGTTACGCTTATTCTTACACATTCACAGAACAAAAAGAAAAGACTTCAACCACACAAAAGCGACCAATATAGGAAAATATGCAAAAAGGTCTCTTTTGATTTTATAGATGATAATAGAACGGAATACGAATTATCATTTCGAGTAGTGAGGTTTGATCTTGGAAATGGAAATTTTGAAAATATAGTTACAAACCTTTCTGAGGATGAATTTAGTGCTGAGGACCTAAAAGATATTTACTGGCTTCGTTGGAAAATTGAAACCTCATTTCGTGATTTAAAACATACTATTGGAACAGAAAATTTCCATTCAAAATCAGTGAAATTTGTATCTCAAGAGATACTTGCACGAATGATACTATTTAACTTTAGTACAATCATTATTTCTCATTCTGTAATCAAAAAGTACGGAAAGAAACATGTGCATCAGGTTAATTTCTCCATGGCAATGAAACTTTGTATTGACTATCTAAGTTCAAATGGAAAAATAGATAGCTTAAAAATTCTGATTAATAAATACACATTGCCAGTCCGAGAAGGACGGAAGTATCTCAGAAGGCACAGATTTAGGCCTCCTGTCAGTTTTTGCTTTAAATTTTTTTGATCAAAAATTCAACAAAAACTACAATATAATCATCTGACGGATAAGACTTTAAAAAAATAGTGTTTTATCGGTCTTATTGTGATGCACTTTTTTTATTTCAATATCCTTAATTTTGAATCAATAACAGTCCTAACTGAAATTAGTAGTGATTTAATAGCAAACTGTCATTATCTGTATGATTAACTCTATTGTTTTCAAACTACTTGTTTCTTAACTTAATGACATTGAAACAAATGTTTATTGGATTTAACGAGAATCCAGAAGCAAACTCAATTTTTTTAAGTTATATGTCTCCTTTGTTTATAATAACTTTCTTGTTAGGAATAATCTTTTCTATGCCCATAAAAGATTATGTTTCAAAAAAATTATCAAAAAACAAACCGCAATACATAAACACTTTTTATTATGCCTCCTCTGTTGTTTTGCTTTTTTTATGTATAATAAATCTCTCTGCATCTACTCACAACCCTTTTATTTATTTTAGATTTTAATCAAGGAGGAATATATGAAAAAAATATTAAAAGCAATTTACTGTATTTCAATTGTCATTTTATTATGTGTTCCCTCTGTTTTAATGATAAATAATAAAAACAAAACACCTTCATCTGAAAAAAGAAGTTTATCTAATTTTCCTAAGTTAAAAAATGAAGAGGGAGTGCTAAACCTTAAATTTCCTTCTGAATTCGACTTATTCTTCTCTGAAAATTTTAAATTTAGAGAAAATTTAATAACCATAAATAATTTTATTACAAATAAAGTTTTTATTACATCTGCTGAAGACGATGTAATTTTAGGTGAAAATGATTGGCTTTTTTATGCACCAACTTTAAATGACTATTTAGCTAGAGATACTCTTTCTGAAGATGAAATAAATAAAATCGTCACAACGTTAAAACTTATGAATGAAAATATCACTTCAAAAGGTAACAAATTTATTTTTACTGTCGCACCAAACAAAAACAGCATTTATAATGAGTTTATGCCAAAACGATATGTAAAAATTTCAGATGAAAATAATTTAAAAATGCTAACTGACAAATTACAAAAATCAGACATAGTATACTGTGATCTTTTAAAATTATTTAATGAAAATTCAGAAATTTTATATCATAAGTTTGATTCACATTGGACATACAAAGGTGCTTTTTTTGCTTATAAGGAACTTTTAAATTCAATGCAGGTTAAAAATGATAAATTTGAAAATATAGTTTTCTCCTCTAATAAAAACTGGGATGGAGATTTATCCACGATGTTATATCCCTCTTTAAAAATAAAGGACTATCAAGCTGACTATGAATACAATTTTTCTTACTCATATGCTTCTAGATTCAAAGACTTTGATGATATAGAAATTAAAACCTTAAACGAAAATGCAGATAATCAAACTTTTGTTATGTATAGGGATTCATTTGGAAGAGCTTTGATACCTTATCTTGCGGAAACCTTTTATGATACTACATTTTTGAGATCTAATCTTTATAAAATAGATGAAGTTTCAAATTCAAACTTCGTTGTTCTAGAAATTGTAGAAAGAAATATACCAAATCTCATTTCAAAAACACCTTTTATGTCAGCACCACAAAGAGAAATAGACAATTCTAATTTTACAAATAAAATCAATAATGAGGATGTAACTATTTTCGAAAAAAATGCTGGTGATTATATTCAACTATATGGGACAATAAACTCTAAGTTTTTAAATTCAAATAAAGAAATAATTATAAATCTTAAAAACGAAAATACAAATTTATATTTTGAAAGTTTTCCTATACTTGAGACTGATTTAATCGAAAATCCACAAGATGAGCACGAAGGATATTCACTATATATTAACAAAAGTCAACTTCCAATTGGGAATTATGAAGTTTCCGTATTTCTAAAAAATGATTCAGAAAACTATTATACTGATCCTATTCATAATATTAATATTTCAGAATAAAACGAAAAAGATTTAAAATCAAAATTAAATGATTTTAAATCTTTTTTTCTTATTTTTTTACTCCAACCTTATAACCATCTAATTCATAAACAGACAGACCATCGACTTTTGGAATAAATTCATCGTTCGTAAATATATATATATCATCTTCAGATATAATACCATTATTAATGTCATTTAACTTTGTATCTGCATAATTTTTAAAAACCCCAAAATCTGCTCTTGCTACACAAAAACTACTTAATGTCATATCTGTTCTATTTGCATATTCCGCAAAAAGATAATACATATCTGATTTTTCAAGATAATTACCTTCAATAGGAAGAAAAACAATATGTTCCTTTTGATTTCCCCATTTTGCCCATTTTTCATCTTTTAATGGACTTTCATACACTACTTCAGTTGAAAACTTTTTATAAATATTGCCTAACCAAACGTGTAAATCTACTAAATTCAAACACAAACACAATGTCAGTATGATTACAGAGATTTTTTTATTTTTAAATAACTTATAAATCATTACAATAGCGAATACATAAATTAAATAATAGTTTATCCAAATAAATCTACCAGAAGCTCTAAAAATACCTAGTGCTTTAGTTACTAGAAAAGGATATTTTATTTCAAATATAACTTTATCAAAAAATGTAATTGTAGGGCTTATTGCAAGAGCAAAGGCAACAACAAATACAATAAAATACGGCAATATTCTAAATATGTTTTTCGTTACAAATTCCTTTTTATTCTTCTGTTTTAGAAAGTATATGATAGAACAAATTAAAACTAGAACAGATAATGAAATCATTCCAAATCCTAAATAACCAAATCCTTCTCCTTGGAAATGAGAAATAACCGGCAATGGTTTTGTGAAAAAAGACCACTCATCAAGATATGAATTAAATAGAGAATTTATATTTGCTGAAAACTGACCTAAACCACCTGTTGAAAGTGTTCCATTGCCTTCAAAAGCACCATATAAAAACAAAATAAATAAACCAACAATAGAACAAATAGTTATTACTAAAATCGAATTTAATACGGCTTTTAATGATTTGTTTTTCAAAAAATATATCAGTAAAAAACAAGCTATAAAAATGTATGTCATTACAACATAATATTGATGAACCGAAACACTTATCGCAACCACAAAACTCCAAACAAAAATCTTTTTAATTAAACTTTCAAATTTTTCATAATTTACACAAATACAAATAGACATTAAAATAATCCAATTTCCAGCCAATGCAGTATGCCCAAACATTCTTTGAAAAGTTACAGTAGAAACTGAAATAAATATTGTTGACATAAAAATAAAAAAGTAATTTTTAACATATTTTTTTACTATTAGAGTTGCAAATCCACCCTGTAAAAAAAGACACATTGCACCCCATATCCCAAAATACTGAAACTTTTCTGGTAATATCGGTGAAAGAATTTTAAATATAACAGCAAACACAGGAATAGAATCCGTGTAAATTATACTAACTGGTTCTGTCGTAAGTCCTTTTATCATCCCAAAAGGAAAACTCCAATCTGAATTTCTAAAAAAAAGCCAACCTGCATAATGCTGAGTTAAATCTCCACCTACCAAAAGCCAATCGTCATATTTAGGATTAATAACTAACCATCCATAAACAAATATAAAGCATATAAAACCTATTATAGCACCAATAAAAAAGCAAATTAACGAACTTCTTTTTTCTTTCATTTAAAACCTCACTTTTTGTTACTATTTAGCAATGTTTATGCAAAGATATTTTACCGAAATTCCAAGGTCTATCGAAAAACCTAGTTGAATCCGCATAATCAAAAATCCTAGAAAATCGTAAACTTTGTGGAATAGTAACTTCTTTTTTAATTTTAGTAAGTAATCATTTTTAAAACTATGTCTGCAACTTTTTTAGCTGCAATTTTTTCAAACTCATCAAAAGACATTGCACCCTCATCATCTGCATTATCAGATATACATCTAACAGAAACAAATGGAATATCGTTCAAAAAAGCACAATGCCCTATAGCAGAACTTTCCATATCCACTGCATAAGGAGATAATCTACTTACAATTTCACTCTTAACTTCATTGCTTGAAATAAAAGACTCTCCTGATACTATTCTCCCTATATGACTTTTAATTCCAAAAATACCACAAGTTTTAACTGCTATATTTATAAGTTCTTCATTTGCTTTATATATTCCACAATAAGGTGGATAATCAACTAAAAAGTGAAGGTCTACATCATGTGCAATAACTTCTTGTGAAACAACAATATCACAAACTTTAACTTCTGAGTTCATTCCTCCAGCTATTCCTGCGTTTATAATTGAATCTGGATTAAATCTGTCTATTAAAACTTGAGTACATATTGCTGCATTTACTTTTGTTATTCCAGAGCATACATTTATAACCTTTTTACCTTCTATCTGATTTATATAAAACTCAAATCCTGAATATTTTTCTATTTTGGGGTCAGCAAGTTTCTTCCTTATATCTACAAGTTCAGATGGCATTGCACCTATAATTCCCACTATTTTCATAACAATCTCCTCATTTCAAAAATATACTTTAAAATAATGAACAATCATTATTTTAAAGTATTATTGATTATTTAATATTGCTCACTAATTTTATACCGGAATTCAACATAATTTGCAGTGATAAAATATTCATTAGCTCACCATTATGTATTTCATAATCATATGTTTCAACAGAATCAATTGAAATATATATATCAACTTTTTTATCAAACTGATCAAAATATGTTTTCAACGTAACTGCAAAATTTAATATACAGGTATCAGTATAATTCCCACAAATAACAAAAGTGTCCTTTTTTTTATTATTCGCTAAATACTCTTGAAAATCAGGCACATGAAATGCATTAGTTGAATTCATTTCTACTTGTTTAAATCCACCTATTTGTTTAATTTCATCTATAATTTCGGCCTCTTCAGTTCCTTTTATACAATGTTCAGGCTGATTGAAAAGCTCAACAGATTTTAAAGTATGACTATCTGAAAAAACTATAATATCCATATTTTCATTTTTAAACTTTTTAAATATTTTTGTTATTGGTCTAACTATATCACTTAATCTTTCACTGCAAAGTTTACCTTTTTTCACGTAACCATTTACAGGATTTATAACTATAAGTGTTGATTTTTCTTTATCAAGGTTTTCAAATTTTAGAACAGGAAGTTTGGATAAATCATTTATTATATTCACTATATTATCTTCTATTATTTTAAAAAACATTAATTTGTTATTTTCCGACATAAAAACCTCCTTATAAAATCCGGATTATACATTACTTCTCAACTATATACGTGTTTCTAATGTATAATACCGAAGATCCAGGGCGACCGGACAATGTCATTGCTGAAGCAATTTATGAGGCTCTGCCTCAAACTCCGCTTCTTTTTCTATCACAAAAAGAAGCAAAAAAGATCTTGAAGCATAAGGATTTCGCTTTCTGCGGAAAGCGACCAAGGGCGTTGCCCTTTGGAAACCTACGATTTTTTGAAAAAAATCGAGTAAAACTTTAATTTTTTCACTAAGTTGACTCCGCAGAGTCGAAATCTATGCTGAATTTTTACATTTCTATTCAGCCACTTATATAAGACTAATTTATAAACCGAAGGTCCAGGGCGACCGGAAAGCCCGGTCGACTCCACAGAGTCGAAATCCCTGCCAAATTGTTAAATTACTTACAGTGTAACGATTATTCAAGTTTATACAAAAACAATTTCACCAATACTGTCTCTACTAGCACAAACAGCATTTGCTTCATCTGTATCTATATGCATAGCTGGTGCAAATTTTGTAGACACTCTAACTACAACATCACCAAATATAGCTTTTCTTTCTTGTGTATTTACTTTTACCCAAACCAAATCCTTGTCTTTAACCTTAAATTGTTCTGCAGTTTCTGGAGTTAAATGAGTATGACGTTTAGCTATAATAACTCCTTCTTTAATTTCAATTTCACCACAAGGTCCTTTTATTTTACACCCTGCCGAACCTGTAACATCACCTGATTCTCTTAAAGGGGCAGATATTCCAATAGAACGTGCATCTGTTGCAGATAATTCAACCTGCGTTGCAGGACGAACTGGACCTAAAATAGAAACTCCTTCTAGTTCTTTTTTTGGTCCAACTATAGTAACTCTTTCTTCACATGCGAACTGTTCTGGTTGTGACAAATCTTTTTTAGGTGTCAAAGATGAATCTTTTCCAAAAAGAATTTCTAAATCTTTTTGTGAAATGTGGATATGTCTTGCTGATGTTTCTACTATAAATTTGTTTGCCATTTTAATAATTCCTCCATATGATTAACATATAATATTTTATGATATAAGTATATCACTTTTTCTTTATAATTGTACTACTTTTTTTAGTTTTCGTCAAGAATATAACTATAGTTTTTACAAATATTCTACTTAAAAATCATAATAAATTACTATTTTAATTTATTATGATTAAAATCCAATACAAATAAAGCATCACTCATAAAAGTAATGCTTTATTTTATTTAGTCTTTTCTGTCAAACTGACTATTATTCAATTTGATTTTTTGTTTATGTGCATACATGTTGATGTCACTTCTTTTTACTAGATCGTTTATGTTTTGGTCAACGCCTTCTAGAAAACTAGCATAACCTAAAGCAATAGAAAAAGGATATCCATCTTCTGTATCAACTTCATCATATATTTTTTCTTTAAAAATATTTTCCAAATCAAAGTTTGAAATACAAATAAATTCGTCTCCTCCA
>RRZT012739212.1_pt1 | contig 10192 bp, 6 predicted proteins | sample 2165551 | NCBI WGS metagenome assembly RRZT01 (sample SAMN10456910, study PRJNA506462) | wastewater metagenome | biome: wastewater; feature: sludge; material: wastewater sludge; isolation source: wastewater sludge with Escherichia coli K12::gfp cells carrying plasmid... | place: USA: Moscow, Idaho ...
CCCTGCTCGACACGGGTCGCGGCAACCCTGGCCTGAAACTGTGCGACATCGGCCCGGCTCGCCTCGCAGCCAGCGCGCCGGGCCTGAGCCTCAGTACGCGCCGATTCTTCACGCGAAGTGGAAATAAAGCCCTTTTCACGCAGTGCGGTCTGGCGCGCCGCTTCGCGTTCGGCGTTAGCAGCCTGCAAACAGGCCTCATTTACGCGTTGCTGTGCGGTAGCCACCTGCGTCATGGCCAGCGTACTTTGCGCCTGCTGATCGTCGTTCCACAGCTTCATCAGCAACTGGCCCTTCTTTACGCGGTCCCCCTCTTTCACTGCCAGCACCTCAATGCGGCCGCCCATGATGGTCGACAACTTGGTGCGCTGGCAGGCCTCGACGGTCCCAGCGCGGGTATTGGCAATGCTCGACTCGACCTTGCCGCGGTCGATTTCTTTGACTGCTACGGCAATCGGCTTTGGCCGCCCGATCCACCAGAAACCAGTGGCGGAGAGCGCAATAACAACAAGGGCAATCAGGCTACGGCGAATCAGCGGCGACATGGCAAATGGGAGCGATAGGCAACACGCGTAAGCAAAGAAGGTATGGTCGGCCAAAACACTCTGGCTGGCAAGCGCGCAATGGTCGAGCATTGCTTAAAACGAAACGACAATCGTGCGCCCGGTGAAGAAATGGAAGAGCTCAAACTCAAAGCAAGATAACGCCACGAGCACGAGGAAAAGGGAGTGCTTCGAGCGATTACTTCGTTTAATGATGTGGAGCGGAATGTCGGGGAGGGCTGTCAGCGCGAGCATTGCACACGTCATGAATCCGACTGAGGATATAGTATGGCGGCTGGCAGACGGCCATCAAGAGTCATTCAGGATATTCCTCCCCAAACCGCCGTTGGCCGGGGCCGCTTACCCGAAAGTCGCCTTTGGACTGAGCAGAACTTTTCTTGCTTCCTGGCCAGCAACGCAATACTGATTGCCGCTAAAACAGATGTATTAAACATAAGTGCGAATGGTTACGCAGAATTTTTGAGCATGCAGAATGCCAGGCTACACAAAGTATTCTGAAAGTTTGCGCGTGTTCAACACCATCTCCGACCTTCTTTCCTCTGGTACCTCCATTTTTGGTCAAGGGGTGCCATCCTCAAACTGCGTTCTTCGAAACCCCCTTTCATGTACTCAAGAACGGTTGTCTGGTTGCAGCCTTGAAACTCTGCAGCACCGAATTTTGACTAATCAACACGATACGATTTTTTTTGCTAATATGCCCGCGCCATTGAATTTGTTCCTGGTTGGTCCGCCGTAACGCCGCATTCAACTTCCTGCTGGAAGTGTGATCGGGTCCGACGGCCCGCGTGTGGCTGGCCAGGTTTGAGTGCAACGGTATGTGCCGTATCACAGCGCTGCCATCGTGCAGGTCAGCAGATCATTAGAGGCGCGAGGTTCCAGCCGCTGTCGACCGATCGGTCCCGCCGCTGGTGCTTTCTTACGCACGAATCCCGTTGCGGGGCTCGGCGTACCTCTTCGTTTTGACTCTGCCTCCCTTTGCTGATCTTCGCTTCGTTGCGGCTCGCCTTTGCACACATCAGGAGAGTTAATGCGATTTGTTGCCCCCTTGGCCAAACTTGTAATCACCAGAATGGTTCTGGCTGATGTCTTCGGCCCGGCACCGGCCGAAAATCGATAGAAAAGCTTGCCGAAAAAAAATAGAAAATGGGGCAGCACCATTCTGCTGCATGCAAAAGGGCTTCCGTCTTAATCCCGTTGCATTGTCGTTATAAAAGACGGTTTCTAGAATCATTTTTATATTTTTTGCAAATTAAAAGGGATTTAAATGAAGAAACCTCTGATTGTGTATTTCAAATTGACACATAAGATTTGTAAAGCCATTTACGCTGGCTCAACCTCACTTTGTGTTTCTAAGCAATTAGGCGCTACTGCTGTGCCATCAATGATTTTCCGGCAGTCCCGACTCTTGATGTGCCGCCTTCAACAAGGAAGTGTTTTCACCTTGTGCTGCTTGGGAGCCATAAATGCTTAAGTTTCTCGTTAACAACAAGGAAGTGAATACAGATCTTCCGGCGGGAAGTTCTTTGGTCGATTTTCTCCGAAACGAAATGCATCTTTATGGCACCAAGATCGGGTGCCGCGAGGGAGACTGCGGCGCCTGTACCGTGCTGGTAGGCGAATTGGTAAACGGAAAAATGGACTATAAGGCCATGACTTCCTGTCTGACGCCTATGGGCAATGCGGTCGGCAAACACATCGTCACCATTGAAGGCATCAACCAAGCCAAACTCACGGAAATTCAGTCCGAGTTTGTCGAGCAGAGCGGCACCCAGTGCGGATTTTGCACACCGGGATTCATTCTTTCTCTTTACGGCTTTTGTCTGGGTGATAAACCATTTTCCATGGAAAATGCCATCGAAGCAGTGGCTGGCAATATTTGTCGCTGCACCGGCTACAAGTCCATTGAACGCTCCATCGCGCCAATTGTGCAGAAGCTCCAAAGCCTGGATCGCTCTAACCCATTGAAGTGGCTGGTGAACAACAATTTCCTGCCTGATTACTTCTTGGGAATTCCCGAGCGTATGAAGGCTATTGCGCCTTTGGCCACAACAAGCGCCCAGAATTCAGGCTACATTCTCGCTGGCGGAACGGATTTGTTGCTTCAGGACTTTGAAGGAGCCAATGATGCGCCCGTTGTCAATCTGGTGTATGGCGCCAAGGAATTCAACCAGATCAGGATCGACAACGGTCGCGTCACTATCGGCGCATCTGTCACCATCACAGAGGTCAAGGACTCCGACGAACTGAACCAACTTCTTCCCGGCTTGGGGAACTACCTGAATCTAATGGCCTCCACGCCCATCCGCAATATGGCCACCGTGGGCGGCAACATCGCCAACGGATCTCCCATCGGCGACGTCTCTGTGATGCTCATGGGGTTAGATGCCACTCTGGTGCTTTCCAACAAGGGAATCAAGCGGGAAGTGAAGTTGCGCGACTTCTTCGTTGGCTATAAGAAGGTTGCCAAGGACGCGGAAGAGCTTGTCGAGTGCGTCTACTTCGATAAGCCGAACGAGAGCACTCGCTTTAGTTTTGAGAAAATCAGCAAGCGCATCCATCTGGACATGGCAACGGTAAATTCATCCATGCGCGTGGTGCTGGAAGAAGGTGTCATCCAGAAGGCATCCTTCGCCGTGGGCGGCCTGGGGCCCACCATCCGCTACCTCGACAAAACGGCCGACTATCTGGTGGGCAAGAAGATCGACAACGCGACCTTCAAAGAAGCCAATCACATCGCACAAACGGAAATTACGCCACGCAGCCGCGCCGAATACAAGCGCGCCCTTGTGCGGCAACAACTGCTGATCCACCTCATGAGCTTCTCTCCTGAAACCGTTACGCTGGAGGCACTCCAATGAAGAACATCGACTCTGCATCCCACGTTCGCGGCGAATCCATCTACGTCGACGACATTCCGGTTATGGAAGACACCCTCTACGCTGCGGTGTTTGGCTCTCCCCTGGCTCACGGCAACCTCAAGAGCGTGGACTACTCCGAGGCGCTGAAGTGTCCGGGCGTTGAAGGCATCATCACCGCCAAGGACATCACCGGCGAAAACCAGATCGGTAGCATCATCCAAGACGAAGAGCTTTTCGCGGATCACAAAGTCGACTTCATCGGCATGCCCATCGCGGTGGTGCTGGCCAAGACGGACGATCAGGCTAGGCGCGCCCTCAAGAAAATCAAGGTGGACATCGAGGAGCTCCCCCCCATTGTGAGCGCTCGGGACGCCTTCGCGGCCAAGCAGTTCATTTGCCCCTCCCGCACCTTCAACATCGGCGATCTGGATAACGCCTGGAAGGACTGCATTCATATCGTCGAAGGCCAGGCCGAAATGGGCGGCCAGGAGCACGTTTACCTGGAAACCCAGGCGGCTTATGCTTATCCGGCGGAACATGGTGGCGTCAAAATTCATTCGTCCACCCAGGCCCCTTCTTACGTGCAGCGCGGTGTCGCCAAAGTGTTGGGCATACCGATGCACAAGATCGAAGTAGATACCAACCGCATCGGCGGTGGCTTTGGCGGCAAGGAAGATCAGGCGACAGCCTGGAGCTGCCTGGCTGCGCTGGGCGCTCTCAAATACAAAAAGCCGGTGAAGCTGATCTTGTCCAGGGCCGACGATATCAAGATGACCGGCAAGCGCCACCCGTATTCCATCGACTTCAAGATCGGCCTGAATAAAGACCTGAAGATCCTCGCTTACGACGTAATAACCTACCAGAATGCAGGTGCCGCGGCAGACGTGTCTCCGGCGGTGATGGAGCGTACGCTATTTCACGGCACGGGCAGCTATTACCTTCCCAATGCGAAGATCACCTGCCACAGCTGCAAGACCAATCTGCCTCCCAACACGGCATTCCGCGGTTTCGGCGCGCCCCAATCTATGTTCGCCCTGGAATCTGCCATCATGAAGGCGGCCGTAAGCTTGGGTGTAGACGCTTCTCAGATCCAGAAGGTCAACCTGCTCGCGGAGGGGAATGAGTTCCCCTACGGCCAGTTCACTAAGAACTGCAATGCTCACAGGTGTTGGGACACTGCCACTGAGAGTTTCGACGTAGCAAAGCTCAAGGCCGAGGTGGAAGCCTTCAATCAGAAAAACACCCTGTTCAAGAAGGGGGTCTCCTACTTCCCGCTTTGCTTTGGAATTTCTTTCACCAACACACGGTTGAATCAGGGGCGTTCCCTGGTGCACGTGTACAAGGACGGCTCCGTGAGCGTATCCACAGGCGTGATCGAGATGGGACAGGCCGTGAACACCAAGATACTCCAAGCCGCGGCGAAGATTTTTTCCATTTCTCCAGATCGCATCACGGTCCATAGCACCAACACCAGCCGGATCGCCAATGCCTCTCCCACTGCCGCCAGCACAGGCGCGGACCTCAATGGAAAGGCGACCATCTTGGCCTGCGAAGCCATCCTCGCACGCATGAAAGGCATTGCCGCCCAGGCAGTGCGCGCCCAAGACCCTTGCGAAATCGAGCTAAGGGATGAGGTCATCTACCACAACGGCCAAAAGACAGATATTGACTGGAAGAAGCTCATCATCCTCATGGATGAGAATCGCCTTTCCCTCTCTGAGCACGGCCACTATGCTACGCCAGTGATCCACTTCAATAAGGCAAAGGAGAAGGGGCACCCCTTCTCGTATCACGTCTACGGCACTGCTGTGACTGCCGTCACCGTGGATTGTCTGCGGGGAACCTACGAAATTGATCTCGTGAAAATCGTTCACGACTTCGGAACCAGCATGAATCTGGATATTGACCTAGGTCAGGTAGAAGGTGGCTTAGTGCAGGGCATCGGTCTCATGACCATCGAGGAACTACTCGTTAGCCCCAACGGTAAGTCCGTTTACGACTCTTTGGCCAGCTATAAGGTTCCGGATATCTATTTCACCCCCAAGACCCTCGAAGTGATGCCATTGGACACCACGCCAGACCCCTTAGCACTGCTGGGCTCCAAAGCTCTAGGAGAACCACCCCTTATGTATGGCATCGGTAGCTACTTTGCCATCCTCAATGCCATGAGAGCCTTCAATCCCAATTTTGGTCTAGAACTTTGGGCGCCCATGACCCACCAAAAGTGTTTGATCTCTCTCTATGACAACTTCGACGCCTCACAAGCCCCTCTCTGTTAGTTAGCTAACTTGGGGCAACATTATTATTGTCATTTTCAATGAAAACTTGCTCTGTGATTTCCATAATAGTATGTGCAATTGATTTGTTCTAGTTTGCACAATAGATGGAATTCATAGAGCACTAATATAGCGAATTTCATTCGGAAGGTTAAGTGTTGGTAATACATGGGTTCTGCGTATATTTTTGTTTTTCAAACATAATTTTTTATCCTATTTTTAGGGGGCGTAATGAATGCAATTAAAGGCGAGCTCTGTAATGGCTCTCAAGGTAATGTAGTTGGTTCGAAAGTTGTCCGGGTGGACGGTTACGAAAAAGTGACAGGTAAGGCAATTTATGGTGATGATATTCAACTGAATAAAATGCTCCATGCGGCCTGTCGCTTTACCGACATCCCAGCCGGTAAAATTAAGAAGCTGGATATATCCAAGGCTGAGAAAATGCCAGGGGTAGTAGCTGTCGGAGTGTACAAAGATGTTCCGGGAGCGAAAAGAGTGGGGCCAATTCGTCAGGACTACCCGCCAATTGTTGATGATGAAATATCTTTCTTCGGAGATGTGCTAGCTGTAGTGGCCGCCGAGACGAAAGAACAGGCCTGTGCTGCTGTTGATGCTATTGAGGCTGAATATGAAACATATATTCCGGTAACCAATGTAGAGGAAGCTGTTAAAAGCGATAGCCGTCTGGTTCACCCTGAATACAAAAGTAATGTGGTGGTTCATTATCCATTAATTAAAGGGGATGTGGAAAAAGGTTTCGCCGAATCTGATCAGGTGATCGAACGCAAATACCATACTGGTTTTCAGGAACACGGCTATATTGAACCAGAAACTGTGACTGTTGTACCTGACCCAACCACGAAAGGTTTTAAGGTTTACGGTTCTATTCAGAACCCTTTTACTACCAGAAAAGTTATTGCCATGTATCTGGGGTTGAATCTGAATCAGGTTAATGTAATGTGTTCCGTGCTGGGCGGATCTTTTGGCGGCAAGGACGATATTATAAATAATATTGGCTGCAGAGCGGCTTTGCTCAGTAAAATGACCGATAGACCGGTAAAACTGACTTATACCCGTGAGCACTCCCTAAAAGAAAGCTATAAACGTCACCCTTACGTAATGACCTATAAAGTCGGTTTCAACAAAGACGGCAAGCTGAAGTCTATGAAAATCGATATTCTAGCTGACAGCGGGGCCTATTCATCTCAATCGTTCTTTGTGAACTGGAGATCTGTTGTGCAAGCGACTGGTCCTTATGAGATTGAACATGTTAGGACTGATATTAAGGCTATTTATACTAACAATACTTACACTGCGGCTTTCAGAGGTTTTGGGTCTCCTCAGATTATTTTTGCTCAAGAATCCCTGATGGATGAGATTGCTGAGATTTGCAATATTACCCCACTTGAAATCCGCAGATTGAATGGCTTCAAACAGGGCAGCATAACCGCCAGCGGCCAGAAACTTTCTGAACACAAAGTCTCTCTGATGCAGGTGATCGAAGAAGCCACTGGAAAATGTGAATATGAGAAGAAACAAAAAGAGTTCGCACTCCTGAATCAAAAAAGCGACCGTTACAAATATGGAATTGGTTTTGCAGCAAGTTATCGCGGTTGCTGTCTGGGAGCAGAAGGTACAGATATGTCATCCGCTATCGTTTCGGTGCAAGCTGACGGCAGTGTGATCGTTATTACTGGGGTTAACGAAAATGGACAGGGACTCCGGACAACATTTTGCATGGTAGCCTCGGAGGTGCTGGGGGTTAATCTGGAAAGAATCACCTTCCTGGAGCCTCAGACCTCAACTATTTCCGATGGTGGCCCTACTGTAGCTTCCAGAGGAACTCTGGTTGGTGGTAATGCCACCATCGAAGCAGCCAATATTGTGAAGAAAAGGATTTTTGAGGTTATCAAGGATAGCTTAAAAGTTAGCGATATTGAAGAAACCGAATGGAAAAATGACCTGATCAGCAGAAAAGAGGTAATGGCTGGAGTTGAACCAATCAAGTTCTCCGCCGCAGCTGAAAAAGCCTATTGGGCCGGCGCGAACCTTTCCGCCTATGGCTGGTTTGTCGGGCCTGAAGTTGGTTGGGTAGAGGAAACCGGTCAGGGTAATGCTTACTTTACCTATGTTTATGGCTGCCAGGTTGCTGAAGTTAGGGTAGATACCCATACCGGAAAAATTGATGTTCAAAAAATCACTGCCGCTCACGATATTGGAAAGGTTTTGAACAGGTTGGGCGCAGAAGGACAGGTTTATGGTGGTGTAACCCAAGGGATGGGTTATGGCACCATGGAGGATTTCAACATCGAAAACAGCGTAGTTAAATCGGAAAATTTCGATACATACCTCTTGCCGACCATAAAGGATATTGGCGAGATTGATCCTATTTTGGTAGAAAATCCTGATAAATACGGCCCATTCGGAGCTAAGGGGATGGGTGAACCTACTCTGGAATTGACCGCTCCGGCTATTAGCAACGCTTTAAAAAATGCTACGGGGATCCGTTCCTACCAGATTCCTCTGACTCTGGAGCAGGTGTTTTTGGGTAAAAACCTTAAAAAGCCGGTCAGAGCCAGTGAGGCCGCTGTGCACGATTGCAGTCATAAAAAGCAGTACTACCGAATGACCAATGTGACCTCCAAAAATCCGGCCAATCTGGCTGAAACTTTAGAAATGCTTTCAACTAAAGATTACAGACTTTTGGCAGGTGGTACCGATGTGGTGGTGCAGGGACGTTTACAACAAGAGCCGCTGAAGCTGATCAATATTCACGGCTTAAAAGAATTGCAGGGAATTAAGGAACAAGGTAACAGCATCCGAATTGGCGCAGGGGTGACATTTACCGAAATTGTTAACAGCGCTTTACTAAATGATAAGTATCCATTGCTGATTCAGGCCTGTGTCACCATTGGGTCTCAACAAATAAGAAACAGAGCAACGTTAGGTGGAAATATTGCCAATTGCGCGCCTTGCGCTGACTCTATTCCACCGTTGATTTTGTACGGCACGACAGTTGAGCTGCAATCAAAAACAGGTAGCAGGACTATCGCTCTGGATGATTTTATCACTCGCGGTTACAAGAATATAATGGAACTGGATGAGATAATTGTCGCCTTTAACATCTCAAAACCATCTGACAAGAAGTATTACACCGGATATTTCCAGCTGGGACGAAGAAATGCGGTAAATATTAGCCGGATGAGTATGAGTGCCTTAATAACTTTGGATAGTGAAGGCAAAGTAGCTGAATGTCGAATGGCAGATGGGGCATTGTTCGCTAAGCCGCAGCGGTTATATTCTTCTGAGGCGATTCTGATTGGCAAAAAGCTGACAGATGAAACTATTGAAGCCGCTGCTGTCCCTATGGAAGCCGAGATTGAAAAAGCCATCGGGGGGCGCTGGTCAGCCGAATATAAGCTACCTGTTTTCCTGAATATGTTTAAAGATGTCTTGAAAGAGGTTAAAGCAAAAATTGACGGGTAGCGCAAATACAACAAACTAGCTGCGCGTCTCTATTTGAGCTTGTTTTCTACAATCCCTGTCTTTTTCTAAGGCAGGGATTAGGATGTCAATTTTAAGTGTGTTGTCAGAGATTGACGGCTACAGAATGCTTATAACTACGATAGTAACTATTCGAAAAATCATTGAAGCAAAATTTATTATGAGGTTTGGCATGAAAGATATTTCATTTACAGTAAACGGAAAATCACAGCAGGTGAAAGTTGATGATTCATCGCGTCTAATTGATGTTTTAAGAAACGATTTGGGTTTGACCGGAACCAAAGAGGGGTGCTCAGTAGGTGAATGTGGGGCTTGCACCGTTATCATGAACGGTTCTACTGTTTGCTCCTGTACGGTTATGGGATTTCAAATGGAAGGCAGCGTAGTGGAGACCGTTGAGAATTTAGAGCAAAGCCAAACATTATCAAAACTCCAACAAGCCTTTTTAGACAATGGCGCTGTTCAATGTGGTTATTGCACGCCCGGAATGTTAATGAGCACGAAGGCGTTATTGGATAACAATCCGAATCCGACGGAAGATGAAATTAAAACAGCTTTAGAGGGAAATATTTGTCGTTGTACTGGTTACGTGCCAATTTTGAACTCCATAAAATCAGTAATTTAGTAATAGATATTACATGCTGTAGATGGTTTCTATTTGTACAATCTGTGCAAATATTGTCGCAGCATGTAATCTTTCTCTGCGACGGCAAATTTGTTGAGCTGCGGTAACGGTCAGGACATGCTGAATTTTGCAATTCATTAGTTAGAACTGACGCTTCTATCATAGATTGCTTGCTCATATTAGAGGGAAATTGAGTTGAAGGTTGAAACAATTATACTGGCAGGCGGTTATTCCAGCCGAATGGGGATGGATAAAGCGTTAATCGGGATGGAGGGGGTGACCACAATTGAATATTTGATTCGAAAATTGGCCCCTTTTTCGAAAGACATTCATGTGGTTCTTGGGAAAAACTATCAAACTGTAGCGCCA
>RRZT010198849.1_pt1 | contig 10191 bp, 8 predicted proteins | sample 2165551 | NCBI WGS metagenome assembly RRZT01 (sample SAMN10456910, study PRJNA506462) | wastewater metagenome | biome: wastewater; feature: sludge; material: wastewater sludge; isolation source: wastewater sludge with Escherichia coli K12::gfp cells carrying plasmid... | place: USA: Moscow, Idaho ...
CTGCCCGGCGACTTCGCCATCGCCGCCCGCAAGACCTACGGCCACATCTCCGACGGCATGATCTGCGCGGAGGACGAGCTCGGCCTGGGCGACGACCACAACGGCATCATCGTGCTGCCGCAGGGCTTCGCGGAGCCGGGCTCCGACGCCGTCGAGCTGCTGTGGACAGCCGACGAGGTGCTCGACATCGACGTGACGCCGGACCTCAGCTACTGCCTGTCGCTGCGCGGCCTCGCCCGCGAGGCGGCCATCGCGAACGGCGTCAGCTACGAGGACCGCTACCGCGCCAAGCTCCCGGAGCCGGCCGACGGCGGGTACCCGATCGTCCTCGACTCCGAGCGCTGCTCGGCATTCGTCGCCCTGACCATCGACGGCATCGACCCGGCCGCGCCCACCCCGGACTGGATGGCCCAGCGCCTTCGCGCCTCTGGCGTGCGCTCCATCTCGCTCGCGGTCGACGTCACCAACTACGTCATGCTTGAGTCCGGCCAGCCGCTGCACGCCTACGACGGCGCCACGCTCGCCGGGCCGATCCGGGTCCGCCTCGCCGAGGCGGGGGAGCGGCTGACGACGCTCGACGGCCAGGACCGGGTTCTCGACGCCGACGATCTGCTCATCACCGACGACTCCGGCCCCATCGGGCTCGCGGGCGTCATGGGCGGCGAGAACACCGAGGTCTCCGAGACCACGACGACCATCGTGCTGGAGGCCGCGCACTTCGACGGCGCGACGGTGTCGCGCACCTTCCGCCGCCACGGCCTGCCCTCGGAGGCGTCCAAGCGCTTCGAGCGCGGCGTCGACCCGCAGCTGCCCTACGCGGCGGCCAAGCGGGCGGCGAAGCTGCTCGTAGCGCACGGCGGCGGCCAGGTGACGGCCGAGACCGTCGTCGGCTCCGCGCCGGCGCCGCACCGCGTCTCGCTGCGCTCCGGCCTGATCTCGGCGGTGCTGGGCACCAAGGTCGAGCAGGAGCGCACCATGCGCCTGCTGGCCGCCGCGGGCATCGAGGTCACGGCGCTCGGCGACTCGCTGACCGTGACCGCGCCCAGCTGGCGCGGCGACCTGGTCGACCCCTACGACGTCGTCGAGGAGGTGGGCCGGCACGTCGGCTACGACGCCATCGGTCTCAGCCTGCCCGTGCCGAAGGAGACCCGCGGCCTCGACCCGGCCATCCGCGACCGCCGCGCCGTGCTCCGTGCCGTCGCCCAGCTCGGGTTCACCGAGGTGCTGACGCTGCCGTTCGCCTCCGCCGAGGAGCTGGACCAGCTGGGCGTGGCCGCCGACGATCCGCGCCGCGCCCTCGTGCGCCTCGCGAACCCGCTGTCGGAGACCCACGGCTACCTGCGCACGACTCTGCTGCCCGGGCTGTTCTCGGCCGTGGCGCGCAACACCTCGCGCAGCCTCACCGACCTCGCGCTCTTCGAGCAGGGCCGCGTGTTCCTCGACGGGGGCGAGCCCGGCGCGCCGCGCCCGAGCGTCGCGCACCGCCCGTCCGACGACGAGCTGGCCGCCATCGACGCCGCGCTGCCCGCGCAGCCGCAGCACCTCGCCGCGGTCGTGACCGGCAACTGGCGCGCCGCCGGCTGGCAGGGCCCCGCCGTCGCCGCCGACTGGACGCATGTCGTCGCGTTCGCCGAGCAGGCGGCCGCGGCCGCCGGCGTGCGGCTGACCAGGCGCAACGTCGAGCAGGCGCCGTGGCACCCCGGCCGGTGCGCCGAGCTCAGCGTCGACGGCGTGGTCGTCGGCCACGCGGGCGAGTTGCACCCCGAGGTCGTCGCCGCCTCCCGCCTCCCGGCCCGCGCGGCCGCCGTCGAGCTGGACCTCGACGCGCTGCTGGCGCACGCCGTCGACGGGGGCAGGATCGGCGCGCTCGCGAGCTTCCCGCTGGCCAAGGAGGACGTGGCGCTGATCGTCGACGACGAGGTGTCGTCGGCGGAGGTGCGCGCCGCCCTGATCGAGGGTGCGGGCGAGCTGCTGGAGTCGGTCTCGCTGTTCGACGTCTACACGGGCGACCAGGTGGGCGAGGGCAAGAAGTCGCTGGCGTTCGCGCTGCGCTTCCGCGCCGACCGGACGCTCACCGACGCCGAGGCCGCCGAGGCCCGGCAGCGCGCGGTCGCCGTCGCGGTCGAGCGTTTCGGCGCGGTGCAAAGGGCCTGACTGCTCGGGTCGTCCGGACTAATGACGCACACGTCCCCTTTTTCTGCCCGATCAGGCAGAAAAGGGGACGTGTGCGTAAGAACTCCGGGTGATCACCTACGACGCTGGCGGAGCTTCTCCAGTTCGGCGCGTTCGCTCTTCGTGAGCGAGTGGATGCCCTCGGCGTTGATCTTGTCGAGCAGCTGGTCGATGCGGTCCTCGTCGCTGACGTGCCGCCTTTCGGCGCGCGGAGCGTGGGCATGGGCCTTCGCCGGCTTCGCTGCCTTGGCCGGACGGGGAGCCCGCGGCGCCTTCGCGTCGCGGCCGCCCGGGATCCACGGATAGGCGCTGAGCAGCCCGACGGCGCGGGCGGCGACGGCGGCGAGCGCGAGCGACAGCAGCAGGCTGATGAGGGTCGGCCAGGCGCGGAAGCCGATCAGCTGCAGCACCTGAAGGCCCAGCAGCACGCTCCCGAACACCCAGGCGGGGATGCCGAACATGAACTGGCGACGGGGCGACTCGGCGATCCAGATGAGCAGGACCGCGAACTCCACGAGCTGGAGGCCCGCCGCGCCGACTCCGGGAAGCAGCGTGCCGACAACGCTCGTCGATACGGTGATCGACAGCCAGATGCCGACGAACAGCCACGCCATGCGGGAACGGCCGATGCCCGCCTCGAGGTCGCGGCCGAAGAGCCAGAGGAAGACGAGGTTCAGGACGCTCCAGAAGCTGACGGTGTCGGCGAGCGGCCAGGTGAACACCCGCCAGACCTGCGCCATCAGCAGGAAGTCGGGCGCGTACCACAGCGCCGACGGCAGCCCGCTGACGATGACGGCGGCCAGCATCCCCAGCGCGCCGAGGAGCACCACCCCGACGGTCGTCGTGACGTGCAGGCGACCGATCTTGAACCAGCCCTCATCTTGCATGTAGCTCACGGGGCCAAGACTGCCAGATACGCTCAACCTGATGCCACGCGTGATCCCACGCCGGAGAGGCGCTCGTCGACGCTTCCGTCGTCGTGTCGGACCCGGTGCATCGGAAAGGGCAGGGCATGAGTGGACAATCTTGGCTCGTGGTGATCGACGGGCAGCGGATCTTCGCGGATCCGGGCAGCGACTGGGGCTCGGCCATGTGGCCCGACGCGATGTCGGCCATCGCGCGGCTGTTGCCGGAGTACGCCGGGCGCACGATCCTGACGCGCTGGGTGCCTCCCGCGCCGGGCGAGCGGGTGGGCTCGTGGGACGCGTACATGACGGCGTGGCCGTTCGCCGACCGTCCCGCCGACGACCCGTACTTCGATCTGGTTCCCGAGCTGACGGGCGTCGACGCCGTCGTCGTCGACGCGCCGACCTTCGGCAAGTGGGACGCGATCCGCGAGGTCGTCGGCGAGGCCCCGAGCCTCGTCATCGCCGGTGTCTCCACGGACTGCTGCGTGATCTCGACGGTGCTCCCCGCGGCCGACGCGGGCGCCACCATCACCGTCGTCGCGGCGGGATGCGCCGGCTCGAGCGAGGAGAACCACGCCGCCGCGCTGGCCGTCATGGGCCTGTACCCGCCGCAGGTGACCGTCGTATAGGTGCCGGACCGCGGAACGCCTCTCGGCGCGGGGCCGCTCACAGCGGCGAAAAGTGGAGCCCGGGGTTACCGCGGCCCGGCCCGTTTAGCTTAGCGTCAATGCAGCAAGCCGGCGCGCCAGGCCGACGCGGCGCGGGTGAGTTCGCCGGCGATCGCGTCGTAGCTGTCGGCGCGACGGCGCTCGTCCGCGGCGCGGTCGTTGTCGCCATCGGGGGCGGCCAGCTCGCGGCACCCGGCGCCCATCACGCGGGAGAAGGCGGCGGCGCGTTCCAGGGCGACGGCGAAGTCGCCCACGAACGCCCCGCGCAGGATCTGCGTCGCGAGCGAGACCACCTCGTCGGGGGTGGGCGCGGCGCTCGCCCCCGCGATCGCCTGGCCGACGGCGTCGACCTCGACCCCGCGCCGGAACCGGTACGCGGCGGCCGACGGCGCCTCCCGCACGGTGTGGCGGAGGAGGTAGAGGCGCCAGAGCGCGCCGGGCAGGGAGTCGGGGCTCGCGGCAGCCCACAGCTCGGCAAGGTCGTCGATGCCGTCGGCGTCGGCGAACGCGATCACCCGGTCGACCACCGACGCGTCGGGTGCGGAGCGCACGCGGTGGAGCAGCGCGGCGGCCGTGTCGTGGGCCAACCCGCCGACCTCGGCGGGGTCGCCGCTCCCGCGGAGGAGCTCCAGGACGTCGCCTGGGCGGTGCACGGGCTTGTGGAAACCGGTCATCGGGCCATCCTATGCATGGCGATAGGCTCGCCCCCATGGCACGCAGGGATCACGGATGGCGCTGAGCAGGGCGGCGATCGTCGACGCGGGGCTCGGCATCCTCGACGCCTACGGCCTCGGCGACCTCAGCATGCGGCGCGTCGCCGACGCGCTCGGCGTGCAGGCGGGCGCGCTGTACTACCACGTGCCCAACAAGCAGTCGCTGCTGGCGGCGCTGTCCGACGAGGTGCTCGCGGAGGTCCCGGAGCCCGACCAGGGGTTGGCGGCGGGCGAGTGGCTCGCGGTCTGGGCCGACGGCGTGCGCGCGGCCCTGCTGGCGCGCCGCGACGGCGCGGAGCTGGTGGCGTCGTCGCTGGCGCTGGGCCTGGGCGGTGTCGACCTGGCCGCGCCGCCGGCCCGCCGCCTTGCCGACGCGGGAAACCCCCGCCCGGACGCGACCGCACGGGCGCTGCTGCACCTGATTCTCGGCCTGTGCGTGACGGAGCAGACCCGGGCGCAGCTGCGCGAGCTGGGGGTCGTCGCCGAATTCGACGAGGCCGCCGCCCGCGACGACTTCGCCTGGGCGGTCGCCACCCTCGTTCGCGGCGCGGTGCTCGACGGATAACTGCTGCCAGAACGGCATTCTGGGAAATACCGAGGTGTGCATCGCGGGTTGGTGGAGTTATCCGTCGATACCCCGATGCCTCCGCGGCCAGGTGTACCAGATCCCGAGTGCGCCGAGACCTGCGGCACCCAGCGCCACGTAGCGCCCCGGGTGCAGCCACTGGGCGAGATGCGCGGTGCCGGACTCCACGATGATGCGGGCCAGTTCGGGCCCGAGCCCGGACCTGTCGGGAATAGTCGCGGCCCAGAGGAACGAGTCCGCCGCCGCGAGCCCCGCGAGGGTCAGCAGGGCTGCGGCCAGCAGCGCGACCCAGCGGCCCCGGCGCGGTCCGACGACGAGGCCCACCACGGCGAGCACGGCCGCCCCGGCGTAGAACCAACCCCAGCGCGACGTCCACTTCAGGGCACCCGCCGCGAGTTCCGTTTGGGTGGGGTCGAGCCGCACCATCGGCGCGCGCAGCTCGGTGGTCCACGAGATCTCCTCGACGAACGGCTTGACGCGGTCTGGAGCGGCGGAGACCAGCCTGTCCCTCGCCAGGTCGCCGAAGGGCGCGAGGTCGAACCACAGGGTCGGGGGAGTGCCGCCGTCGTAGCCCTCGATGTCGGCGACGACGCCCGCCCTGGTGCTGTCGAGCGCGGCGATCCACGCGCGGTCGACCCCGGGGTCGTCGAGAGTGGCGGCTACCGCGTCGCTGATCAGGCCCTCGATCAGCCCCGTCAGGCCCGGAACGGCCTCGGCGATGGTGGGTATCTCGCTGACGGCGCGCTCGGTCAGCACGCCCGCGAGCGCGGACCGCGTCGTCTCGAAATGGGTGATGGGGGCGACGATCTCCCGCATTGGGCCCGAGGTGCGGGCCGCGCGGTCGGCCCACTGGGCGACGGCGCCACCCACGCCGAGTGCCGCGGCGGCGGCGAGCAGCAGGAATGCGACGACGGAGCGGAGCAGGTTCATGGTGTCTCCTTCGGCGGCCCCTTCGACGCCGCTGCCGGAAACCCTACCCAGTGCCGCGTCGAGCGGCCGCGCGATGTCCGGGGTCCCGGCAACACGGAACCGTCATTTTGAATATCTATTGAATATCTGGAATAGTCACGCCCATGACTTTCTCAGTGGCGGTCGCCGGATGCACGGGCTACGCGGGCGGCGAGGTCCTGCGCCTCCTCCTGCAACACCCGGAGGTCACCATCGGCGCGCTCACGGGCAACTCCAGCGTCGGCGACCTCCTCGGGCAGCACCAGCCGCACCTCGCGCCGCTGGCCGGCCGCGTCGTCCAGCCGACGACCGCCGAGGTCCTCGCCGGGCACGACATCGTCTTCCTCGCCCTGCCGCACGGCGCCTCCGCGGCCATCGCGGAGCAGCTGGGCGACGACGTGCTGATCGTCGACGCCGGGGCCGACTACCGGCTCAATGACCCCGCGCAGTGGGAGAGGTTCTACGGCTCGCCGCACGCCGGCACCTGGCCGTACGGCCTCCCCGAGCTGCCCGGCAGGCGCGAGGCCCTCGTCGGCGCCACGCGGATCGCGGTCCCCGGCTGCTACCCGACGGCGACGACGCTGGCGCTGCTTCCCGCCGTCGCCGCGCGGCTGATCGACGCCTCGCAGATCGCCATCGTCGCGGCCTCCGGCACCTCCGGCGCGGGCAAGTCGCTGAAGCCGAACCTGCTCGGCTCCGAGGTGATGGGCAACATGAGCCCCTACGGCGTCGGCGGGGTGCACCGGCACACGCCGGAGATCGTGCAGAACCTGTCGTCGCAGACCGACGACGAGGTGGTCGTCAGCTTCACCCCACTGCTGGCGCCGATGTCGCGCGGCATCCTGGCCACGTGCTCGGCGCCCGCGCTCGTGGGGCTGACCGCCGAGGCCGCCCGGGCCGAGTACCGGGCCTTCTACGCCGACGAGCCGTTCGTCGACGTCCTGCCCGACGGCGTGTGGCCGCAGACCGCGGCCGTCGCCGGGTCGAACAGGGTGTCGATCCAGGTCACCGTCGACGAGCACGCGGGACGGCTGATCGCCATCTCGGCCATCGACAACCTCACCAAGGGCACCGCTGGCGGCGCCGTCCAGTCCATGAACATCGCCCTCGGTCTGCCAGAGGCCACCGGGCTCAGCACCGTAGGAGTCGCGCCGTGAGCGTCACCACCCCCCAGGGATTCGTCGCCGCCGGCGTTACCGCCGGCCTGAAGGCGAGCGGCAAGCCCGACCTCGCCGTCGTGCGGAACCTCGGCCCGCGCATGGCCGCCGCCGCGGTGTTCACCAGCAACCGCGTCTTCGCGGCGCCCGTGAAGTGGTCGCGCCAGGCCGTCGCCGACGGTCAGCTCCAGGCGGTCGTGCTGAACTCCGGCGGCGCCAACGCGTGCACCGGGGCGGAGGGCTTCGCGGACTCGGCCGCCACCGCCTCGCGGGTCGCCGACCGGCTGGGCCTCATCACGGACAACGTCGCCGTCTGCTCCACCGGGCTGATCGGGCTGCGGCTGCCGATGGACAAGCTCCTGCCCGGCGTCGACGCCGCGTGCGCCGCGCTGAGCGCCGACGGGGGGGCCGACGCCGCCACCGCGATCATGACCACCGACACCGTCTCCAAGCAGGCCGTGGCGTTCGGCGACGGCTGGTCCGTCGGCGGCATGGCCAAGGGTGCGGGCATGCTCGCGCCCGGGCTCGCCACGATGCTCGTCGTGATCACCACCGACGCCGACCTCCCGGCAGAGGCCCTCGACGCGGCCCTGCGCGAGGCGACCCGGGTCAGCTTCGACCGCGCCGACTCCGACGGCTGCATGTCGACCAACGACACGGTCATCCTGATGGCCTCGGGCGCCAGCGGTGTCGCGCCGGAGGCCGAGGCGTTCCGGGGGGCGCTCACCGCCGTCTGCGTCGACCTCGCCCGGCAGCTGATCACCGACGCCGAGGGCGCCTCGCACGACATCGCCATCGAGGTCGTGGGGGCCGCCAGCGAGCGCGACGCGGAGGTCGTGGGGCGGGAGATCGCCCGGTCCAACCTGTTCAAGTGCGCCATCTTCGGCGGCGACCCCAACTGGGGGCGCGTGCTGTCGGCCATCGGCGTCACGGACGCCGCGTTCGACGCCGACGAGCTCGACGTCTCGTTCAACGGCATCATGGTCTGCCGGGGCGGGCAGATCGGCGACGACCGCGGCCTCGTCGACCTGAGCGCCCGCGACGTGGCGGTCACCGTCGACCTCCATGCGGGCGACGCCACCGCCACCATCCTCACCAACGACCTCACGTACGACTACGTGAAGGAGAACGCGGAGTACTCCACATGAGCCCGAAGATCCTGACCCACCGGCAGCCGGAGCTGATCGCGAAGGCGGCCACGCTCATCGAGGCGCTGCCGTGGCTCGCCGAGTTCGCGGGCGAGACCGTCGTCATCAAGTACGGCGGCAACGCGATGACCGACGACGCGCTGAAGCGGGCCTTCGCCGAGGACATCGTGTTCCTGCGCCGGGTAGGCCTGCGCCCCGTCGTCGTCCACGGCGGCGGCCCGCAGATCTCGCAGATGCTCGACAAGCTGGACATCGCATCGGAGTTCCGCGGCGGGTTGCGCGTCACCACGCCTGAGGCCATGGACGTCGTGCGAATGGTGCTCGTCGGCCAGGTCGGGCGCGAGCTGGTCAACCTGATCAACCAGCACGGGCCGTTCGCCGTCGGCATGTCCGGCGAGGACGGCGGGCTTTTCACCGCGAAGCGGCGCGGGCTGGTCGTCGGCGACGAGGAGATCGACCTCGGGCTGGTCGGCGACGTGAAGTCGGTCGATCCCAGCTCGCTGAACGACCTGATCTCCGCCGGCCGCATCCCGGTCGTCGCCACCGTCGCGCCCGACCGGGACGGCCAGGTGCACAACATCAACGGCGACACGGCCGCCGCGGCGCTGGCCGTCGCGCTGAAGGCGAAGCGCCTCGTCATGTTGACCAACGTCGCGGGCGTCTACGCCAACTACCCCGACGAGGAGTCGATCATCACGCAGATCACCACCGACGAGGTCCGCGAGATGATGCCCAGCCTCGACGCCGGAATGATCCCCAAGATGGAGGCCTGCGTGAAGGCGGTCGAGGGCGGCGTCCGCTCCGCCACCGTCATCGACGGCCGCGTCCCCCACTGCCTGCTGCTCGAGATCTTCACCGACGAGGGCGTGGGCACCATGGTCACCCAGGAGAGCAGATGAGCCAGCAGTCACTCAAGGACCGGTACGCCGCGGTCATGATGAACGCGTTCGGCGCGCCGCTGCGCGTGTTCGAGCGGGGGGAGGGCGTCCACCTGTGGGACGCCGACGGGAACCGCTACACCGACCTGCTGTCCGGCCTCGCCGTGAACGCGCTGGGCCACGGGCATCCCGCGGTCACGGCGGCGATCACCGCGCAGCTCGGCCAGCTCGGCCACGTGTCGAACTTCTTCGCCAGCGAGCAGCAGGTCCGGCTGGCGGAGCGGCTCGCCGCGTTCACCGGCGCCGAGCGGACCCGCGTCTTCTTCACAAACTCCGGCACGGAGGCCAACGAGGCCGCGTTCAAGATCACCCGGCTGACGGGGCGGACGAGGATCGTCGCCATGGACGGCGCGTTCCACGGCCGGACGATGGGCGCGCTGGCCATCACCGCCAACGAGAAGTACCGCGCGCCGTTCGAGCCGCTCCCCGGCGACGTCACCTTCGTCCCGTACGGCGACGTCGACGCGCTGCGAGATGCCGTCGACGACACCGTCGCCGCCGTCGTCGTCGAGCCGGTCCAGGGCGAGAACGGCGTCGTCCCGGCCCCGGAGGGATTCCTCCGGGCCGCCCGCGAGCTGACCGCGGCGGCCGGCGCGCTGCTGTGGATCGACGAGGTTCAGACCGGGATGGGACGCTGCGGCGAGTACCTCGCGCACGCCGCCGACGGGGTGGTCGCCGACCTGGTGACGCTCGCCAAGGGCCTGGGCAACGGCTTCCCGGTCGGCGCCTGCCTGGCCAGCGGCCCGGCCGCCGACCTGATCCAGCCCGGCCTGCACGGCACCACGTTCGGCGGAAACCCCGTCGCCGCCGCCGCGGGCAACGCGGTGCTCGACGTCCTCGAGACGGGAGCGCTGGACAACGCGAGGGAGATCGGCGCCTGGCTCGCGGACCGGCTGCGGGGGCTGAACCACCCGAGGATCGCCGGGGTGCGGGGGAGGGGCATGCTACTGGGC
>RRZT012086578.1_pt1 | contig 10191 bp, 8 predicted proteins | sample 2165551 | NCBI WGS metagenome assembly RRZT01 (sample SAMN10456910, study PRJNA506462) | wastewater metagenome | biome: wastewater; feature: sludge; material: wastewater sludge; isolation source: wastewater sludge with Escherichia coli K12::gfp cells carrying plasmid... | place: USA: Moscow, Idaho ...
GGTTGGGTTTGAAGTTTTAAATAAGTTTAAATGGTTGAGTAAAGAAACGCCCTCTTTTGATAGTTGGAATGTGGTATGGATACTCAAAAACTCAAAATAGCATGTGTCTTTGAGGGCGATTTACAGAGTGGCGGAGGTTTTCAAACTCAGCTATCGACCATATTAGCTTTAAATCAGCACTCAAACTATCAAATCATTGCATTTACATTTTCTCAAGAAAACCAGCAGTTATTAAGAAGTAATGGTTTGAACGCTGTTTATGTGAAAACTAGTATGCTTGATAATATCTTGAAGATATTAATTTTACAAGAATGGTTTTCCCGCTTAAAATTAAAATTTAAGACATCTTTTGAAAGATGTTTAGAAAAACATGATATTGATTTAGTTTATTTCTTAGCACCAACGAGTTTGGCATTATATATAAACTCACATAATTATATCATGACTATTTGGGATCTATGTCATCGGGATATGCCTGAATTTCCAGAAGTTAACTATTATAGAGAATTTGAAAATAGAGAAATACTGTTTGCGAAAGCACCAAAAAAAGCAGTTGCCGTTTTAACAGATTCAGAGTTGGGGCGAGAAAATGCTATTAGACGATATAACCTTGATTCTACTAGAGTGTATAATGTCTCTTTTATGCCATCTATTAATATTCGGAAAATAGATGATATTGATGTAAAGAATAAATATAAAATAGAGGGTGAGTATATATATTATCCAGCTCAATTCTGGTCACATAAAAATCATGTTTATATTATTGATGCAATAGCTGCACTAAAGAAAAAGGGAATTAGTTTGTTTGCTATATTTAGTGGTGCGGATAAAGGAAATTTGAATTATATATTAAACTATGCAAAGAAATTGGATGTAGAAGATTTAGTCAAATATATCGGTTTTGCACCAAATGAAGAAATTTATCACTTATATAAACAATCATTAGCTTTGGTTATGCCAAGCTATTTTGGCCCAACGAATATCCCACCATTAGAAGCATTTTCAATTGGAACACCTGTAATTTATTCAGATTTAGCTGGCTTAAGAGAGCAAGTTTATGATGCAGCATTATTATGCAACTTAAAAGACTATAATCATCTGGTTGAGCATATTGAGGAGTTGTTAAACAATTCAGGAAAAAGATTGGAACTTATTGAGCGTGGATATAAACGGCTAAATGAATTACAAGAAATCTCTATTGCTCAAGTTTTAATGAAAATTCTTGATGATTACTCTGTTAAACTAAAATGTTGGAAATCTTAAATGAAAAAAGCACTGATTACAGGTATTACAGGACAAGATGGTTCATATCTAGCCGAATTTCTGTTAGAAAAAGGTTATGAAGTTCATGGGATTAAACGTCGTTCATCATTGTTTAATACACAGCGGATTGACCATTTGTACCAAGACCCACATATAGATGGAAAACGTCTAATTCTACATTATGGTGATTTAACTGATTCATCAAATCTAACTCGTATTTTGCAGCAAGTACAACCTGATGAAGTCTATAACTTAGCCGCACAATCGCATGTAGCAGTAAGTTTTGAATCTCCTGAATATACAGCAGATGTCGATGCCTTAGGAACATTACGTTTACTTGAGGCGATTCGGTTTTTAGGCCTAGAGAAAAAAACTAAATTTTATCAAGCATCCACTTCTGAATTATATGGTCTAGTACAAGAAACACCACAACGAGAAACAACACCATTTTATCCTCGGTCACCTTATGCAGTTGCAAAATTATATGCCTATTGGATTACGATTAATTATCGTGAAGCCTATGGAATATATGCTTGTAATGGCATTCTGTTTAACCATGAATCTCCTCGTCGTGGTGAAACTTTTGTGACTCGCAAAATTACTCGAGGGTTAGCATATATCGCTTTAGGTTTAGAAAAATGCTTATATCTTGGTAATTTAAATGCTTTGCGAGATTGGGGGCATGCTAAAGATTATGTTCGGATGCAATGGTTAATGTTGCAACAAGAACAACCTGAAGATTTTGTAATTGCTACTGGACAACAGTTTTCAGTTCGCCAATTCATTCAATGGTCTGCACAAGAATTAGGTATTTATTTACGATTTGAAGGTGAAGGGGTAGATGAAATAGCGGTGGTTGAACAAATAATAGGTAATATTGCCACAGGGTTAAAAGTTGGGGATATTATTGTACGAGTGGATGCTCGTTATTTTAGACCTACTGAAGTAGAAACATTATTAGGTGAACCACAAAAAGCGAAAGAAAAATTAGGCTGGATTCCTGAAATTACTGTGCAAGAGATGTGTAAGGAAATGGTGCAGGAAGATTTAAAGTTAGCTCAACGTAATGCTTTATTAAAACAATCTGGACATGAAGTCTTTTTACCGTGGGAAGCGGATAGATGAGTCAAATCAAAGCACAAAAAATATTTATTGCAGGACATCAGGGTATGGTAGGCTCTGCACTTGTGCGTTTATTACAGAAAAATACAAATAATGAAATTATTACAGTATGTCGGAAAACGTTAGATTTAACTCAGCAAAATGCAGTATTAGATTTTTTTAAACAGCAACTATTTGATCAGATTTATTTAGCTGCTGCCAAAGTCGGTGGAATTTATGCCAATCAGCATTATCCAGCTGAGTTTATTTATCAGAATTTAATGATACAAAATAACATTATTCAGGCAGCACATCAGACAAATGTACAAAAACTATTATTTTTAGGCTCATCCTGTATCTATCCGAAATTTGCTGAACAACCTATTAAAGAAGAAGCATTATTAACAGGATATTTGGAAGCGAGCAATGAGCCTTACGCAATTGCTAAGATTGCAGGAATTAAATTGTGTGAAAGCTATAATCGTCAGTACAAACGGGACTATCGTAGTGTTATGCCAACCAATTTATATGGTGTAAATGATAATTTTCACGATCAAAATAGTCATGTGATTCCAGCCTTAATACAACGTATTCATGTTGCTAAAATTACCAAGCAAAAACAGGTTGAAATTTGGGGAACTGGGCAAGTAAAGAGAGAGTTTCTTTATGTTGATGATATGGCAGCCGCCTGCGTACACGTGATGAATATACCTTTACAACAATATCAAAATGTAACCGAAACAATGCAATCACATTTAAATATTGGTACAGGTGAAGAAGTGACAATACAGACACTTGCACAGCTTATTTGCGAAGTTATTGGATATGATGGGGAGTTAATTTTTAATCATCAAAAACCAGATGGTACACCCCGAAAAGTATTAGATGTTTCACGTTTGCACCAACTGGGTTGGCAACATCGAATTTCCCTAAAACAGGGGTTAAAACAAACTTATTTATGGTATCTTAATCATCAAGGACAGCTAAGAAATATATAGTTTAAGGATAGGATTATGATTGTACCTGTGATTTTAGCGGGTGGTTCTGGTACAAGATTGTGGCCACTATCTCGACAATCTTATCCTAAACAATTTTTGCATTTGGTTGATGAAAAGTACACCATGTTGCAATTAACATTAAAACGTTTGGAAAATTTGTCACAAAAAACGTTAGCACCGATTGTGGTATGTAATGAAGATCATCGTTTTGTTGTTGCGGAACAATTACGCCAAATTAATATTGAGCAAGCTTCTATTATTTTAGAGCCTTGTGCAAAGAATACTGCACCAGCAATTACTCTAGCGGCTTTAAGGGCACAAGAATTATATCCCGAACAAAATATTACATTACTAATATTATCCGCAGATCATTATATTGCCGATATCACTAGTTTTCAGAACAGTATTCTGCTTGCTGAATCGCAAGCACAATTAGAGAAATTAGTAATCTTTGGTGTAAAACCGACTGAACCCAATACAGGTTATGGTTATATTCAACTAGGTGAACAAATAATAAATAAAAAAATATATAAACTAGATAAATTTGTAGAAAAACCAGATATTCATACCGCAGAATATTATGTATCAAGTCAAAATTATTTGTGGAATAGTGGTATGTTTATGTTTCAAACACAAATTTTTCTGCAAGAATTAAAAAAATATCAAATTAATATTTATCAAAATTGTTTAAATACATGGCAATATAAAACTAAGGATCTAGACTTTATTCGGATCGGTTTAAATGAGTTTCAACAATGCCCAGAAGACTCAATTGACTATGCGATTATGGAGCATACTACACAAGGTGTTGTAGTTGGGCTTGATGTAGGGTGGAATGATTTAGGTTCATGGTCATCATTATGGCAGTCTAATCAAAAAGATGAACAACAAAATGTAATATTTGGAGATGTTCTTATTGAACAAAGCCAAAGTAATTATATTTATGCATCTTCTCGTTTAGTGACAGTCTTAGGGGTGGAAAATCTCATTGTGGTTGAAACCAAAGATGCTGTTCTTGTTGCACATCAGGATAAATCACAAGAAATAAAAAGTATTGTTGCACAATTAAAACAGCAAGAAAGAATAGAATTATTACAACATAAAGAAGTGGTTAGACCTTGGGGGAAATATGATTGTATTGATGTTGGAGAACGCTATCAAGTTAAACGGATTACAGTGAATCCTAAAGCAAAGTTATCGTTACAATTACATCATCATCGAGCAGAGCATTGGATTGTGGTCAAAGGTACAGCAAAAGTAATAAATGGTGAGAAACAGTATTATGTGACTGAAAATGAATCAACATTTATTCCTTTAGGTACAATGCATAGTTTGGAGAATCCAGGTTGTATTCCCTTAGAATTAATAGAAATTCAGTCAGGTAGTTATCTTAGTGAAGATGATATTATACGCTTCAAAGATCAATATGGACGTGCTTAGTGAATGATCAAAGCAAAAGATTTTGATGGAAAAATTAGTATTATTACAGCCGTTTATAATGCAGAAGATTGTATTGATTATTTGATTGAAAGTCTAAGGATCCAAACGGATCAAAATTTTGAATGGGTTGTAGTGGATGGATTATCTACAGATAGTACTTTGGAAACGTTAAAACAGATTGTTGACTTAAATATAAAAATAATCTCAGAAGCTGATTTTGGAATCTACGATGCACTGAATAAAGGGATTAAGGCTTGTGAGGGAGAGTATTATCTAGTTGCTGGTGCAGATGATATATTTTATTCAAATGCTGTGGAGGACTATAAGAATGCGCTTGAAAGCGGAATAGATATGGTAACGGCACAAATCAAGATAGAGCGGTATATATCAAAGCCAAGTAATAAACCATCTTGGTGGGTGGGGCAATTTCACTGGGTTTCTGCACATGCTTTAGGGTTATTGATTAGGAAAGAATTACATCATCAGTATGGTTATTATTCAAGAAAGTTTCCAATCGCTGCAGATCAACTATTTATTAAAAAATGTTGTCAAAGTGGAGTGAAAGTAAAATATATAGATTGTCTAGTTGGAGAGTTTGGACTTGAGGGAGTAAGCTCATATGATACCATTGGAACATGTACAGAGGCGTTTCGTGTTCAGCTTCTTACTGAAAAAAATAAATGGGTACAATATCTGCTATTTATTTTAAAATTAACTAAAAGATTGATTTCATATAAGTAAGTGTTTTGCTGCTAATATAATACCACTCCAATGAATCTAACTTATTTAACAATATGGGATGATTAATCTGTTTATTTATAGCTTCAGCTAGATTCTCTGGATTATTACATTCTGCTATATAATTAAGAGGAAGAATCTCTCTATATTGAGGAAAATCTTCAAAAAGATTGGCACTTTCTGTTGCTACTATAGGTTTTTCCATTGCTATATATTCAGCTATTTTACAGGAAGTGCCATAATTGATCTGTTCTGAGCGCCGATAAGGTATTGCTAAAATATCACAGGAGGAAATAGCTTTGGGAACAGAGTTAAAATTAATATTTCCTAAATAATATATAAAATCATGTGCTAAATTAATATTGTGACTATTTTTCCCAGCAATAAGTAGTTTTATGTTTCCTAATTTTTCTACTGCAAGAATTAAGTCTTCAATTCCTCTTTCTTTTTCTAGACTACCAATATATCCAACTATCTTTTCATAGGGCTTAATATCAAAAAAACTTCTTGCAATATTTTGATTTATAGGTTGGAAGTTGTTATAATCTACACCATTCTGTACTATATAATAAGGAGTAAGGCTTCCTTTTTCTTTAGCAAGAATTCGACTGGCAAATAAATTTAGGTCAGCTTTTTTTATTAAAAAAGATAGCAAATTATTAAAACCTAAATTTCTATAACCTTCGAAAGCGTCATACTTATCATATATATCAAAAACAAACTTAGCAGAAGTAATTTTTGCTAAAATAAAACTTAGTAATCCAATATAACAGTCTCCACTTGCTACAATTATTCTTGGTTTCTTAAAAAGAAATTTAAAAAAAGATAATACGAATATAAAAGTTAAAATGGGAGTGGAAGTTATTTTAAGTTTTTCATCCTGTGATTGAACTTCTTCTTTAGAGTGATAATCAATAAGCCAAAGCTCAGTTTCATTTTCTTTAGACCAATAGTATGGTAATTGATAGATTCTTCCAAACTTTTCTGTGTAAGCATCACGATTAGTATAAAATCTTTTTCCAATAAAAAGTATATCCATTAACCTACTCAAAGATTTTATTAAATTTCTTTGCTAAATTATACCATGCAAATTGTTCTGCATGATATTTACATTTTTGCTGATCGATGAAATCTTTATTTTTTAAATAATTAACTATTGTTTTTGTTAGCTTTTCATAATCTTGATTTTCAATAAGAAATCCTGTTTCCTGATGCTGTACAGCATCTATAATTCCACCTGTGGCAAAAGCAACTGTAGGAGTGCCATGTGCTGCTGCTTCAATAGCAACCATCCCAAAACCTTCAGGATCATTAGGAATATTTTTAACAGGAAAAATATGAATATCGGCTAGATAATACCAAGAAGAAAGTAGCTCATCATCAGAGATATTGCCAGTGAAAAGTATATTATTCTGAATATTGTGTTTTTTTGCTGCGATCAGGATCGATTCTTTGCTTTGTAGGTTTTTATTTAATGATTGAGATGGCGTATCACCAATAATCACTAATATGGTATTCGGACAAGATTGAATAATGATTGAAAGGCTATTTTCTATAAATTCAAGAATACCCTTACGTGTTGTTAGGCGACCAACTGAGATTAGAACTTTTTTATCTTCCAGTTGAAACTGTGCTTTTAAAATATTTATAAGATTTTTATTTTTGTTAGGGGCAGGGAAACTTACACCTGGAAAAATAATTTCTAGTTTATTTTGATGGACTCCTTTTTGAACGCATATCTCAAATGTTGGAGTGCTATTTGCAATTACTTTATCAGCCATTCTAATTGCTGGAACCCAAATTAAATTATAGGCTAGATTATCTGTTCCAATATCTAAACCGTGAATATAAATTAGGCTTTTTTTCCGAAAAATCTTTGCCCAAAAAACAGTAATTGGAGCGGTTAGACCACTACCCGCAAATAAAATATCTGGGCGTTGGGTTAAGCAAATCCAAAAAGTTTTGATAAAAGCGAATATAAGAAAAAGGGGGAGAGGATTTAATATTACTCCATAAAATGAGGCTTTTGATGGTGCAATTGTTTTTGCCTCAGAGTGACTAATGAGCAGCACATCGTGGTCTTTAGATAGTTCGTCTGCTATATGCCAATTTAAGCGCTCCATTCCCCCAATAAGAGGAGGTAAATTACGTGTAATGAATAGTATTTTTTTTTTCAATTTTTATGGCCTTGCAAAAAAGGATTGACATGCTTTTGAAGGTAAATTTTACCCAAAATACTTGAGCCTTCATAGGTCAAATGTTGTGAATCTCGATATAAAGAAGTATTTTGCAGTGAAGAAAAGCATTCTTTTTTATTACAAATGATATCTGTAAAGTCAATTACAATAAGCGATGGGAATACTGTCTGAAGTTCAATTAAGGTTGTTTTCCATTCAATAAAGTCATTTTCGTGTTTTATTCGTGGAAATGCACAATGCCTATTGAATGATCTAAGATGGCAGTTAACATCTACATCCATTAAGATAGGATTGTCATTAATGATAACAGGTTGTGCGCCAGATTCTATGATAGATGCTATTGCTTGTTTTAATCCCTCAATAAATACCTCTTTTGACTTAGATTTATCAATAGGGTGATTTGTTTTTCTTGAGTAGATACTTCGTTCCCAGTTGTGTGGAAAAAAACCGCCCATGACGACATATTTAAATTTATTGGTTTTAATGTGATTTTCTATAAAGTTATTAATATCTGAAAAATTATTCACTTTTTGGATTTGTTTTGTTTTATTGTTAATTTTATATCTATCAATATTGATTAAATAAGCTGTTGATGAGTAAGTAATTTCATATCCTTTGAGATTTGCATTTTTAGCCAAAATATCAATCATTCCAGATTGTGAGTTTGCATGGCTATCTCCGACTAAAAGAATATCTATATTGGATTTTTTATTTTGTCCAAAGTAACAACTTTCAATAGGGTGATTGTTGTTGTCTATGCATTTAATTGATGTGCCGGAATTGGTAGTACTTTTGCTATCTTTTAATTGGTGGTTGCTATATTGGTATATGCTAATAATTATTATAGCTGGAAAAATGAATAAAAAAATAATTATTATATTATTGTTTTTAAAAATATTTTTAGTTTTCTTTTCAATTAATTCATAGCTAAGTATAGAAAGCATTATTGTTAGTATGAAAATTATAATCTTTTGTTTTGTATCTAAATGTAAAGATAGGATTGTAAGGTATGAAATGATAGGCCAATGCCACAAATACATTGGGTAGGATATTTTTCCTATATATTCAATTGGTTGTAGGATTTTGTATTTTATTTCTGTACCATAAGTAATATATATTGCAGAAAGTGTACATATTAAAGCTGCATTGTATGAGGGAAATATGGATTCATTGTTAATAAAGATATTTGTAATAAAAAGCAATATAACTGTAACTAATGCTATTAGGGTTGAATATTTTTTTGGTATTAAGTGCGGTCTATAGAAATTAATACAAGCGCCAAGTAAAAATTCAAAAAGACGAGAAGTTAATAAATAGTATGCTTTAATTGGGTCTTTAACTGCATAAATATGTGAAACTAAAATTGATGCTGAAAGTGAAATTATTAATAATATTAATATGGTTTTGTTTTTGAATTTAAGTAATGCTATTAATGTGATTGGCCAAATTAAATAGAACTGTTCTTCTAGATTTAATGACCATAAGTGAAGTAATGGTGTGGTTTCAGCATTAATTTTGAAATAATTTCCTAATAAGAATGAGTAATAAATATTTGAATTTAGTGTAATTGCTGAAAGTGCAGTTTTAAGTAGCTCATTCCATTCCGTAGGTGTTAAAATAAAAGAAAATACAATTATTACGGTGAAAACAACCAAGAAAAATGATGGCGCTAAGCGAGAAATTCGTCTGCTATAAAATGATTTAAGTGAAAAGTGCTTGGTTGTTAATTTTTCATATTTTATATTTTTTGTTATGAGATATCCTGATATGACTAGGAATATATCTACACCAATAAATCCTCCATTAAAGTAAGGAACTTTAAGATGGTGTAAAATCACAAGTAAAACGGCTATTGCCCTTAATATATCAATGTGACTCAGGTAGCTTTTATTCATAAAAATTATATATTTATCTTTGTTTATCATAAGATATTGATAAATATATCCTATTTTTTTTGTTCTGTCATTTTAAATTAAAATTCAAATTGAATACATGTGAAATTAGCATGAATGTTAGACTCATCATATAATCTCTAGATAGCTTTTCCTTTGAGCAAAATATGTTTTTTCTGAGCCTAATTTTGTCAGCTGCCTTATTTAGTTTTGCTTGGCTATCTCCATTTCATACCTATCCCTGGGTGACATTTTCCAGTGAGTTGGCAACTTTCGCTGCTGCGCTAACGCTATTTACGCTTTTTCTCAATCGAAATATTCAGATACCCAAACTACAACTTTATATATTGCCAGTTGCATTTGTTCCCTTATTGCAATGGAGTGGTGGTCTGGTCTCTGATTTTAGTGTTGCCTTATTGAGTACAGCATATTTATTTGGATTTTGGGTCATGGTGGTGATGGGATATAACCTAACGTTACAACCAAGTGCTCGTGAACAGTTGATGAAACAGGTTTGTTGGCTGTTACTTATTATTGCGAGTGTGACTAGCCTGATGGCGA
>RRZT010351209.1_pt1 | contig 10188 bp, 6 predicted proteins | sample 2165551 | NCBI WGS metagenome assembly RRZT01 (sample SAMN10456910, study PRJNA506462) | wastewater metagenome | biome: wastewater; feature: sludge; material: wastewater sludge; isolation source: wastewater sludge with Escherichia coli K12::gfp cells carrying plasmid... | place: USA: Moscow, Idaho ...
GACAGGGTGCATTATGCCTTGGCTTCGGCTTTTTGCGTTTGCCGGAAGGGTGGTGGTTTGATATTGAAGTCCTAACCACGACCGGCAAATCAATCTTTTCTGGTTAAACCTTCTATCTTCTCCGGCGTGTCCGCTGTCGGAGAAAGTAAATAGCGGATAGAATTATTTTGGAGGAACGAAAATGAAGAAGAAACTTATAAGCCTTCTGCTTGCGTTGTGCCTTGTGATGGCGCTTGTCCCCATGACAGCATTTGCGGCAGAAACCACAGACTCTTGGGATGGGACAGCCGATACAAGCTGGTATGATGAGAATGAAACGGAATTTCATCTGCAAACAGCCGAGCAGTTGGCAGGCATGGCAAAGCTTATCAATGATGATACAGCATATTTTAAGGACAAAACTGTTTATCTTGATAATGACTTGGATTTAGGCGGGCATGAATGGATCTCTATCGGTAACGGAGCCAATACGGCTTGGGGATCATTTCAGGGGATTTTTGACGGACAAAGCCATGTAGTTTATAACCTGTATTCTCATGAGGGCCTAAAATCTGAAAACAAAGACAATAACAATAACTTGTATAGAAATGGTTTGTTCGGTGCTATCTACAATGCAACTGTGCAAAATCTCGGCATTGAAAATGCTGATATCGTGATACCGATGAATGATACCTCCACCTACGGAAAAGGCATTTTGGTGGACTGGATGACCAATTCCACCATTAAAAACTGTTATACTACCGGTTCCATTACCGGCGGTTCTTATATAGAAAAATACATAGGTGGTATTGCAGGATTTTTAAATGGGAACAACAGTATCAGCCAGTGTTATTCTACCGCTGCAATTACGGGTAACTATGACGGCGAGTACTATGCAGAACAAGAAGGCGGGTTAGAGCCTATGGATTGCTGGGATTCGCTGGGTGGCATTGTCGGAGCCTCGTATACGGGACAGGTGACAATAAGCGACTGTTGGTTTGGTGGAGAAATCGTTGTAAACTCCATTCAGGCTCCCGTTGGCGGTATTATCGGATATGGCAAAGGTGTAAGCATGGTCAACTGCCTTGTCGCTACAAAAGAAATCGGCAACGATGGCTGGGAAAATACTTACTGGCTTGGTTATGTCGTAGATAAAGATGCAAAGAATTGTTTCTGGCCAAATGATGCTAAATATAATTCTAATGTTGCCAATGCACAAAGCGGAAATTCGGCAGGCACAGCAGTTGATGATTTTATGGATGAAGGCGTTTTGACGGGACTTAACGCCAATGCCGCGGAAGGTGTGAGATGGGTACCGGGTATAAAACATCCCACCTTTGATTGGGATAGCAAAAATATTCCGGCGAACTACTCTAAAGTAGATGAAGCCATTGCAAAAGCGGAAGCCCTGAACAAGGACAACTACAAGGACTTTACCGGCGTGGAAGCCGCCGTCAATGCTGTTGTCCGTGACAAGAATATCACTGAACAGAGCGAAGTGGATGCAATGGCAAAGGCTATCGAAGATGCGATTGCTGCTCTTGAGAAAAAACCTGCCAGCACCAAGCCGGGAACATCTGATAAGAGTCCGCAGACCGGCGATACAAGCAACGTTGCACTGTGGATCGCCCTGTTGTTCGTCAGCGGCGGTGCAGCCATTGGCGCAACGGTTGTCAGCAGGAAGAAAAAGTACAACAGATAATTGAATAGCGTTCCCTTATTTTGGAGGAATAAAAATGAAGAAGAAAATTCTAAGCCTTCTGCTTGCGTTGTGCCTTGTGATGGCACTTGTTCCGATGACAGCGTTTGCTGAAGGAACTTCAGTAGATAATTGGGACGGTACGGCAGATACAAGCTGGTACACCGACCATAAGACGGATACTGAATACCATTTCACCACTGCCGAACAGTTGGCCGGTTTAGCGCAGTTAGTCAATGACAAAACTGCATCTGTATCATTTGAAGGAAAAACGATTTACTTAGATAATGACCTCGACTTATCCGGCTCCCAGTGGACTCCCATTGGAGATGGCAGTAACCATGTAAGATTTTTTGCTGGTACTTTTAATGGACAGCATCATAAAATCATGAATCTGAACCATCACTATACTGGAAATGAAGTTGTTCGAAATGGACTTTTCGGAGTTGTTTCTGACGGTGGTACATTAAAGAATTTACTTGTTATAGACGCTGATATTGCCTCAAATGATGGTTCGTTACTTGCCGGCATTTTGGCAGATTGGGTCAATGGCGGCACCGTTGAAAACTGCTATACAAGCGGAAAAATAGAAAACAATGTTGGCAGCAAGTTCGTTGGTGGGCTGATTGGTCAATGCACTTGGAGTACACAGGTAAAAGGCTGTGGATCAGACGCCAAGGTTATCAGCACAGAGTCCAATGAAGATGATGTTGATACCGTTGGCGGGCTGATTGGTCAGTGGGAAAACTCTGCGGACAGCTCGTCGATTACCGATTGTTGGTTTGGCGGTTCTGTTTCCTGCAAAAATATCTATTCAGCTGTAGGTGGTATTCTCGGTGCAAACTTTGAAAACTTCTCTGGGAACAAGCCTGGCGTAATAATCAAAAATTGCATAGTTGCAACAAAAAACATCACTGGCGCTGAGCCTGGCAATATCACTTGGATTACAGCTGTTGTAAAGACCCATGTTACCGACTGCATTTGGCCGGATACCCCTCCTGATGGTGTAACGCTAGATGAAGAAAAATATCCTGATAATAAAGGCAATTACTTTGCCGTTGCTAAGCTGGTGGTTGATTGGGATGCAGGTACTGCGGGTGCCGACCCGACCTTTGACCAGTCATCGTGCGGCACTGCTGTCTCCAACTTCACCTCCGCAGATGTCCTTGCTGGCTTGCAAACCAATGCCGGTGCGGGTGTTGAATGGGTTGCTGGAATCGGTCATCCAACTTTTGTGTGGGATAACAATAACATCCCCGCTGATTACACAGCTGTCGATGCAGCCATCGCAAGGGCAACGGCTCTTGATAGCAGCCTTTATACAAATTATTCTGCGGTAGAAGATTCCATTAACTCTGTTGACCGAGCAAAAAGTAAAGTCCAGCAAACAGAGGTTGATGCAATGGCAAAGGCTATCGAGGATGCGATTTCCGCCCTGCAATACAAGGGTGCTGACTACACGAAAGTAGACGCAGCCATTGCCAAGGCAAATGCTTTGGAAAAAGATAACTACAAGGACTTTTCTGCTGTGGAAGCGGCGATTAACACAGTTGTGCGCGACAAGAACATAACGGAACAAGGCGAGGTAGACGCAATGGCGCAGGCTATTGAAAATGCCATCACCGCGTTACAGTACAAAGATGCCGACTACACGAAAGTGGACGAGGCCATTGCGAAGGCAAATGCGCTGAATAAAGACGCGTATACAAACTTCACCGCAGTGGAAGAGGCGATTAACGCAGTTGTGCGCGACAAGAACATAACGGAACAAGACGAGGTAGACGCAATGGCGAAGGCCATTGAAGATGCTATGGCTGCGTTGGTAGAAAAGCCCACAGAGGCTCCGACCGCGACGCCTACGGCAACACCTACGGCTGCGCCTTCTGCAAGCCCGACGGCGGTTCCGACCGCGACACCGACGGCAACACCCACGGCTGCACCTTCTGCAAGCCCGACGGCGGCTCCGACCGCGACGCCTACGGTAAAACCGACGGCAACACCCACGGCTGCGCCTTCTGCGAGCCCGACGGCGGTTCCGACTGCGACGCCGACGGCAACGCCGACGGCTGCACCTTCTGCAAGCCCGACGGCGGTTCCGACCGCGACGCCTACGGTAAAACCGACGGCTACGCCGACTCCGGCGCCGAAGGCAGACCCCAATAACCCGAAGACAGGCAGCAGCAACTTGCCGGTCGTTTTCGGCAGCGCGGCGCTCGTGCTGAGCGGAGGTGCGCTTGCAGCGGTACTCATCTATAAAAAGAAGAGACACGAAAAGTAAAGTGAAAACCTAAAAGTAATGAACCCCCGCCCCGGAAATCGGCTTTGTGCCGGTACCCGGGGCGGGGGTTTTACATTCTTATTCAAAAAATATTTACGATTTACATGACACCGTGGTTGACACCCGTCCGGACCCGTGCTAAAATAAAATACGAATTCGTATTTTAGCGGGGTGGAGCGAAATGGAACGATATGCGTTTTTCCGGCAGCTTGGCAAGGCGGTGTACGGCATAGACGCAGCTTACGATGTGTTCTCGAAAAGTGCGCAGATCAAACCGAATATGCTGTGGCTGCTTTCGGCGCTGAACGACGGCGAGGGGCACACGCAAAAGCAGATCTGCTGGGACTGGGGATTCCCGAAAACGACGGTGAACACGCTGATCAAAGAGCTGGAAAAGGGCGGCTTTGTGGTGCAGAGCCCCATTCCCGGCGAGCGCAGGGAGCTTTCCGTAATGCTGACAGAAGCGGGCAGAGACTACGCGAATGAGGTTTTAAAGCCCGTGTATGAGGCAGAGGAGCGGCTTTTTCGGCTATATTTTAAAGATAAAGACCCGGAATTTGTACAGGAGCTGTTCCGGTTTTCCGGCGTGATGCACCGCTATTTTACAACAGGGGAATTTGAAGAAACGGGGAGCGAGACATGAAAAAAATAAGCTGGCATGAACTGAAGCCGCAGGTGAAGGAAGTTTGGGTACTGAGCCTGCCGGCTATTTTAACGCAGATCACAACCATCGTGATGCAGTATATCGATTCCGCCATGGTGGGTTCGCTCGGTGCGAACGCTTCGGCGGCGATCGGTCTGGTATCCACGAGCACATGGCTGCTGGGCGGCATTACATACGCCGTTTCGGCAGGCTTTTCCGTGCAGGTGGCGCATAACATCGGCGCGGGACGCGATGCGGAAGCGAGAAGCGTGGTGCGTCACGGCCTGTGCACGGCGCTGTGCGTGGCAGGGATTTTGTGCGCGTTGGGGCTTTCCATCCACAGTATGCTGCCGACGTGGCTCGGCGGCGACCCGGCTATTCGTTACGATGCCTCGAAATACTTCATGGTGTACGCGCTGATGATCCCGTTCTCGCAGATCAACTCGCTGAACTCGTCGTTCTTGCAATGCAGCGGCGATATGCTGACGCCGAGCATTTTAAACGCCGCCATGTGTTTACTCGATGTGGTGTTCAATACCATTTTCATTCCGCATTTCGGCGTGATGGGTGCGGGCATCGGCACGGCGAGTGCGTGTGCGGTCGTCAGCCTGACGATGGCGTGGCGCTGCCTGCTGTGCAACCCGCATTTGCGGCTCAACCGCAAAGAGACCGAAAAGCACGGCTTTGACCCGGAAATTCTCAAAAAAGCTTTGAAGATCGGTCTGCCGGTCGGCGTGCAGGAGATCGCCATGTGCAGCGCGCAGGTCGTCGCGACCATGATCATTGCGCCGCTCGGTGCAGTCTCCATCGCGGCAAACTCCTTCGCCGTGACGGCAGAGAGCTTGTGCTACATGCCGGGCTACGGTATCGGCTCGGCGGCGACGACGCTCGTCGGGCGCAACATCGGCGCGGGAAAGACCGACCTTGCCAAGCGCTACGGCAACATCTGTATCGTGATGGGCGCGGGCTTTATGGCGATAACGGGACTTTTGATGATGTTCCTGTGCCCGTTTGTATTCAGCATTTTGACGCCCGATCTCTCCGTCCGCGCGCTTGCGGCGCAGGCGTTGCGCATCGGGCTGCTGGCTGAACCGCTGTACGGCGTTTCCATCGTTGCGGCGGGCGCACTGCGCGGCACCGGCGACACCTTCGTGCCGCGCACGATGAACCTCGGCAGTATTTGGGTGGTGCGCATCGGGCTTGCACTGCTGCTCGTCGGCCATTTCGGTCTGCCGGGCATGTGGACGGCCATGGCGACGGAGCTTTGCGTGCGCGGCCTTTTGATGCTGTACCGTCAGAAAACAACAAAGTATTATAAAAAATATAATAAAACAACTGAAACGAGCGAGCCTGAGCTGTTAGAAGCTGCGGAAGGCTGAAAAGCGCTGCGAAAGGACGCTCAATACGGAAAATACGGAGCATGCGGTAACGGCGCCGCACAGGGTAAATTATCTCTGTGCGGCGCCGTTTTGCTTGTGATTCAAATTTTAAAGCTGTGGGTAGATCTCCTCAAAGACGGCGCGCAGCAGTGCACCGGCATCGCGGCTTTCGGCGGTGACGGTGACAACGGCATTTTTGTCGCGCATCAAAATGACGAACTGGCCGTATTTGCCGTCGGCGCGGAAGGAACCCTCGGGGCCTGCCCAGAAGAGGTAGCCGTAACCCTCGCTGTCGTTTTCGACCTGTTTTGAGGTCGCTTCTTTGACCCACTCGGCGGGGATGAGCTGCTTGCCGTTCCATTCGCCGTTTTGCAACAATAACTGACCGAACAGGTGCAGTTCGTCGATGGTGAGGAACAGGCCGCCTGCACCGAAGGTCTGACCGTTCGGGTCATTTTCCCATGTGGGCAGCTGAATGCCCATCGGCGCGAACATGCGCGGCATCAGGTAATGGACAAGGTCGCAGCCCGCGCGGCGCTGCACGAGAATGCCGGCAAGGTACGGGCCGACGTTGTTGTACACGAATTTTTCGCCCGGCGCGTACACGAACGGCTGACGAAGCGCAAGGCGCACCCAGTTGCGGTCTTCATAGTACGGGCGTTCGCCGCCCATTAAAAAGCTCTTTTCCTGTCCAAGACACATGGTGAGCAAATCGCGCACCGTGGCGGCCTTTAAGTTGTCGGAAACGATTTCGGGCAGGTCATCCTTGAATGCGTCCGTGAGCTTTTCGTCGATGGAGAGCAGGCCCTCTTTTTGCGCAATGCCGACTGCCATAGAAGTGAAGCTTTTGCTTGCGGAATACACATTGCGGCGGCAGGTATCGTCCCACAACTTGCGGGCCAGCTGCGTGCCGTTTTGCGAGACCACAACGCCGAGTGCGCGAAGCGGCACTGCACGGCTTTCAAATTCGGTAAGATCGATCATAGTAAACGCCTCCTAAATGAAATCGAGTTGGTGTAAAGGGAACGAATAAAGTCTTTGGTCAAACAATACCACAATAAAAATGCCGATGCAAGTATTTTTGGCTAAAATAAGATTTTCAGAGAAAATTTGAAGTTTTTTTAAAAAAAGGGTTGACATATTGCACTTTTGAGCTTATAATGATGAAGCTGTTTGAGAAATGCGCTTGTAGCTCAGCTGGATAGAGTGACTGGCTACGAACCAGTAGGTCAGGGGTTCGAGTCCCTTCAAGCGCGCCAAGGAATCCACAAAGATTTCGGTCTTTGTGGATTTTTTCTGTTTTAAGATAGATTTTATCGGTTAAAAGATTTATAAAGCTGAATGTATTTGATCGATTCAACAAATTACCTTTGTCTTCCGACCTTGTGCGAAAGAAATACGCATTTTTACTTGCTACATCTTGCATATGTGTGTATAATAAAAAATATTATTCTGCGTTTTTCGACTTTGCCTGAAAGAAAAGTGAAAAACGGCATCAAATTTGAGAAATGAAAGTTGGAAGATCATGTTAGAGATCATAGCTGCCGTAAACAAAGCGGTGAACGATTTTATCTGGGGTGTTCCGGCCATGGTCTGCATCATCGGCGTAGGCTTGCTTTTAAGCTTCCGCACGCGCTTTTTGCAGATCCGCAAATTTCCCTATGCCATGCGCACCACGGCAGGGCGCATGTTCCGCAAAAAAGATGCTTCGGACGGTTCCATGACGCCGTTTCAGGCTGTATGCACGGCGCTGGCCGGCACAGTGGGCACGGGCAACATTGCCGGTGTGGCGGGCGCTATTGCGATAGGCGGCCCGGGCGCGGTATTCTGGATGTGGTGTTCCGCACTGCTCGGTATGTGCACAAAGTTTGCGGAAGTTACGTTGGCGGTGCATTTTCGTGAGCGCAGCAAGACCGGCGAGTGGGTCGGCGGGCCGATGTATTACATTAAAAACGGCCTCGGTAGGCATTGGCAATTTTTGGCGGTGCTGTATTCGCTGTTCGGCGCGCTGACGGTGTTTGGTACCGGAAACGCTACGCAGGTGAACACCATTGTAACCGCTATCGATACGGCGCTGACGCAGTACAATGTGATCGGCGCGGACCACATTCCCACGGTGAACCTTGTCATCGGCATTTTATGCGCAATGCTCGTTGCCATGGTGCTGCTGGGCGGCATCAAGCGCATCGGCAGTGTGAGCGAAAAGCTCGTGCCGTTTATGGCGCTTTTGTATGTGCTTTTGGGGCTTGGCGTGGTTGTCCTGAACATTACGCGTCTGCCGGAGGTACTGGCATCGATCGTTGTTGGCGCGTTTAACCCGAAGGCTTTCACGGGCGGTGCCATCGGCAGTCTGTTCATCAGCATGCAGCGCGGCGTTTCCCGCGGCATTTTCTCCAATGAGGCCGGCCTCGGCACGGGTTCTATCGCGCATGCCTGCGCCGATACGAAAAAGCCTGTAAAACAAGGTGTGTTTGGCATTTTTGAGGTGTTTGTCGATACCATTGTCATCTGCACATTGACGGCGCTTGTCATTTTGTGCAGCGGCACGGCGGTGAATTACGGCACCATGGCGGGCGCAGACCTGACGATTTCCGGCTTTACGACGACCTACGGCAGTTGGGCTTCCATTTTCTCTGCGGTCGCGCTGTGCTGCTTCGCGTTCTCGACCATCATTGGCTGGGGCCTTTACGGCTCGCGTTTTGTGGAATTTCTGTTCCGCACCAGTAAGGCCGTGCGCCCGTTCCTCGTCATTTATTCGTTCGTCGCAATCCTCGGCGCAACCGTCAACCTTGACCTGCTGTGGAACATCGCCGATACCTTTAACGGCCTGATGAGTATTCCGAATCTTATCGCGTTGTTATTGCTTTCCGGCACGGTGGTGAAGCTGACAAAGGAATTTTTTGCGAAAGAAGACGGGCGTAAGCTCAAAAAATAACAGAAAAATAACAGATAGTATGCGGAAAATCGCCGGGGCAAGTGCGCTCCGGCGATTTTTTGTATGTGAAAATGTCGTAGAATCGCCCGTGCCATTTGGTGAGTTTGTTAGAAAATTGCAAAATATGGCAGAAATTGCCGAAAAACTATTTAAATGTTCAACGGATTACGATATACTCTTGTCAAGAAGTTCGTTCGGCGCAGAGAGGGGACGAAAACATGAAAAAACGGCGATATTTTGCGGGTGCTGCGGCAATTCTCTTTTTACTTTTGCTTTGCGGATTTGCCCCGCAGAGCATCACGGAAGACAAGGATGCGCAGGTTTTACTGTATGAAACTTATGGTGAAAGCGAGATACTGGTCTACACCGGTCGTACGACGGTGCTGTATCGCCCGGACGGTCGTTCCGCCGAAGCACCGTTTAACGGGCAATATGCCGTTTTGCATGGCGATACCGTGACGGTTTTCGCCGAAACGGAGGAGTTCCTTGCCGTGGAGCGTTTCAGTGCGGAAACATTGGAGGAAACAGACCTGTTCGCTTTGCCTGTGACGAGCGGCCTGCGCTTTGCGGAAAGCGACAGCGCGGGCAGGCTTTATGCTGTTACCTACGGCGCGCCGAGCACATTGCAAGTGTTTGACGCGGCGGGTGAGCCCCTAACGGAATTCATATTTGAAGATAAAATATTCGGCATACAGACGGTGGATAGTACGCTTTATGTGCTGCTTTCGGAAAGTGCCGTGCAGATTTCGCTTGCGGGAAATGTGCCGACACTTTCCGGCACGGCGTTTACCTATGCGCCGGCTGCGCGGCCGTATAAGCTGCTTGGCAGCGACGTGTACGTCAACATGCAGGGCGAAGTGCGCTTGTTTTCCGGAGAAGAGTGGGCGGAAGACACGATCGTGACGGAGGCCGTTTTGAGCGGCGACATGCTCTACTGGCTTTCGGACACCTCGGAGGTCTCGCGCGTGCGCCGCGGCGACAAGGCGGAGTTCTTCACGCTTTCCGGCGAAGCGGCTGCACTCACCGCAAATGCAGCGATCATCTGGCAAAACGGCGCACTGTGCAGAGAGTCGTTCGGTACATTTGTGCAGCCTACGCCCACACCTTCGCCCATCCCGACACCTACGCCGGAGCCGACCGCGACCCCAAAGCCCTCTAAAACGCCGAAGCCGACGGCTACCCCAAAACCGAGCATGACGCCGAAGCCGACGGCTACCCCAAAACCGAGCATGACGCCGAAGCCGACGGCTACCCCAAAACCGAGCATGACGCCGA
>RRZT011281477.1_pt1 | contig 10188 bp, 9 predicted proteins | sample 2165551 | NCBI WGS metagenome assembly RRZT01 (sample SAMN10456910, study PRJNA506462) | wastewater metagenome | biome: wastewater; feature: sludge; material: wastewater sludge; isolation source: wastewater sludge with Escherichia coli K12::gfp cells carrying plasmid... | place: USA: Moscow, Idaho ...
CGCAATTCATCCTCATCCACTTCGGAAGCCAACTGCTCCAAAATCGGTGCCTGCATACGGCAAGGGCCACACCAGGTTGCCCAAAAGTCAATCAGGACAACGCCATCTTTTGTTGCTTCGACAAAGTTTGCATCTGTTACTGCTTGTACCATGATTTTTCTCCATTTCTTTTCTTTGTACTGCTATTCTACACCAAAAAGAACTTTTTTACAAAAATTTGCTACGGCTGGGATTGGACCCGACCAGCATGAAATGGTAGAATGAAGACAAGTAAGAAGGGGGACAAATGATGACAAGCATCTATGATTTTACAGTGAGGGCCCAGGATGGGCAGCCTGTTTCTCTCAAAAACTATGCAGGCAAGGTCCTGCTAGTCGTCAATACGGCCACAGGCTGCGGACTGACACCCCAGTATCAGGGCCTTCAGGAACTCTACGACCGCTATCAGGACCAGGGCTTTGAGGTTCTCGATTTCCCCTGCAACCAGTTTTTAGGTCAGGCTCCGGGTACGGCAGAGGAGATCAACAGCTTTTGCAGCCTCAACTACCAAACCAGCTTCCCACGATTTGCCAAAATCAAGGTCAATGGCAAGGAGGCAGATCCCCTCTTTACCTGGCTCAAATCCCAAGCCTCGGGTCCACTAGGCAAAGCCATCGAGTGGAACTTCGCAAAGTTTCTCATTGACCGTCAAGGCCAGGTCATCCAGCGCTTCTCCGCCAAGACAGAACCCAAGGAGCTGGAGGAGGAGATTCTGGTTCAAATTGGGAAACCAAATCAATCCAAATAGTAAAGAGAGTGAGACAGAAATCGGTAATTTCGGAGAAATTCGATTTCGTCGTCCCACCTCCGCACAGTTGAGTAGGGCTGTAAAAGCTGATTTATCAGCGCATCAGAGCCCACTCAACCACTGCGCTATAAGTATCTAAAACTAAAAAATAGAGTTTGGAACTACTTTTGTCCCAAACTCTTTTCGCTTTACTTAAACGTCACAATCGTACATCCAGACCCGCCGGCATTTTGGGGGGCGTAGCCAAATTCCTTGACGTTGCGGTTGCGGCGTAGGTATTTGGTGACGGCCTCGCGGATGACACCTGTACCGATGCCATGGACGATGTCGACCTGGGCCATGTTGTTGAGCAGGGCCTGATCGATAAATTCATCCAGCTCCTGCATGGCTTCCTCGTAGCGCTTGCCTCGTAGGTCCAGCCTGGCCCGAGGGCCCTTGCCGCTGCTGCGTTTGACTACATGGATCTGCTTTTGCTGGGGCTGGCTGTCTTTTTCAGCCTTGACCAGACCGAACTCCTCCCGTTTCAGGGTCATCTTGATAAGACCAACCTGGGCCTCCCAGCGGCCATCCTTGAGTTGGTTAATGAGGGTTCCCCTTTGGCCATAGGCCGTTACCAGGATTTCATCCCCTACCTTGGCAACCCGTTCAGCCTTGGCCTTTTTCAAGACCTTGTTCTTGGAGAGGTCCACCACATCAGGGGCCAGTTTTTTCAGCTGGCTCTTGGCCTCAATAATCTGATGGGGTTTGAGACTGGCCTGGTCATGGAGATTTTTGAGGATGTCCTCGCTCTCCGCCAGGGCCAAGTCCACAATGTCCTTGGCCTCCAGACGGGCCTTGTTGAGAAGGTTTTCCCGCTCCCGATTCAGCTCATCGTAGAGTTTGCGCAGGACTCGGTTCATCTTGAGATTTTCCTGCTCTACTTCTCGGATATGGTCCAGGCGTTTGCGGCTTTCTAGGGTTTGTTTTTCCAGCCGTTCGATAACCCGATTGACATCCGAGTCCGTATCCGTCCATTCCTGGGCTGCTCGGATGACGATTTCTGCCAAGCCTAGCCTACGGGCGATTTCAAAGGCATTGGACCGGCCAGGAACCCCCTGCATGAAGCGGTAGGTCGGCCGTAGGCTATCTGCGTCAAACTCCATGCTGGCATTTTCCACCTGATCCGTCTCGATACCGTAAGCCTTGAGCTCTGGATAGTGGGTGGTGGCCATGGTCTTGATCCCCCGCAGACGGAGATCATCCAAAATGGCCATGGCCAAGGAAGCCCCCTCCTGAGGGTCTGTCCCTGCTCCCAGCTCGTCAAAGAGGACCAGTGAATCCTCATCCGCCTCTCTCATGATGGCTACGATATGGGTCATGTGGCTGGAGAAGGTGGATAGGCTCTGCTCGATGGACTGCTCGTCCCCGATGTCTGCATATATTTCTTTGAAAACAGCCAGGCGGCTGCCTGGATCAGCTAGGATGGGCAGGCCCGACTGGGCCATCAGATGGGTCAATCCTAGGGTTTTGAGTAAGATGGTCTTCCCGCCCGTATTGGGACCAGTGATGACAATGGCCTTGAGCTGACTGCCAAAGCGGACATCATTGGCGACAGGGTTATTGATGAGGGGATGGCGGACATTGAGAAGGGCAATGTCCTGCTTATCCGACAGGGTCGGAACGACCGCCTCATGCTGGCGGGCAAAGAGGTGCTTGGCCCGCACCAAGTCCAGATGCCCAATGACCCAGGCATTGTTGCTGATGATGCCACTGTGAGGCCGCAAGAGGCTAGATATCTCCCGCAAAATCCGCGCCACTTCATGCCGCTCCTCCGCCCGCAAATGCGTGATGTCCTCGTTGAGACTGACCACAGCCCGAGGCTCGATATAGACCGTCGAACCAGAAGCGGAAATATCATGGACAATCCCTGCGATCCGATTGCGGTAGGTGTTTTTCACAGGCAGGACATTGCGGCCATTTCTGCTGGCCAGGATACTATCAGACAGCATATCCGCCTTGGTCTTGAGCAAATCCTGCAGGACCTGGCGGACCTGGCCTTCCTTTTCTAGAATCTGGCGGCGGATTTTCAGCAGCTCTTCACTGGCAAAATCCTCCACAAAGCCAGCATCATTGAGGGCCAGGAGGGTCCCTTGCAGTCCAGGGAAGGTCTCGATTTTTTCAAAGAGTTTGTCCAACTGCCGCAGCTGGACATTCTCTAGATTGGTATAAAAGTCAACCAATTCCTTGGAGACTGTCAGAACCCGCTTGACCGCTAGGAGCTCCATGATGTTGAGGTCAGCTTCCAAGTCCAGGCGGCGCATGGCCGGCCCAATCTCCTGAGTCGCTCCCAGACTGAAATGGGGATAATGGACAAAGAGGTCTGCCATATCCTTGAGCTCATCAAAGGCCTGCTGGATGCGCGAAATTTCTGACATGGGGCTAACATCTGCAAGTTCCTTTTGACCTTGCTCAGTCACCACCAGAGGTTCCAAGAGACTTCTGACCTTGTTAAATTCTAAGGTTTCTAAAATATTTCTGTTCATAGTTTCTACTTATTTAAAAAGAGCAAGGCCAAGCCTCACCCGATTGTATTGATAACCCAGAGCTGACGCAACCATTGGCTGGTCAAAGGGGTGTTGATGATGGCATTGGCCACAAAACTCTTGTGCAAGGTATCTTGAACAAGCGGAACCGGGATGGTTGCCAGAATAGTCAGTGCTAGTTGCAGGGAAATGATAGTCACAAGAACGGATAAAATCCCACTTACCAGGTTCATCTTGGTCGTTTCTGGATCGATAAAGCGCACCAGATGCATGAAAATCCCCAAAAATCGCATGATGATATAGACCAGCAGATAGATGGTGAGAAAGGCGAGACCCGCATAAAAGATTTGATCCAAATCGAACAAGTACTTGCTGTCAAAATAATAGGTACTGGATCCTTCTGTAGCATTGGCAAAGGGAATCCAGAGGTAAAAAATATTAGCTAGTTTCTTATAACTTCCTGCCGCAACCAGCAAGGCGAGGATTGAGGAAAAGCAGTAAAAGATTTGCAAAACGACGCCACGACTGTAGCCGATATAAAAGCTCCAGGCTAAAATGAGCAATAAAATAATTGAAATCATACCTGTTCCTCTAGTTCATCTAAATCTACCAAGGTCACGTTCTTTTTCAGAACCATTTCCCTGACATTGGCCAGCTCGGCCTCTACCTTGGCATGTTCCATCTCCCGCAGTAACTGGACAGACAGGGCATTGATGGCTAAGAGTAGAGCTTTTGTTTCAGCATCGGCATTGGGTAGTTTCTCGTCAATGGCCTGGTATTTTTCCTGAACAAGACGCTCAATTTCTTCCATAAAAAGGTTATCGTGCTCGGTTGTAACGGTCAGCTGTTTTTTCCCAAATGTAAATTTGTATCGATTTAAGTTCTTCATAAAAACACCTCAAGCTCTATTATACCGTAAAAGCCCCTTTTTGACTAATGGGAAATGTCTCATAGCGAGTGCTTACGGCGGGCAAAATCCACAAATTGGAATTTATCAATCTTATGCCGACTCTCCGTATACTGAAATTGCCTCGTATCTCCTAGGTAAACACGGGACCGAATTAAAACGAGATAATCATCCTGATTGTCCATGAGCAGGCGCTCCCTTTCGGTCGAAGCCTGGATGGTAATTTCCTTTTGAGCATAGGAAATATCCAAGCCCAGGTCCTCCTCCAGATAAGCATAAATCGAGGTCTGCGCAATCTCCTGTGTCAAGTTGGGTACACAATCTTTGGCTAGATAGTCTAAGTCTAAGACAGAGACAACTCCGTCAATGGACCGGGTCCGCAGAACCTTCCAAACTTGGCTTCCCTCAGGAAAACCTGTCTGCAGTGCGGTCTGTTCATCCACTGTCATCAAGTCCAAACTGATAACTCGGGTCTGGCTATTCAGTCCTAGACTGTCAACCAATTCCTTATAGGAAGTTAGACCTGATACAGGAAAATTGAGCAATTCCTGCTTAAGGACCTGAGAGCCACGGCCTTGTACCTTTTGAATCAAGCCTTTTTCTGTCAAGAGCCGAAGGGCCTTTCGGACTGTATCTCGACTGACCTGATACTGGTCTTGCAACTCTTTCTCTGTCGGCAATAAGACCCCTGCTAGGTAGCTGCCATTGAGGATTTTTTCTTGCAAATCATTGAAAATTTCTTGATATTTTTTCATAACTTCTTTCATTGTTCTGCTTTTTTACATACATGTTCTGGACTATTATATCAAAAAAATTTTTTTTTGAAAAAAAGCTTGCATTTTATTTGGAAATCGGTTACAATAATCCCGAAATGATTTGTACGTACAAATCAAATACATTCTTTTTCATAAAAGGAGACATTATGGGAAAATTTGAAAACGATGCCAAGGCCCTGCTAGAAGCAGTCGGCGGCAAGGAGAATGTTGCGGCAGTATCCCACTGTGCAACTCGTATGCGTTTCGTCTTAAATGACGAAAAGAAGGCCAATGTCAAGGCCATTGAAAACCTATCAGCGGTTAAGGGAACCTTTACCAATGCTGGACAGTTCCAGGTCATCATCGGCAACGATGTCCCTATCTTCTACAACGACTTCACTGCCGTTTCTGGTATCGAAGGCGTATCGAAAGAAGCAGCCAAATCCGCTACCTCAATCCAGTACAACGTGTTCTAACCATGTTGGCTGAAATCTTCACTCCGATTATCCCAGCCATCATCGTAGGTGGTTTGATCCTCGGTTTCCGAAATGTTTTGGAATCTGTAGGTATGCCTTGGTTGGGACAACAAGTCGTTGACGGAGCCAAAGTTTTTGACGTAGACGGCAACCCAGTTTGGAATACCATCACTATGGTTTCTCCTTTCTGGAGCGGGGTCAACCATTTCCTCTGGTTACCAGGTGAAGCTATCTTCCACTTCTTACCAGTGGGGATCACTTGGTCTGTATCTCGTAAGATGGGAACAACTCAAATCTTAGGAATCGTCCTTGGTATCTGTTTGGTGTCCCCACAATTGCTCAATGCCTATGCTGTACCTGGTACGGATGCAGCTACCATCGCAAGCGATTGGGTATGGAATTTCGGTTCCTTCACTATCAACCGTATCGGTTACCAAGCACAAGTTATTCCAGCCCTTTTGGCAGGTCTGACTCTTGCTAATCTGGAAATCTTCTGGCGTAAACGTATCCCAGAAGTGGTTTCTATGATTTTTGTGCCATTCCTATCCCTTCTTCCAGCCCTTATCTTGGCCCACACTGTCCTTGGACCATTTGGTTGGTGGTTAGGTCAAGGCTTGTCTTCTATCGTATTGGCAGGATTAACCGGATCCTTCAAATGGCTCTTCGGTGCTATCTTTGGTGCCCTCTATGCTCCATTCGTTATCACTGGTCTACACCACATGACCAATGCCATCGATACCCAGTTGATTGCCGATGCTGGTGGAACTGGTCTCTGGCCAATGATTGCCCTCTCTAATATTGCTCAAGGTTCAGCTGTTTTGGCTTACTACTTCATGAACCGTCACAGCGAAAAAGAAGCTCAAATCTCCCTTCCAGCTGCAATTTCAGCTTACTTGGGAGTTACCGAGCCTGCCCTCTTCGGGGTTAACGTCAAATACATCTATCCGTTCGTTGCTGGTTTGATTGGTTCTGGTATTGCTGGTTTGATTTCAACAAGCCTCAACATCACAGCCAACGCTATCGGTGTCGGTGGTTTGCCAGGAATCTTAGCAATCAAGGCTCAATACTGGGGAGCATTCCTCTTGGCTATGGCTGTAGCTATTGCTGTTCCATTCGCCCTAACCTTCTTCTTCCGCAAAGCTGGTATTCTGACCAAGGCTGAAGACGAAGCCAAAGCTGACTTTGTAGCGGCTCCTCTTGTAGAAGAAGTTACAGAAGCTGTCAAAGAAGAGGTTGCTGCAGGTACAACATTTTCAATCCTCAGCCCGCTGACTGGTCAAGCCAAAGAATTGAGCCAAGCCACTGACCCTGTTTTCGCCCAAGGCGTTATGGGACAAGGTGTCCTCATTCAACCAAGCGAAGGCAAATTGCTGGCCCCAGTTGATGGAACAGTATCTGTCCTTTTCCCAACCAAGCATGCAGTTGGCCTATCTTCAACAGACGGTGTGGAGCTGCTCATGCACATCGGTATGGACACTGTTAACCTAGAAGGACAAGGCTTCACAGCCCATGTAGCTCAAGGAGACAGCGTCAAGGCTGGTGACTTGCTCATCACCTTTGACATGGAAGCTATCCAGGCGGCTGGTTACCCAACAGAAACCCCTGTTATCATTACCAACCAAGATGCCTATGCTCCAGCTGACCTTCCTGCCCTTCCAACAGATGTTGTTGCAGGTCAGGCCCTGTTTGCGGCTGTTAAACAATAAACTGTAAAACGAAACAGGCCTGGCAGACAAGAACCGCCAGGCTTGTAGTGTTTATGGCTGAAAAGAAAAAAGGAGAAAGCATGACCTTTGATAAAAGACAGGTTGTCTACCAAATTTATCCAAAATCCTATAAAGATACGACTGGAAATGGCATCGGGGACCTGCGTGGAATCATCGAAAAACTGCCTTATTTGCAGGAATTAGGTGTTGATGTCATCTGGCTCAATCCCTTCTATCCTAGTCCTCAGCGGGACAATGGCTATGATATCTCGGATTATACTGCTGTCAATCCCCTCTTTGGGACTATGACAGACTTTGAAGAATTGGCCCAAAAAGCTAAGGAACATGGTATCGAGCTCATGCTGGACATGGTGCTCAACCACTGCTCGACTGAGCACGAATGGTTCCAGAAGGCCCTAGCTGGCGATCCCTATTACCAGGATTTCTTCATCCTGCGGGATGAGCCAACTGACTGGGTATCCAAGTTCGGTGGCAATGCCTGGGCCCCCTTTGGAGACACTGGGAAATACTACCTCCACCTCTTTGATATCACCCAAGCCGATCTCAACTGGCGAAACCCCCATGTCCGCGAGGAGATGTTCAAGGTGGTCAATTTCTGGCGGGAAAAGGGAGTTAAGGGCTTCCGCTTTGATGTCATTAATCTGATTGGTAAAGACGAGGTCCTCAAGGACAATCCTAACTTTGATGGTAAACCAGAATACACAGACCGGCCCATCAACCACGATTATCTGAAAATGCTCAACCAAGCAACCTTTGGTCAGGACCAGGATGGGATGACCGTTGGGGAAATGAGCTTTACCGATATTCCCAACTGCGTCCAATATAGCAACCCTGAAAGTCAGGAACTGGACATGGTCTTCAACTTCCACCACCTCAAGGTGGACTATGAAAAGGGCCAAAAATGGACCCTCAAGGCCTTTGACTTTGAAGAACTCAAGACCCTCTTCCATACCTGGGGAGAAGGTATGAGCGCCGGCAACGGCTGGTCTGCCCTCTTCTGGAACAACCATGACCAACCCCGTGCCCTCAACCGCTTCGTCGATGTCAAAAACTTCCGCACAGAAGGGGCCACCATGCTGGCAGCTGCCATCCATCTTTCCAGAGGAACACCTTATATCTATATGGGTGAAGAAATCGGTATGGTTGACCCTGATTTTGATTCCATGGCTGATTATGTGGATGTGGAGTCCATCAATGCCTACCAGGAGCTCCTGGCGGCTGGCAAGTCAGAAAGAGAGGCCTTCGCCATCATCCAGGCCAAGTCCCGTGATAATTCCCGCACCCCGATGCAATGGGATGCCAGCGAAAATGCTGGTTTCACCACCGGAACTCCTTGGCTCAAGGCTGGTAAGACCTACAAAGAAATCAATGTTGAGAATGAGAAGTCTGGTAAGATTTTCCGCTTCTATCAAGACTTGATTCAACTGCGCAAGGCCTTGCCACTAATCGCCGAAGGCGACTACAAGGCAGCCTACCAAGACAGCGACAACGTCTATGCCTTTGAACGCCAGCTGGATAACCAGAAACTCTTGGTCCTCAACAACTTCTTCCCTGAGGAAGTGACCATCCAGCTCCCAGCCAATTACCAGACCGGCAAGGTCCTCATCAGCAATTACGATGGGGTAGAACTAACTGAAAACCTGGTATTGCAGCCATATCAAACCTTGGCGATTGAGCTGTAATAATGCGACTCTGACAGAAAAACTGTCAGAGTTTTTTTGAAAACTAAACAACCTTCGTATGATATACTAAATAAAGAATTTAAAAAGGAGTCATTCATGTCCTATATTGTTAATTTTAAGGAAGTGGAAACGGTTGGTTTAGAAAGCAGTCCTGTCGCAGAAGCCTTAGCTGGCCTGCGGGCCAACGAGGCTCGCTATTTTTGGAACAAGTACAAGACGGAATTTGAAGTCTTTACTCCCCAAGAGCAGCCTGAGATTTTAGCCCACATCGAGAAAGCCTTGGCTCAAAGGGAGATGACCTTCCCTTATGCAGCCCTCAATGTCGCCCAAGTGGAGGTAGACGGTATCCTCTGGTCCCATGTCTTCTATGAAAATGGTCTGGCTGTCAATGTTCTCTATACTCTGGAGGAGGGCGGCAAAAGAGCTGTTGGCTTCAAGCTGTCTAATGGCATTGATATTCCAGCTGAGTTTGAAGGAAAGTTCAAATTTGCCCGTCAAAAGTCCAAATTAGCTGGAGAAATCCGAGGTAGCTTCTTCGTTCTCAAAGAGCCTCTCTTCTGATAAGCATCCTCTTCTCCCATCGTTTTTTCAAAAAAAGGTGGGAGTTTTTGTCTGCTTGAACAAAACCAGACTCAATAAAGGTTTTTTTCTCATTTTATGCTACAATAAGAGAATGACGAGCATTGTGTTACAACTAAGTGAAAGTGAAAAAAATCAGGTCAAGGCAGCCTTTGCCAACTATGCCCAGCCCAGTAAAAATCCCTATGTTGAAGCCTTTTTCAAGCCAGAAGGGGCCAGCATCACCATCTATACTTCTGGTAAGGTGATGTTTCAGGGCGAAAGGGCAGAAAGCTATGCCCAAAAATGGGGACACCAAGCCCAGCAGACTGCTCCTGTCCAACAAAATATACCCATGATTGGGACTGATGAGGTGGGAAACGGTTCCTACTTTGGCGGCCTGGCTGTGGTGGCTAGTTTTGTCCATCCTGATGACCTTGCCTTTCTCAAGAGTCTGGGAGTCGATGATTCCAAAAAAATGACCGACCAGAAAATCCGCCAGATTGCTCCACTTCTGAAAGAGAGGATTCCCCATCAGGCCCTGCTGTTGACACCACAGAAATACAACCAGGTCATCAACCAAGGCTACAATGCTGTCTCCGTCAAGGTGGCCCTCCATAATCAGGCCATTTACCTGCTCCTGCAAAAGGGAGTTCAGGCCCAGCAAATCGTCATCGATGCCTTTACCAGCCCTAAAAACTACGACAAATATGTCCGCCAGGAAAGCAACCAAGTGAGCCAGCCCATCAGCCTGATTGAAAAAGCCGAAAGCCA
>RRZT010055973.1_pt1 | contig 10186 bp, 12 predicted proteins | sample 2165551 | NCBI WGS metagenome assembly RRZT01 (sample SAMN10456910, study PRJNA506462) | wastewater metagenome | biome: wastewater; feature: sludge; material: wastewater sludge; isolation source: wastewater sludge with Escherichia coli K12::gfp cells carrying plasmid... | place: USA: Moscow, Idaho...
CACTCTCGAAGGGGACGCGCGGAGCTTCGACTTCACGCCGACCGATGATGCACTTAACCACTTCGGAGCGAACGAACCAGGCCGCGGCAAGTCTTCGCTTAGCGGTTGCCAGACCCCCAAGCCATCATCGATGAAACCCTTGACCAGTTGGCACGCGCAAACAGTGATGAGGTAGTTCTGCCCGGCGCATACCCCGAGTTGCAAAGCAGCATCCAACTGTTCATTCGAAACCTGAACCAGGGCGTCCCCGTTGGCCCCGCGCGCTAGCAAGGCAGCCCACACTTGGTGTGCGAGCACTCATCGAGGAGGGCTCCGCAAGGATCACCTGGTCCAGACCATCCAACTTCCGTGCAGCAACTATCGCTTCCCCCACCTGAGCCTGAAAGACAAGAAAACTGGGCAGCCAGCCAGGACTGATGTTCGAGGACATGGGGACGCTAGAGAGACAGGAGCTCACGCACGCGACGCTTCGCGTTGCCCGTGAAGTAGTTGCTGTGCGTTATTTTGACTGACTCCAGGGAGTCTGACCCAACCAAGACAGCATCGATCCAATCAGAGCCAACCCGAATGCGCGCCTCAACCTGCTCATATGCGGCGGTCGCCTTATCGATATCTTCGAACTCGCACTTCTCAATGAGTTCGTCTTTGCGACGATCGTAGACAAGAAGGAAATGGCGGATGTTCGCGCTCACGATTGCTTCCCTTCTTCTAGTCGTTGCTTCAGTAAACCAGTGACTTCCTCCGTTAGCAATATAAGCTGCCCGATTTCGTGTTCATCAAGAGAGGAGCCTCTCTCTTCAGCCTGTTGTGCTTTCGATACAAGACGGAGCAGCCCATGTGTGTTCTGCCAGCCGGTTTAGATCGTCGATACTGTCAGTCGCTAGAACTACACGGCAACCACCTATGTCTCTCATTCGCGATAGGTCCATTCCCTTTTCACGAGCGCAAAGCTTGTCGACTATCGTCACCATCCTTTTCAGACGCTGGCTCACCTCCCCCTGGATCCCAAGCGAACTGAGGTACGAACGAAGTGACATGTTTACGGACTGAAGAGGAGACGAAAATGATTGCCTGTAGGAAGCCACGACGCTGAGTACCTCCCGCTGGTCCTCCTCTGCCACAAACTCGCCTTGGGCGCGCCTGTATGCGTGCGCCCGGACTGCCGACCCGGCTTTGCGCACAGCTGACTTGGATGGAGAGGGCAAGTCGACCGAGTCCTCTTGCGAACCCCCTCCGCCCGATTTACCCTTCACCGTCACCTCAGCCGCGCCTTCTCAAAGTACTCTGAATGCCCACCTAACCCCTTCGACACCGTGACCTTCGAGTCCTTTAGTTTCTTGTATCCACCGCGGAAGCCGGTGCTTCCCAATGCCGTTTGACCACCTTGAGCGCCTTTGTACAAGGAGTCAAGAACAGCGTCGGTGGGTGAAAAGTAGCACCTAGCAAACTCGTCAACCCCTTCGTTCAGGAGGTGCCAGTCGAGCTTCGCGGATATTGCAGGGCCAAGCAGATGGACTTCCCTGACCGGCGTCATCACGTTGCGGGCTCCCAGCATCATTGCTGTCTCCGCCATGATGCGCCCTCCTAGGCTATGGCCGACCAAGATGAAAGCGTCCTGGTTCGTTCTGGAGATCACGTCTGCAAGAATCACCGCGGTCTTATCCGCTCGACTCTTGGCCGTATGCCATGGGTTTACCCCCAGATCGCTCATGGCCAACGCGAACCCGAGGGGGCCAAGAGTCTTCGTCAGGGCTTTGCTTACCGAGAGACCGAGCTTCATTAGCATGGCTCGCGCCGTTAGCTTCCCCGCACCGCCCTGTACGAACGCGGACAGTGCCTTGAGATCTTTGCTACCCCAATGCACGCGATAGACAGGAGAGTCTGGGTACCGACGCCGAATCAATGGTTCCCACTCGACCCAACCGGCCTTGCTCTGGGTCAAGAACCCATTGGCAACAACCACGGGAATGCCGCTCCCATCGGCTACCTTCTCTATCCTGAATGACTTGTCTTCGCTCACGTATGCTCTTGCAGTGAGCGCACCCATGGTGCCACCAGCAAATGCTCCAAGCACACTCAGCACCGCGACACCCCCGGCCATCCCAAGACCACCCACGGCGACAGACCCGAAACCAAGGATCGCAAGCCCGTAGTTTGTCGCTGCGGCACCATAAAGGGCCGTCCCCGCCATAGCCGATACATGCGCACCAACAATCCCACCTAGAAGCGGAGCAAAAACGTAGGCCAAAGGCCCGCCTGCTGCCGCAGTGGCGACGACTGCAGCGCTCACCTTCGTGATGGAGCGATAGTTCTTGACTCGGTACCGCAGAAGGTCATTTGCCTCCGATAGGTCCTCTATCTGACGGTCAACGTCTTCGAAACTCGTAATCTCGTGTCTATGTTCGGCGCAGTACGCGGGCGCTGCCACCGGTCTCAAGGATCTAACCGCGAAGCGGTCGCATCCCCTGACCACACAGGGAGCCGTCGGAATCCCGCACGCCTCGCACAGGAACGCTTTCGTCCACCCAACCGGAGTGACAAGGAGTGTGTGCTCCCCCTTGTTCCAACACTTTGAACACCATGCGGTCGTAGAGAACGAGGTCGGAATTGACTTGTCGATTAGATACGTGAGCTTCAAGACTTGGTCGCGCGACACCTTGGCCCGCTTTCGGGCCATCTTGCGCTTCTCTTTCTTCCGCGCTCGCCGAAAGGCGAATTCTGAAAGCGCGAAATCCCAAAGCCCTTCCGTCAGGATTCGATTTGAGGTGAGCTGGTCGGAACCAGACACGGACGGCCCTTCCTCATCAAACTCACCCTCCATCTCAAGACTTAGTCCCGACGCAGCCGTCAACGTAACTGACGCACCAGTGTGCCCGATGGGTTCATACTCAATCGTCGCAGTCATCATCAGTCTCCCCTTCGAGCACCCGCGCCGTCGCGAAATCGATGTCATTGTTGCTATCGACCCAGCCTACGTTCAAATCGCCATCATGCGGCCTGAATCTGGGCTTCCAAGCTCTGCCCTACCCGCTGAGATAGTCATAGGGCTCGTAGTCAGCAGGGGCCCTGCACAGCTCATTTCCAAACCGGTCCCGCATAACCTCGTATGCCTGATTTAGCTCCCCCGAGGCAAAAGGAGCATGCAATTGTTCAACGCTGAGAACTCGCACGCCTAGGAACCCAGGACCGACAGTTGCGCACACTAGCTCTTTCACACTCTCCTTACCTACGCCGGAGAGTCCGGCGAAGCTGCACCGGGCCACCTTCCAATCGATGCGATGCTGTTCCGACAGCAGATGCAGGCTCAGAACAGCGTCCACGCCAAAGATCTTGAGGTCCACCATACGAATCATCTCTCCGCGAGAATCAAGAACATAGGCTAGGGAGCCGTCACTCTTCAGACTTTCGCGGACGCGCGCAGCATCTTGCCCTTCGTACAAGACTCCCGCAACGTTGAGGGCTTTCGGCATTCTAGAACCGTCTATCCACCACTCGACGGCGTACCCTTTCAGCTCTTCGCGCGCTTTTGAGCTGTACAGAGACGCATCCGCAACTGATAGAGAGAAGATCTGCCTGGTCGGTCCCGCGCCTACCGCCTCTCCGTAGACGCGTGACGACGGCAGGTGATCACCACTCTCGCAGGTGATCTGAGGTTTAATCTCGATCACACCGGAGCGATGGTAGTGAAGCTTCAATGCGGCGTTCGTACGGAAACGTCGGGTTGTGGGCTTAAAATAAGGGCCCTTGGGCGTGGACAGAGTACGAATTCGTGTCCCGCACTCCCAAACAGTTCTTGGGCGCACGAGTGGCACTATCATCACCCCACCATCGCCCGCTATTGAGACGGACAACAGATCAAGAAACCTGTCTGACCTCGGCACACGGAAGACCACGTGGATCGAGTTCCTCGTCTTCGTCTTGGACAACGGCTTAGAATCGACCCAAATCCTGCGCCCACCTTCGGGCTCTTCGAAGGGGTATGTTCCCGATTTCCGTCTCCCGTTCACTCACGCCCCCGATACCGTCGGCAATTGCATTCACTACATTTTCTGTAGCGCTCACCAAACCTCCAAACGCCTCGGCTCTCGTCAACGTGAGAAATAATCGAGTGCAAGCAACGCTCACAGTTGGGAACTCCCGCTGGACAGCCGTCAATATTGCTGTTCGTGCGCAACCGAAATGGCTTACCAAGAGCGACTCTGGTATCTGCCAATAGGACAACCGGATATATCTTCGTGCGTTGATTCCGCCACTCTTCGGCCAACTCCACACTTGCATTCACAACGGTGAAACGCGAGGATCCATTCGGGCGCAACGTTAGATACTCACGATCACCGACGGTTTCAAACGAGGACAGGTGGTTGCCAATCCAGGGTTGAGCATGGCCCCTCCCGAAGACTCGCCGACCCCAGCGAAGCCGAGGCAACACAGCCGGGCTTGCTATGCCTACCCAGTCGACATACCGCTCTTCACCTCCCTGGTTCAGGATATTGACGGAGGCGCCTCCCATAGCATCCGACCACGTACCACTTATCGAAAGGCCCAGAGGTGCCCGCCACGACAGGAGCAGAGCCCTCACAAGGTATATCGATGCGGACGCCATCACCGGCAAACCCGCAAGAATGGTCACGAGCTCCGCAACTCTGGACAAGGTCATACTTTAGGACTCCTACGGGGTGAGATTCTTGAGTCGGATATAGGATCAATCCAACGGTTTTGGGACTCAACTAGCAATAATTGTAGAACATGACCACTATATATAGGGGTCGACACTCCAACAAACACTACATACGGTGTTTCAACGTCTCATGATCATCATGCTCGACCCTAAGCTCCGATGTGCGAGACAACGCTACAGGCAGCGAGGACCCAGGTAGCACGACAGCACCGTCGGTCGGCATGTCTAGAAAGATATGTTCTGGCGCGATGATTGTGACGTTGTACTCCGGATCAGGCGAGTCATTGACCAGCAGGAACGTAGCGCCTGAGCGCCACTCAAGTCGCCAGGAAATCCTGTACCTTTCCACTTCGGTCTTGGCGATTGCCAGCTGCTCTCCCGCGACCTGGTGCTGGAGAGCATGGCTAATTGACGGAAGTGGCGTCGGTGTAGTTCAGCAGCGCGCCGAAAGGTGCATTCGGACAATCGTGCGCAAAGCGCCCGCGAGTGCCGCGCTTGACCTACGGTCTGAACCGCTACACCGGCCGCGGCCAGTACCGCGTATTCTGAGCGCCCCTCCTTTTCCGTGGTAGACGGTGCCCATACGGACCAACAACCTGATTGAATTCCTCGCCCTTATCAACAACCTCGAATTCAAATGCGACCCTGTAATTCCTGGGCCCGTACCTCTGTCTCTCTATCGACCCGTCCTCGATCCTCAGGAGAGCACGGGTCACCCCACGGTGGACCGCAACCGCATGCTTGACTCCGCGGTTCTTTACCGTCGACGGGGAGAGCCTGAACCACCCGCAAGCGGACTCCCCAATCTCCTGAAAGTGCTTCACGCGCTGCTCAGAGGGAAGCCACTCCGCCTTGTACCCATAGCCGGAACGCGTCCAGCCTCCGGGCATGCGCTCACCTCCGGGAGTGTCAACCCAGCCACCTAAATCAACCGTGATCATCGGTAATTCCGTCTCAAGCAAAGGTGCGCCGATCTCAGCTATGAGGTCCTCCAGGAGCATGATCCCATGGCCTCGTGACTGCTCTCGTCTGCGATTAGTAAGCTGCTCTGACGCCCAGTTGGGTATGCGCGGGACTCCCTGGTCTTGTGGCTGGATCGGGAATGAGCTGAGGAGATCAATGCATGCGGCCTCCACGGCCGTGTATTCGGGCCCCGACCTCATTCCATATCGAATGATCCACACCTGCGGTTTTAGCCCTGCATTTCGAATTGCCTTGATTTGCGCGACTTTAGCGCTGACGTCGTGTTGTCCGCCGCCCGCCTCCACTACAGGATCAACGTCACCGATCATCGCTTCCAAACCATGGTTTGCGAAACGCTCACGGCGCCCCTTTCCAACGTAGAAGGGCACGCTGTCACGCGGGTCGACAAGCATGTACACGTAGAGTCCCAGCTCGTCTGCAACCTGTCGTTGAACATAGGGGTCGAGTTCCGTTGCGAGTTGCACTTCTACTGCTCCTCGTCTTCCTCCAAGAGCGCGCGCAATCTGCGTAGCTCGGCTTGCAGCTCCGCCATTTGTGCCTGTACGTCGCCATCCTGCGGGCTCTTGCGTTCGCGCTTGAACCGAGATTGAGCTCGAGCCGCAAGGTCCCCAACCGCAGCCACGCTAGCCGCAGTGGTGTCGGATATCCTCGACGATGCGTCCTTCGCAGCGCGAAGTGCAGAGCGCCCTCGCCCACGGAGATCAGCACCTCGACGTGCCGCCTCACTCTGACCGGAAGGATCGCTCTCGTACCCCTCCGTCGACTCGTCGTCTTCCATACCGGAACCCGCAGCCCTGTTCGACAGGTCCGCTGCTTCCTCATCGACCCTGCGGAGCGTCGCCAAGTACTCGGCAGCATCGACATTTGGCGGCGGGATCTCGCGCACATGCTCCATCAGCCGTAGAGACTGAACCCGCAAAGTCGAGTAAGTGAGGGCGCCGGACAACACCCCACCGAGGAGAGGAACAGCCTTGCTGGCCGACTTCGCAAACGTCTCCTTAGTAACTTTCACGCCTACGACCCGGAGTGTCTTCCTCAGTGGCAGGTACCACGCAGTCTTAGTCAGGGCCTGCCTCTCGATGGTCTTCTTTACCGCTGGAGCGGCTACCGAAGAAGCAAAGGAAGCCAGTCCGCGACCGGCTTGACCAACGCCCATCATGACTCCAAGGAGCATCGTGAACTTCCACAACGTCTCATCATCAACTTCATCTGCATCGTCGAAGAACGACTTCCACCCATAAGTGAATGCGATCTTCTGCATGATCCTGAAAGCATGCACAAAATACTGAGTCAAGTCGGCGGGTATAGTCCCGATCATTGCGAGACCACCTGGAACTCCCGCTGCGAATGAGAGGAAAGTCGACTTGTTAGTCTCAAATCGAATCGACGAGACCGAGATGTCGTCCAGGGTCTCCATTGGGATGCCAGAACCAGCTGGTGTCTCCAAGATCGCCGCCTGGACCCGCGCGTCAGAGAAACCCCGCTTGTGAAGCTCCGCAGAGAGAAAATCGTCTCGGTTGATTCGCACTCCTTTGAGGCGCGCAATTGCCAGTAGGAACTTCCTTCCAAACTCCTCTGCTTCTCGCATTTGCTCTGCGGACATACTCCAGATTCGCGGCCCGTCAGGATCGTCTGAGAGCTCCTCAACGACCAGGGGGTCAAGCTCTATTTCGACTCCATCAAGCGTCTCAATATCTTCAAACCCGCTGCCGTTGTCTTCAGTCACGTGATCATCCTCGTAAGTATCTGCCGTCGTAGACCCAACTCAACTCTCTAGGTCCAGAGTCTATGCAAACTCGGCACAAGCGATGGGCAGATCACCATCATCTGCAGGATAAGCCTCACGAGTGCCACGAAGGTCTCTGCGTCCTTCGAGGTACCCGCGAAAAAGGGGGCGGGCGCCACGGGCTTTTCTCGAACGCGAACGCCTCAGGAATCTCTGCTTGGGATTCACTACCGGCCTCCAAGTTACAAGCGTCCATGGTCTCCGACCAACAGTGCAAGGATGACCACAGCATCAAGGACGATCACGAGATGGAGTTTTCGGAATGGCGCAGCACTCTCAGGGATTGGTTGTTGGCATCGCGTCAAGCGCTCTCTTTGACCTGACAGACTCCGATCGAGTCTTTCGTGAAAAAGGTGAAGACCCATATCGGGAGTACCAAGCCAAGCTGATTGATGAACCTCTCGCACCGCGACCAACCTGGGCTTCGCCGCTAGGTAGGTCTTGGGAATGCCAGCAGCAGATGCGAAAGGTACCGATTTACGCATTGCGTTCGACTTCGATGGTGTGCTCGCAGATGACTCGTCCGAGCAAATCATGCAAAACGAGGGCCTCGATGCATTCAGGGCGCATGACAGCGCCAATATGGATGATCCGTTGCTACTAGGCCGACTTTCCGAGTTCCTCCGCGGGATCGACAAAGGCCCAATCTTGAAGGTTCTGCGCCCCCACGCCTTCTTCGATGGCCAAACAAAGAACTTGTTTGAGGCCGCAGAAGAGATCCCCAGCGTGCACATCCCCTTTGGCGTAGCGAATGCCGCGGATAGTCGCTAGCCCACTTGTCTCCCAACTCTCACGTTGAGGGATCAACGTTTGCGTGGCGAACAGCTAAAGTCGCGCAACGCCTAGGTGGGGATCTCAACATCTACGGGATTGCGGTCAACCCCCAAGACCCAATCACGAGTCGAGCGGGATGCCTTCGACGTCGGAAACCGTGAGGGATTCTTTCTTACGCAACTCTTCCATGCCGGCTGGACCTAGAGTGTCTGGCAGCTGACTCCCCACAAACACCCCACTGATTTGGGGCAGAATCCGTGCCGGGTAGCCCGCCTCGACGAGCAGTGGATCCCACAACCTCTGAGCGTGGTTGCGCAGCTGGGGCGCCACCACTCCATTGGCGAACGCCAAGAAAGCTTCCCTACTGATTGAATACTGGTCGGGCGCCGTGAAACTCAACGCTACGTCCGCCCAAAGTTCCTTGAAAACATCAACTTTCACAGAGAATCGCGCTCGAAACGACGCTCCTCCATCGCCAAGCGAGAACGAGCCTTCAGTGGATATAGAAACATCCGTTCCTTCAGCTACAACTCCCCCGACCGTGTCCGTAACAAAACGAACCCCGAACAGCAGTGGCTCTGGCTCCACGAAGGTCTCAACCGCCCCCTCCAGAGTGTCGATGTGGACCGTCATGCTGCTAACACGAAGTCGCTGGACTTCTTCTCCGATACAGAAGCCGAGGACGAATGTGCACCCTCTGCTCCCGATGCACCCTTACCCCACGACGCCTTGGCGGTGCGTGCCCCGTCAGAACCAGGGTAGTAAGAGATAGAGTCTTCCCGCGTCACCGTAATCGAAACGCGTGCTCCTACGGCCAAGGCGTACGCACGAAGCGTCGCAAGCTTTGGGTTGTTCCCTTCAGCCTCAACCTGGGCAATCGCGGATTGGCTCACGCCAAGAAGCTCACCCACTTTCGCCTGGGAAACACCGCTCTCGATCCTCATATGAACGAGATCATCCTTGAGCCGCTGGAATGAAAGCGCATTGTGGAAGGCGAGTTCCTCCAGTTTTGCTTCGTCTACTGGGAGCACGCCAGATCCATGAGTGCTAGACATCAGTCCCTCCTTATACGTGGTTCGAAACTAGCACACTTTCAACGTTAAGCGTCACCCTCTGTGCTACTTGTCAATCTCTCTACCGACTCGGTCCTGCACAGGCGCTCAAACCGATCAGACGCCTCTCGAATATCTGAATTCTGAGCGGATCGCGTGGCATGGTCTTCTTGAAAGATGAGTTTGCGGGACGCCCGGAAGCAACCGATGGTTGGAGCACCATCCCAACTCAAGTCAACTTGATAAAGCCTAGCGAGCTCTGGTGGTTCACTATTCATGTCGAGTGGAATCTTGAGCTCATAGACTGCATCTGCGACATGGAGACGTTCAACCGCGTCTTTCTCCCGCGGAACAGAGCCCCTTCTGGCCACTTCGATCCTCGCTTTGATAGCGCTTCTCCACTCCACCCTACGCAGCATGGTCGGTGCACCATCAAAGATGCTCTCGAGCTCGTCCTCAACCGTTCGTGTTCTTCCTTGGCGGTACTCATACCACGGGTGCAGGCTGTCCGTAGGAGTACATGCCAGCGGGTACGGTGGACCCAGAGGAATAATTGAGACCACGCTCCCTCGATCGGTACGGTTCTTCTCGAATAATATAACGGTTCACCAAATACCGCAGATGGTGTCTCGCCAGCGCCGTCAACAAACTTCCCCGGGGGTGACCCTCATGAACGAGGGCGTCCACTTCACTTTCTAACTAGTGCAAACGTCACCGCGAGCAAAGCAGGCCAACCGAACGTAAACATCACTAGAACTCGAACGTAAACAGAAACAGCTGGCCACCACGCGGCAAGTTCAGTCCGACTAGATATTTCGCCCGAGCTTCGGGTCTTGGCCCAAATCGCACCGGAGGAACTTTTGAAGGGAGAAACCCCTCGGGCTGTCGATGAATGGCAGCTCGCCCCCGACC
>RRZT010784636.1_pt1 | contig 10186 bp, 6 predicted proteins | sample 2165551 | NCBI WGS metagenome assembly RRZT01 (sample SAMN10456910, study PRJNA506462) | wastewater metagenome | biome: wastewater; feature: sludge; material: wastewater sludge; isolation source: wastewater sludge with Escherichia coli K12::gfp cells carrying plasmid... | place: USA: Moscow, Idaho ...
AAAGTTGAAAAATTATCAGTTTCTCAGATGCAAATGTTGGAGATTGCAAAAGCTGTTTCATACAAATCTAAAGTATTAATATTAGATGAGCCAACATCTTCACTTACTGAAAATGAAGTAAATCATTTATTTAGAATAGTTAGAAAGTTAAAAGATCAAGGTATTGGTATTGTGTATATATCACATAAAATGGAAGAGATAACAGCATTGTGTGATGAAATAACAATATTGAGAGATGGTAAATGGATTGCTACAGAGAAAGTTGAAGGAATGTCTACAAACCACGTAATCAATTTGATGGTTGGAAGAGACTTAACGAGTAGATTTCCAGAAAAAGATAATGTTCCAAAAGAAGTTATTATGGAAGTTAAGAATTTAACTGCAAAAGTTCAACCATCTATAGTTGATGTATCATTTAATCTTCATAAAGGTGAAATATTAGGTATAGCAGGTCTAGTTGGAGCGAAAAGAACTGAAATAGTTGAAACAATATTTGGTATGAGACAGATAGAGAGTGGAGAAATAATAATTAATGGGAAAAAGGTAAATATAAGAAATCCTAAAGAAGCTACAGAGAATAAATTAGCATTAATAACTGAAGAAAGACGTACAACAGGTATTTTTTCGATGTTGGATATCAAATTTAATTCGATTATATCAAATATTAAAAGTTATAAAGGATTTGCAGGTTTATTAGATGATGGTAAAATTGAAAAAGATACTCAATGGGTTATAGATAGTATGAGAGTTAAAACACCTTCTCAAAAAACACAAATAGGAAGTTTATCAGGAGGAAATCAACAGAAAGTTATAATAGGTCGTTGGTTGCTTACTGAGCCGGATATATTATTGATGGATGAACCAACTAGGGGAATCGATGTAGGAGCAAAATTTGAAATATATCAATTAATGATAAATTTGGCAAATAAGGATAAAGGTGTCATAATGATATCATCAGAAATGCCTGAGCTATTAGGTGTAACTGATAGAATCTTGGTTATGAGTAATGGTAGAGTAGCTGGAATAGTAAATACAAAAGAAACTTCTCAAGAAGAAATTTTAAAATTAACTGCAAAGTACTTATAGGAGGTAGAAATGGCAGAGAAACAATTAGAAAAAAAGGAATTTAATACGAAAGAATTCTTAATGAATGGAGGAATATATTTAGTACTATTAATATTACTACTAATAATAGGTATTAAAGACAAATCATTTTTTAGTTTGATAAATTTACAAAATATATTAACTCAATCATCAGTAAGAGTAATAATCGCATTAGGAGTAGCAGGGTTAATTTTAACTCAAGGTACAGATTTATCTGCAGGGAGACAAGTAGGAGTTGCAGCATTAGTATCGGCAATATTTCTTCAAGCATCAGGTAGAGCGATTACATTATCTAAGCTACCATTTGGTGAAGCAATAAAGAATATGCCACCAGCAAGGGCAATAGTTATGGTTATAATAATAGTTACATTAATAGGAGCATTATTTGGATTTATAAATGGATTCGTTATTGCTAAACTTCAAGTAGTACCATTTATTACTACATTAGGAACAATGATAATTTTCTACGGACTTAACTCATTACTTTTTGATGCTGTAGGGGCATCTCCAGTCGCATCATTTAAACCAGAGTATTCAAAATTAGTTCAAGGTGCTGTTTTTCAATCAGGTCAGATGAGATTATCATTATTAATAGTATATGCAGCAATAGCAACAATAATAATGTGGATAGTTTGGAATAAAACTACATTTGGTAAAAATATATACGCTGTAGGTGGAAATCCAGAAGCAGCTAAAGTATCAGGTGTTAATGTTACAAAAACACTTATACTAGTATATGTTATAGCAGGAGTATTATATGCAATAGGTGGATTCTTGGAAGCAGCACGTATTGGATCAGCAACAAATAACGTTGGAAATTTATATGAATTAGATGCAATCGCTGCATGTGTTGTTGGAGGGGTTTCATTTAGTGGTGGAATAGGGAAAATACAGGGAGTAATAACAGGAGTATTAATCTTTACATTAATAAATTATGGATTATCATATATTGGAGTTAGTCCTTACTGGCAATATATAATAAAAGGATTAATAATAATATCAGCAGTAGCTATAGATACATTAAAATATAGAAAAAGAACATAGTACATAGAAAAAATAATACTCTCCTTTATATAGAATATATAATTCTATGTAGAGGAGAATTTTTTGAGAAGTAATTTAAATATTTTTTAATAGGAGGAGATTATCATGATAGAAAATTTAAGAAAGAGATTTTCAGAAGTTTTTGGATATGATGTGGAAGAAGAATTTTTCTCACCAGGGAGAGTAAATCTTATAGGAGAACACACTGATTATAATGGTGGAAATGTATTCCCATGTGCCATAAATATTGGAACTTTTGCATTAGTAAGAAAAAGAGCAGATAATAAATTTAGAATGTATTCTGAAAACTTTGCTAAAATAGGTGTGTTTGAATTCAGTTTAGAAAAATTAGAAAATGAAAGTAAACATGGTTGGTCTAACTATCCAAAAGGAGTTATAAAAACATTTATTGATGCAGGATTTAATATAGATACAGGATTTGATATATTATTTTATGGAACAATACCTAATGGATCAGGATTATCTTCTTCAGCTTCAATTGAATTAGCAACTTCTATAGTACTAAAGGATTTATTTGATTTAGATGTAGATATGATTGAAATGGTAAAAATGAGTCAAATTGCAGAAAATAAATTCATAGGTGTAAACTCAGGAATAATGGATCAATTTGCAATAGGAATGGGTAAAAAAGATAATGCAATTTTATTGGATTGCAATACTCTTAAATATGAATATGTTCCTGTAATATTAGAAAATCATTTTATAGTCATTGGAAATACAAATAAAAAAAGAGGTTTAGCTGATTCTAAATATAATGAAAGAAGAAGTGAATGTGAACACGCATTGCTGCAGTTACAATCTAAGCTCAATATAAAAGCTCTTGGGGACCTTTCTCAAGAGGAGTTTGAAGAAAATAAAAATTTAATTACAAATGATATAGAAAGAAAAAGAGCTAAACATGCAGTTTATGAGAATCAAAGAACATTAAAAGCGCAAAAAGCTTTATCAGCTGGTAAATTAGATGAATTTGGTAAATTAATGAATGAATCACATGTATCATTAAGAGATGATTATGAAGTAACAGGGCTAGAGTTAGATTCTTTAGTAGAAGCAGCGTGGAAACAAGATGGAGTTATTGGAGCAAGAATGACAGGAGCTGGTTTTGGTGGATGTACAGTTGCTATTGTTGAAAAAAATAAAGTAGATGAATTTATAAAAAATGTCGGAAAAGAATATAATGAAAAAACAGGACTTGTTGCAGATTTTTATATAGTTGAAGTTAGTGATGGAGCTAGAAAAATATAATATTAGGAGAATCAAAAATGGTACTAGTTAGTAAAGAAATTTTTGGCGAAATGAATGGTATAGAAATCAATAAATATAAAATAATTAATGATAATAAATTTCAGGTTAGCATTATAAATTATGGAGCAATAATAACAGAAATTATAACAAAAAATAAAAAAGGTAAATTTGTAAATGTTGTTTTAGGATATGATTCATTTGAGAAATATAAAATAAATGATGCATATATTGGTGCAATGATTGGTAGAACAGCAGGAAGAACAGCTAAAGGTAAATTTAAAATAGGAAAAGAAAGTTATACTTTAAATATAAATAATGGAAATAATTCTTTACATGGTGGAAATGAAGGTTTTGATAAAAAAATATTTGATGTAGAAATTATAGAAAATGGACTTTTATTAAAATATATAAGCCCAGATATGGAAGAAGGATACCCAGGAACACTAAATGTAACTATTAAGTATACATTAGATGAAAATAATGTGTTTACTATGGAGTATCATGCAATATCAGATAAGGATACGTATGTAAATTTAACAAATCACTCATATTTTAATCTTTCAGGGCAAGAAATTATAAATAATAAAAATTCTAGTTTTCAAGAAAATGGAGAAAAACAGTTACTTAAAATAAATGCAGATACATTTTTAGAATTAGATAGTGATATGTTAGGTAAATTTAAAAAAAATGTTGATGGAACAATATTTGATTTCAGAGAGTATAAGGTTATAGAAGATGGTTTAATAGAAGGAGATGATCAATTTCAGATAACAAATGGATATGATCATCCATTTATATTAGATAAGCAATTAAATAACTTTGGAGTTAATGCTAGTCTTTATTCTAAAAAGAGTGGAATTAAAATGGATATTATTACTAATCAAGAAAGTTTAATATTTTATAGTGGTAATTTTCTAGAATTTGCTAATGAAATTGTTGAAGGTGAACCAAATGAAAATTATATTGGAATTGCACTTGAATCACAAGCAATACCTAATAAAATTAACAGTTTGGATTTAAAGGAAAGTGAAAATCAAGTTTTAAAAAAAGGTGAAATATATTTTTCTAAGACACTATTAAAATTTAGTATTCAAGATAAAATATAAAAAATGGAGGTAATAATGAATGTATTAGTTGTAGGTGGTGCAGGATATATAGGATCGCATACTGTAAATTTGTTAAAAAATCAAGGTCATAATCCTGTAATATATGATGATTTTTCAAAAGGGCATAAAGAAGTTGGAAATATATTAAATGTTAAGATGGTTGAAGGAGACTTGTCTGATAAAAATAGATTGAAAGAAGTATTTATTTCAGAAAAAATAGATGTTGTTATGCATTTTGCGGCATTCATTGAAGTAGGAGAATCAGTAATAAATCCATCTAAATATTATGAAAATAATGTTGCTAAGGTATTGAAATTACTAGATGCTATGGTAGAAAATAAAATTCTTAGATTCATATTTAGTTCAACAGCAGCTACATTCGGAGAACCAATTATGGAGCGAATAAATGAAACTCATCCACAAAATCCAATAAATCCATATGGACAATCAAAATTAATGGTAGAAAAGATACTTAGAGATTATGAAAAAGCATATGGTATGAAAAGTGTTATATTTAGATATTTTAATGCGTGTGGAGCAGATATGGAAGGAAAAATTGGAGAAAGTCATGATCCAGAATCTCATTTAATACCACTTATATTACAAGCAGCTAGTGGAAGAAGAGACTCAATTAAAGTTTTTGGAACAGATTATTCAACAAAAGATGGAACATGTATAAGAGATTATGTGCATGTTTATGATTTAGCTCAAGCTCACATTTTAGGTATGGAAAAAATGAATATAGAAAATCAAAGTTTTGATTATAATTTAGGAAGTGGCTCTGGGTATTCTGTAAAAGAAATTATAGATAATGTAAAAAAAGTAACAGGGAAAGATTTTAAGATAGAGTATGTTGATAGGAGAGCTGGAGATCCGGGATTATTGGTTGCAGACTCAACAAAAGCTGAAAGTGAGTTGAATTGGAAACCAAAATATTCATTAGAGAATATAGTTCAATCTGCATGGAAATGGGAAAACAACAAAAAATATTAATTTGGTATATATTATGAATAATATCAAGGTTAGGAGATATATGGAAGATGTTTTTATAGAAATAGAAAAATTAATAAGATACGCTGTAAATAAAAAAATAATAAATAAAGAAGATAAAATATTGATTACAAATTTAATCTTAGAGGCAATAGGTATTGAGGATTATCGAGAATTTAAAGAAGAAGAGATAGAACAAATAGAAAAAGAATTAATTAAAGTAGAATATCCAACAGAGATTTTAGATAATATCACTGAATGGGCTGCTATAAATGGTAAATTGAAGGATAATACAGTAACATATAGAGATTTGTTAAATTCTAAAATAATGGGACAACTTATCCCTAGAACATCTGAAATAACAAGAATATTTAATCAAAAATATTTAGAAGATAAAATTAAAGCAACTGATTATTTTTATGAGCTATCAAAGCAAAGTAATTATATTAGAACAGATAGAATTGTCAAAGATGTTCACTGGTATTATTCAAATAAATATGGGAATCTAGAAATTACTATAAACTTATCAAAACCAGAGAAAGATCCGAAGGACATTGCAGCAGCAAAAAATATAGTTTCAAAAGGATATCCAAAATGTTTATTATGTAAAGAAAATGAAGGATATATGGGTCATATTAATCATCCTGGTAGACAGAACCATAGAATATTAAAAATTAATCTAACAAATGAGGATTGGTATTTACAATATTCTCCATATGTATATTATAATGAACATTCGATAGTTTTTTCATCTGAACATAGGCCTATGAAAATAGATAGGTTAGGATTTCAAAGATTATTAGAATTTGTTGAGAAAGTACCACATTACTTTATAGGATCTAATGCTGATTTACCAATAGTCGGAGGCTCTATATTGTCTCATGATCACTTCCAAGCAGGAAGACATGTATTTCCAATGGAAGTATCAGAATTAGAAGATGATGTAAAATTTACTAATTATGAAGAAATTGAGGCAGGTTTATTAAAATGGCCTATGTCAGTGATAAGAATTAGAGGAGATAAAGATAAATTAGTAGATTTATCTGAAAAGATATTGAATAAATGGATAAATTATTCTGATATTGATAATGATATTTATGCAAATACAAATGGTGAAAGACATAATACAATTACACCTATAGCAAGATTTAAAAACGGAAAGTATGAAGTGGATTTAGTATTGAGAAATAATAGGGTTAGTGAAGAACATCCATTAGGTATTTTCCATCCACACAAAGAACACCATAATATAAAAAAAGAAAATATAGGACTTATTGAAGTTATGGGACTTGCAGTGTTACCGGGTAGATTAAAGGATGAAATTGCACAAATAAAAGAAATAATAAAAAGTGTAAATTCTAAAGAAGATATTTATAAGCTTATGAATTCAAATGAAAATATTGTAAAACATAGTGAATGGTTAAAATCATATATAAATGATGAAGAAATAGGAAAAAATTTATTTAGTGATACAGATAAATTCTTAGAAAATGCTATTGGCGAAACATTTTCTAGAGTTCTTGAGGATAGTGGTGTCTACAAAAAGACTAAAGAAGGTAAAATTGGATTTAAGAAATTTATTGAATATGTAAATAATGATTAGTGTAAAATAATATTATAAATCAAATAGGAGGAATAAATGTTCAATTATTCGTGGGTAAAAGATATTAATGTATATAAAAAAAATGTATTAAAACCAAAAGCAAAATATGATAGCTTTTTGAATGAAGAAAATTTTCTATTAAAAATACATAATAAACAATTATTAAATGGTGAATGGTCTTTTGATTACGCAATAAATTATGAAAATACTAAAGAAATTGAACATTATTATTCAGTACCTCTAGATACGTTATCAGAAATAAAAGTTCCTGGTCATATGCAATTACAAGGATATGACACTCCAAAATATGTAAATACTCAATATCCATGGGATGGCTTGGAAGATATCAAGCCACCTCAAATACCAGAAAAATTTAATCCAGTAGGAACATATGTATACACGTTTGATGTTTCTATCAAAATACTGGATAAAACTATAATAACATTTGAGGGTGTTGAGTCAGCATATGCAGTTTGGCTTAATGGTGAATTTATAGGATATAAGGAAGATACGTTTACAGATGGTAGCTTTGATATAACTTCGCAAATAAAAGATAAAGATAATAGATTAATTGTACAAGTTTTTAAATGGTGTTCTGGATCTTGGTTTGAAGATCAAGACTTTTTTAGGTTTTCTGGAATATTTAGAGATGTATATATAACAAGTTCTCCAAAAACAAATGTATCAGATATTTATATAAAAAGCCTTCTTACAAATAATTATAAAAATGGGAATTTATGTATTAAGTTAGACTATTTTGATAATGAATATATGAAAGAATTAGACAAAAATTTTATTGTTAAGTTATATGAATTTGATAGAAAAAGTATAGAAAAATTTGGAAGTCTAGTTGTTGAGAGAAATATAATTAGTAAAGTATTAGATACAGAAATTACTATAGAAAATATAAAATCATGGTCTGCTGAAATTCCTAATTTATATATTTTAAAAATAGAAATTTATGTAGATAATGAGTTGGTTGAAATAATAAGCGATAGAGTTGGATTTAGATTGTTAGAATTAAAAGATAAAATTTATCACTTAAATGGGAAAAGAATTGTATTTAATGGTGTTAATAGACATGAGTGGTCGTGCGAGACAGGACGTGCAATTACTAAAGATGACATGATAAAAGATATGATTATAATGAAAGAACATAATATAAACGCAATAAGAACATCACACTATCCTAACCATCCAGAATTTTATAGACTATGTGATGAGTATGGATTTTATGTTATGGATGAAACTAATTTAGAAACACATGGGGCATGGGTAGCATATAATCACCCTAATGAATCAATGCCAGATGGTGCAAGATATTATATTCCAGGTAATGATGAAAAATATTTAAATTTATTACTTTTTAGAGCTGAAAATATGTATGAAAGAGATAAAAATAGACCATGTATAGTGATGTGGTCTTGTGGTAATGAATCACTTGGTGGTAATAATATTCTTCAAATGACAAAATACTTTAAGTCTAAAGATAGCGAACGATTAGTACATTATGAAGGTGTATTTTTTGATAGAACAACTGATATAAGTGATATTGAATCAAGAATGTACGATAAAATAGAAAATGTTGAAGAGTTTTTAAATAATAATCCAGATAGACCATTTATATATTGTGAATATGCACATGCAATGGGGAATTCACTTGGTAATTTTTTTAAATATCAGAATTTGACTAGAAAGTATAAATTATATCAAGGTGGGTTTATCTGGGAATTTAAAGATCATTCATTATTAGTAGATAGAAAAGGTAAAAAAGAATTAATGTATGGTGGAGATTTTGATGATAGGCCAACAGATGGAAATTTTGTATGTGATGGTATAATAGAAGGAAATAGAACTTTGACACCTAAAATTGCTGAAGTTAAGTATGTATATCAACCATTTCAGATAATGATTGATAGAGATGGAATAAGTATTACAAATGAGCATTTATTTAAAAATTTATCAGACTATGAATTAGAAATAATATATTATAATGGATTTGAAACAAATGTAGATGGAACTATGAAAAATATAGTTAATATAGAAAAAATTAACATTGATTGTAATCCGTTGAATGAGGTAAAATTACCATTAAATTATAAGTCAGATAATATAATTGTTTATATAAAAACTAAAAATAGTGAAGGACTATTAAAGCAAGGACATGTTGTAGCATATGAGCAAAAAGTTTTTGAAGAAAGAGTTCAAAAAGAAATTAATTATATTGGAAATGCAGTAAAGACTATTGATGGTAATTTCAATGTAGGAATGAGAACAGATTATTTATCAATGTTGTCTAGTCATATTTTTGGCGGGTTAAATTCTATAAAATACGGGGGATTAGAATATTTGAAAGATGCAATTCAACCTATGTTTTATAGAGCTCCTATTGACAATGATAGAGGAGCTAAGATACCATTTACGCATAGTTTAATAAGAAATATGTCAACAAATAATAATGTTTCTATAAATGTCAATGAACATAGTATAACTCTAAAGTATAAATTATTGCCAGACAGGGAAGTGTATACATTTGTAGACTTAACACTGTACGATGATAATTCAATATTAGTCGATATGAAATATCCTGGATATGATGATTTACCAGATTTATTAAATTTTGGTATTATATTTAAATTAGATAAATCGCTCAATAAAGTATCTTATATAGGTAGAGGGCCAGAAGAAAATTATGTTGATAGAAAATTAGGTTCAATGATTGGTAAATATGAAACAACAGTTGATGAAATGTGTACAAAATATATTTATCCACAGGAATGTGGTAATAGAACAGATGTCTCTAAATTTACTATTTTCAATGAAAAAAATAAAATTTCATTTGAAGCTATTGATAATCTATTCGAATTTAGTGCTATACCTTATAGTTTTGCACAATTAGAAGAAGCAAAGCATTTTTATGAATTAGGTGAATCTACTGGAACATATATTAGAATATCAAGTAAGCATAGTGGAATAGGTGGAGATGATAGTTGGGGTTCTAGATGTCATGATGAATATAAAATATCTAGTAGCAGTCCTCAGTCTTTAAGATTTGTGATAAAATTTTAAAAGA
>RRZT012453710.1_pt1 | contig 10184 bp, 7 predicted proteins | sample 2165551 | NCBI WGS metagenome assembly RRZT01 (sample SAMN10456910, study PRJNA506462) | wastewater metagenome | biome: wastewater; feature: sludge; material: wastewater sludge; isolation source: wastewater sludge with Escherichia coli K12::gfp cells carrying plasmid... | place: USA: Moscow, Idaho ...
AACTGCCACCGAGACAGATCCAGCGCACTCATAACGCAAAGTCTGTCGTAAGCAATTCGTAAATTCTAGAAATGTAAGCCTTACCTATCCGTTGTCCGGAGGCGGTTAGGCAACGATTTCCGTCTCTTTTGGTCCCTTTCGGCCTGCCCAATCAGTCGCATGTGATGCAGATCACAAGTTCAGAGACGCGCGGACAGCACCTCCAGGACGCGCTCGTTCGCGGCCCGCGGACCCACTGAGATCCGGACCCCCTCACCCGGGAACGGCCGCACGGTCAGACCATGACCGTCGAGATACCCGGCGAGATCGTCCGCAGACGTGACCCAGACGAAGTTGGCCTGACTGTCGGGGACGTCGTATCCCTTGGCGCGCAGACCGGCTGCGAGCCAGTCCCGCTGCTCGACACTGGCCGCCACGGCATCTCGCATGTGGCGCAGCCCATCGGGCTGCAGGGAAGCCACGGCGGCCGCTTGGGCGATCGCAGAGACCCCGAACGGGGTCGCGACCTTGCGCATGGCCGCGACCAACTCCGGCGAACCCACGCCGTAGCCCACCCGTAGCCCGGCCAGACCGAAGGCCTTGGAGAACGTCCGCAGCACCAGGACGTTGGGGTGTGTCGCGGCGATGTCGAGGGCGCGCACCGCGTCCGGATCCGTCACGTACTCGTGGTAAGCCTCATCGATCACCACGAGTACGTCATCCCCGACGTTGTCCAGCACCCACAACACCTCGGCATGGGTGATCGCCGGACCGGTCGGATTGTTCGGCGTGCACAAGAAGAGAACGCGGGTGCGCGCACCCACCGCCGCCACCATGGCCTCGACGTCGTGCGTCATGTCAAATCGCAGTGGCACCTGCACGGCTCGTGCCCCTGAGATTGCCGAGACGATGGGGTAGGCCTCAAACGAACGCCACGCGTAGACGACCTCGTCACCGGCGTCCGCGGCGATCTGAACCGCGTTTTGGCACAGAGACACCGAACCACAGCCGACGCAGACCTGGTCGGTGGCCACACCGGTGTAGCCGGCCAGCTCGGCGATCAGCTCGCTGCTGCCGGGATCCGGATAGAGGTGTACCGCGCTGTCCGGCAAGGCCGCCAGTACCGCCTCGGGAGGGGGCACGTGTGTCTCATTGCTTGACAACTTGTAGGTCGTCATATCGGTCCGCGGCGCAGGCCGCTGACCAGCACGGTAGACGGGTAGGCCGCTAAGCATCTGCCGCAAGCGCACGCGTGTCTCCTTCTCCTGGATACGAGTAGCCTGCCATTCGTGAGTCTGCGTGCCCGCATCTGGCTTGTGCTGCTGATCGCGGTGACCCTGGTCTTGATCACCGCATGGTCGCTGCGTACCGGCTACAACACTGTGGCGCGCACCGCGAACACGGTGACCGGCCAGTTGCAACCGGCCTCGGATGCCGCCGGTGACCTCGCTGCGGCGATGGGGGACATGCGGGCGGGGGCCAACGCCTACGCGCTGACCGGGGACACTCCCGACCTCACCACCTACGTGGAGGCGAGCGCTCGCATGGACAACGCCTTCCGCGAGCTGCGCAGGTACCTGCGTGCGGACGGGGAGCTGCTGATGCTGCGGGCCAAGGCTCAGGACTCGGCCGAGGCGTGGCGCACGCAGGGTACCGACCCGATCGTCGCCGCCGCCGCCCGAGGCGACGCGGAACTGGCCCGCCGGATCATTCGCAGTGGCACGCCTCGTTCGCTATACAACGAGAGTCGCTTGTACGTTGAGCAACTGGATCGGGAGATCCGCGACAACGTTGACGACGCCGTGCGCAGTGAGCGGGACCAGTTCAACTTGCTGTGGCGAGTCTTGAACGCATCGATTGCACTGCTCCTGCTGCTGCTGATCGCCTTCGCCTGGTTCCTCATCAGCGGTGTCCTGCGACCGTTGCAGGACTTGCGCCGACAACTGCTGAAGGCGGCGCAGCCGGCCCACCATGAAACGCCGATCGTGCCATCCGGACCCCCTGAACTGCGCCAGGTGGGGCAGGACGCGGAGGAGATGCGCCGCCAGCTCGTCGATCAGATCGACCGCGCCCGGCAGGCCGACGAGGGCCTGGAGCAGCAAACGCCGGTCCTAGCCGCTATCAGGCGAGAACTGTACGACGCCGACCCGGTCGTGGTTACCGGATTGGACCTGTACGGCGAGCTGTCGCCGGCCCAGGGAGTATTGGCCGGGGACTGGTGGAGTGCTCAGCTGCTGCAGGATGGCCGGCTCGCCTTGACCATGACTGATGTCTCCGGTCACGGGCCGGCGGCCGGTATTGAGGCGCTGCGCCTCAAGCACGTCGTCGAGTTGTCCCTGGCGCAGCACGGCAACCCGGCACTGGCCCTGCAGGTCGCAGCGGCGGGGTTCCGCGACCCCGGCCGGTTCGCCACCTGCGTTGCGCTCGTGCTGGACCCAGACACGGGGCTGCTGATGTGGGCCAACGCCGGGCACCACGCCCCGTGGCTGGTGTCAGCCGCGCTCACCGAACTGGTGCCCACCGGGCCGCTGCTCAGCGTGCTGGGCGGATCGTGGATCAATCACTCCACGCAGTTGGAACCCGGCGCCATGTTGGCCATGTGGACCGACGGCCTGGTGGAATCTCACGACGCTGAGCGTGAGGAGCTCGGAGATGAGGGTCTACGACGCCTGGTCTACGGGGCCCTTGCCACTGAAGACACTGCGGCGGGCTTCGTGAAGCATGTGCTGGCTGCCGCGCGGTCGCGCGCCGTGGATTGGCGCCGCGACGATGTCACGATGGTGGCCGTGCAGCGCGTCTGAGGTCAGTCCGCGATCAACCCCGCCGCGGCCGAGACCCGAGCCACGTCTCCGAACTGTTCATGCAGCGCCGCAACCTCGCCCACCACCACGATGCTGGGCGCCCGCACCCCGGTGGAGGCGTCGACCAGAGTCGCCAGCGTGGCCGTGACCGTGCGCTGCTGCGCCGTCCACCCCCGTTCGATGATCGCGGCTGGGGTATCAGGGGCGCGGCGAGTGAGCAGGACCTCCACCACCATGGGCAGGGCCCGTACCCCCATCAGCAGCACGAGGGTGATCTCGGCCGGGATTGCAGCCAGATGTGCCACCAGTTCCGGATCCTCGCCGTGCGCAGTCGCGACCACAAAGCCCGTGGCCAGCCCACGATGGGTCACGGGGATGCCGGCGGCGGCAGGGACTGCCACCGCGCTGGTGATGCCGGGCACCACCTCGACCTCAACACCGGCCGCCAGACAGGCCGCGAGTTCCTCCCCACCCCGCCCGAGCACGAACGGGTCGCCACCCTTGAGCCGGACGACGAGCTGGCCGGCGCGGGCCTCCTGCACGAGAATTCGATTGATGTCGTCCTGACCGACGGTGTGATCGCCTGGTGTTTTGCCGACGTGTACCACCCGGCCGTGGGTGAACTGCAGCGCAGCCCGCGGTGCTAAGCGGTCGGTGACCACGACGTCGGCTGCGGCCAGCAAGTCCCGGGCTCGCAGGGTGAGCAGATCCGGATCACCAGGGCCCGCCCCGACCAGTGCCACCCGGCCGGCGTGGGGGCGATGCGCGCGCAGATCAGCGGTCATGAGTGCCTCCCGCACCGTGGTGAGCACCGCCGTGGCCCGCCGCGGGTCTGCTCCCCCGGACACGGCGATCTGCACCTCCCCGGCGGTTGCGGTCGCCGCGGACCACGCCGCCCCGCCGGAGTCAGAGGCGTTGACACACCAGATGCCGGCGGCCTGCGCCGCCGCGGCCACTCGACGGTTGACGTCGGGCGTGGCGCAGGCCTGCACCAACCAGGCACCACGCAGGTCGTCGTCGGCGAACGGGCGGCTCTGCACCTCACAAGGGAAGTCCTCAGCAGCATGCGGAGCGACCACCGTGACGACAGCCCCTTCAGCCAACAGACCCTGCACGCGTCGGGCCGCCACCGGCCCGGCCCCAACCACCAGCACTGGCTTTCCAGTTAGGCGCAGGAACAGCGGATACACGCCTTCGATGGTAGGCGGTCGATCGGGGAGCCTCTTTTCGGACTCGTCACCAGGACCCGCTCCGGCCTTCCGGTGCCGTCGGCGGCTGCCAGGACCTCGTCATGACCGGCTACTCCTCCGTGGTTCACATCTGCGCATGACTCTGGCTGCGCGGCTCCCAGGTGCGCAGAACTGACCCAACCCGGCCCCGTTAGTCCCATATGCACGGTATGCGGGGGCCAAAGATGCGCACGCTCGGCGGTCCCATGCGGACTCTTGAACCGAATCCGGTCGTGTCCCGACTGATGGCTGGTTCCACGACCGGCAATCCAGGGTTTACCGTGGCAGCCATGGACCTGACCAGCGCCATCCTCACCGGGCTGGGTCTGGCCGCGGCCGCCGGCTTGAATGCCTACATTCCGTTGGTCATGGTGGGCTTCTTGCAGGCTCTGGGCTGGCTCGACTTCGGCGCGCCATACGACAACTTGGCCAATCCGTGGGTGCTGGCGACCCTGTGTGTCCTGCTCATCGTCGAGCTCTTCGCCGACAAGATTCCCGCCGTCGACAGTGTCAATGACGTGATCCAGACGGTAATCAGACCCGCGGCCGGAGCGCTGCTGATGGCTGCCAGCACCGGTATCACCGACATCCCGCCCTGGCTCGGGCTCATCGCCGGTCTCCTCACGGCGGGAGCGGTGCACGGCACGAAGGCGGCGATCCGCCCCGTCATCAACGCGGGCACCGCCGGCGTGGGAGCTCCGGTGGTCAGCACGGGGGAGGACATCGTGAGTACCGTACTGGCCTTTGTGGCAATCATCGCGCCGCTGCTGGTCGCAGTGCTGCTGGTGGTATTCATCTGGCTGGTCGTGCGCTGGCTGCGGCGTCGGCGCGCCAAGGCGGCACTGGCCTAGCCGGCCTCAACCACCAGAGTGGGGTTGCCCGGCTGCCAGTCGTCCTCGCTGGTCAGCGTGACCTGCGCGCTGCTGCCGGCAGCCACCTCGCCCGTGCTGCCCGTGGCCACTGCCACCGCCTCACCGTTGACGTAGTAGAAAACCGTCAGATCGGCGCTCGCAGATTTGTTGCCGCTGTTCTGAACAGTCCCATTGATGACAAGCTTTCCGTTGTCCTGCGAAATGGAGTACTGGGACAACAACCAGTTGCCCGACCGCAGCTGGTCGGAGCCAGGGTTGGCCGGAGCCTCGCCCGCGCTCGGAGCTTCGCTGGGTTGCTGCGACTGACTCTGCGACGGCTCAGGAGCACCGCCGGACTGCAGACTGTTGAAACCGGCGTACCCGATCCCCAGGGCCAGAACACCGGCCAAGCCCACGGCGGCCCAAGCGCCGAGCCGTCGCGGCTTCGGGGGTGGCATCGGCGCCGCGGGTGGCCGCACTGCTGGCGGGGCCACGATGGGTTGCGTCGTGTGACTCTGCGAGACCGAGACGGTGGCATCCTCGGGGATGTCCTTCATGCCGCGCGCGACGTCCAGCACTTCGCGGGCCGTGGGCCGCAGGGCAGGGTCCTTGGCCAGCATGCGTTCCAGCAGCACCCGGCGGGTGGGGTCGATGCCGGACAAGTCGGGATCATTGCGCTGGATGTTCATCAAGACGGCGACGGTCGCACCCTGCCCGAACGGGGGTTGCCCTGTTGCCGCAAAGGCCAAAAGGGAGCCGAGCGAGAAGACATCGCTGGCTGCACTCAGGTCCTGTAGCGCGACCTGCTCGGGGGACAGCCAGGATGGTGATCCGGTGACGATTCCTGTGGCAGTCAGGCTGGTGGCATCCTCCGGGTGCGCGATGCCGAAGTCGATGAGCACCGGCCCGCGATCACTCATGATGACGTTGGCCGGTTTGATGTCGCGGTGCATGATGCCGTGAATCTCCAGCACGGCCAGGGCCTGGGCCAGGCCGCGGGCCAGTTCCCACCAGCGTGAAGTGGTCAGCGGACCCCACAGGGCCACGGCGTCACGCAGGTTCGGCCCGGCGACGTACTCGGTCGCCAACCAGGCCGGGGTACCAGCGATATCAGCGTCCAGAAACCGGCTGATGTGGGTGTCATGCACTGAGCGCAAGACCTGTGCCTCGCGCTCGAAGCGAGCAGCGACCTGCGGATCGTCGAGCAGTCCGGGGCGGACCACCTTCACCGCGGCCACATCCTCGCCGCTACGTGCGCGGTACACCACCCCCATACCGCCAGAACCGATGCGGGCCTCCACGTCCCACTTCCCCAGGCGGCGGGGGTCAACGTCGGTGAGTTGCGCTGCGGGCGAACCGTTCAGCATGACAACTCCTTGACGCGAGGGGATGACACAAGTGTAAGTCCGCATCCGGGCATCCCCGTTATGAGACTCCTCACCCTGGCTGACAGGTGGGGCACCAGTAGGTGACGCGGTCCTGGGGCGCGGTTCCCACCCGGCCGGCCCTGATGAGCGTGCCGCAGACCCGGCATGGCAGCCCGGTTCGCTCAAATACCTGCATGCGGGGCCGGGCTCCGCTGACACTGGTCAGCATTTGCGCGCGCGTGTGAGCCAAGGCGGCATCCAGATCACCTCCCACGGCGTAGGGGTTGACCTTGGCCGCGAACGCGGTCTCAGCCGCCCACATGGTCCCCAGACCCGCGATGACCCGCTGGTCAAGCAACATGGCCACGACCGGCCGCTGCGGAAGTGGCATAGCGGGATCGAAGTCGTCGGCGAGGATGTCCGGTCCCAAGTGACCGACCCAGCGGCCCTCCTCGACCGTGCGCCCGACTTCGACCATGGCCATTCGAACGCCGATGGCGGCCGAATCGGCAGTACGCAGGACCACCCGGATCTGATGCGCCGGGCCGGTGCGCAGATCTGTCCGCCCCGTCATCCATTTGCCCTCCATGCGCCGGTGACTGTGCACCGTCAGCCCTGAGTCGGTGCGGGTCAGCAGATGTTTGCCCACAGCCACCGTTTCAATGATCGACTGGCCGACGAGACTCACCGTTGCGTACCTCGGCACCCGGAAGTCGCTGACTGTCAGCACCCGCCCGCTTAGAGCCCTGTTGAGGGCCTGTGCCGTACGGCGGACGGCGTCTCCCTCGGGCATGGGGTCAGTTGTACCCCACCCGGGTAAGCGCCACAAATGAGGGCAGTGGTCGCCATGGGACCGTTGCAGGCCGCGCTTCGGGAAGCGGCCGACCCCACCCTGCTGATGCGCCGCGTCGCCGAACAGGCGGTCCAGCTGATTCCGCTGGCGGACGGCGCCTCCCTGGAGGTCCGCATCGACGAGAACACCCTGGAGTACGTCGTTGCTGTGGGGACCCTCGCGGGGTTCACCGGCCTACAACTCAACGTCGACTCGAGCCTGTCCGGCCTGGCTGTGCGTACGGGCAGGATCACGCGCACCGACGATGGGCGGATCGACCCCAGGACTGACGCCGAAGCGGTACGCAGAACCGGCAGTGTGAGCATGCTGGCCCTGCCCCTGCACAGCGGGAGCGACCAGATTGCCGTCCTCAAGGTCACGTCGCAGGTGGCCAACGCGTTCACCCCCACCGATGACGCCGTCCTGGTGTCGCTTGCCGATTTCATGCGCACCGCCTTGAACCTGGCCGCCGAGATGGCACGCGTGACGACCACCTTGCTCGCGGCCGGAGTGGCCGACGACTTGGACCGGTCCCGGGTGCAGTCGGCCCGGTTTGTGGCGGAGGTGATGCGGCCCGGGCTCGTGGATGACATCCTCGGGCACCGCCAGATTCGCGAGATCTTGAGCACCACCCGAATGGATATCGTGATTCAACCGATCACGAATCTGCGCACCGGACGGATCGTTCACGTTGAAGCTCTGACTCGCTTCGTGGCCACCCCAAACCGCAGTCCCGACCAGTGGTTCGCCGAGGCGCACCGCGTGGGGCTGGGACTGCAGCTCGAACTGGCCGCCGTCAGCAACGCTGCCGCCCTGCTCGATCACCTACCCGACGATGTCGGTCTGTGTATCAACGTGGGCCCGGTGGCGCTTCGCTCGGCTGGCCTGTTGGACCTCATTCCCGAGCAGCATCGCCATCGCGTTGTCCTGGAGATCACAGAGCACGAGGCGCTGGACCCGCTGGCGATCGCCGGTCCGCTGGACATCATCCGCAATGGTGGGGTGCGGATCGCCATCGACGACACGGGCTCCGGCTACTCCAGCTTGAACAACCTGCTGCGCATCAAGCCGGACATCATCAAACTCGACCGCGAACTGGTACGAGGCATCGATCACGATCCGGTCCGGCGGGCAATGGCGCGGGCGCTGGTCCACTTAGCAAGGGAGGATTCTGTGGCCACCATCGTCGCCGAGGGTATTGAGACCGAGGCCGAGGCTGCCACCCTGGTGCTGCTGGGCGTGCCGCTGGGGCAGGGCTACTTCTTCGCCAAACCGGCTCCGGTCAGCCAGACGTCCTGGTCACAGACCTGGCACATGACTGTCCCCCTGCCGTTGGTCCACCGTCCGGGGTGAATACTGCCTGGCATGGAGTACCCGCACCTTCTCGCGCCCCTTGACCTTGGCTTCGTCACCCTGCCCAACCGGGTGCTGATGGGTTCGATGCACGTCGGCCTTGAGGAGGCCGAGGACGGGTTCGCGAGGATGGCGGCCTTCTATGCCGAGCGGGCCCGCGGTGGCGTGGGACTGATCGTCACCGGGGGGATCGCGCCCAACGACGAGGGACGGCCATGGCAGATGGGCGCCGCCCTCACGACACCCGAGGAAGCCGATGCCCATCGCGTCGTCACGGAGGCCGTCCACGCCGAAAACGGCAGGATCTGCTTGCAAATCCTGCACTTCGGCCGGTACGCCTACCACCCCGAACTCGTCGGGCCGAGCCCGCTGAAAGCACCCATCTCGCCTTTCGTGCCCCACGAGATGACGCCGGACACGATCGAGCAAACCATCGCGGACTTCGCGCGCTGCGCTGCTCTCGCGCAGTCTGCCGGCTACGACGGCGTCGAGATCATGGGCTCAGAGGGGTACCTCATCAACGAGTTCATCGCAGCGCGCACCAACCAGCGAACCGACGACTGGGGCGGTTCCTACGCCAACCGCACCCGGTTCCCGTTGGAGATTGTGCGACGGGTACGGGAGGCGGTCGGCGCCGACTTCATCGTCATCTTCCGGCTGTCCATGCTCGACCTCGTGGATGAGGGCTCCACCCTGGATGAGGTGATCGAACTGGCGCAAGCCCTTGAGACCGCTGGGGTGACCATCCTGAACACCGGCATCGGCTGGCACGAGGCCCGCATCCCGACGATCGCCACGTCGGTACCCCGCGCCGCCTTCACGTGGGTCACCGAGCAACTCAAGGGTGCCGTCAGCATCCCCCTGGTGGCCAGCAATCGCATCAACACCCCGGAGATCGCCGAGCGGGTGCTCGCCAGCGGTCAGGCGGACATGGTCTCCATGGCTCGGCCCTTCCTGGCCGACCCCGATTTCGTGGCCAAGGCCGCTGAGGGCAGGGCTGACCGCATCAACACGTGCATCGCGTGTAACCAAGCCTGTCTGGACCACACGTTTGCGCTGAAACTCACCTCATGCCTGGTCAACCCCCGCGCCTGCCACGAGACGGTGCTCACCATCGAACCGGTCTCGGCGGGACGCCGCATCGCCGTCGTGGGGGCCGGCCCGGGCGGGCTGGCATGTGCGGTCACAGCGGCTCAGCGAGGTCATGACGTGACGCTATTCGAGACCTCTGACAAGATCGGCGGACAGTTCAACTACGCCTGTCAGATTCCCGGCAAGGAGGAGTTCGCCGAGACTCTGCGCTACTACCGCAACGCCCTGGCTGATGCCGGCGTAACGGTCAAACTGGGGGCGCCCGCGACAGTCGAGGATCTGGTGGACTTCGACGAAGTGATCCTGGCCACGGGGGTGCTGCCACGCATCCCTGATGTCCCGGGTGTTGAGCACGCCAAGGTCGTCACCTACCTCGACGTGCTGCGTGATCACGCAGAGGTGGGACAGACCGTCGCCATCATGGGGGCCGGTGGCATCGGTTTCGACGTCGCTGAGTACCTCACACAGACCGATGTGAGCGCGACGCTGGAACCAGACGTGTTCTTCGCCGAGTGGGGCATCGACCGCTCTCATACCGCCCGGGGCGGCGTCATCCCTGCTGCCCACCGGCCGCCCGCCCGGCAGGTGGCCCTGCTGCAGCGCAAGGAGACCAAGGTCGGTCAGGGGCTGGGCAAGACGACAGGCTGGATTCACCGCACGGAACTGAAGAACCGCGGCGT
>RRZT012972426.1_pt1 | contig 10184 bp, 7 predicted proteins | sample 2165551 | NCBI WGS metagenome assembly RRZT01 (sample SAMN10456910, study PRJNA506462) | wastewater metagenome | biome: wastewater; feature: sludge; material: wastewater sludge; isolation source: wastewater sludge with Escherichia coli K12::gfp cells carrying plasmid... | place: USA: Moscow, Idaho ...
GACCCGGCAGGAGCTGCGCCTCGCGATTGTGTCGTGGATCGAGGGGAAGTAGCACCGGAAACGGAGGCAGCGTCGGCTCGGGAAGCTGACACCGGTCGAGTTCGCGACCATAATGATGGATGCCGTTGCTCTGGCGGCATAAACCCCGGACTCAACCAAAACCTCAGCAGACCCAAACAAACCACTACAACACCCATGCCAGAGCAAAAGCCCTAGCATAAACAACGGAACAAAACCTGGACCGCTTCAGTAGGAACTTTACGCAGTTTAGGGGGCATACCCCATCATAAAACAACACCCCTTAGTGTCCCCAAACCACCAACCAAACCAGCCACGACCAGCACAAACACAAACCAAACACGACAAAAAAGCCCCAGGTGGTCCAAGTCAGGTCAGGCAAACGTGGCTGCGCAGTACCTTCATTCACTCCAAACTGGGGCAGAAGACTTCGCCGACTTCCTAGTCTCTTAGTGAATGGAGATTTGCGAACCGCCTCTGCTCACGTCATCACGATTCGCCGTGCGGGGGTGCGTGGACTGTAGACGGGGTCATCCACGACCTCGGTCCCAGCTGGTATTGCTCGGCTGTGTCCCCAAGCCCTGATGAGGTCCAGACTTTCGGCGTTTGATTGGGCAAACGGAACCGTGTTCGCGAAGAAGCTCAGCACAGTTTCATCGTCATACATGGTGGAGCGGTTATCGGAATAGAGGGACAGCCCAATCTCATCCACAACTGCCCGGATCTCTGCACCAGAGAACTGGTCGGCCACCTGAACCAAGCGAGATGCAAGGTCTGGCGGTAAGTCGTAGTTGCAGATGCTGTTGAAGTAGAGGCGAAGGATCTCTTCCCTGTCGGAGGAATCCGGAAGGTCCACAAAGAAAATCTCGTCGAACCTTCCCTTCCTAGTCAGCTCTGGGGGGAGACTGGAAATATCGTTCGCCGTGGCAACCATGAACACCCGAGAAGTCGATTCTTGAAGCCAGAACAAGAATTGACCAAGGAGCCTGCGGGACGTTCCGCTATCGCCGCCACTTGTTGCTAAGGCCTTCTCGATTTCGTCAATCCACAGCACACACGGGGAAACCCGGTCGGCAGTCTCCAGCGCTTCACGGAGTCTGGACTCGCTCTGGCCAACGTACATGCCTAAGACAGCGGCCATGTCCAAGCGATAGAGCGGCAGTTTCCAGCTCGCAGCGATTGCTTTCGCAGAGAGGGACTTACCGCAGCCGGGGACACCCACCAGCAGAACACCTCGCGGGGGAGATACGCTCAGACTCGAGAAGTCCGCCAGCATGAGCTTCTCTCGCTTGTCGAGCCATCGCCGCAAGTTCTTCAGGCCACCGACCTGGTAGTCCGCAACCAGCTTTATCCTCTCGATCCCTGCAAGGTCCCCGAAAATACGGTCCTTGTACTCACTGAGCAAAGGGAGCTTCGCGCGTGACAGGTCCCCACTGGCAAGCAGGCTAGCGAGGACGTTCTGCGCTTCCGTTTCTGTGACGCCCGTGAGGATGCTTGCCGCCGAGCGCACATCATTCGCGTCCCAATCAATCTGAATGTGGCCGCGATACTGATCGACCATACCCGCCAGAACCGTGTAGAGCTCTTCGCTGTTCGGGAGGTCGAGGGTGACACTCATTCCCAGGCGAGCAAGCCCAGTCCAGACAGGCTTGTCACTGAAGATGATGATTGAGCCAACCCTCCCTTCCGCTAGCCGTGCGAGCTCCGCGAAATGCCGCGATGTTGAGGTCTCATCCTCCAGGTCCTCAACATCGGTGAACACGAAGTTCGCGTAGTCGGTCCTCTTGAAAACCGTCGTCGCAAAGTCGAGGGCGGCAGGCAGGGACGTATCCTCCGAAACCAGTTGGCCATCAGCAAGTAGCTTTAGCCCTTCGGTTCGTGTGTGGATGTAGAAAGGCATCTGACGGAAGTCGTCTGCCACTGAGGACATTAGAGCGACGCATCGACTTCGTTCCATCGAACGTATGACGATGAGCGGGATTCGCGCCCTAACGTAGTTCCTCAGAATGTCCTGCGTTTCTGCAAAGTCTGTCACGGTCCTAGGTTTCCAATCTAAAAGAGGATGCGGCGGGTCGGCCGAGGAGGCTGTTCTTGTCTCACATGGGTCGGCGGTGGCGGAGCGTAACTCACCTCGGTGATCTGCGTGGGAGGCTTGAGGAGACCTAATAGTGAGTTCTGCCTAGCTACTTCCACAAGCTGTTGGCCTCGTCCAACGTTTGACCTGCCCCTGTCTGTGGTTGTCATCAGCGCCTGCTCGATTTGGCCCTGAATTGAGCGAAGATCTTCCTCTAAGCCTGACATCAAAGCTCTACGTATCGTGTCGGGCCAGCTCTCATGCCGTGCGAGCCTCAACCGTGGCTCCAACAAGTGTCGGAGCCTGATGAGTTCATTCGCGATCTCATGGTCGCTTGACGCTCTCTGGAAGGCATTTCCCAGCTCGCGGTTCCATTGGTCCATGAACACTCGCACGGCTTCGTTGAGATGCTGCATGAGCCGCATGTAGGTGTCTTGGTCGAAGGTCGTCTCATCAAGATGCGGAAGTCCCACCAACGATGTTGATGGGTCCTTCGACCACATGCTCAGACGTGCAACCCAGATTGGATACGGCCCGTTCTCTGAAATGCGACCGAACGCCATGCTAGCTGGACCGTCGTACGGAAAGAATTTCGCTTGGAGGAGTGGGGTCCCACGCAGGCAGGTTACCTGCCACCTTCCTCTGCCGCCCGATCTCCGGCTCCGCGGACTTTTGTCCACTTCTCAAGAGGTCGCGGCGTAACGGCGTAGATTGCTCCGGTTTAGCTGGTTTGGTGAACCGTGCAATGGCGTTGCGGCGACCTAGGACCATCGAGGCACTGAGCATCTCTCCGGCTTCCAGGGGTGCAGAAGGCGGAGTGGGCTCACTGAAGTCAAACTCTGCAGGCTGCGGTGGTATCGGAGGGGTGAAGACAGAGTCTTCGCCAGACGGCGCTGGTGGTGCGGGGGCGGGGGCGGGAGGTGCCGGTGGCAGGGGTGCGGGTCCTGGTGCGGGCGCTGGTGGTGCGGGTGGCAGGGGTGCGGGTCCTGGTGCGGGCGCTGGTGGTGCGGGTGGTAGGGGTGCGGGTCCTGGCTCCGGTTCCGGAGGCGGCGGGGGTGGCGGAACCGGGGGAACCGCACCTGCAGGGGTGTAGGGCTGGAAGTCGCTCATTTCGTGTTGCTCCGCTTCACATTTGGGCCGTAGGCCACGTGTTCAAGATTTCCAGGAGGTCGCTCTCTTGACCATCCAGTTGGACATACAGTTGGCCGGCGTCAGTGAACTCGGCGATAGCCGCCCGGTAGATCTGTACCGACTCCTCAACCGCTGCATCCTTCGTCGCCTCAAGTTGAGCAAGTGCCTTCTGTGAAGCAGTCTGCTTTGAGTAATACATCCACCCGACGATTCCACCGCCGCCTACCAGAGCCACGAGGCCCGCTATGGGGTTGATTATGAAGGCAATAACAGCCACCACCAACGCAATGATGCCTGGGATCATCAGCGTCGTTGGCTTGAAGGTTAGCTCTTCCCTTTGCGCGGATATTGCTGAGTCCCATGTGCTGCGAAGGCTTTCCACGGCCTGACTGTCTGGCGTCGCAGTAGAGACGATCCAACCCGGAAAGTTGAACATTGGTGCGTATTTGCTGTGGTTTCCTGACAGCTCTATGGTTCCTTCGTTGATGACGTTAGCGCGGTACGCCGTCGTGTATCTGCTGATACCAGAGAGTGCTTCATTTCGGCCTGACGCTATGGCAGCACGCTGCGTTCCAGCACCCACCCCTAGCGCGTCCGGTTCCATCGCCGATGCCGTCTCAAGTGAGAGGAGGTCGAGGGTTTCGTCCAGGGTATGTTGCAGGGCGGAGGCTCGCTCCTGGGCTCTGTCGAGTGCACCGTTCTCCTCTATTACCGACTCGTTGTAGAGGATCTCGCGACGCAACGGGAGCTCATCGGAATCGAACTCGGTGACCAGGGACTCGAGGATCTCGTCCAGCACGTCCGCTGCGATCTGAGAACGGCTATCTTGGCGGTTCTTCACATCCTCAAACCAGTCGGCTGCAACCGGTATGGCTGATGCGGATTCAAGCAGGTCCTTGATTGTGCCCCATTGTTTGCAGGTCTTCTTGAGTAGGGGGAACTCTTGGTAGCCGAGTTCTTGGCGGTGGGTCCCCATGAAATCCCGCCAAGTCTCCGTTTGTTTCTCAACTACTGCGGGATCTTCCGATAGTTGCGCATTCCATTCAGCTATTTTCTCCGAAGCCAGTTCCTGACCTTGGATTCCGAATGCTCCAAGATTGACGCATTCAAGAACGATGACGAACTCCCGCGATAACACCATGGGGTCCACGCCAGTCATGTATTGGCGCAACCAGCGAACCGATCCATTTAGGCGCCCCTGCCTGCGTAAGACCAGAGAGAAGAACAGTGCCGTCTTGCGAGTGTCACGTTTGAACGCTTCGTCTAGTGACCTCTTCGCCATCTCTTCGTCGTCACGCGACCATGCAGCTAGCGCCACGAGGGCCGGGGCCAACCAATACCTTGGTGTCTGGATCATCAGCTCTTCCGAGATCCGTCCAACAGTGCGGTTCGTGACATTTCCGATGTCGAAGGCCTGCAAGACGCCAATAGAGGTCCGCCGCACAACATTGTGGTGTCCGAACTCCCTGTCGAGGTCGGCCTTGAGGCCAGAAAGTTTAGTTTCAGCACGTTGAATGTTCACCGCACGCTCAGCTTGCTCAACATACTCTTCAAAACGCTGCCGCAGTTCCTGCAGTTCCAAGTACGTTGAGGAGACCTCGTCGTGGACAATATCCACCGATTCGCGGACAAGATCCACAGAGGCGTTAACGTTGCTAAAACCCATTTGTATCGTGGATTCGAGGTTGGACATAGCACGAGTAATCGGTCGCATGTCAACACTGACCTGTGTGCTCATCGGGGATTCCTTTCAGTTGAGTGCTGGATTGGCTAGAAGGCGGGGGTGCCGTCAGGACGAATGGGTACGACGTGTCCGTCCGCGTATATTTCGATGAATGCGTATGCGTCTGACACGGCCAGGGACCGCGCTGACTGGTACATCGTGGGGACCGTGTCGGAGGCCGTGTAGTGCTCCCGAATTGCGCCGGTCAGGTCGAAGGCGTGGTCCACGTAGGGAGGTCCCAGGTAGCAGTGTCCAAAAAGTCCAACTAGGATCCCGCCACCTCGCTGTGCATAGACATCCTTGAGCCAATCGATGATCTCGCGTTGTGCCTGCACGTTGGGAGCCACGTCGATTTGCCGGAGGGCGTCCATCATCTGCTCGGAGCGGCGCGACCTTCGCGCCTTCCACTCTGCCGGTGTCAGCTGTTTTTGCGCGGTCATCTCTTGCGGACGCGAAGTCGACACCTTGGCCCCGGTTCGGTCGCTTAGCTTGGGTCGGCGAATGAGGCCGCCGAACTGATCAGACATCTCATCTTCCTTTTCTATAGGAGCGTTAGCAGTGCCGTTGCAATGCCCGCCAATCCAGCTGCTCCGCCAGCCCACCAGTACCACGCGATACCGCGTCGGCTTTCTGTCTGGGATGGAGGTGAGGCGAGGACACTGGAGGGGGCTTGGGCTGCCGGCGCGGGGGCAACCATCTGCGGCACTCCGACAGGTTGCATCTCTGACAGTTTTGAGCGCGTTCGGTTCAGCCACGACTCTGCGGCATCAATCGACTCGAGCTCGCGCTCCACACCTCGGATCATTGACGTGCACTGATCTAGGGTTGAGGGGAGCGTGGAGTTCTGAGGCACGACATCCGGGTACTTCGTGGCTAGTGATCGAACTCGATCGGAGAGCGACCGGAAGCTCTTTCGAGTCTCGTCGACGCCCCGCTCCGCGGTTCTCACCAAGTTGGTCCCGCGCTGGCTTGCCTCTTGTCTGCGAACTCGAATCGCATCTGCCTCGGAACTCAAGCTCTGTTTGAGGTGGGTCAACTGTTCCAGGTTGGCCAAGTAGTCGGAGTACCCGCTCACGTCAACCACCAACTCCCTGGTTGTCGAACAACTCTAAGGGGACGCAAGCTTGCAGCGGCTTGTCCGATTCCCTGTCGAACACTCCGATCCTTGGGCTTCCGGTAATGCGTTTGGTTAGTGGCCCCGCAATCCTCTTGATGTCATCTAGTCCACAGCCAACGGTCACGTAAGAGCCGACGCCGTTGTGTGAAAGTCCCACGGTCTGCTCAAGTGCGGCGACGCTGGACCACCAACCTATGAAGTAGGTATGTGAAAGAGCTCCGGTGCGTGCAAGATCGGCGAGGACGTCGCGCGCTGACTTTCCAGCGGGTGCACCGAATGAGAACCCACCCGTGTCAGAGTCGCTGGATGCCACAATGTCGTCAAGACCTGGAACTCGCTGTAATCCCAGTCCCAGAACCAGACGATCAGTGTTCGAGGCCGCGTCAATCCGGGGTTCTATCTCGGCATTTATATAATGCGTGATCTCAGCTTTGGGCACCACGGTGACAATACATCCCAAAGCTCTTGCGTGCTCAAGCGCTGGACGAAGGAGCTCCACCGTCTCATCATCGCTGCCATCAAGAATCACAATCTCACTACCGACAGGCAGCTGCGCTGAGGACGATACCAAGATGCTTGAGAGTACGTTGGGCACCACCCGGTGTTTCCCCTGATCAGCGCCGACCAGCGCGACAAGCTGGTCGACATCTGACCGCATGCGGAGCGTGACGGGACGTGAGTCGACAGAAACAGGACGACCTAGCCAAATCTGGAACCCGCCGGTTCCCCCGCGTGGAAGCTGCGACAACAGCTCCGTGCGCCAGGGAGCAAAGCTTGATCCAACAAAAACTTGAGGTCGTCGCTGATGGTCGCGTGCCCAGAGTTCGCGTTGGAGTGCAGAAAAGCGACTCTGATCAACATAGGCTGCCAAACCGCGAATGTTATCCAACTCGGGTTGCTGACCGAGGTTCCTGTTGACTATCACTTCCCCGCGGTAGGTCAGGTCTGCTGCGGCCCTGTTGCCTTGGCTCAGGAATGATTGGGACTCAGAAACAGAGTTCTTCAGTGAGATTCGGATGGGGAACTGAGAGAAAATCGCCTCGGCTTTGGTTCGCAGTCCTCCGATTCCTGAGAGTGCCTGCGACGCTAGAAGAAGGTGGACCCCGTAGGCGCGACCCTGTTTTGCGACCAGTTCAAGCAGATCGGCCGCGTCCTGCGCCAAGTCCTCATCGCCCTCGAGGATCACGTGAAACTCGTCAATGACGATGAGTATGCGCGGTAGCGGAAGACCTGTCTTCTCCCGGTATGTAACCAGTGATGTGGATCCGCCAGCATCCCGGAAAAGTCGTGCCCTACGGTCGAGTTCCTCCTCAATGAACCTGAGTACCGCAACCCCGTACTGCTGGTCGGACTCTAAGCCCAGTACCGAGACGTGGGGGAGCCAACCCTCACCCGAAGAGTCAGCATCAAAACACGCGAACTCAATGCCTGCCTTGAAGTCAAGTAGAACCAGATCCAGTTCTTCAGGTGAGTACTTCAGTGCGGCAGAATAGATGAGGTCCTTCAGCGCGTTTGACTTGCCTGTTCCTACCATTCCGCCCAGGAGTGCATTCGAATGTGCCGGGTTCTGAGTCCGCAGAGCGATATTCAACCGATCGCGTCCGGAAACACCCAGGACCATTTCCAAGGCGTCCTTGGACGAGTGCCTCCACGGAGTTCTCAAATCATCTTCCACAAGAGTTTCAAGGGGTACCGTGCGCCCCGTGTTGGATTCGGCCTTGGCGCGCAAGATGCCCAGTAACGCCTCGACTTGCTGTTGGCTTGGGGAAGGCTCGGGCGAAATCACAAGGTTTTTTGCTTCGGGTACAGATAGCGAGTCCTGTTCGACCTCAACCTGTGGCAGAAGTCCAAGAAGCAGGCCGGGGTCGACTCGATCCGCCGGAGTGATTTGCTTGTCGCGCTGGACAAGCAAAAGGGTGCCTGAGGTAGGTCCCAACTGGGCCAGCTGAGCCAGGGCCTGGTTCAGTTCCGGAGAGACTCCGTAGGGGTAGTCGAGCAGGACGAAGACCGAAAGCGTTCCGTCTGCGCCGTTGCTTCGGCGCCAAAGGTCGGCCAGGTCGCCGGCTCCAACGACAGCCGCACTCTCTGCGTTCGAGGGCGCCTGGGTGAGTGCTTCGTTGACTTCATTCGCGAATGCTGAGGCCGCGGCAATAGGTTGTGGAAAGGTGGCTCCGTTTATTGCCCTAAGGCCCGCGAGCCGGGCCATACGCCCGGAGCTTCGGGGATCAAAGACATTGATCCGCAAGTTCTTGGTTGGAGCCTGAGCAGCTATCCGCGCCACGGTTCCCATCACCACCGTGGAACTGGGCTCTGTAGCGCCTGAGACGACCCATCCAGAACCGACGTGCAGCGGGTAGACAAACGGCACGCCCTCGCCTGCGGTCGACACTGTTCCCAAACGCTGACACTCTTGGAGTCCAGCGTCGTAGGCCTCTAGCGGCCACTGACCTGTACTCCAAGATTCCCCTGCGGCACCCGCGGCAAAACCTTCAAGGTCCCGCGTGATATTGCTTCGGAGTTGCCATTCTCTGTGCAGGCGAGCCTGCTCCAAAGACTCGTTGGCGGCCTCATAGTTCCTCTGCGCCGTCTCATTTTCGAGCAGAGCAGCCGTCTTTGCTCTTGCAACAGCGTCCTCGGCCAGGACGTCCACGCCAGCAGAAATCGCGGTTACTTGACCGAGGACGGCCGCAAGCTTTCGTTTGAGGACGCCCTCGTTCTCAGCAATCCGATCGGCCAGCCCCTGAACGACCAGGGTGTTGTCCACAGGGGCTGGCTTTGCCTGCTCACGCAACCAAGGTGGGGAGGACTCCAGGGAGGGGGAAGAAGTATTCGACGTGGGCTGGCGAGGGGTCAGGGGAGCGATCTGACCGTCAGCGCTAGTGATAATCCGACGACGTGGTGCGGGTTGAGGTGTCAAGGTGCAAGCTCCGGCTCTGGAGAGATAACTGACCAAGCATAGCGAAGCTGTAACGGTGTTGTGCGAAGAGGTGAGGTCTATTTATGACCCATTATGGCAACCCGAGAGAAACTGTATGGCGTAGCCGTCGAGTTGCCGTGCTCGAAGGGTGAGCTCCTAATCGATCGCGATCCCCGCTGGCTTGACGTACTCCACGTCCTCGGACCCATATCCGATACGTTCGTACACCGATGGGCGGTTCTTCTGCAGCCACCTAGCCCACACGGTCCCAAAGAACCCCGGCGCAATCACCAGCGCGGGCAACAGAAATGTCAATAGGTTGGGCTTTTCTTGCTCCAGCAGGACGTTGAAGTTCACGACAATCAGGACAAACACGCTGGCCAAACCGACGAACGCGATGGCCGGAGCAATGATTCTCTGAAGCGCCCCGACGTCAGTCTTGGTCTTGGCGAAGAACCCGATGATCGACAGCGACGTGAAAGCCATCAGCATCACCAGTCCGAGGGCGCCCGTGTTGGTCAGCCACGAGAACAGCGTCACCACCGGGTAGAGATTGCCAAATTCGGAGCCGTGGCCAGCAATCGCGAAACCGATAATGACAACTGTCGCCAAGATGGTCTGAGTCAGCGACCCAACCCACGGTGAGTTGCTCTTCTGGCCCACCTTTGCAAGAGCGGTTGGCAGAACCTGTTCGCGCCCAAGAGAGTAGAGGTACCTGGCCACAACGTTGTGGAATGCGACCAGGGCGGCGAAGAGGCTGGTGATGAACAGGACCGAAATGATGTCGACAACAATCACTCCCATGTGGGTGGCGACAAAGTTGAAGAGAAGGGGTGGCCCGGCCTCATCCGGAGCGATTGCTCCGCTGTCGATCTTCTCCGGTCCGACTGCCAGGGACAGCGCCCATGAGGAAATCGCGTAGAAGGTGCCCGTGATGACAACGGCTATGAAGGTGGCGCGAGTGACGGTGCGCCGCGGGTCCTTCGCCTCCTCAGAGTAGATTGCAGCAGACTCAAACCCCATGAAGGCAGCAATACCGAACGCCAAGACCGCGCCAATGCCCGGGGTGAAGAGAGATGTGGGTGAGATGGGCCGGGCGGTGAAGCCCTCCGCCGTGTTCGCGAACGCGAATATGTCGAAGACGATGACGAGTACGAACTCCAAGACAACGACGATCCCCAGCACCTTTGCTGAGACGTCAACA
>RRZT010608098.1_pt1 | contig 10182 bp, 7 predicted proteins | sample 2165551 | NCBI WGS metagenome assembly RRZT01 (sample SAMN10456910, study PRJNA506462) | wastewater metagenome | biome: wastewater; feature: sludge; material: wastewater sludge; isolation source: wastewater sludge with Escherichia coli K12::gfp cells carrying plasmid... | place: USA: Moscow, Idaho ...
CTAACATATTTCGGTACGCCCCGATAGCTCAGGGGATAGAGCGTCTGCCTCCGGAGCAGAAGGTCGCAGGTTCGAATCCTGTTCGGGGTACGATAGAAGAAAAGGCCGGTATTCCACCACAAAACGGAATGCCGGCCTTTCACGTACTAGAACCCTTCCAAAGGAGTGTCATTTTCCGCAACGAGTACTGGTTTTTCCCTGGGAAAATGCGTTGCGTGAATCCGAAAACGTCACTCCTTTGGGAGAGTGTAGGCCGAACCTTCCTACAGCTGGATCCCGTTCGTGTAGTACCAGCGCCCGCCCTCACGAACAAAGCTGGAGCGCTCATGCATGATGCCGCGCTCCATCATTTTGCGCCAATGCGCCCGAAATTCTACAACGGCACGGTTGTCATGCTCGGAGAAATCGAGAATATCGAGCCTTCTCCACTGCACCTGGGGTTCCGATCCGAGGGTATCGGGCCGATAACCCGGGTGCCAGGTTTCGAGAACGTAATCCTCGAGGCGTAGAACGTAGGCACTGTATCGAGAGCGCATAAGGGCCTCGGCATTGGGAGCATTTTCGCCATTGTGGTACGGACCGCAACAGTCGGCGTAGGACTTGCCGCTCTGGCAGGGGCAGAAAACAACGTCGTTCGGAAGTGGTGCGATACTCGGCATGGTCCCTCGATCTCCCTCGGCCCTTCGAGTTGTCAAATTCTGGCTACAGACTCACCCCGCGGGACCGTATAACATCCCGAACCGCGGTGGGTTCATCTGTAATAATGCCATCTACGCCCATGTCCAGTAGAACATTTACCGTGTCAATGTCATTAATTGTCCACACGTGCACGGCGATTCCATGATGATGAGCAAGGTTGACGAAACGTTCAGTTACCACTGTGACGTGGTGACTCACCTCGGGGACCTGAGCCACTTCGGCATTCTTTCTCGGCCCCGGGACACTCCGCATGAGCCCCGAACCAACCGCTCCCGGCAATCGTGCACATCCCACCATGCGGGCGATGGCACTCACTCCGAGGGCGGTTGCCACGCCTGGGAGACGTTTGCGCACCCGCCGCAGCCGTTTCTCATTAAAACTCGCCACACACACCCGATCACCAGATCGCGTGCGGTTGATCGCCTCGATAAGGGGATCCACGACATCGTCGACTTTGGCGTCGATGTTAAAGACGAGTTCGGGAAAATTGTCCAGCAGTTCGTCGACTCGCACGAGCCGGTTGCCAGATTCGTCCCGCAGCTGAGAGATTTCTCGCCAGGTGTGATGAGAGATAAGTCCTGACCCATCGGTGATGCGGTCAAGCATGGGATCGTGAGAGATCACGGCGACGCCGTCGCTCGTGACATGCGCATCGGTTTCCATATAGGTGAAGCCCTGCGCTCGCATCGCTTCGAACGCGACAATAGAATTTTCAGGCTGCTCGTTGCCACCACCACGGTGGGCCATGACAAGAGGAGCCTCACCGTAAGGGTAGAGACGATTCATTAGCCACACATTTCGCTGATATCCACTGCTCCGTGCCCGGCAAGGAACTCATCTGGATTCAGCAGAGAAGCAACATCATCAGCGCTGCCAAGCGAGGGGTCATGGACCTCAAAATGAAGGTGCGGACCTGTTGAGTTTCCGTTCGATCCCACGAGACCAATCTTCTGCCCGGCTGTGACGGTGTCGCCTTCCTTGACGAGCACACCATGATCATACATGTGGACGTACCACGATTCGTAGACCTTGCCGCCAATCTCGTGACGAATGACGATTGTGTTCTCGGAACGGCCTTCGTAGCTACCACCAGCATGAACGACGACGCCGTCCGCCATCGCATAGATCGGCGTATCGTTCGGTGCCGCATAGTCCTGACCAGCATGGTAGGTAGATGCTCCCGAGAAAGGATCAACACGCGGGCCGAAGCCCGAGGTGCGCTGGAACGTTCCGGCGGGTACAGGGAAGACGACGACGGACTCCCGGTCCTGTACGAAAGCGGCTCGGATACCCTGCACGTTCGTGGGCTCACATGTAGCGACCACGGGGCTCGCCTTGGCTTGCTTTTCCGCGGTGTAGGCAGCCGACTTAATAGCCGCCGTGGGCGTTCCTGCCAGTGAGTCGGGCGTCTGGGCTTGCTGCGTTTCTCCCCCGAGGATTGAGGCGGCCATCGGCTGGGATGCCTGGGCCCCGCCACCAAAGTTACCTAGAACCGGGACGGTCACACCCGCAACGGCCAGCGCCGAAACGGTCATGCCCTTAAGAACCCGGTTACGAGAACGCGTACGGGAGTGAGTAGGAGGCTTCAACAGCGACGACGACGTATAAGAACGAGGGGGAACCGACTGACGAGTCGGTGCTGACTCATCACGAGTGGGCTCCTGGCGAGCCTGGCGCCCTGCCTTGCGGCGAGCAACTTCAGCTTCCATACGTTCACGCAGTTCAATTTGGGCAGGAGTGAGCGGCACATCGTCACGCAATACCCGGCGACGCTTCGGCAACTCGGTAGTTACGGCTTCCACACCCTGTCCTGTCTTTCGACGTACGGCTCTATGCCGTGGTTCGCGGCCCTGCGCCACCAACTATCACAAAATGATAACGGAGAGGTTACAACCACTCCATTCACTGTGACCCATCTTGCTCGTGATGCACCTCTCAAATGGCTATATATCGCCATTTTCTATAGATTTAACCTGGGAGCAGGCTCGATATATTTCCGTTATTTTCTATGCGACCTTCAGTCCGTGGGACCTCGGTCACGCTAGAAAAAACAGGGTGCCGATAGGTCAGAACCCATCGGCACCCTGCCGTTACTTTCTCTGGTCAGTCGCTCATGAGTCACGCTGCATGAGGTCGCGCACCTCGCCAACCAGCTCTTCCAGGATGTCCTCTAGAAAGACGATACCCACCAATTCGCCGTCGTCGACAACGCCGGCCATATGTGTACCGGAGTTCCGCATCGTACGCAGGGCAGTTTCTACTTCGTCGCCCGGGGCAACCTCAACAAGCTTGCGGACACGCCAGGGCGGAATCGGGTCATCGCGCAGAACCTCTGGGATCGCGAGAACATCCTTAAGATGGACGTAGCCGCGCACTGTCCCCTCGGTATCGCGCACGAGGAATCGCGAGTAGCCCGTCGCCGCAACATTCTGCTCAATCTGGGCCGGGGTGACATCAATCGACACACCTGCCACATCATTGACGGGAACCATAACATCACGCGCGTCGTGGTCCGAGAACTCCAAAGCACCGGAAATCAGCCCTTGATCGTCTTGAAGAACACCCGCCGCAGCTGACGCCTCAACGATGGAGGCCACCTCATCCGCTGTGAACGCCGACGTCACCTCATCCTTCGGCTCAATACCAAACGTCCGCAGCACCACGTTGGAGACGAAATTAAGCACCGCGATAACGGGATAGAACACCTTCTCGAACATGAGCAGCGGCGGTATCAGCCGCAGCGCCGCCTTTTCGGGGAAAGTCACGGAGATGTTCTTCGGAACCATCTCGCCCAGCACCACGTGCAGCCCCACCACGAAAACAAGCGCGATGATAAAAGCAATGCCGTGAGTTAGAGCTGCGCTCAACCCAATGGCATGCAGCGGCACCTCAAGAAGCTTCGCGATGGCCGGTTCCGCAAGAACACCGAGGCCCACCGAGCAGAGAGTGACACCCAGCTGCGCAGCAGCAAGCATCCGAGAGAGGTGCTCAATCGACCACAGCACCTTGCGGGCCGCCTTCGAGGATTCGATAAGCGGTTCAATCCGCGAGCGCCGCGAACCCGTCAGAGCGAACTCAGCGGCCACGAAGAACGCGTTAAGCGCGAGGAGTAGAACTGTTGCGAGCAGCGCGTAGGCCGGGCTCATGCGTCCTCACCCGCTTCGGATTCCGCGATGGACACCCGGATTCGTTCGACACGCCGTCCGTCCATCTTTTCGACACGCAGTTGCGCATCGTCGACGTCGACGGTGTCACCCGCCGCTGGGATACGCCCCAATCGGAACATAACAAAGCCGCCGAGGGTTTCGTACGGGCCATTGTCTGGCACATCGACGGGACAGACTCGCGCTAGTTCATCTGGACGCAACGAGCCAGGAACGGACCAGTGCCCGCCCTTCGTTTGGTAGACGGCCGGACGGCGTGGATCATGTTCGTCCGCAACCTCACCCACAATTTCTTCGACGACGTCTTCTAACGTCACCGCTCCTGATGTTCCACCATATTCGTCGACGACGAGTGCCATCTGCAACCCGTCGTCGCGCAACTCGACCAGCAGCTGAGCCAGCTGCATCGTCTCGGGCACACGCGGTGCCGGAGACATCAGGGACGAGCTCGTCACCTGGACATCTGCCCGCCGTTCGTAAGGCACGGCCACGGCGCGTCGCAAATGGACGAAACCGCGGACGTCGTCGATCCCGTCACCGATCACCGGGAAACGGGACTTTCCAGTTGTTCTGGCAAGGGCGACGACGTCGGCCGCGCTCGCGGTGTCGGGAAGGGTTTCGAGGCGGACGCGATCAGTCATGACATCCACGGCGGTCAGCTGACCCACACCAATGGAGCGGGTGACAAGGCGCGCCGTCGAGACATCGAGGGTTCCTGCCTCCGCCGAGCGGCGCACGAGGGCGCCAAGCTCGCTGGCCGAACGCGCACCGGACATTTCTTCGGCGGGCTCGATACCAAAACGGCGCAGCAGGCGATTCGCCATGCCGTTAAGTACCACAATGATCGGCTTGAACACGACGGTAAAGATATGAAGAGGACGCGAGACAAGGCCCGCGGTCTTCAGAGGATCTGCCAGCGCCATGTTCTTTGGAACTAATTCACCAAAAAGCATGGAGAAGAGATTGACGAGAACGAAGGCCGCCGTCGCCGAGATGGCGATAGCCGCAGCCTTGGCCACACCGACAGACTGCAGCGGACCGTCGAGGACTCGCGACAGAGGATCCTGGGCAACATAACCCAAAAGAATCGTGGTCAGTGTAATGCCTACCTGGCAGGCAGATAATTGGAGTGATAGCTGGTGAAGGGCCCTATTAACGGTTCTTGCCCGAGGATCCGTCTCTGCTTGTCCGGCGACAGTCGCCGGATCGAGGGCCACGAGAGAGAATTCGGCAGCGACGAATATCGCCGTTCCGAGCGTGAGAATCACGCCCAGGGCAAGGAGAACTATGTCGCTCATCGGAGAGTGCACGGTACAACTAGCATAATGAGGCCCATTCTAAACGGGTCGATGGCCGCATCAAATAGCTGATGCGCAACAGTGGCGAATATCCGGTGTGTGACAAGGTAAATATCAAGCGTTCCACAGCCGGAATATCACACGGGGAACCATGGTGAAATCATCCCGTCATTCATGGCTCTCCCATGCCTTCGTCAACGCTCTGCCACACCTTGTTCAAGTCTTTCCACCGGCTATGTTTCTAGGACAAACGTCACGTAGTCTAGTTGTGTTCATCCACACGTAGATGAGGCGAGAAGTGACACAGCATAATCCCGAAGACTTCGGGGCAAATCAAGGGTTCATTGAGGATCTTTACTCCAATTATTTGTCCGACCATTCGAAGGTGCAGCCGCAATGGCGCGAGCTCTTCCGACGATGGGAGGACGAGGGAAGAAAACCTTCATCGCAGAGCGTGCCATCCCCACGCACCACCCAGGCACAAATCAACATTCATGCCACCTCTGATTCGCGATTGACCTCACCCGAGATCTCGACTCAGCGTGCTGATCTTCCGCCTGCACCGCGCTCCGCTGCCCAGCCAGCTCTCACCCCATACGCCGAGCAGTATCAGCTGACGCCGTCGTTGAAACCGCTGGGTGAAGAAGTAACCGAACGGCTGAAGGGTGCGGCGAAGTCGGTGGCGGCGAATATGGACGCCTCGATCGAGGTACCAACAGCCACATCATTCCGGCAGATCCCCGCCAAGATCATGTTCGACAACCGCGCGCTCGTCAACGAGTACCTGCAGGCCACCCGTGGTGGCAAGATCTCCTTCACACACCTCATCGGCTACGCACTGGTCGAGGCCTTGGTGGAGATGCCGGAAATGAACAACTCGTACGCCGTGGTAGATGGCAAGCCGTCTATTCATCGCCCCCAACATGTGAACTTCGGATTGGCAATCGACGTGCAGCGCCCCGACGGCTCCCGCAGCCTCGTGGTGCCCTCTGTCAAGGCCGCGGAGATGATGACGTTCGACCAGTTCCTGGGGGCATACGAAAGCCTGGTTCGGCGCGGTCGTGATAACGCACTGACGATGGACGATTACCAGGGCACCACCGTCTCGCTCACCAATCCCGGGGGCATCGGTACCACCCAGTCTGTGCCGCGTCTCATGAAGGGGCAGGGGCTCATCGTCGGCGTCGGCTCTATGGTGTACCCGGCCGAATTCTCCGGGACCTCAGACACCGCGCTGGCACGTCTTGGCGTCTCGAAGGTAGTGACCCTCAGCTCCACCTATGATCACCGCATCATTCAAGGGGCCCAGTCAGGCGACTTCCTGCGGCTCATGGAACGCAAGCTCCTCGGTCTGGACGGCTTCTACGATCGAGTCTTCATCTCCCTGCATGTACCGGCAGAGCCGTACGTGTGGGAGAAGGACATTGAGTACGACGCAAGCCGCGAACTTGACCGCCCCTCGCGTATCGCCCGCCTCATCCACTCCTACCGTTCGCGTGGCCATCTCATTGCGGACCTCGACCCGCTGTCCTTCCGGCCTCAGCGCCACCCCGATCTTCGCCTCGCCTCTTATGGCCTAAGCACATGGGACCTGGATCGCCACTTCCCCACCGGCGATTTCATCAATGAAGGCCGGACCATGACGCTGCGGGAGATTCTGCGGCGCCTGCGCTCTGCCTACTGCTCCACCACCGGCTACGAGTACATGCACATCTCGGATCCGGTGCAGCGCAAGTGGTTCCAGAAGCGTCTGGAAATTGACCCCGAAAAGATCGGGCCAGAGAAGCGCCGTCACATTTTGGCAAAATTGAACGAGGCCGAAGCATTCGAGGCGTTCCTTCACACCAAGTTCCTCGGACAGAAGCGCTTCTCTTTGGAAGGCGGTGAATCACTGATTCCCGCTCTTGACGAGATTCTCGCGCACGCCGCCAACGACGGCCTGCCGGATGCGGGCATCTCCATGGCGCATCGCGGCCGTCTCAACGTGCTGACGAACATCGCTGGAAAGTCCTACAAGCAGGTATTTACGGAGTTTGACGGCATTGTTGACCCGCGCACCGTTCAGGGTTCGGGCGATGTCAAGTATCACCTCGGCACCGAGGGTACGTACACCGCCCCCAACGGCGACCAGACGAGCGTCTACCTTGCCGCCAACCCTTCTCATCTCGAAGCCGCCTCCGGAGTACTGGAGGGTATCGTCCGTGCCAAGCAGGACCTGCAGAATCTGGGCGAGGACGGCTACGCGGTACTTCCGATTATCATCCACGGTGATGCTGCATTCGCCGGGCAGGGTGTGGTCCAAGAGGTTCTCAACCTCTCGCAGTTGCGCGGTTACAAGACCGGCGGCACCATCCATATCATCGTCAATAATCAGATTGGCTTCACCACGGCTCCCTCCTCGGGGCGTTCCTCCAACTACGCCACCGATATTGCCAAGGGCCTGCAGCTGCCAATCTTCCATGTGAATGGGGACGATCCCGAAGCCGTTGTGCGCGTGGCCGGACTGGCCTACGAGTACCGCCAGGAGTTCAACAAGGACGTCATCATCGACCTCATCTGCTACCGCCGCCGCGGGCACAATGAGGGCGACGACCCATCGATGACCCAGCCGGTTATGTACGCCCTGGTGGATGCCAAACGCACCACGAGGCAGCTCTACCGCGAGTCACTTATCGGCCGTGGCCAGTTGACCGCCGAGGAAGCCGAAGTGTTCGAACGTGAATACCAGGCCTCCCTGGATAATGCCTTCTATCAGGTCAAAGAAGCTGAAGCAGCAATGGACCAGGGCAACACGGATGCTATCGCAGGCCTCGAACTTCCCGCCGCCCAGCAGGAGGATGCCGGCACCCTCGTGGGCTGGACCTCTGCAACCAGTTCCCAGATCATCTCCCGCATTGGCGAGGCCCATCTCCAGGTCCCCGAAGGATTCACTCTCCATCCTAAGATTGCGCAGCTCTTCGAGCGTCGCGCGAAGATGAGCCACGAGGGTGGCATCGATTGGGGCTTCGGCGAGTTGCTCGCCTTTGGCTCACTTCTCATCGAAGGATTGCCCGTGCGCATGTCCGGCCAGGATGTGCGGCGCGGCACCTTCGTCCAGCGTCATGCGGTAGCCCACGATCACACCACCGGAGCTGAATGGACTCCCCTGCGCAGCCTCACCGAGGACCAGGCGAAGTTCTGGATTTACGACTCCTCGCTCTCCGAATACTCGGTCATGGCTTTCGAGTATGGGTACTCCGTCGAGCGCCCTGACGCCCTCGTGGTGTGGGAAGCTCAGTTCGGCGACTTTGCCATTGGAGCCCAAACCATCATTGATGAGTTCGTCTCGTCAGCTGAGCAGAAGTGGAGCCAGCGTTCCTCGCTCGTGCTCCTGCTCCCGCACGGCTTCGAAGGCCAAGGCCCCGACCATTCGTCAGGCCGTATCGAGCGTTACCTGCAACTGTGCGCCGAACACAACATGTCGGTATGCCAGCCTTCAACGCCAGCCAACCACTTCCACATGCTCCGCACGCAGGCCTACCGCAGGCCGCGCAGGCCACTCGTAGCCTTTACCCCGAAGCAGCTGCTGCGCCGCCGCGCGGCCGTTTCCTCGATCGATGATTTCACTAACGGCTCCTTCCAGCCCGTCATTGACGAGGTCGATTCCACCATCACCAACGTGGATCGCGTCCTGCTGTGCTCGGGCCGTATCTACTACGATCTTGTGGATCAACGCACCCGTTTGGGCAACGACTCCACCGCCATTGTGCGGTTGGAGCAGCTCTACCCGAACCCGCGCCACGAGCTTAAGGCCGTTCTCGAGAACTATCCGGATGCCGAGCTCTATTGGGTCCAGGATGAGCCCGCCAACCAGGGCCCATGGTCGCACCTAGCGCTCAACCTCTTCCTTCCCATGGGGTCTCTACCCACGCTGGTCTCCCGGCCGGCGGCCGCTTCGCCGTCCACCGGCCGCGGCAAGGACCACTCCGAGCAGATCCAGGACATCTTGACAAAGGCCTTTGAGAAGTAAAGATTCGACCAAGTCAGCGGTTGCGCCTGTAGGTCGTGACTCATTGGCATGACTTGTCATTCCCCATCAGGAAATTAACGCGAAGAGGGCCTCCACCACCGTGGTGGAGGCCCTCTTCTGCTCGAATTCATCACGGATTGGGCGGAGAGAGCGAATTTCTGCCAAAGTAGAGTCTGTGAATGAGCCACATATGCGAATCCTTTTCATGGGCGATGAACTCGTGGCCGGCCTCGGGGACCCGCGCGCCCTCGGTTGGACCGGACGCGTCATGGCCCGAACCTCCAACGAGCCTCCCATCATGTGGATGAATCTCGCCGTACCCGGCGAGGACACCGCGCGCCTCGCAGGTCGCTGGGAGGAGGAGGCGAAGCGTCGTATTGCCCCGGACATCGATTGTCGGCTTGTGATTGGCCTCGGCTCACACGACCTCGACACCAGCCAAACCTTGGCCCGCGCGCGCCTTCACCTGGCCAACCTCATCGATTCTGCCGAGCGCATTCGCCTGCGCACCTTCGTTGTGGGCCCGCCGCCGCGGCGCGACATCTCCAAGAAGATCCAGGCAGACCTCACCCGTGCTTACAGCGACGTGTGCGCCCGCCGCGGTATCCCCTTCGTGGACACCTTCACGCCACTGGCTGCCCATGAGCAGTGGAACACCGACATGACCGTCTCCTCCAGCTACACGCCTCGCCAGGCCGGATACGGCCTCATGGCGTGGCTCGTGTTGCACAACGGTTGGCACGAGTGGCTGGGCGTTCCCCCGGCATCGGCGTAATCCGACGCTGAAGTTCGACGGCGTCGCTGTCACCGGTGATTGACAGTAGCCCTTCAAGGAAAAACGCCTCTCAAATGCATCAGGCCCGGATCTATTGATCCGGGCCTGAGTAGTTCTCATGCGTTGGGACGCTTACCGTGGTTAGCGGCCTTCCCTGCACGAGAGCGACGCTTACGTCCACGCCTGCTCATGTGAGTCTCCTTCTATCGGGTGCCGCCTCATTGAACAAACGGCAGA
>RRZT010684874.1_pt1 | contig 10182 bp, 3 predicted proteins | sample 2165551 | NCBI WGS metagenome assembly RRZT01 (sample SAMN10456910, study PRJNA506462) | wastewater metagenome | biome: wastewater; feature: sludge; material: wastewater sludge; isolation source: wastewater sludge with Escherichia coli K12::gfp cells carrying plasmid... | place: USA: Moscow, Idaho ...
GGAGGCGGAGCAGCCCGTAGGTCTTCGCCCCGAGCCGGGCGCCGCAGCCCTCGCACACGTCGGTGCCCACCGAGATGGGGTGGTGGTACCCGCAGTCGGAGCAGCGCCGGGCGTCCTCGGTCTCAATCTGGCCGGTGCCCTCGGCGGACCGAGGCAGCTGGACGCGGACCACCTCGTAGCGGGCGCCCTCATGGTAGATGAGCGCGCCCGGGCCGAACTCGCGGATGGCCAGGAAGCGGGGCCGCTGGAGGTAGTCGCCGTCGCGGGCGCCTCGTCCTGCCCGACCCCCGGGGATGTAGGCCGCCAACGGCAGCCGGGGGAACGAGTACCCGGGGAGGAAGCCCTCCGACGCCAGGTAGCGGTAGGAGTAGAAGTCGGTCTGGCCGATCTCGGCGTCTTCGTTGCGGAGGAGCTTGAGCCGGTCCCGCGCCTCGCGCGCGCGGTTGGCGGCGGCGTCACGGGCCCGGCGGGGGGCGTTGGGGTCGACGGCCACCCGGCCCTGCTCGGTGTATTCCGCGAGCGTTGTCCGGTAGAGGTCACGCCACCGGTCGAGGGCCCGGTCGAGGTTCTCGGGTGCGTTGGCGACGACATCGGCGACCCAGCCCTCGTACCACCACGGGACCGGGTCGTCGTTGGCCCTCCAGGTCTGGCGGAGTTCGGTGAGGACTCGCTCCGCACGGAAGACGGCGTCGCGCTGGGCTCGCTCGTCGGTGAGGGCCCGCCACACCTCGGGCAGGAAGTCGAGGGTGGGGTTGTCGCCCGCCGCCTCGACGAGATCAGTGAGCCGGGCCTTCATGGACTGATCGGTCTCGGCGAGCCAGATGGCGTGAACATGCGAGCGCACCAGCTCCTCGTTGCCGAGGTCGAGGCGAGGGGGCTGGACCGAGCCGGCGACCATGTCCCGGCTCCTGCGGAACCAGTAGCTGTCGTGGGCGTTTCCGGTGGCGCAGTAGGTGGCCACCAGCGCCGGCTGGCCGGATCGCCCCGCCCGCCCGGAGCGCTGGGCGTAGTTGGCCGGGGTGGGCGGCACGTTGCGGAGACCGACCGCGTTGAGGCTGGCGATGTCCACCCCGAGCTCCATGGTCGGGGAGCAATAGAGCAGTGGGAGGGTGCCGTCGCGGAAGTCGCGCTCGCGGTCCTCGCGCTGGTCGGGCGGCACCTGGGCGGTGTGCTCCTTGGCGTGGAGCCCGGCCAAGCCGAGGGCGACGTCGCGGTACAGGTCCCGGAAGAACGGGTTGACCCGGGCCACGGCCTCACTCTCGAGCCGCCGGCGCAGGGGGTCGTCCGCGCCCTTCGTCCCGTCGCCGCCGACCCACCGAACGGCCGCAGCCCGCAGCCGGTAGCCCTTCGTGCCGTTGGCATCGGTCGTCACCTGGGTGAGGGTGCCCACGTCATCGAGGGCCTCGAGGAGGTCAACGATCACCGCCAATGCTTCCTGGGTGGACAGGTCACGACTAAAGGCCCCAGGGCTGCGCAGGTAGCGCCCGTAGGCGGTGCGACCCGACACGTTGAGGTCCGTGCGGGCGCCGCCGGGGCTGCCCGATCTCGGGAATACGGTGCCGACCAACTCCATGCGCTCGCCGTCCGCGACGGACCACGGCTCGCGGAGGTGCTGGCGGGAGTCTCGCTGGACGCGCTCGAACCCCAGCTCGGTGAGGCAGTCAACATCGATGGCCAGCACCCGGCGCAGCTCGTCGAGGAGGATCCGGGCAAGTTCTTCGCGGAGCCCGGGGGTGGCGGTCCGCAGGAGCAGGTGGCGGTCTCGCCAGATGTCGTCATCGGCGGCGATCTCGGGAAGATCCACGTAGTGGACATGCAAGAGACCGACCTGCTCGAGGTTCGGCATCGTGACCCGCCAGCCGCGCTTGAGGTCGGTGTAGAGGCGGTACTCGACCACCTGCCGCAGCGCCCGCTCGGCGGCCTCCCTCTGGGAGAACTTGGCTCCCGGGTTCTCGGCGAAATCGGCGAACTCGAGATCGAGCGCGGCGGTGACCGACTGGGCCACGATCTCGTGGGTGAGACCGTCGGGGGCCGAGGCCAGGGCGTGGCTGAGCGCGCCTCGCAGCTGCGCCACCTGGACGAAGTCGTTGAAGTGACCAGCCTGCAGCGAGGCGTCCTGGCGGTTGTCGACGAAGGTGAGCAGCTTGCGGGCCTGAGGGTCGAGCTCGGTGGCGTCGAAGCTCCGCAGCGCCCGCACGATGCTCGCGGAGAGGATCGTGACCGCCGACGAGCGGCCTTCCTGGTCGAGGGTCGCCAACTTCGAGAAGTCGCTGCCTCGCACCTGCTCGTAGGACACCCGGCAGCGGAGGCAGAACGCGAACGGGGTGGACATGAACCACGCCGGGAGGCCGTCGCCCTCGGCCACCTCGGTGCCGTCCTCGGCGACGAACACGGGCTCGGGTAGGTACTTGCGCTTGTTCGCCGCCACGCCTGGCGGGCCGTCGTCGTGGTCCTCGACGAGCCAGTGGTCCGGGAGGCGGCCGTCGGTCACCGGATCGACCGGCCACGGATGGTCGGCGGAGAGGTACAGGTAGCCGGTCACGGCGTCGCCGCCGGACGCGTCGCTGTCGTGGCGAGGGACGTAGGCCAGGCCCCCGTCGCGCGGCACCCGGGCCACCACGTAGTACTCCTGGCCGCACTCACGGCAGAACCCGAGCGGGAGCAGCGCCTTGTCGGGATGGTGCGGGACCCGCAGCTGGTACTGGGCGGTCAGGTGACGGCGGTCCTCGGGCTCGAGGCTCACGTGGACGGTGTCGCCCTTGGAGATGAACTGGTGGAGCCGGAAGGCGAAGAGCGGACGGCCGCTGGCGGGGTGGCGGGCCCGACTCCCAGCAAGGAGCACCCGACGGATGGCGTGCTCGCACGTGGCGTGGGCCACGCCGGTCAGGGCGTCGAGCGCTTCCGCTGCGGCGGGAACCGTCGTCGGGGCCCGGCGGATGAGCGCACCGGTTGCGTCCCGTTCCAGGCCGAAGGTCGATTCGATCCAGCCGGCCAGCGGGTCCCGAGCGAGCTGGTCGTAGTCGGCGGAGACGTCCTCGGCGGCAGCCCGCTCGACGGCATCGGTAAGCGCGGCAGGGTCAGCCGAGTCGACCGTGGTGGCGGCCACGAGGGTCTCCCCGATCACCCGCTCCGGCGTCACCTCAGACCCGAAGAGGCGGGTGGCCACCGACGCCACCGTCGCCTTCTGCTCATCGACCGATCCCCCGGACGCCATGGTCGCCGACGTCCCGACCGCTTGGAGGTCTGGGGACTGACACAGGTCCTTCACCCGCCGTACGAGCAGCGCCACGTCGGCGCCCTGTCGACCTCGGTAGGTGTGCAGCTCGTCGAGTACGAGGAACTGGAGGCCCTGCGCCGCGGCGATCAGGTGACGGCGCTCGTCCGGGCGGGTCAGGACCAGGTCGAGCATGACGTAGTTGGTGAGAAGGATGTCGGGCGGGTCGGCCAGGATCAGGCGGCGCTCGTCCTGCTTCTCTTGGCCCGTGTACCGGGCGAAGGTCACCGGCTCGGCGCCCTCGCCGTAGCCGTACTTGAGGAACTTCTCGAGCTCGAGCACCTGGCTGTTGGCCAGGGCGTTCATGGGGTAGACGATGATCGCCTTCACCCCCCGACCGGCAGCCTGCTCTTTGCTGCGCAGGACCCGGTCGACGATGGGGATGATGTAGGCGAGCGACTTCCCGGAACCGGTGCCAGTGGTGAGGACGTACGACTTGCCCGTTGCGGCGGCGTCGATGGCGTCGGCCTGGTGTCGATAGAGCCCGAGCGACCGAGCGCCCGGATCGTCACGGTGGGCCTTGGCGCGGAAGATTCGGTCGCACTCAGGGTGCAGGCGGCCGGCGTCGACCAGATCCGTGACAGAGCCGCCGGCGGCGAAGTTCGGGTTCAGCGAAAGCCACGGATCGGGCCACTGCGCACCCGAGTCGAGCTGCTCCTTCAGGAAGCCTGCGATCCTCTCGTCGCGGGGCTCCACGAAGGCAGCAGTGAACGACCGGTAGTCATGGACGAGCTGTTGTCGAACCTCGAAGACGTCCATGCCCCACCTGTTCACCACCTTCGGCCCGCTCTGACTGTAGGGGATCGGCGTGACTCCCTTCGTGGGTGCGGCGGGCGGTCTAGCCGCGACTGACCAGCGCCGCCCCGCTGTCCCGCGATCAGGTGTGCGTTTCTGCCACACGCTGCGTCTTGGGACCCGCCAAGCGGAGCGCCGCCAGAACGGCCCGCATTCGCAGTACGAGTGAGACCGATTCGTTGTTGACCACCCCCCGCCAACGTGAGGTGGTCAACAACGAATCGATCTCAGACAAAATCACAAACGAACGTATGTTCGATAATCTGAAGGCTGTGAAAGAGATACAACTCAAGACGAAAGGGATGGGTCGGAAGGCCGAAGTCCTGGGGTGGGTCGCCGACCAGTACGCCATCCGCGCTGACCTGCTCGCCCACCGATGGGGTCGTGGCGGTCAGGTCACCGGCGAGCGTGTCCGCCAGGTGGTCGCCACGTGGCGCTCCGACGGGCTCGTGCGAACCGGTCGACTGCTCGGCGACCAGCCACAGTGGATCTGGCCGACAGCGAAGGGCATGGCCGCGGGAGGGCGGAGCTGGCGGGCGGCCCGCCCCGCCTACCACCTGCTCACCCACATCGACGCGGTCGCCGCGGTCCGTCTCGGCCTCGAACAGCGTTGCGCCCTGTCGCGGTGGGACTGCGAGCGCCGCCTGTACCAGGACGCGTCGCCCGGCGCGCACGTCGCGGACGGGGTGGCGTGGTTCGGCGACGATCCCTGGGCGGTCGAGGTGGACCTGACCCAGAAGTCCCGGCGGCGGCTCGAGGCGATCCTGGCCGAGTTGCTGGGCCGGTGGCCCGGTGTGGTCTACGTGTGCTCGACCGACACGATCCGCGCCGCGGTGGCCGAGGTCGCCGCCGGCGACGACGCGGTGCAGCTCACCCCGCTGCGCGACCTCGACCCCCGGTGCGCCCCGTGAGCGATCAGACGGCGGGCGACGGCGACGACACCTCCGGTGACCTGTGGCTCGTCGGGGCCGCCGGGATCATCGCCCTGCCCGCGGCGCTCGTGGCGTCGATGGTCGCCTGGGGGATACGCCGGGGGCGGCTCTCCCGCCTCGCCTGCGCTCTGACCGGCGCCGCCGCGACCGCGGGCGTGGTCGCGCTGGGCGGCGGCGGCTGGTATGTCGACGGGCTCGTCGCCGTGCTGCAGGGCGGAACCGGGCAGGGATGGGACCCGGCCGCGTTCGGGCTGGCCCCCCTCGCGATCAGCGTCGGTGTGCTGGCCGGCCCCGTTCTGGACTGGGCTTACGACTTCTGGTGGCCGGACCCCAACGCCCACGCCAAGCGCGCCCAACGCCGGCTGCGCGCCGCACGCCGGCGAGCCCGACGGGCACCCGCACCCCCACCGATTCCCGGCCGGATCACCCTGGGCCGCCACCTTGCCGGCGAGCACCCCGAGCTGGTCGTGCGGCAGCGCCACCACCCGGTGGTGGCGCTGCCTGCCTCCTGGCTCGACCAGCACCTCCTGGTGGCCGGCGCCACCGGCACCGGCAAGACCGTCACCATCTTGATGATCGCGATGCTCGCCCTGCGGGCCGGGTTCCGCGTCATCTACGTCGACGGCAAGCCCAGCGCTGCGGTCGCCGCCGAGCTCGAACGACTCGCCGCCCAAGAAGGCATCGCCTTCAACACCACCACCCGAGCCGCGATCGACGGATGGCGCGGCAGCCCCGACGATCTCCTCGACCGACTCCTCGCCACCCAGGACTTCACCGAGCCCTACTGGCAAGCCGCCACCGCCACCATCCTTCGCCTCGCCCTGCACGCACCCGGCAGGCCCACCCCCCGCAGCTGGGACCAACTCCTTCCGTTGTTGGACAAGACCGCCCTGCTCAAGGCATGGCGCGGTCACCCCACCGAGATCGACCTGCTCACCAACCTGACCGCCAGCGACATCGCCAGCATCGCCTTCCGCTACCACGGGGTCGCCCACACCCTCGGCGGCGCCCTCGACGGCACCTGGACCTGGGACGACGCCGATCTCGCCTACGTCGCCGTCGGCGAACCCGGCCGCAGCGCCCAAGCACGCGCCGTGGCCGGTTGGCTCATCGAAGATCTCATGTCCTGGGCCGCCGCCCGCCGCCGAGACCACCGACCCACCCTCATTCTGTTCGACGAGTTCTCACGCGTCGCCGCCTACGCCCCCGCCGCCGTCGACTGCGTCGAACGCTCCCGCGAGCACGGCGTCGGCATCGCCCTCATCGTCCAAGACTGGACCGGCCTCGGCCCCGACGACCTCACCCGCCGCCGCCTCGCTGGCGCCGTCCGCACCGTCATCACCCACCGCCTCGCCGACCCCGAAGCCATCGCCAACCTCGCCGGCACCCACACCACCACCGAAGACACCATCCAACTCGCCGCCGACGGCCCCACCGGCCGAGGCTCCCGCCGAGCCACCGAGCAATACAAAATCCACCCCCAACTCATCCGCGAACTCCGCGTCGGCGAGATCGCCGTCCTCGCCGACGGACACGCCTGCCTCGCCGCCGTACCCCCGCCGCCGCGTCAAGCCGTGACGCAGGATCGCCACACGAAGGTCACCGAGAGCGCTTTGTAGCGACCGGCCTCACTTGCGGGCGTTCAATAGCGTCGAGTTCTCTCACGCAGGGTTCGTGAGGCTGCACCAGCTTCACACCGGTGCGACCACGCGGGTGCTGATCCCATCGGTGGTCGACAGCTCCGCTTCGACTCGTCGAATCGAAATCGGCGTGTTGACCAGGCCAGTCAAGGCATCAGGGAGCCAGCGAGAAGCGACCACCGAGAACCGTTAGCCGACCTCACGGCCCTTTCGTGAGCAGCGCCGGCATGTTCGAGGCTATGAGGGAACGCTCGCAGACTTCGGGCCATGCCGGGACCGCACCCGAGGGCACTGACCCCGGTGTCACTACCGACCCCGTCAGCCCGGTCGGCCAGCGCACCGCTGAGAGTCCGCCACCGGAAGTCATCGCCGGGTCGTCGGATGGAGGGGCGCTGGTGGGTGACACGCGTCAAGTCGCACGAACCGTGGCTGAGTCGCGAGCAGCCCAGGGTCTGCCGCCGAAGGTCGCTGACCCCGCGACCCTCACCCGAATCGCCCAGCTTCTCCAGGTCGCCGCCGCGCCCGCCGCCCCACCGCGGGTGCTACGGCGACCGACCCGAGACCGTCAACGCCAACGCCACGCTGCGCCGGGAGGCCGAACAGATGACGCTCGTTGAATTCGCCGACCGCCTGCAGGGCGTGAAGTGGCAGCAGGGCCAGGAGGGATTTGCAGCGCAGTGCCCCGCGCACGACGACAAGACGCCGAGCCTCTCCGTGAACCTCGGCGACGACGGCAGGCTGCTGGTCCACTGTCATGCCGGATGCGACGCCGAAGCAGTCATGGTCGCCGTCGGCGCCACCCTGGCCGACCTGTTCGCCGAGCCCAGAGGGAATGTTCTCTCTGGGCGCAACGCCGACGTTCGGAGGTCGAGATCCGAACGGCCTCGGGTTGTGGCTCACTACCGCTACGCCGACGAGAACGACGATCTGTTATTCGAGGTGGTCCGCTTCGACCCCAAGGACTTCCGGCAGCGCCAACCCGACGGCAAAGGCGGGTGGGTCTGGAACCTGAAGGGCGTCCGCCGTGTGCTGTACCGGCTGCCCGAGGTGCTGGCCGGTGTCGCCGACGGCCAGAGGATCTACGTGGTGGAGGGCGAAAAGGACGCCGACGCCCTCGCCGCCGCCGGGTACTGCGCCACGACCATGCCGGGCGGGACCGGGCAAGGGTGGAGACCCGAGTTCACCGCGAACCTGCGGGACGCTGACGTTGTCGTAGTCGCCGACGCCGACGAGCCCGGACGCCGTCACGCCGAGAACGTGCGCCAGGCCCTCGACGGGGTCGCCAGCACCGTCGCCGTGGTCGAGCCGGCCGAGGGCAACAAGGACACCACCGAGCACCTCGACGCCGGCTACGGGGTCGCTGACTTCGTGCCCGCGAGGGCGACCTTGAACGTTCAGGCTCAAGAACCGCCCAACACAACCGCCTACGACACCTACTTCGCTGGCGACATCGGTGGCCACAGGTCAGCTCGTGACAGGGCGGCGCCGGCCTGGCCCGAACTTGACCCGCTCGCCCTCACCGGCACCGCCGGCGACATCGTCGGGGCGGTGGCGCCGTTCACCGAAGCCGATCCGGCCGGGCTGCTGCTCGACTTCCTGGCCTCGTTCGGCAACGCCGCTGGAGCGAGGCCCCACGCCCTCGCCGGCGGGTCACGTCACCCCGCCCGCATCTATCCCCTGTTGGTCGGGCAGACAAGCAAGGGCCGCAAGGGCACCACACGGGCGACCATCGCCCCGCTGTTCGAGCGGGCCGACCCCGCATGGTCCGACCGCCGAGTCATGGGCGGGCTCTCCACCGGGGAAGGTCTCATCGCCACTGTGGCGGACCCGCCACCGGCGAGCGAGGACGGCACGCCGCCCGACCCCGTCGAGGAGCGGCTACTCGTGGTGGAGTCCGAGTTCGCCCGGGTCCTGGCCGTCGCCAAGCGGGACGGGTCCACCCTGTCGCCCATCGTGCGGGACGCCTGGGACTCCGGGCGGCTGCGGGTGATGACGAGGAAGGACCCGTTGGTGGCGACCGGGGCGCACATCACGATCATGGGCCACATCACCGTTGAGGAACTGCGCCGCATGCTCACCGAGACAGACCAGGCCAACGGGTTCGCCAACCGCTTCCTCTTCACCTGTGTCAGCCGCCGCAGGTTGCTACCCGACGGCGAAGGCGTCCCCGCCGACGTGGTCGACCACCTCGGCCAGCAGGTGCATGACGCGCTCAAGAGGGCCCGGAACATCGACAAGGTCACCCGCACCCCAGAGGCCGGCGAGCTGTGGCGGGCCCTCTACGCCGAGATGGCCGACGACGACCCCGGCGGCCTCGTCGGTGCCGTCACCGCCCGCGCCGAGGCCCAGACCCTGCGCCTGTCGGTGGCCTACGCCATCGCCGCCGGGTCGCCCGTGGTCGACCTCGAGCACCTCGAGGCGGCCCACGCCCTGTGGCGGTATTGCCGGGCGTCGGCCGAGTACATCTTCGGCAACAGCATTGGCGACGAGGTGGCGGACCGCCTCCTGAATGCGCTGCGGGCGGCAGGACCCGAAGGTCTCACCGGGTCGGAGCAATCGGCGGTGTTCGGCCGTCACGTCAGCGCCAGCCAGCTCGAGGCGGCCCGGGACCTTCTCGGCAGAAAACGCCTGGCCGTCACCGTCACCGAGGACACCGGCGGGCGGCCCCGGGTCCGCACCACGGCGACACGCGTGTGACGTGAGACTTGTTTCGCCTAGTTCGCTTCTTTCGCAAATGGGAGAGATGGGAGAAGGCCAGCAGTCCCTTAGGAGAGAGACATAGAGAGAGAGTTAGTTCGTTACTTCTCTCCCCCCTTTGGGCCCTTCCCTGCGTCTACCCGACCTCCCTCCCTTGTGATGCGAAGAAGGCGCAACAAGCGAAGAATGGTCGCTGCGGGTCGGAAGTCAACGTCCACCCGCCGGGCAACGGGTCTCAGAATGTGAGGTGCGCATGCGCACCTCACAGCGCACCCTCCCTGCGCACCCTCCCTGCGCAGCGAAAGCGAAACGCGTCCAACAGCTCAACGCCGACCATGACGAGACCGGCCAGTCGCTCCGCGAACGTCGGCCTCCCTGACCTCGGCGCCGCCACGCGCCAGAACGGCGCGTCCGAGGAAGCCAGTGCGCTCGCCCAGGCCCTGTCAAGGCTCGCGGCGCGCCGAGCTCGCCGGAATCGACCGACAGACCCGCCGCCTGGCTGTCGTCCACTGCACCTCACGCTTTCCACGCCACCCGGAATCGGTCAGGATCCCACCGCTTAGCCCGGTCGGCTGGCTGCACATCGATCCGCTCAACCAAGCAGGTGACCAGCGCCCGGCGCTGGGAAACGTTGAGGCACTCCCACCTCGAAGCCATGTCGGAATGGCTGCCTGCAAAGGCATCTACGGCAGCGGTGTTCGGTCCACCTGTAAGCCGGGCCCGGTCGCGCTGCAAGCGCGCCTCGATGATGTCCCGCGCCTTCGACCACTCCCGCGTCGTGATCGCCTTCGTCGCCCACGCGGCGGACAACTCCTCGAGCTGCATCTCGTCCTCGGCGACCGAC
>RRZT012531487.1_pt1 | contig 10182 bp, 9 predicted proteins | sample 2165551 | NCBI WGS metagenome assembly RRZT01 (sample SAMN10456910, study PRJNA506462) | wastewater metagenome | biome: wastewater; feature: sludge; material: wastewater sludge; isolation source: wastewater sludge with Escherichia coli K12::gfp cells carrying plasmid... | place: USA: Moscow, Idaho ...
ACGCTGACCGACGCGGGCCGGCTCTCGGTCCCCTTCACCACCGGCCTGCTGGTCGGGATCGGCGAGACGTTGACCGAGCGGGCCGAGACCATTCACGCGATTCGCAAGTCGCACAAGGAATTCGGTCATATCCAGGAAGTTATCGTGCAGAACTTCCGGGCCAAGGATCACACCGCCATGGCAGCGGTCCCGGACGCCGGGATCGACGACTTCCTGGCCACCATCGCGGTCACCCGGCTGGTGCTCGGTCCCGCCATGCGGGTGCAGGCGCCACCGAATCTGGTGTCGCGCGCCGAATGTCTGGCGCTCGTCGGTGCGGGCGTCGACGACTGGGGCGGCGTGTCACCGCTGACACCGGATCATGTCAATCCCGAGCGCCCCTGGCCGGCGCTCGATGACCTTGCCGACGTCACCGCCGAGGCGGGTTACGAACTGGTGCAGCGGTTGACCGCCCACCCGAAGTACATCGAAGCCGGCGCGGCGTGGATCGACCCGCGGGTGCGGGCCCATGTCGACGCGCTGGCCGATCCGGACACCGGCTGGGCGCGGGATGTCAACCCGGTCGGGCTGGCCTGGCAGGAACCCGACGAGGCCGCCGAGTCGCTGGGTCGCGTCGATCTGCACACCGCGATCGACAGCGCCGGGCGGCTCACCGCGACCCGCAGTGACCTCGACAGTGCGTTCGGCGACTGGGAGTCCATCCGGGAGACCGTGCACGCACTGGCCGCGCGCGCACCCGAGCGGGTCGACACCGACGTGCTGGCGGCACTGCGCAACGCCGAACGCGACCCGGCGGGCTGCAGCGACGACGACTATCTGGCGTTGGCAACCGCGGACGGACCTGCGTTGGAAGCCGTTGCCGCACTGGCAGATTCGTTACGCCGTGACGCCGTGGGCGACGATGTGACCTTCGTGGTCAACCGCAACATCAACTTCACCAACATCTGCTACACCGGCTGCCGGTTCTGCGCGTTCGCCCAGCGTAAGGGTGACGCCGACGCGTACTCGCTGTCCACCGACGAGGTCGCCGACCGGGCCTGGGAGGCCCACGTCGCCGGCGCCACCGAGGTCTGCATGCAGGGCGGCATCGACCCAGAACTTCCGGTCACCGGGTACGCCGATCTGGTTCGCGCGGTCAAGGCCCGGGTGCCGGCGATGCACGTGCACGCGTTCTCGCCGATGGAGATCGCCAATGGGGTCACCCGGGCCGGCACGTCCATCCGGGAGTGGCTGACCGCGCTGCGCGAGGCCGGCCTGGACACCATCCCCGGTACCGCTGCGGAAATTCTCGACGACGAGGTGCGCTGGGTGCTGACCAAGGGCAAGCTGCCTACGTCGATGTGGATCGAGGTGGTCAGCACCGCCCATGAGGTGGGCCTGCGGTCGAGCTCGACCATGATGTACGGCCACGTGGACACGCCCCGGCACTGGGTCGGCCATCTGAACGTGCTGCGCGAGATCCAGGACCGCACCGGCGGTTTCACGGAATTCGTACCGCTGCCGTTCGTGCACCAGTCCTCGCCGCTGTATCTGGCGGGCGCGTCCCGGCCCGGGCCCACGCACCGCGACAATCGGGCCGTGCACGCCCTGGCCCGGATCATGCTGCACGGCAGGATCCCCCAGATCCAGACGAGTTGGGTCAAGCTCGGCGTCGAGCGCACCCAGGTGATGCTGCGCGGCGGCGCGAACGACCTGGGCGGGACACTGATGGAGGAGACCATCTCGCGGATGGCCGGTTCCGAGAACGGGTCGGCCAAGACCGCCGAGGAGCTGGTCGCCATCGCCGAGGGCATCGGCCGGCCGGCGCGCCAGCGCACCACCACCTACGCCGCGTAGTTCCCGCGCACCATGATCGGCCGTATCGTCGGCGGCGTCCTGCCGCCCGCGGGATGAAGGGAGCAAGTCCATGGATACGACGCTGACGCGGGCCGAGATTCCGACGCGTGATCTGGCCGACCGCGACGATGTGTACGCGCTGCTGACCGCCTTCTACGGCCGGGCCCTGGTGGACGACCTGCTGACCGATGCGTTCAGCGACATTCGGGAGAAGGGCCTGGAGTCCCACCTACCGGTGATGTGTGATTTCTGGGAGACGATGCTTTTCCGCGCCAAGCTCTATCGGGGTAGCGCGCTGGCACCGCACCAACACGTCCATGCCGAACACCCGCTGACGTACCGGCACTTCATCCGTTGGCTGACGCTGTGGATCGATACCGTGGACACCATGTACCGGGGTCCTATCGCGGAACAGGCCAAGATCCTCGGTCGCCGGACCGCCTGGGCCATGCACCGCCAACTGACCGGCGGTGACGCTCCCGAACTCGACGCCTTCGTGGGGCGCTGAACCCCGGCGCTGCCGGTGGCCGGGTGAGTCGCCGCGGACCCGCCGCCACGTGTTGTGCACGGCGGCAGGGAACTTCGTGGCCGCGAACAGCGCATGGAACACCGGGCTGGTGTCCTTCGGCAGCACGCCGCCGCGCTGCAATCCGTCCAGGATTTCGTAGAGCGTGTCGCCCTCTGACGGGTGTCAAGCGAGAGACAGGATTGCCAGGGTGGTGTCGGTGCAGTACGTGACCAGGGCGTCCCGGGAGATGCCGGAACCGCCGGAGAGCCCCTCGGCGAAGGCCGCCGTCAGGCCGCCCGAGATCACCGTCGCCTCCAGTTGCCGCCGGACGGACGGACGGCAGTCCACCGAGTCGCCCATGTTGCCGGTGATGCGGTAGCGCCGGTCGTCGCGAATGTCGGTGATCCAGTATCGGCAGTCGGGGTTGTCCGTGAAGAACGTCTCGCGCCACCCGTTGAATGGGACGAATTCGGGCCGCTCGGTGTCGGTTTCGAGCCTGCCGAGCTGCCTGTTCAGGGCCCGGAATCCGTCGGTGCGCTCGGGGGCGTCCAGGTGGGCGGTGGCCTCGGTCAGCTTCTGCCCGGCGGTCCGCCAGGGCGTTCCACGCGTCGTCGGCGGAGGCGGTCACGGGAAACCAGTGTTCTCGATGGGTGGGCGGTGTCAACGGACCCGCGAGGGTGCGCAAAGGTCCGCCGAGCTGCGGCGTGCCGCGGACCGACACGCACACTCGCCGGGGAACGCTACAGGCGGGCGGCGAGTTCGGTGCCCTGCCGGATGGCCCGCTTGGCGTCCAGTTCGGCGGCCACGGCGGCGCCGCCGATGACATGCGGTGTGACGCCCAGGCCTGGCAACTCGTCGGCCAGATCGCGCACCGACTCCTGGCCCGCGCAGATCACCACGTTGTCGACGGCCAGCAGTCGCGGCCGCTTACGGTCCGGTCCGAAACTGATGTGCAGGCCGGAATCGTCGATCCGGTCGTAGTTGACCCCGGAGAGTTGTTGCACACCTTTGGCTTTCAGCGACGCCCGGTGCACCCACCCGGTGGTCTTGCCCAGCCGCTTGCCCTGCGGGCCCTTGGTGCGCTGCAGCAGGTACACCTCTCGGGCCGGTGGGGCGGGGATCGGGGGCGCCAGGGCGCCGCGGGCCTCCTGCGGATCGACGACACCCCATTCGGCCTTCCAGTCCTTCAGGTTCAGCGTCGGCGACTCGTCGGTGACGAGCAGTTCGCTGACGTCGAAACCGATTCCGCCGGCACCGATCACGGCGACCCGGCGGCCCACCGGCTTGGCGCCGTAGATGGCCTCCGGATAGGTCAGCACCATCGGATGGTCGATCCCGGGGATGTCCGGCAGTCGCGGGGCCACACCGGTGGCCAACACCACGTCGTCGAAGCCGGCCAGGTCAGCGGCGCCGGCCCGGACGCCGAGCCGTTGCCTCACACCGTACTTCGACAGCATCGCGGCGTAGTAGCGCAGGGTCTCGGCGAACTCCTCCTTACCCGGAATTCGCCGCGCCATGTCGAACTGGCCGCCGAGGTGGGTGTTCGCGTCGAACAGTGTCACGTGATGGCCCCGCTGGGCGGCACTGACGGCTGCGGACAGTCCAGCCGGGCCGGCACCGACGACGGCCACCGAGCGCGCGCGGCGGGTGGGCCCGAGCACCAGGGTGGTTTCGTGGCCCGCGCGCGGATTGAGCAGACACGACACCGTCTTGTGCACGAATGCGTGGTCCAGGCAGGCCTGGTTGCAGGCGATGCAGGTGTTGATCTCGTCGTCGGCCCCCGCGGCCGCCTTGTTCACCCAGTCCGGGTCGGCCAGCAATGGCCGGGCCATCGACACCAGTCGGACGGACGTCTCGGTCAGGATCTGTTCTGCGTTCTGCGGCATGTTGATCCGGTTCGACGCGACCACCGGGATGTCGACGACGTCGGCCACCGCATTACTGATGTCGACGAATGCCGCACGGGGCACCGAGGTCACGATGGTGGGCACCCGGGCCTCGTGCCAGCCGATGCCGGAGTTGATCAGCGTTGCGCCCGCCGCCTCGACCTCGATCGCCAGCGCGACGATTTCCTCCCAGCTCTGGCCCCCGTCGACGTAGTCGGCCATCGACATCCGGTAGTCGATGATGAAGTCCGTGCCGAGCGCCGCGCGGGTCCGCCGGACGATCTCCACCGGCATCCGGCGGCGCTTCTCCGGGGTGCCGCCCCACGCGTCGGTGCGCTTGTTGGTCCGGGGGGCGAGGAACTGATTGAGCAGATACCCTTCGCTGCCCATGATCTCGACGCCGTCATAGCCGGCCTCGCGGGCCAGCAGTGCGCAGTTCACGAAGTCGTCGATGGTCTGTGCCACGCCCCGTGGCGAGAGCTTGCGCGGCCGAAAAGGGTTGATGGGAGCCTTGATCGACGACGCGCTGACCGACAGCGGATGATAGGCGTACCGCCCGGCGTGCAGGATCTGCAGCAGGATCTTGCCGCCCTCGTCGTGCACGGCCGAGGTGATTCGCCGATGCCGGCGTGCCTCAGCCGAGGTCAGCAGTTGCGCGGCGAACGGCAGCAGCCAGCCGGTGCGGTTGGGGGAGTACCCGCCGGTGATGATCAGGCCGACGCCGCCGCGGGCCCGCTCGGCGAAGTACTCGGCCAGCCGGCCGGTGTCCCGTGCGCGGTCCTCCAGACCGGTGTGCATCGAGCCCATGACCACCCGGTTGCGCAGCGTGGTGAAGCCAAGATCCAACGGGGACAACAGGTTCGGGTACATTCCGGTCACGGTTGATCTCCTAGCGCGGTGAGCACTTCGTCGAGCCATTCGACCGAGCCCCGTTCGGTCCGGATGCCGCCGCGCAGCACCAGGTACTGATGCAGTGCGGCGCCGGTGAGTGCGACGGGGTCGGGGAACTGTTGCTTCTCGATATCCCGATAGGCATCGAGTCGACCGGCGTGCTGGGCGCGCACCGAGACGAGCTGATCGCGCAGCGCGGCCAGGTCGTCGAGCCCGGCGCCGCGCAGCTTGACCGCGACGTCGCGCAGCTCGCGGTCGGCGGGATCGGCGATCCAGCGGGTCAGTTCGGCGCGGCCGGCCGGGGACACCGTGTAGACCTTCTTGTCCGGCCGGCCCTGCTGGACCACCTCTGTCGCGCTGACCCAGCCGTCGCCCTCCATGGTGCGCAGGGTCCGGTAGATCTGCTGATGCGTGGCGGTCCAGAAGTGGCCGATCGACCGGTCGAACCGGCGGGCCAGTTCGTAACCCGATCCCGATTGCTCGGACAGTGCGACCAGGATCGCGTGGGTCAGCGCCATTCGGGCACCCTAAGCGGTACCGCCGGTAATATGCAACATGTTGCACTGCAATGATGTGCACTGGCAGGTTGACCGGCCGGTCCTGTACGAGGACAGCGGCGTGGCGATGTACAGACACGGGCGCTCGCGGGTTACGCCGGAAATGAATGAAACGTCTAGTATCACCTACTGGCCGCCCGGTTCGTCCGGGCGGCAAACCATAGGGCACACTTGCACGCACGTCCGGTTACAGCCCCTCCGGACGCGCAGCCAATACGAACTGAAAGCGCAGCAGCCCGCCTGATGAGGAGAGTTCTGTGACATACGTGATCGCTCAACCGTGCGTCGACGTCAAGGACAAGGCATGCATCGAGGAATGCCCCGTCGACTGCATCTACGAGGGCGCACGGATGCTCTACATCCACCCCGACGAATGCGTTGACTGTGGCGCGTGCGAACCGGTCTGCCCGGTCGAGGCAATCTTCTACGAGGACGACGTCCCGGACCAGTGGAGCAGCTTCACGCAGAACAACGCCGACTTCTTCGAGGAGTTGGGCTCCCCGGGCGGTGCCTCCAAGGTGGGCCAGACCGACAACGACCCGCAGGCCGTGAAGGATCTGCCCCCCGCGGGCGAGGACTGATCCACGGCATGTCCCGGCGGGTTGTTTCGGCCGAGTTGCCGGCATTTCCCTGGGATACCCTCGCCGACGTGACCGCGCGGGCACGCGCGCATCCGAACGGCATCGTCGACCTGTCGGTCGGCACCCCCGTCGATGATGTAGCTCCAGTTGTCCGCGCCGCGCTGGCCGCCGCCGCGGCAGCGCCCGGCTACCCGGCCACCGCCGGCACCGCGGGCCTCCGCCGAGCCATGATCGATGCACTCGGGCGGCGCTACGGCGTGACCGGCCTGACCGAGGCCGCCGTGCTGCCGGTGATCGGCACCAAGGAGTTGATCGCCTGGCTGCCCACGCTGCTCGGGCTGGGCGCCGACGACCTGGTGGTCGTTCCCGAACTGGCGTACCCGACCTACGACGTCGGCGCCCGGCTGGCCGGTGCGCGGGTGGTGGCCGCCGATTCCCTGACCCAGCTCGGTCCGCAGCGCCCGGCGCTGGTGTACGTCAACTCACCGGCCAACCCCACCGGCCGCATCCTCGGCGTCGAGCATCTGCGCAAGGTCGTGACGTGGGCCCGCGAGCGCGGCGTCGTCGTCGCCTCTGACGAGTGCTATCTCGGGCTCGCCTGGGACGGCGAGCCGGTGTCGGTGCTGCATCCCTCCGTGTGCGACGGTGACCACACGGGACTGCTTGCGGTGCACTCACTTTCGAAGACCTCGTCGCTGGCCGGGTACCGCGCCGGTTTCGTCGCGGGGGACGCCGGCCTGGTCGGGGAACTGCTGGCCGTGCGTAAACACGCCGGCATGATGGTGCCCACGCCCATCCAGTCGGCCATGGTCGCCGCGCTCGACGACGACGCCCACGAGAAGGAACAGCGCGAGCGCTATGCCCGCCGTCGGGCCGAACTGCTGCCCGCGGTGCAGCGCGCCGGGTTCACCGTCGAGCACTCCGAGGCCGGGCTGTACCTGTGGGCCACCCGCGACGAACCCTGCCGCGAAACCGTCGCCTGGTTCGCCGAGCGCGGGATCCTGGTGGCGCCCGGCGAGTTCTACGGGGCCCGCGGCGCCCGGCACGTGCGCATCGCGCTGACGGCCACCGATGAGAGCATCGCCGCCGCGGTCGCCCGACTGGCCTGACGAATCCGGGGCCCCGGCGCATCCCCAGCTGGCATTCTGGAGCCATGGACGCCATCACCGATGTCCCGTCGCCCACCAACGAGCCCGTGCACGAATACGCGCGCCGCTCACCGGAACGCAAGCGCCTGAAGGCGGCCCTGAGGTCGCTGACCGCGGCACCGATTGACCTGCCGCACGTCATCGGCGGCCGCCACGTCATGGGCGCCGGCGCGCGCGTCGACGTGGTCCAGCCGCACAACCACCGAGCGGTGCTCGGCACGCTGACCAACGGCGAACACGCCGAGGCCACCGCGGCGGTCGAGGCCGCGACGGCCGCCAAGGGCACCTGGGCGGCCACCCCGTTCGACGAACGGGCCGCGGTGATCCTGCGCGCCGCCGACCTGCTGGCCGGACCGTGGCGGGAGAAGCTGGCCGCGGCGACCATGCTCGGCCAGTCGAAGACCGCCTACCAGGCCGAGATCGACTGCCCGTGCGAGCTGGTCGACTTCTGGCGGTTCAACGTCGAGTTCGCCCGGCAGATCCTGGCCGAGCAGCCGATCAGCTCGCCGGGCGTATGGAACCGCACGGACCACCGCCCCCTGGAGGGCTTCGTCTACGCGATCACGCCGTTCAACTTCACCGCCATCGCCGGGAACCTGCCGACCGCGCCCGCCCTGATGGGCAACACCGTGATCTGGAAGCCGTCGCCGACGCAGACGTTCGCGGCGTACCTCACCATGCAGTTGCTCGAGGCCGCCGGTCTGCCGCCGGGGGTGATCAACCTGGTCACCGGCGACGGGTTGGCCGTCTCCGAGGTGGTGCTGGCCGACCCGCGGCTGGCCGGCATCCACTTCACCGGATCGACGGCCACCTTCCAGCACCTGTGGCGCGAGGTCGGCGGCAACATCGAGCGGTACCACACCTATCCACGCCTGGTGGGCGAGACCGGCGGCAAGGATTTCGTCGTCGCGCACACCTCGGCGAACCCGGATGTGTTGCGTACCGCGCTGATTCGCGGCGCGTTCGACTTCCAGGGCCAGAAGTGTTCGGCGGCCTCCCGGGCGTTCGTCCCGAGGTCGGTGTGGCAGCGGATGGGCGACGACTTCCTGGACGCCACCGGGAAACTCACTTACGGCGACGTGACCGATCTGTCCAACTACGGCGGCGCGGTGATCGATCAGCGGGCGTTCGCCAAGAACGTCAAGGCCATCGAACGAGCAAAGAGCGCCGCGGCCGTCGACGTGGCCGTCGGTGGCGAATACGACGACAGCGAAGGCTATTTCGTCCGGCCCACGGTGCTGCTGTCCGACGACCCGACCGACGAGGCGTTCCGCGACGAGTACTTCGGCCCGATCCTGGCGGTGCACGTCTTTCCCGACGACTCCTTCGACGACATCCTGGGCGTTGTGGACCGCGGATCCGCGTACGCGCTGACCGGTGCGGTGATCGCCGACGACCGGGCGGCGGTGCTGAAAACCTCCGAGCGGCTGCGGAACACGGCCGGCAACTTCTACGTCAACGACAAACCGACCGGCGCGGTGGTGGGGCAGCAGCCGTTCGGCGGGGCGCGCGCCTCGGGGACCAACGACAAGGCCGGGTCCGCGCTGAACCTGTTGCGCTGGACGTCGGCCCGGTCGATCAAGGAGACCTTCGTGCCGCCCACGAACCATCTCTACCCACACATGGGGGACTGACCGCGTGGGCCTGTTCCAGCGGGTGGCCCGGCCGGCGATCCTGGCCGCCAGCCGTTCGCAGGCCATCCGCCGCGCCGCCGAAGGGCTTCCGCTGACCCGGTCCGTGGTGCACCGCTTCGTTCCCGGGGAGACCGCCGGCGATGCTCTCGATTCGGTTGCGGTGCTGCGCAATTCGGGCCGATTTGTGTCCATCGACCACCTCGGCGAGGACGTCACCGAGCGAGCCGACGCCGATGCCACCGTGCGCGCGTACCTGGAACTGCTGGGTCGGCTGGGGGAGCGCAGCGAACCATCCGCAACACTCCGCCCCCTCGAGGTCTCCCTCAAGCTCTCGGCGCTGGGCCAGGCGCTGCCCCGCGACGGGGCGAAGATCGCACTCGACAACGCGCACGCCATCTGCACCCGGGCCGCCGAGGTCGGGGTCTGGGTCACCGTGGACGCCGAGGATCACACCACCGCCGATTCGACCCTGTCCATCGTGCGGGAGTTGCGCACCGAATTCGACTGGCTCGGAACGGTTCTGCAGGCATACCTGCGACGTACCGAGGACGACTGCCGTGAGTTCGCGGCCGCCGGGGCGCGAATCCGGTTGTGCAAGGGCGCCTACGACGAGCCGGAGTCCGTCGCCCACCGTGACCCCGCCGCCGTCACCACCAACTACCTGAGCTGCCTGCGGGTACTGATGGCTGGGTCGGGCTATCCGATGGTGGCCTCCCACGACCCGGCCGTCATCGCCGCCGTCCCAGGGATGGTCGCCCAATTCGGGCGCACCGTCGACGATTTCGAGTATCAGATGCTCTACGGCATCCGAGATCCCGAGCAGCGGCGGCTGATCGAGGAGGGCAACCACGTGCGGGTCTACGTGCCCTACGGCTCGCAGTGGTACGGGTATTTCGTGCGCCGGCTCGCCGAGCGGCCGGCCAACCTGATGTTCTTCCTGCGCGCTCTCACCGAGCGCCGAAGCGTCCGTCCGTCCGGCGGGCCGTCGCGAACAGGTTGATCCCGGGCGGGCCCGCAGGCCAGGCTGGTGACCGCGACCCGCCGTCCCGGGTGCGTGCGGGCGGTGTCGGAGATGATGCCGCGCAACAACTGCCGACGGTTCTTGACCGCCCGCGAGGCCGGGATGTCCAGGAACCAACGG
>RRZT010150811.1_pt1 | contig 10181 bp, 7 predicted proteins | sample 2165551 | NCBI WGS metagenome assembly RRZT01 (sample SAMN10456910, study PRJNA506462) | wastewater metagenome | biome: wastewater; feature: sludge; material: wastewater sludge; isolation source: wastewater sludge with Escherichia coli K12::gfp cells carrying plasmid... | place: USA: Moscow, Idaho ...
AGAAATAATCAGCGGAGTCCGGGCTTCATCGATCAGTACCGAATCCACTTCATCGACCAATGCGTAGTACAGCGGACGCTGAACACGCTGTTCTGGTGAAAACGCCATGTTGTCACGCAGATAGTCGAAACCAAATTCGTTGTTGGTGCCGTAGGTAACATCGGCCGCATAGGCTTGATGCTTTTCAGGCGGGCTCATGCCGGGCAAATTACAACCCACGGTCAAACCAAGGAATTCCAGCAATGGACGATTCCATTCGGCGTCCCGTTTCGCCAGATAGTCGTTCACTGTGACTATATGTACGCCCCGACCGGTCAAGGCATTCAGGTAAGCAGGCAGGGTCGCTGTCAGCGTCTTGCCTTCACCGGTTTTCATTTCTGCAATCTGGTTGTTATTCAGCACCATGCCGCCCATCAACTGGACGTCAAAATGACGCATGCCGAATACCCGCTTAGAGGCTTCGCGAACGGTGGCAAAGGCTTCCGGCAGCAGTTGCTCCAGCTCTTCACCCTGCTCGATACGAGCGCGGAATTCGACGGTCTTCGCCTTCAACTCAGCGTCACTCAACGCTTCGAATTGAGGCTCCATGGCATTAATCTGCTTGACGATTTTGCGCAGTTTTTTCAGCGTGCGGTCATTGCTGCTACCAACAATGCGGGTCAATAAATTTGTAATCATCTCGAACCAACTCTCTGGTTGTACTCTTCTTATTTCATCACAGGATGAAACAGGCCACTCAACAGAACACCCATCCTGACTCAGGACTCATGTATTGCTAAACCAAGAACCAAACTCTGGAAAATAATCAGCTCGCCGTTTTGAACACTTCGCAAGGGTATGGGGTCATTGCGTAAGGATAATCGGGCAAAACGGTGATTATATTAACCCATCCCCTGCGGTCAGCTTGCCTCCCCTAGACCATCAATACACGGAAAGCAAACCGATATCACACAACCAAGGAGATATGGCGACACCCGACTCATTATTCAAGTCCGCAGCCCCATAATAGTAGCGTCGGAAAAACCGAGTCCGACGCCGAGGGTAGCATATCCGTACCGTCGAGTCGTCAGTTGCCAAAAGTCCAAAGAAAAAGGCACCGGGGAGAGAGTCGGTGCCTTTTTACAAAAACGATATGACGCAGCTGATTTACGCGGTAGCCCACTGTCCATCGAGGAAGGGGATGGGCGAGGTAACTGCGACATCTTCAAAGGTCACCATTTCCCACGCTTCGGCATCGGCCAGCAGGGTGCGCAATAACTGGTTATTCACCGCATGACCGGTCTTGAAGGCACTGAATTCGCCCAGAATACTGTGATTGCACATGTACAGGTCACCCACAGCATCCAGCAGCTTGTGCTTGACGAATTCATCGTCATAACGCAGCCCTTCTTCATTCAGCACTCGATATTCATCCAGCACGACGGCATTTTCCAGACTGCCGCCCAACGCCAAGTTCTTGGAGTGCATGAATTCGACATCCTTCATGAAGCAAAAGGTTCGTGCACGACTAAGCTCTTTGGCAAAAGCTGCGCCGCTGAACTCCATGCTCAAGGCCTGCTTGCGCGGATCAAATACCGGATGCTGGAAGTCGATGCGCAAATTCATGCGGAAGCCAGCGGCATAAGGACGCAATTCTGCCCACTTGTCGCCATCTTCGACCCGCACTGTCTTTTTGATGCGGACAAAGCGCTTCGGCGCATTGAGCTCTTCAATGCCAGCCGATTGCAGCAAGTAGATGAATGGATGAGAGCTACCATCCATCACCGGCAGCTCGGGCGCATCGACTTCGATAATCAGATTATCGATACCCAATGCGGCCAGGGCAGCGGACAAATGCTCAACTGTGGAGATCCGGACCCCTTGTTCATTGACCAAGGCCGTACACAGCACTGTATCACGCACCGCAGACGCTTCTGCTTTGATGGTGACAGCAGGCTCAAGGTCGCTGCGCACATAAAGGATACCGGTATTAGCTGGTGCCGGGCGGAAGGTCACAGAAACCTTGCGTCCAGAGTGCAGCCCTACACCGGTAGCCTGTACGCTTTTCTTGAGAGTACGTTGTTTAATCATCAATTCACCTCGATCAGCCGGGTGGTCGGACCAACCCTTCGCATGCATATTAACATACGAGTTGCGCAAATGCTAATCACGTCACATTCCTGACGCATTCCGCCATTAATCTGCTTGTTTGCGCAAGAAGGCGGGAATGTCCAGATAGTCCGGCTCTGCACGGGCTTGTACCGGCTCGGCATTGACAGCTTTTGGCCGCTCATCGTACTGAGGCATCGGATTATCCTGCATCAGGGAACGTAATGGGCGCTCACTCTTCTGGGCATTCTTCACCAGCGTAATTTCCGGCTTGCGATCCTGGCCAATCCCGGTCGCAACCACGGTCACACGCAGCTCATCCTGCATGTTCGGATCGATTACGGCACCCACCACCACAGTCGCATTCTCAGAGGCAAACGCCTTGACGGCATTACCCACGATTTCGAACTCTTCCATGGTCACATCCATACCAGCGGTGATGTTAACCAGAATGCCGCGCGCACCCGCCAGATCAACATCTTCCAGCAGTGGGCTGGAGATCGCCTTCTCGGCCGCCTCTTCTGCCCGATCGTCACCGCGCGCATGGCCGGTTCCCATCATAGCGGTACCCATTTCTCGCATCACGGTACGCACGTCAGCAAAGTCAACGTTGATCAGACCCGGGCGGGTGATCAGCTCGGCGATCCCTTGTACTGCACCCAGCAACACATCGTTGGCCGCCTTGAACGCTTCGAGCAGGCTGACGCCCTTGCCCAGAACCTTCAGCAACTTGTCATTCGGGATGGTGATCAGCGAGTCAACATGCTTGGAGAGCTCTTCAATCCCTTGCAGGGCGTAGCTCATCCGCTTTTTGCCTTCAAAGTTGAAAGGCTTGGTCACGACCGCAACCGTCAGGATACCCAACTCCTTGGCGACTTCGGCCACCACAGGAGCAGCACCGGTTCCGGTACCACCACCCATACCGGCAGCAATGAACACCATGTCCGAGCCTTCCAGCATCTGGCGGATGTCGTCACGGTTCTCCAGAGCGGCTTCACGACCGATCTCTGGGTTTGCACCAGCACCCAGGCCCTTGGTGATATTGCCACCAATTTGCACTGTGGTTTCGGCGCCTGAATTGCGCAACGCCTGAGCATCGGTATTGATGGCAATAAAATGCACACCTTCGATGCTTTCACGCACCATGTGCTCAACCGCATTACCACCACCACCACCGACACCAATTACTTTGATGACGGCATCATCACCCTGGCTTCCTACCGGTTCAAAAGTAAACATGATTCTCTCTCCGCACTATTTGCTTACCCGCAAAATCTAAAACTCGCCGCGTAGCCAATTGCTGACCCGCTGGAACAAGCCACCAACGCTCGCTTTGACGTTACTATCCCTGCTTCCTTTGGACTGGTGAAGCTTGCCATATTGCAACAGACCCACAGCGGTCGAGAAGACCGGTGCCTGTACATAGTCCGTCAGGCCACGAATGTTTTCGGGTTCACCGACACGCACCTGGCACTGGAAAATCTGTTCGGCACATTCGACTATGCCCTCAATCTGCGCGGCACCGCCAGTCAAGACCACACCGGCAGCTAACTGGTGCTTGACGCCCTGCACCCGCAGCTCGTTTTGCATTCTGGATATTTCATCCTGCACCAGGCCCAGCAACTCGCTGTAACGGGGCTCAATCACCTCCGCCAGCGTCTGCCGTTGCAGACTGCGCGCCGGACGGCCACCGACGCTCGGCACTTCAATCGTATCTTCTTTACTCACCAAGCGACCTAGGGCACTACCGTACCGCACCTTGATGGCTTCTGCATCAACTGGCGGTGTCCCGAAGGCATAAGCAATGTCACTGGTCACAGTATTGCCCGCGTAAGGGATCACCTTGCTGTAACGCAGGGCGCCACCGGTAAACATGGCGATATCCATAGTGCCGCCACCCATGTCCACCACACAAACGCCCAGCTCTTTTTCGTCATCGGTCAGCACCGCATAGCTGGACGCCAAGGCTGAAAAAATCAGCTGATCCACACGCAGGCCAACTCGCTCCACGCATTTCTCGATATTCTTGACCATGTCGTTGTGGCACGTGATCAGATGGACCTTGGCCCCCATCCGCACCCCTGACAAACCAATCGGGTTTTTTATCCCCTCCTGGTAGTCAATAGAGTACTCCTGCGGTAACACGTGCAGCACGCGATGCTCTTCCGGCAAGCGTACCGACTTGGCGGTATGGATGACGTTATCAACATCCTCCTGGCTCACCTCTTCATCGGAGATGGGGACCATGCCCTTCTCGTTGCGGCACTCGATGTGACGCCCGGAGACACCGAGAAATACCGAGGAGATATGGCAATCCGCCATCATCTCCGCTTCATCAACCGCTCGCTGCAACGACTTGACCACTGATTCCAGATCATTGACCCCGCCTTTATCCATGCCGCGCGCCGAGTGAGTACCCAAGCCGATAATATTGATCTCGCCATCCGGCAAGACCTCTCCCACTAATACGGCAACCTTGGTGGTGCCGATATCAAGTCCGACTATCAGGTTTCTGTCCGCGGTCTTGGTCATTGCCAGTCCCTTCAATTGGTTTCCAACCTACAGCAATTCCGGTGTCGTAACGCATGTCCAGATAAGCGATTTGATCTCGCATCTCCAGCAAGGGATAGACATCGATAAAGCGCTGTAGACGCGCTCTTGCATCACCCCGTCCGAGTATCAATCTGGGCCCCCCCTTGACCTGCAACTCCCAGGAGTGGCGCTTAGTCAAATTCAGAGACTCGATATGATAGCCGTTCAGAGCCAAAATTCGTTCATAACTCTTGTATTCATCCCAGATCCGCTCGGCCATATCATCCGGGCCCGAAAGCTTCACCAGTGGACGCTTCAAACGCTCTAACGGCGCCTTGAAAATTCCGCCCTTGTCACTGAGCAACCGATCCTCGCCCCATAACGCCAAGGGCGATTGTTCCACCACATAGACGTACAACAGAGCAGGCCAGCGTTTCCGGATCGAGGCCTGATAGACCCAGGGCAAGTCTTCAATCCGCTGCTGGATCTGATTGACATCCAGCTTGAAAAAATTACTGACCGCAGGCTCGTCGCGCAGCGCCGAACGTACATCCTCGACCGTGACATAATCCAGCTTGCCCTGGACTACTAAGCCGCTGACCGGGATCCGGTCCTCTTCAAAAAACCAGCGTTTTAAATCGGTGACCGCCGAGCTCAAGCCAAAAATAACGGCCACAAAAAACAGTACGCCAAACAAAAACTCACCGCGGGTACGCATGACTGTTCCACTCATCTTGCTGCGCCTACCCCTGCCCAAGCCATTGCCGATGCCGCCTAGCGCTTGCCTGATGCGGCATCGCGAAAAATCAAGTGCGCCATTATATCGGCCGACCCCGTCTGGTCAAAACACCGCTTGTAAAAACCTGAGCAAACATCAGTCATTTTGCTTCATTTGTTGCACATTCAGCTGCAAATCCGCCAAGGTGCGAGCCAATGCCCCGACATTGCCGGCCCCCTGAGTCAATACCAGATCGCCTTCGGCTAACAATCCGGCCAACACCCCGGGAACTTCGGCGGTGGTCGCCACAAACACCGGATCCAGTTGACCGCGCTGGCGAATGGAGCGACACAGAGCCCGACTGTCAGCGCCCGGGATCGGCTCTTCACCGGCGGCATACACATCCAGCAGGATCAGTACATCCACCTTCGACAACACTTCAGCGAAATCTTCGTACAGATCCCGAGTCCGGGTGTAGCGGTGCGGTTGGAAAATCATCACCAGACGCCGTTCCGGCCAGCCGGCGCGTACCGCATTGATGGTGACCCGGACCTCGCTGGGATGATGGCCATAATCGTCCACCAGCATCACCTGTCCCTGACCGGTGGCAAACTCGCCATAGTGCTGGAAGCGACGACCAACGCCCTCGAAGCGGGCTAGTGCCGAGGTGATGGCCTCATCGTCAATACCATCCTCGGTTGCGACGGCAATCGCCGCTGCCGCATTCAGGGCATTATGACGACCCGGCAAATTCAGGGTGACCGCCAACAAGGAGCCATCCTGGCGTCGAACCTTGAAGCTACTGCGGTTGTGATCCTGCACGAAATCCAGAACCTGGACATCCGCATCATCGCTATAGCCATAGGTAATGGTGGCGCGACCAATATCGGGCAGCAATCCGCGGATCACCGGATCATCGATGCACACCACAGCTAGACCATAAAACGGCAGGTTATGCAGGAACTCGATGAAAGTTGCCTTGAGCTTGTTGAAGTCACCACCATAGGTATCCATATGGTCGGCTTCGATATTGGTCACGATGGAAACCATCGGCTGCAGATGCAAGAAGGAGGCATCGCTCTCGTCGGCTTCGGCAATCAGATAGCGGCTGGATCCCAGGCGGGCGTTGGTTCCCGCGCTATTTAGCAAACCGCCGATCACAAACGTCGGATCCCGATCCGCTTCGGCATAGATACTGGAGACCAGACTGGTGGTGGTCGTCTTGCCATGGGTACCGGCGATCGCGATCCCGTGGCGGTAGCGCATCAGTTCAGCCAGCATCTCGGCCCGACGCACCACCGGAATGCGCAGCTCACGAGCGGCAACCACTTCCGGGTTGTCGCTCTTGATGGCGGTCGACACTACCACCACGCTCGCGCCGGCTACATGGCTGGCTTCATGACCGATAAAGATGGTGGCGCCCAACTGATTCAGTCGCTGGGTCACCGCATTGTTCGCGATGTCAGAGCCGGAAATCTGGTAGCCCTCGTTGGCTAGAACCTCGGCAATACCGCCCATACCGGCGCCACCAATACCGATAAAATGAATGCGGCGCACCCGGCGCATTTCCGGGATCATGGTACGTAGCTTTGCCAGTTCAACCTTTGTCATGCTCTTCTCTCGTTATTTGACTAGTTGTCTGCACACGGCAGCGACCCGCTCCGTGGCATTCAAAATGGCGACGCGGCGTGCCGCTTGCGCCATATACACTAATTGTTCCCGGTGCCGGTTCAGTTCACCGACTTGTTGTGCCAGACGAGCTGGCGTCAGCTCGCGCTGCGGCAACAACAAGGCAGCCCCTTCGCGGGTCAGACTCTCGGCATTGCGCGTCTGGTGATCATCCACTGCATGGGGCAGCGGCACAAAAATAGCGGGGACGGCCGCTGCGGCTACCTCCGCCACAGTCAAGGCCCCGGCCCGGCAGATGATCAGATCCGCCCACTGATAGGCCTGCGCCATCTCGGTAATACATTCACTCACCTCGACATCACCGATGCCCAAATCGCGATAACTCATCTCGACCGCTTCGACATTGTCTTTGCCAGTCTGATGGCGGATCCGGACCTGATCGACCGAGGCCAACGCCTGGGGCACCACCTCATTGAGCACCCGGGCGCCGAGACTACCACCGATAATCAAGACCTGCAGCGGTTGTTGATGATCCGAGAGCTTCAAGGGTTGCTCCGCCAGAGCCACGACTTCGGCGCGCACCGGATTTCCCACCACATCCCCCGCTATCTGGCGTCCGAAAGCCCCCGGAAAACCCATCAGCACACGGCTGGCTAGACGAGACAACAGTCGGTTGGTCATGCCTGCGGCCGCATTCTGCTCATGCAGCACCAACGGAATGCCAGCCAGCCAGGCAGCAATGCCGCCAGGACCAGCCGCAAATCCGCCCATTCCCAACACCAGATCCGGTTGTAGGGACTTGATTACCCGACGAGCTTGCCAGATGGATTTGAGAATACGCCAAGGTGCCATGCACAGGCGTCGCAGGCCATTACCTCGCACGCCTTGGATATCGATAAACGAGATCGGATAACCATGAGCCGGTACGAGCTGCGCTTCCATACGATCGGCTGTTCCCAACCAGTGGATCTGCCACCCTTCAGCCTGCAGCTGATGGGCTACCGCCAATCCCGGGAAGACATGCCCTCCAGTACCGCCCGCCATAATCAGCAGTGTTTTGCTCATACGGCTCCCTTTTGTAACACTTGTACCCGATCCCGCCGCATCTCGAAATCAATGCGCAGTAACAGGGCGACGGCAATGCTCATCGCAATCAGACTGGAGCCACCGTAGCTGACCAGAGGCAAGGTCAATCCTTTGGTCGGCAGCATGCCAGCCGCAGCCCCGACGTTAATCACGGTCTGAAAACCAAACCAGATGCCAATCCCGCAGCCAACATAGCCCTCAAAGAACTTCTTCTCTTGCAGGGCTATGTAACCAATCTGCAAGGCTTTGAACACCAGAGCCAGTTGCAATGCCAGTACGATCAGTACTCCGAGATAGCCCAGCTCTTCACCCAAAATGGCAAATACGAAGTCGGTATGCGCTTCCGGCAAATACTCGAGCTTCTGCACCGAATTCCCCAGCCCTTGGCCGAAGAAACCACCGCGACCGAAAGCCATCAAGGATTGCGTCAACTGATAGCCACTGCCAAAGGGATCGGCCCAAGGGTCCATGAACGAGGTCACCCGCCGCATCCGATAGGGTTCAAACAGGATCAGCATGACCAGCGCTGCCACTCCCATGAGGATCATCAAGGCAAACTGGATCACCCGGGCTCCCGCCAGAAACAACAGTCCCAGCGTGGTCACAAACAGCACCACCACAGAGCCCAAATCCGGTTGAGCCAACAGCAACAACGCCATGCAGAACACCAGCGCCAGGGGTTTAACGAAGCCGGTAAAGCGTCCGCGGACTTCGTCAATGCGACGCACCAGATAACCGGAGAGGTAGGTGATGAGCACCAGCTTGGCGGTTTCAGCCGGTTGCAAATTAAAGGGCCCCAATGGCAACCAGCGCTTGGCACCATTCACGCTGTGTCCAGCCACCAGCACCAGGAGCAACATCAGGATGGAGAAAATCAACAACTGGCCACCCCATTGCTGCCAATAACGAACTGGCACATACAGGGTTCCAACACCACACAGCAAACAGAGCACCAGGAAGATCAGATGCCGTTTGACGAAGAAAAATGCATCATTCTGCAACGACACCCCTTCGGTGATCGACGCAGACGCCACCATGACCAAACCGACACTCATCAGACTGAAGGCCAGTACCAACAATTGTCGATCGTAAATCGACTGCCGTTCCGGCACCAGCCATCGCCAGATCCAGGCGAACATCTGACTCATAGCGCCTCCACCAGAGCCGTGAAGCACTCGCCACGTTGCTCGAAATTTTTGAACATATCCAGACTGGCGCAGGCAGGAGCCAGCAACACCCAATCACCGGGCTGCGTCACGGCCTGGGCACGGGCCACCGCCGCGGCCAAATCCGCCACACGCTCGGTCTGCGGACCAAGAGCACACAGCAGATCAGCATCCTGACCAAAACAGAGCATCAGATCGATGCCGTGACCAAGCAGCGCTTGCAGCGGCGCAAAATCCTGTCCCTTGCCCTGACCACCAGCGATGAGGATCAAGCGACCCTGCACGGCCTCCGCCAGGCCCGCGACTGCCGCCAAGGTAGAGCCGACATTGGTGGCCTTGGAATCGTTGATCCAGCGCACACCCTGATATTCACGAACAAACTGGCAGCGATGGGGCAGGCCGCTGAAGCGACGCAGCACCGCCAGTTGCGCGGCGCGCGGTACAGCCACAGCATCACACAGCGCCATGGCCGCCAGTGCATTCATCTGGTTATGGGCACCGACAATATTCAATTCCGCGACTGGCAGTTGAGGCTCACCCTCTACCGCCAGCCAGAGTGCCCCCTGATGCTGGACTCGGCCATACGAGGCCGCATCCAGCCCGAAACTTTGCCACACGCTCCCCGCTTGTGGTTGGGTGGCGTCATCATCCCGATTGATCAGAATGTGCTGTGCCCCGGCATATATGCGTTGTTTGGCCGCCAGATAGCCGGCCATGCCATCATAGCGATCCAGGTGGTCTTCGCTCAGATTGAGGATGGTCGCGGCCGCAGCCTGCAGGGAAAAAGTGGTCTCCAGTTGAAAGCTGGAAAGTTCGAGCACATACAGATCGCAAGGCTCCAGTAACAGATCCAGCGCGGGAGTGCCGATATTGCCGCCCACCCCTACGTTGATCCCGGCCTCGACCGCCATCTCCCCTACCAGAGTTGTAACGGTACTCTTACCATTGGAGCCGGTGATCGC
>RRZT010853766.1_pt1 | contig 10181 bp, 9 predicted proteins | sample 2165551 | NCBI WGS metagenome assembly RRZT01 (sample SAMN10456910, study PRJNA506462) | wastewater metagenome | biome: wastewater; feature: sludge; material: wastewater sludge; isolation source: wastewater sludge with Escherichia coli K12::gfp cells carrying plasmid... | place: USA: Moscow, Idaho ...
AAAGGGAGTTAATAATGGATTTTTATCAAAAATTTTTTCTAGGAAATCTAATTTTTACAGTAATCGGTTTTTTAGTACCATTATGTTTTTATCAAAAACTTAATGGGGGGAAAAATATTGCAGTGCTTAGTGGCGTTAGCGCAAGTCTGTGTGGGCTCATTGGTGCTGGAGCAGTGCTTATTAATAATGAAATATTTAGTTATAGTGGCTGGATTATTATCAGTATTTTAAACATTGGGGTGAAAATTGATAATTTAGCAGCATTTTTTTTGCTTATAGTAAATTTTTTGAGCTTAATTAATTTTATTTTTTCTCAAGGTTATTTGAAAGGGCAGAATTATAAAAATGTTGTAATGTTAAGTTTACTTAATCTATTTAGTTTAAGTTTAAGTGGGGTCATATTAGCTGATAACTCTTTATTGTTCTTATTGTTTTGGGAAATGATGGCGTTGATATCCTTTGTTTTAATTATGTTTGAACATCAAAGCACTAATGCAAAACTGAATAGTTATATTTACTTAGTAATAACTCATTTAGGAACTGCGTTTATTACCTGTGCTTTTTTGTTGTTATATCTAAAAACAGGTAGTATTAATTTTGCTGATTATAAAAATTTAGGACAGACTTTAGATGGTTTAACCTTAAATATTTTATTTATTTGTGCCTTAATTGGTTTTGGGGCAAAATTAGGAATTTTTCCGTTACATGTTTGGTTACCGCGGGCGTATGGTCTAGGACCAATCAATGTGATTGCCCTGATGGCATCAGTAATGATTAAAACAGCAGTTTATGGCTTATGTCGATTTTATTTTGATTTTCTCGGCAATAGTTTTTTGTGGTGGGGATTTTTTTTAGTGGCTAGTGGAATAATCAGTGCTTTATACGGTATTTTACTGGCAGTGTTACAAAATAATATAAAAAGATTTTTAGCATATAGTAGTGCGGAAAATATGGGAATTATTTTAATTAGTATGGGCTTAGCGTTGATTTTTAAACACTTTGATCAAACGGCATTGGCAGCATTAGCTTTTTTTACAGTGTTATTTCATAGTTTTAATCATGCTCTCTTTAAAGGGTTATTGTTTATTTGTGGTGGAGTAATTTTTACGCAACTAAAGTCGTTGGAGCTAAGCAAGTTGCGGGGGTTAAATAAGAAGATGCCTTATACTGCAATTTGTTTTCTTGCAGGGGTGATGTCTTTAGCATCATTACCACCCTTTGCGGGGTTTGTTTCAGAATGGTTATTATTACAAAATTTGTTTCAATTATTATTTTATTTGACTAATCCGGTCTTGCGGTTGGCAGTCATAATTACTTTAGCCTTGGTTTTATTGGTTGGGGGCTTAGCGGTAATTGGAGCCATTAAAAATTTTGGGGTGGCTTTTTTAGGAAAAACAGTAGCAGAAGCTACTGAGATTACCGAAAAAAATCAGTGGTTTAAAGTTTCACAAGGGTTATTGGTTGCTAGTTTATTACTGCTAGGATTGTTTCCGCAATATTTTATGGCAGTTGTTAATAATTTAGTGGCAAATTATTTTGTGCCATTGAGTCATAATTCACTATTCTTAACAATTCCACAACAAGCCGGCACCTTGAAAGATTTAAATTTAGCGTTAATATTAGGAAGTTTATTATTAATCAGTGTGTTGGTAGTAGTGCTCGTTCGGATATTATTTAATAAAAGTAAGGTTGTTATCGCTGAGACTTGGACGTGTGGGTTTAATTACGAAGAAAAAATGCAGTATACCGCAACGTCTTTTACAGAGCCACTATTGGTTATTTTAAAAAAAATATTAGGATTTGAACGAAAAGTTGATATTAGTAAAGAGTATGAATATTATCATAAAAAAATTGAGCATTCATTCTCACTCAAAGTTAAGTTATTACAATTGCTGTATCTGCCATTGGTAAAAATGTCGTTGCAGTTTTTTAAAAAAGTTAGAATTATTCAAAATGGTAAATTAAGAGATTATTTAAGCTATATGGTTATTGCCTTAATTGTAAGCTTATTGATGGTTTGGTAGGTGGCGTAATGGAAAAAATATTGTTAGTACTGTTACAACTTTGCAGTTTTATTTTGCTGGCACCATTAGTGCAAGGGGTGATAAAGAAAGTTAAGGCGAGATTACAAAATAGAATTGGCGCTGATTTGTTTCAACCATATCGTGATATTTTGAAATATTTAAAAAAGGATAGTGTTATATCGAAAGAAGCTTCATGGCTTACTGTTACTACACCGTATTTGTGCCTTGGTCTTATTTTACTGATCAGTATTTTGATACCGAGTTTTTATGTACCAGCACCACTAGGCTTTAGTGGTGATATCATTTTAGTAATATACTTATTGGCACTTTGTCGATTTTTTATGGCACTAACGGCGCTGGACGCTGGGAGTTCGTTTGGCGGCTTTGGTGGCAGTAGAGAAAGCGTGATGGGAGCGTTAACGGAGCCGGCATTACTACTTTCGATCATTGCGGTGTTATTAACTACAACGGAAACTAATATTGGTAATGTTATACAAAATGTGTTGCAACATGATTTTTTTATCTCAAATTTTTCATGGTGGCTAGCATTAATAGCCTTTGTAATTGTTTTGATTATAGAAACCGGTCGCTTGCCTTATGATAATCCCGATACCCATTTGGAGTTAACGATGATGCATGAATCAATGATGTTAGAATACTCCGGTCGGTATTTGGGGTTGATGGTGTTATTTGTGCAGATTAAACAATTGTTATTAATTACAGTATTGATAAATTTATTTTTTCCTTATGGGATTGCGGTTAATGTTGGTTATCTTGAAGTAGCTCAGGCATTGGTGCTTTATGTCAGCAAAGTTTTTATTGTTGGATTAGGTTTGGCTGTGATCGAGACGGTTTATGCAAAAATAAGGCTGTTTTTAGTACCAAATTTGATTTTAGCTTCAATATCGTTAGCCGTATTGTCGCTAATTTTTCAATTGTTTAATTATTAAGGGGTGAAATAATGGAGAGTTTTGTTACCATTTGTTTGTTAATTAGTACGTTAATGTTATTCAGACTTAAAAAAGCAGTAGAGGCAGTGGGAATTATTTTTGTGCAATCATTAGCCTTAGCCTTAGTATCTTTGATTATTTGGACTAAAACAGGTTTATTACATTTATTGATTGCGGGAATTTTGACGCTTTGTGTTAAAGCAATTTTAATACCGCTGGTATTATATTTTACGATTAAGAAGACCGCCAATAAAAAAAGAATAGATCATTCTTTGGGACCGGTAATGTCGCTCTTTATTGCTTTTTTATTAGTAATGATTGGACAATATATTGCGGCGAAATTACAATTGCCGACAGCTGAACATGGTGCGCAGTATTTAGCAACAGCGATAACATTGATATTTTTAGGGATTTTTAAAATTATTAATAGCAAGCAAGTGTTGTTGCAAGGAATTGGTGTCATTGTTATTGAAAATGGACTCTTTTTAATAACGCAGGCAATCAGTTATGGAATGCCCATGGTTGTAGAATTGGGTATATTTTTTGACTTGTTTGTCGCGGTTATTATTATAGCGTCCTTATCATTTAAGATTAGTTCAACTTTTAATAGTTTAAATACAGAAAAAATGCAGGATTTAAGAGGTTAAAGAATGTTAATACTGACTTTGCTGGGACTTTCAATGGTTAATGCCTTGTTTTGTTTAGTCTCATATAAACTTAAAAATTTTGATATTATGCAAATTATTGGTAGCTTTTTATTATTGGTTGGTGCGGTTTTTATTGCACTCTTTATTAATCAGAGTAATGTTATAACGCTCTTTGATAATTTTATTTATATTGATGCACTTAGCAGCATTAACTTAGTGCTAATTGCGACTGTTGGTTTTACTGCTAGTATTTACTCGGTTGGTTATATGCGGACGGAATTAGCTCATGATATTATCTCGCTAAAAAAATTAGGGTTTTATTATTGTTTTTTTCATTTGTTTATTCTCAGTATGTTGTTGGTGACGATCTTTAATAATTTAGGGCTATTATGGGTGGGGATAGAATTAACAACATTAATTTCAGCCATGTTGGTAGCGTTTTATGGCAATAAGCATTCGCTAGAAGCAGCATGGAAATATCTAATTATGGGGGTAGTTGGGATTGCTTTAGCGCTGTTGGGAATTGTTTTTATCTATTTATCAGGTTTAACGGTGTTATTAGAAGAACAGTCTGCGTTACAGTGGACTAACCTCCTAAGTGTGGCTGGGCAATTGAATGCCGAATGGGTTAAGGTTGGTTTTATTTTTATTTTAATTGGCTTTGGAACAAAAGCGGGTCTGGCGCCAATGCATTTTTGGTTACCGGATGCCCATAGTCAGGCCCCAGCGCCAATTAGTGCAGTGTTATCTGGGGTATTGCTAAATACCGCATTATATGGGGTATTACGCGTGTACATCATTGCTAAGGCAGTTATTCCAGAGATTGCTACAACTTATTTAATTTGCTTCGGGTTATTATCCATTATTGCGATTGTGCCGTTTGTTTTTGTACAACATGATTTAAAGCGATTATTGGCCTTTTCTAGTGTGGAGCATATTGGCATAATAACTTTAGCGATGGGCGTTGGTGGTTCTTTGGGATTATATGGTGGCTTATTACATATGGTGAATCATTCCTTAGGAAAATCACTATTGTTTTTTGCTGCCGGCACTATTACCCAACAATATCACAGCAAATATATTGCCAGAATTAGTGGCGTAATAAAAAGTATGCCGTATACCGGAGTAATTTTCTTAATATCAAGTTTGGCGATTGCCGGTGCGCCACCTTTTAGTTTGTTTATCAGTGAATTTACCATTATGTTAGGGTGCATAAAATCCGGTAAATTATGGCTGGGTTGTTTGTTTGCCGTACTAGTGGCAATAATTTTTAGTGGAATGTCTTATTATGTTATTAGAATAGTTTTTGGTGAAGAGCCGAAAAAGGCGAAAAATATCAAAGAAGATAGCTGGACCATAGTAGCAATGTTGTTGCCATTATTATTGGTAATTGTTGGCGGTTTATATGTGTTGCCGTTTATTCAACAAGCTGTTATCATGGCAGCTACAGTTATAGGAGTGTAGTGATGATTAGAGTAATACTGAAAAAACTGAAACTACATTTGGGTGATAAAATTTTACAAGTTGAAGAAACTAGCGCCAATGAGTGGTTAATTAGAATTGTAAAAAAAGATTTACCGGAAATAGTGGAATTTTTATATGACAACAATAAAATAAGATTTTTAAATATGATTGGTAATGATGAACGCAGTATTAGTGGCAAATTTGCGCTTTATTATATTTTTCTGCTTAGTGATATTAAGCAATGTATTACTTTGAAAATGATGATTAGTGAAGACGATCCAACCTTTCCGTCGCTGAGTATTAAATTGCCAGCCCTTGATTGGTATGAGCGAGAAGTAAATGATTTATTGGGGTTAAGAGCGGTGGGACATCCTAATCGGACTCCTTTAATCAATCATGGACGGTGGGATGAAAATAGTTATCCGTTGCGAAAAGACTTTAAAATCGTGCCCTTAAAATATGAGAATAAAAATAATAATAACTTTATGCAATATTTGGGGAATGATGTTACGCAAATACCGGTAGGACCTATTCATGCCGGCATTATCGAACCGGGACATTTTAGATTTGGTGCTGTTGGTGAAAAAATTCTACATTTAGATGCGAAATTATTTTATACACATCGTGGCATTGAAAAAAGCTTAGAAGGAAAAACATTAGAAGAAGCATCCTTTATCATAGAGCGAATTTGTGGCGTTTGTAATGTTTCACATAGTGCTAGTTTTGTATTATTAGCAGAAAAGCTGTCGCAGACCAAGATTAGTGAGAGGGCACAATACTTACGAGTATTATTTTTAGAATTGGAACGACTATATAATCATGTTGGTGATACCGGCAATATTTGTGCCGGGTTTGGCTTTGCTGTTGCGGTGAGTCAAGGTAGTATTTTAAAGGAAAAACTATTGCGTCTCAATGAAGACTTGACTGGACATCGTTATTTGCGGGGGGCAATTGTTTTAGGGGGAGTCAGTCTTGATATTGATAACAATGACATCAATAAAATTTTAAGGTTTATGGATGATTTACAGATTGAATATCAAGACTTGGTAGAAATTATTTTTGAGCATGAGATTGCACTCAATCGAATGCAAAAAACCGGCACTTTAACTTATCGCCAAGTTTGTGATTTGGAAGTAGTCGGTGTTGCCGCCAGAGCTTCAGGACGAGATATTGATTGTCGTCGCGACACTCCTTATTTATGTTATGATAAATTAAAGTTTGCGGTGCAGACCACCACTTATGGTGATGTTTTAGATCGGCTTAAAATTAGAGTATTAGAAGTTAGAGAAAGTATTAATATTATTAGGCAAATTTTAAATGATTTACCAAATGGTGAACTCACAGTGTCCTTACAAAATATAAAAGCTTATGAGAGCGGGTTTGCGATGGTTGAATCGCCCCGCGGCGAGGATTGTCATTGGATGATGGTAAATCAAGACGGGAAAATTTATCGCTATAGAATCTCCTCAGCTTCTTATAGTAACTGGCCGGCAGTCTGTTTAGCTGTGACCAGCGATATTATTCCGGATTTTCCATTAATAAATAAAAGTTTTGAACTTTGCTATGCGTGTTGTGATCGCTGATTGAAAAGAGGGATTAAATGTTAGAGCTGTTTAAAAAAATTTGGCAGACCGGCACCGTTACAGAACGTGATGTCTACCAAAATATTTCACCACGCTATAAGGGCATGGTTGAGGCTGACACTAGTAGTTGCAGTAAATGCGGTGAATGTGTCCGGTGTTGTCCGACGCAAGCTATTACTATAACCGATAAAATAACCATCAATCATTTAAAATGTGTATACTGTGGCGCTTGTTTAAAACATTGTGGCAATAAAGCCTTGCTTCAAAGCAACAAAATATATAATATATTAGAGCAGGAGCAAGAATTTAAGGCAGACTTGCTAAAACAAAAAATCAAGAAAATTATGGGTGGGTCGTTACATATTCGGCATGTTGATACGGGCTCATGTAATGCCTGTGATTTTGAAATGTCGATGCTAAGTAACCCTTTTTATGATGTTAGTCGTTGGGGGATTAATTTTGTAGCATCACCACGCCATGCCGATTTGTTGATGATAACCGGTGGCGTTACCGAAAATTTATTAGGAGCTCTTACTAAAACCTATGAGGCGACCCCTAATCCGAAAATAGTGATGGCGGTAGGGTCTTGTGGTATTAGTGGCGGTGTTATTGGAAAAACCTACGCTAACATTGGGGCAGTTTATAAGGTGGTACCGGTCGATGTAGTGGTACCGGGTTGTCCACCACGTCCCCAGGCCTTGTTAGAAGGGATTTTGTTAGGTTTATTGAAATATGAAGAAAAGATAAAGAGAGGTGGAACTGTTGAATCTGGAACTACAACGATTTAAAGCTGATTTTTTTAAAGCATTAGCACATCCATTGCGAATTAGAATCTTAGAATTATTAGCTGACGGTGATAAAAATGTAAATGAATTACAAGTTTTAATCGGCAGTGAAGGCTCAGCGGTTTCACAACAGCTGGCAATTTTACGGAGTAAAAACATTGTATATGGCACTAAGGATGGTAATAAAGTTAATTATTCCCTATGTGATCCGATGATTATTGAATTACTGAATGTTGCTAAACAAATTTTTAATAATCATTTGATTGATGCTATTTCCATGTTGGATAAATTCAAAGATGAATAAATTTGAAAAGCTCTAAAGATTACTTTAGGGCTTTTCTTAAGCTAAAACTGACTAGTCCATAGTATCGTTATAGAATAAAAGTTGGTAATATGGAAAATTTACTCAGACCTATGACTTATTTTTAAAAAAAATGTAAAAAAAGAGATAAATTTAAAGGATTTTAACCTGTCCTTGGTAAATATATATATTACTTTTTATTGGATTTTTTCGACCGAAGTAATGTTGCTACTTTATAAATAATAAGTATAAAATTATCATTTGCGATATTTTTAAGAGGTGAGTTTATGTTCAAGAACGTAAGGTATTCAGTTTCACAGCTAAAAAAAGGAATGGTTGTCGGAAAAGATATTGTCTTAGGCGAAAAAGTAGCACTAAGTGCGGGCGTAGAGCTAACTGATCGACTAATAGAGAGCTTGGAATTTTTGGATGTCAAAGAAATCGTTGTTAAAGAAAAAGTTGAATTAAACCAACAGGTAACCTTGCCACCGAAACCGTTGGTGACAACGCAACAAAAGTTTTTTGAAGGATATTATCAAACTGTTAATATGTTGCAAAATATCTTTGAAAATATCAGCAGAACGAGAATTGTATCATTACCGGAGCTTATGACTTTATACAAGCAAAGAATGCTACCGCTGATTAATACCGCTGGTGTTATTAATCATTTATATTTATTACGCGAGCAAGATGAATATACGTTTACTCACTCTTTGAATGTCGGAATAATTTGTGGAGTGTTGGGGCGCTGGTTAAAATATAAGAGTAAAGACTTGGATGAACTTATTTTAGCCGGGCTGTTGCACGATTTAGGGAAAATGGAAATACCGGATAGTATTTTAAATAAACCGGGTAAATTGACTCCAAAAGAAATGGAAGTAATGCAATTGCATTCAACCTTAGGGTTTAAATTTGTCAATTTAGTACCAAATATTTCGCAACAAATATCTTATGGAATATTGCAACATCATGAAAGAATTGATGGTACTGGCTATCCGATGAAGGTAAAAGGAGAACAAATTCACCCGTTTGCGAAAGTCATTGCCATTGCCGATGTTTATGACGCTTTAACCTCTAATCGAATTTATCGTGATAAGGTTAATCCGTTTTCGGTTGTGGAAATATTACAAGGAGAGATGTTTGATAAGCTCGATACTTATATTTGCAGTATTTTCTTAAATAATGTTCGCAATTATTTTACTGGTAATATTGTTGAATTAAGTGATGGCAGAACGGCTGAAGTTGTGAAAATGGGACATTTCTTGTCAGCTAGACCGATTGTCAAAACTTTAGAAGGCGAATTTATCGATTTAGAAAAACAAAAAGGAATTGCAATCGTCAATATTTTGGAAGAAGATTAAAAATGAAAAACCATTGTGCTGCTAATGCGCGGCACAATGGTTTTTTTAGTCCGGACCGGGAGATGGATTATTGATAACAGGTGATAAGACTACTAAGGTTTTAGTGTTGGCAATCCCCGGTTGATTTTTAATTTTATGTAGTAATTGTTCTAAGGTTTTCGTATTTTCGGTGACGATTTTTAAGGAGTAATCGAATTCGCCGGTGATATAAAAACATTCTTGAATTTCATTTTCTTGTTTGACAAAATCAGTAAAAGCATCACAGTATAGTGGCTTCTCCAAGCGAATAAAAATTTGTGCCATCAAATGCTTGTTTAATAAAGCGGGGTCTAGAATGGCGGCATATTGCTTGATAACACCACTGGCTTCTAATTTTTTTAGGCGTTCGGAGATGGCTGGCATTGATAAAGCAATTTCTGAACTTAAATCAGAGATGGTAATTCTTGCGTTTTTTTGAAGTAACCGTAATATTTTTTTATCTATATCGTCCATAATATACCTCCTAAATAAAGCTATTCCATAATTATTATAACAGCATCTATGAAATATGGAATTGATTTTTTCAAAAAGACTTAAAGGAAATCATATTATTTTACAGAATTAAGATAGTGATAGGGAGGAGCTTAGCTGTGGTTGTTGTTTTAAAAAAGAAAGTTCAAAAACGAATTGCTGTGACAATTTCGCTTTTTTTAATATTGGTAATCGGTTTGATTGCACGAATATTTTGGATTCAATTTATTCAAGGCAGTAAGTTAAGTGAAATAGCGCAAAGCCAAGTTCATGATAGTAAGGCCTTGCAGTCACCGCGAGGAACTATTTATGATCGTAATGGTAAAGAGTTGGCGGTCAGTATCTTAACAAAATCGCTATTTATTGATCCGTATGAAGTTAAAGATCCGGAATTTATTGCTAATGGACTGGGCCCGATTTTAGGAATGAATCCTGCAGAAATTTTGGAAAAAATTAATTATGGTGGCAGATTTGTTTGGGTAAAAAGAATGTTAGAGCCGGAAGTTGTGGCAAAAGTAATAGCTTTTCGAAAGGACAATAAGCTTAATTGCTTAGG
>RRZT010871382.1_pt1 | contig 10181 bp, 9 predicted proteins | sample 2165551 | NCBI WGS metagenome assembly RRZT01 (sample SAMN10456910, study PRJNA506462) | wastewater metagenome | biome: wastewater; feature: sludge; material: wastewater sludge; isolation source: wastewater sludge with Escherichia coli K12::gfp cells carrying plasmid... | place: USA: Moscow, Idaho ...
GTGATTCGTCAAGAAACTCGCAAAGAACTCGGTATTGCGGATGATACGTTTCTGATTGGTCATGTTGGTCGTTTCATGCCGCAGAAGAACCAGGCATTCCTAGTTGATGTACTTGCGGATTTGCTTCCTAAACGATCTAATACCATGCTTGCCTTCGTCGGTGATGGTCCGGACAGGCTAGCCGTCCAACAACATGCCGTAGAACTCGGTATCGCTGATCATGTGCTGTTCCTCGGTCAACGCTCCGACGTGAACCGCCTGTATCAGGCGTTCGATGTATTCTGCCTCCCCAGCCTTTATGAGGGTTTGGGGATGGTAGCTGTAGAGGCTCAAGTCGCAGGTTTGCCTTGCTTGCTGGGGGACGCTGTTCCTTTGGAAGCAGATGTGACCACTCAATCGCATTTCCTGCAGATTGCCGATGTGAAGCCTTGGTCTGAAGCTTTATCGAATTTGCCTGTCTCGGATTATTCCGACCAAGTTGATGTAACAAGTACATCTAAATTTATACCCATAGACTCGCATGAAGAATGGAGTTCTTCTATATCGGCATTGGGACCGGGGACACGGATCGGTTCTTCCGAGAAAGTGTTCTCTGACTATGATATTTCTGTGAATGCTCGAAAACTGGCTTCAATGTATTTGAAACTTTTTGAGAAGAAATGAAAAGCAAAATGGATCCGCTAGTTTCAGTTGTCATACCTGTATATAACGTTGAGTCTTATCTACATGAATGTGTGAAAAGTGTGGTCGAACAGACTTACACGAATATTGAAATTATTCTTGTGGATGATGGTTCGACTGATAATTCAGGAACGTTATGTGATGAATTTGCTTTGTCGGATTCAAGAATATGTGTTTTCCATAAGAAGAATGGTGGACTGTCTGACGCTCGGAATTACGGCATTCGCCGATCCCGTGGAAGTTTGATTTCCTTTATTGACAGTGACGATTATGTATCATCTGATTACATAATGCACTTGTATCAGGCGTTAGTCCGAGGGAACACTGATATTGCAGCCACTTCCATTTGCATTTTCCATAACGGAGAACTTCCTAAAGTGGATAAGCATAATACGGCAGTCTTTCATGTGTATGATGCGTGTGATGCCCTTGAAGATATGCTTTATATGAGGCATTTGGAGCCTAACGCTTTCCCGAAAATTTATAAGAGAGAATTGTTCGACACGATTCAGTATCCTGTCGGGAAATTGTACGAGGATATTGCCACTACTGCCAAGCTTATCGATAAGGCTGGCAAGATCGCATATCTGAATGAGAAAGACTATTACTATAGGATTCGTCCGAATAGTATCCAAACAGCGAGTTTTAATCCCAAGAAGCTTGATTTACTTGATCAGCTTAACGTTGTTAAGTCGATTGTGCAGACAACGTATCCGAGTATCATTAATGCTTATTATTCAAAAGAACAGAGCGCATTATTCAATTTGTATATGAATATAAGTCCTGATGATACAAAAGAAATGCTTGGAATAGCAGATGACTTGTGGCATGGAATCAAAAAAAATCGGATTTCAGTTTTAAAGGATAGAGAAGCAAGGCCTGATGCTAGAATCGCTTCTTTGTTGTCCTTCTTGGGTTCAATTCCTTGTAGATGTGTTTATAAGTTGGTAAGAAAATGAAAATATTCTCTAATATAGACAAACGATCTCAAGACCGTTATGTTTGTATACTTCTAATATTGGTTTTGGTCGGGTCTGCATTTCAGAATGTCAAAGTAGTTGGCCCGTTAAATCCAGGGCATTTACTTGCGTTATGCTTTATTCCTTTTTTGCTACCGAAGCTTAAAGAGACAAAATTCCCGCCTGCTGTAATATGCATTTTTACGGCGTACATCCTCTGTGTGTCCTTGTTCGCAAGTTTCAAATGGGGATTAGACACATCTATTATTAATTATCTGTTTGTCTTTTACATTATCTTTGTCATTGTCAATTTGGGAAGAAATATCTCATTTGAATCATATAAGAAAGTATTCCAATTAGCTGGAATACTTTCTTTTGCAATTGTTATATTAAATGCGATTCACTATAAAGATGCCATATTAAGATATTTTTCATCTGGATATTACGTAAACCATCCGTACTATCCAACAATATATGGAGGTGGTGCCAACCTTGAAGCATCATGGCCCAGCATATATGGTGTTTTTTTCATGGATAATCCTTACGGTATTATATATCTCGTTTTATCTTTCATATTTGCCTCTATTCAGGTTAGTAGAGCTGGTATTATTATCTCGTTAATTTGTTTGGTTATATATGCATATAAACGGTTACGGGAATCAAAAAATCCTTTTTTGATTTTATTCTTGATATTTGTTGTTCTTTCCCTTGGCTCTTTTTATGCGCTAAGACTTGGAATATTCCAACCAATTTTAGATCGTTTCTTTAAGAACCAAGAAGATAGGGGTGCCGCGGGGCGTATCGGTATTTACGACAATGCGCTTCCTTTTCTTTCTAGTCATCCTTTTGGTGTTGGTTTGGGGAATGCAGTTTCTGCAGTGAATAAAGTAGCTGCGAATACAGTGGGGATGGAGCCGATAGTAGATGACAATTTACATAATCTATTCCTCCAGATGACCGTTGAAACTGGTGTGTTTGGCGGGGTGTTTTATGCATGTTTGGTTGCTTTCCTGTGTTTTAATTGTATCTTCAAACATAAATTCGCCAATCCTTTTGAAAACTTCCTGCTTGCTTTCTTTGCTTTATCGTTGATTCAATTTGAAAAAATAGAAATCTTCCCTGCAATATGCCTTGGTATATTGTTAAGCAAAAAATATTATTCAAACAAGGATTTCGATTTATAATGTTATTCTCTATTATTATTCCTGCCTTTAACGCAGAAAGATATTTACATGATTCTTTGAAATCTATCCGGATGCAGACTTTTACGGATTATGAAACTATAATTGTTGATGATGGATCTACCGATAAGACGGGTGAGATAGCAGATTCTTTTGCTGGGGAAACCTCTCGGACTCATGTGATTCACCAAGAAAACGAAGGTCTTTTGCTTGCTAGAAGAACTGGGCTACAAGCAGCAAGTGGCAAATATGTTGTTTTCTTAGACGCGGATGATTCTTTACGTTCCACGGCTTTGCAGGATATTGCCGATGCAATTCATAAATATACTGTTGATATTGTTTCTTTTAGGTATTCTCGGCAGGATAATTTCTTGACGTCTGATTCACCTTCCCCCTTGCCGGTCGGGATATATAATGGCGAACGATTCGAAGAAGCTAAACTTCATCTCTGCAAAGGACGATTTAATGAGATGTGGGGCAAGGCGATAAGGCTTTCATGTTTTGACTGTACTGCTGATTATTCCAACTATGCAGGGTTGATGCACGGCGAAGATCTTTTACAGCTTCTTCCTGTTTTCGACAGTGCTCATTCTCTTTATAGTTCAGATAAGGTTCTCTATTTTTATAGACCTAATGATTCCGCTAGCACGGCTAGATATAAGTCCAGTCAGCTATCTGATATCAGAAAAGTGAATGCTCGTCTTCTGTCTTTTTCGATGAAATGGGGGAAAGCCTGTTATAAGACGGCATGCAGTGGCGAGGTCATGCAGTATATCAATCTTCTTAAGATTGCTGTTTCATGCCTTTCCTATAGCTCTTTTGGTGATGTGTTTCGTTCGATGCATAAGGCAATGGATGATGAAGGATGCTTGGCGCGTGCTCAGAATTGTCAATTGAGGATTGACAATTCTGTTGTCGTTTTTTGTCTTATGCACAATTTCTGTTATCTTTCTTTTCTTGTTTTGAAAGCAATAAATTCCATTAAGAGATGAAGCATAAGGACTTTTGATGATTAGAACAAAAGCTGATTTATTAGAATACATTCAAGAAGACATGCGTATGCAGCCGCGGTCTTCATCTTTTGTGAAGCGTTATTTGGGTACAAGTGGGGCAGTGGTCCGTTGGAAAAAATGTTTAAGGAAATGTGAGTACCATCACAATATTTCCAAGAATATTTATCACAGATTGGCATATTTTGTTTATCTTTTTATGTTGAAAAGGTATGATCGACGTTTCTGTTCAGAAATCCCTATTAATGTTTTCGGCAAGGGATTATTAATTTGGCATCCAGAAAGGATAATTATTAATCCTGAGTCAAAAGTTGGAGATTACTGTGCGCTTTCGAGCGGTGTTGTTATTGCGCAGGCACATGGAGAATGCCCGACAATCGGGAATCATGTAGAGCTTATGATTGATTCGAAGGTGCTGGGAGGAATTACTGTAGCTGACAATGCAAGAATCGGAGCTTCTGCGTTGGTGCTTAAACCGATAAATGAAGCTGACACAACCTGGGCTGGTGTGCCGGCAAAGAAAATTAACAATCAGGGAACTATTGAAACGCCGATTCCTGTTTGCACTTATTAGTGCTACGAAGGTGAGACGGATGGAACAGAGGGAAAATCAGCTGGTCAGCGTCATCTTACCAGCATATAATGTGGCGAATTATTTAGATGACTGTTTGGAAAGTATCATTTCCCAGACATATACCAACATGGAGATCATCATCGTTGATGACGGATCAACTGATGATACCGCAAAGAAGGCAGATGATTGACTTTCCAAAGATGGACGTATTCGTGTTATCCATCGACAGAATGGTGGTCTTTCGGCGGCAAGAAATACAGGCCTGCACTATGCACAGGGCGAATTTATTATTTTTATTGATCCCGATGATTGTATTGATAAAAATTTGATTTCCAAATGCATGGAATTGTTGAGCGACGGTTCGGTTTCTTTGGTTCATTATGGGTACCGATTAATTAATGAAAACGGAGTATTGTGCGGAAAGAATTTTCCGGATATGCTCACGAATGCTGAGAAACTATTGCTAACAATTTTAAGTGACAAAATTCCAAGTCATTCTTGGCAATTCTTATGCAGGAAAGAACTATATTCTGATATCCGTTTCCCTGAAGGGCGCAAAGCTGAAGATCTGGCAACGACGTACAAGATTGTAGCTAAGGCAAAAAAGTGCGTTATTTTACCGGATTGTCTGTATGAATACCGTGTTCGCAGCAACTCAATCCTCGGAGAGCTAACGTCAGACCACTCTAAGGCTATAAAGTACTATGAAGATGAGCTTCTTGCGTTCCACGAGATAATTGATTGGGCTATTGCTCAAAAGCGAGAAGATTATCAAAATCTTGCGTGGAATAACGAATTAATGCATTTGTTTAATCATTACAAAGAGCGGATTGTAATCGATGATAATTTAGGAACCAAATGGGTGCACAATAAAATATGCAAAGAGCTTTCTGCTTTTAACGTAGATGGAGTAACTTCCTCTAATCGATTTAAAGCGTTCCTATTCAGGTTTGGGTTTATGCCTTTTTGCTATCGAGTAATGGGAAAGTTGAAAAAAAGAGTCAAATCTATTTTGCGAAAAGAATGATATAATAAAAGAATTCTTTTACATCTAGTTTAGTTTTTGATAATTGAATTTACGTCGTTTAATCAGTTGGTTTAAGATTGTGCCATAAAGATTAAACCCAAAAAGACTTACTATTTTATTTTAATTGAAAGCGGGATGAAATATGAATTTCAAATCATTTATTAAAAAAAAGATGCCTGTTTCTTTTATTGTGAAAAGACAGCGCTGGAAGACTCTTTGCTTGTTGAAGCATGAGGGGAAAAGGGAATTCAGACGTTTTTCACGGGCATATGCTGCTCCTGCATGTTCAGATCAAGTTCAGATGGAAAGCCTCTTGACTTTCTTTGTCCATCAGATTGAAAAGGGCTTTTCGTTTGATACATACCAGTACGGTCGTGGTCGTGGCGCTTTGCGTAATATTGCTGATCTTTCTGCAAGACTTATAGAGGCTGATGCACAATGGCGTGACAAATCAATTTATAAGGACATGGTGCTTGCTTTGGGAGAGTATTGCCGACGCCATGTGGCAGCCAATCAAGATATCGCATTTGTGACAGAATTGTTTGATGAAACCACCAAACTTGATATAGTGGCTGCTTCTAAAAAAGAATATCCTAGTATTCAGCTCTCTTTGAGTTCTAAAGTAGATAATGCCACCGTTCCTTTTAAAGAGTTGGTGGAACGGCGGCACGCGGTCCGGGCGTATTCCAAGAAGCCTGTGGCACGAGTTGAACTTGAAAAGGCAATTGAAATGTCTCTTCGTACGCCATCTGTATGCAACAGGCAACCAGCCCGTGTCCGAATTTTCACGGATCAGCAGTTAATTAGCAAAGCTTTAAAAGTGCAGGGCGGTTTCGGAGGATATGACATCCCGCCAGCATTGTTGCTTGTGACTGCTGACTTGCGCGCATTCATGGGTGCGAATGAGCATAATGAAGGATACGTTGATGGTGGACTGTTTGGCATGTCATTGTTGTATTCGCTGGAAACATGCGGTCTCGCGGCATGTCCTCTAAATACGATGTTCAGTGAAGAGGCTGATGAGCAAACTCGATCTATGCTCGCTGTTCCGGATAACGAGGTGTTCATTATGTATATTGCAGTAGGACACTTCCGCGAAACCTCCAAGATTTGCCGTTCCCAAAGGTTCGGGATTGATCGAGTATTGATGAACTGATTACGGGGGTCTTCTTGGGTAAATACAAGAATCTACTGGTGAATATCGGCTTATTCACATTAAATACGGTATCAACGAAATTGATTACATTTCTGCTGGTACCGCTATATACGTATTTCTTGACTGCGGCGCAGTACGGCGTGACCGACATGTCTCTTACGGTGGCGGGTTTGGTCACGCCTGTCGTTACCCTGTCCATCGGCGATGCCACCACTAGATATATCATCGATGATCCCGATGATAAGGAACGATATATATCTGTTGGGTTTTGGGTGACTTTGTTTGGTTGCCTGATTATGCTCCTTCTGCTTCCGCTATTAGGGCTGTCCATATTCGGCGGCCTCGGGAATTACAAATGGTTCTATCTTGCCTATTTTGCTTCATCCGCTTTCAATGCGTACTTGGCAAATGTGGCAAGAGGTTTGAACCAGATTAAACTCATCACCTGGGCATCTATAGCTTCGTCGCTTGTTTCGGCTCTATCGGCAGGTTTGCTCATCGGTCTGCTTAATTGGAAGGTCGAGGGATATTTTGTTTCGTTGATTTTCGGCGGGCTTGTTGCAATTGTTTTATATCTTATATTTGGTGGCTCATGGAAATACGTACGTATTCCCAAAAAGGAACGCGACCGTCATTTTCTTAAGAAGATGCTGCTGTATTCAGTGCCACTGATGCCCAATGCTATCTTCTGGTGGGTTGGCACAAGTGTGAACAGATTCTTCATTACCAGTATGCTCGGTATCGGTGCTTCCGGCTTATTTGCTGCGGCCAGCAAGATACCGAACGTAATGAATATGGTCTCTTCCACGTTTTGGCAGGCTTGGAGCTTGTCTGCATTCCAAGAGTTCAAGAAGACTGATACCGGCAAGTTCTATAGCAATGTGTTTGCGGTGTTTCGTACGTTCTGTTTCCTCGCGGCATCAGGACTTATGTTGTTGACGCCGTGGCTCGCCTCATTGCTTTTGCAGAAGAAATTCTATGATTCGTGGCCTATTATTCCTGTCTTGATTCTTGCATTTCTGTTTAATGTGTTCGCAGGATTCTATGGAACGGTCTTTACTGCAAGTATGAAAACCAAACATCTAATGACATCGACTGCTGCTGCTGCGATCGTCGTTGTTGTTCTGACTTGGCTGCTCGTCCGTATCATGGGACTGCAAGGAGCTGCGTGGGCTATGGTCGGCAGCAACCTAGTTATGTATGTCATACGCGTGGCTATGGCTCATCCGATTGTCAGGATAGCGGTGAACTGGCCTCTTATGCTGATCAATATCCTGATTGTAGCTGTTCAAGCATGCATAATGGCATGGCATCCATCCAGGTACTTGTTGATCTCTGGTGTGCTCTTCCTTCTTGTATGCATAGTATCTGCGTTGGATGCCTATCCATTCGTAAAATCTTTGGCAACTGCAATCAGCGGAAAGTCACTGCATAAAAATGGCAAACATGTCGGGAAATAGGGATTTAAGGAGATGAATAATGAGGATAGGAACCATTACCTTCCATTGTGCATATAATTTTGGTTCTGCACTGCAGACTTATGCACTCAGAAAATATCTCACGAATTTAGGCCATGATGTACATGTTATCGATTATCGGAGCGCAGATTTCAATGGGTATAAGATTTTTCGTGGAATAGGGGTTAAATCATTTATTGCAGATTTGCTCTTTCTTCCAGGTAATTTACGCAGGCGCAGCAGTTTTCAATCTTTCTGGCATAAATGTTTTGGCCTGACGAGCCGGACTTATGAGGGGGTTGATGCAGAGCGTTCTCTAGCTGAGGATTTGAAGGATTATGATGCGCTGATTTGTGGTAGCGATCAGATTTGGAATTTGGATTGCACCTTAGGGCCTGTTCCTCCGTTCTTTCTTTCTTTCGCTTCTGATGGAACAAAGAAAATTGCGTATGCGCCTAGCTTGTCGCATGCCAAGTTTGAAGAAAAGAACTTCACTCTAGAAGATAAGAAGCATGTCTCCGAGTGGTTGAATCGTTTTGATGCACTTTCTGTGCGTGAGCTTTCTGTAGCAGGGCAGTTTCAACAACTGACTAATAAGCATATTGTTGAAACGCTTGATCCGACGCTTTTGTTGAATTTAGAGGATTATCGACATATACAGGCTCCGCAACTTCCAAAGAAGCTGGAAGCAGGCAAATATATATTTGCATATACGTTATGGCCGAATAAAGATATGGTGCATTATATTGATAAATTGGCGGCAAAACGTGGACTAACTATCGTTTATTACTCTCAGAAGCCGATTCGGTATCAATCGCACGCGATCAATGTATGGGGAATTGGCCCAGCTGATTTTCTTACATTGATTGATAAGGCAAACTGCGTGATTTCGAACTCTTTCCATGCAACGGTGTTCTCCATTCTCTATGGCAAGCCATTTCTTACGTTTGGTACGGAAAAGAGTAGTTCTCGCATGAGAACGTTACTTGTCAAACTGGGTTTACCTGAAAAGCATCTTTTGCCTCCTGATTTCGAGGGCGGAAGTAATGTTGAACCATTTGCCTCTGTACTGAATATGGCTCGACTTAATAATCTTCGTGCAGATTCTGAACGGTTCCTTAATGATGCACTGATGTAAAAACTCTCAACTAGTATTTGGCATAGAATTTATTGCATGCTGCTTATTTTTTCAATTTTCATAGCATGTTTGAGTTAAGGAGTGCGGATATTTTCTTGAAGATAGTCATACAGCTCCTTATCTGAGATTTTGTGAGGATGTCTTGTTTCCGCCATGAGGATGACTGGGGTCCACCGGAACATGGGAGCGAACCCTCGGCTGTTTGTTTTCGGTTATTGTTTGGTGGTTACTGTGCAGTTTGGTGTGACGTCGGTCACGGCCTGGCCGCCCGAGACGGCCGCGGACTCGCCCTTCACGTCGTACAGCTTCCCGCCGTTGTCATCGGTCGCGGAGCCGTACGAGAACGACAGACCGGTCCTCGTGGAGCCCGCCGCGGGAACCGTGGCCTTCCACCAGCCTCCGCACGCCTGCGTCATCTCCATACCGCCGGTCGTGTCCGGACTGCCGTACACGCGCCACTGCACGCGCACGCGCTCCTGCGCGGACGAGGGACGGTACCAGACCGTCGCGGATTTCAGGGACTGTCCGACCGGCCTGAACGACCACTGCTGGTTCGCGCCGCCGGTCGACGTCCACACGTCCACGTTCGTCCCGTTCTTCGTGGACCATCCAGCCACATCCAGGACCAGCGACTGCGACATCGCGGACACCAGGCGATACGACGAGCCGGACCTGACCGCGACCCACTTCTGGTTGCGGCCGCCGGTCGACGAGTACTGCAACGCGTTCGCGCCGTCCTTCGCGGAGCCTCCCGCCACGTCCAGGACCTTGCCCGAATTCACGTTCGCGAGCGTCTCGTAGCCCGTCGGGGCGTGCGCCGCGCTCCACTCTCGGTCCGCACCGCCGGCCGCGGTGTAGACCAGCACGTTCCCGCCGTCCTTCTTCGAGCCTCCGGCCACGTCCAGGAGCATTCCGTCCTTCAGCCTGGTCGACACCACGTACGTGCCGTCCTCCAGATCCGACGCGTGGGCCTTCGCCAACGCGTCCAGCTCGGCGTA
>RRZT011026869.1_pt1 | contig 10181 bp, 7 predicted proteins | sample 2165551 | NCBI WGS metagenome assembly RRZT01 (sample SAMN10456910, study PRJNA506462) | wastewater metagenome | biome: wastewater; feature: sludge; material: wastewater sludge; isolation source: wastewater sludge with Escherichia coli K12::gfp cells carrying plasmid... | place: USA: Moscow, Idaho ...
CAACATCTCAGTGTGTTGCGGACCCGGCCTATCGTGGAGTCGTCAGGAAAGTGACGTTACTGCTTCTCAGCGGCTCCTCTTATCAGAGGTGCTTCTGGAAGAACGGGATGGCCGTCTTGAGGGCTTCACCCGCGCCGTTCGGCTGGTCGTAGAGGTCGTAGTGAGAGACACCCTCCAGGACGAGCAGCTGCTTGTCCTTCGAAGCCGCACGCTCGTAGATCTCATAGCCGTCGCCATAAGCACCGAAGGCACCCTTCTTATCGCCGATCACGACGAGCAGCGGCTGGTCGAGCAATACGTCGGCGAGATGGAAGGCGTCCCAACCCAAGACGGTTGCGCCGTGCGCGTTGTCGAAGGTGGCGGTACCGTTCGGGTGCTGGGCGCGCGGGGTGCAGTAGTAGTCGTAGGCTTCGATCACGTCGATGTCGCCAATCTGCTCCGCAACCTCAGCCGACGGCGGCAACGCACCATTCACCGAACCCTCGGCCTCACCACGAGCTTCAGCCGTACGGATTGACGCCACATCGCCGAGCACCGCGAGCGGGCCACCGGCGAGCGCTGAGTTGTCGCGGGAAAGGCGACCCCAATTGACACCCGTCATCGAGGCAACAGCCTTGAAACGCTTCTCCGTCTTGGCCGTCGCCCAGGCGTAGCCACCGCCTCCGCACACACCAAGAACGCCAATGCGATCCGCATCAACATAGGGCAGGGTGACGAGGTAGTCCACGACGCGGCTGAAATCCTCGACGCGCTGGTTCGGATCCTCAAGGCGACGCGGTGTACCACCGCTCTCCCCCTGGAAGCTGGCGTCGAAGGCGATCACAACAAATCCAGCCTCCGCGAGCGCGGTGCCATAGACGTTGCCGGAGGTCTGCTCCTTGCAGGAGCCGATCGGGTGAGCGGCGACGATTGTCGGGTACTTTGCCGACTCATCGAAGTCCGCGGGGAAGTACAGGTCCGCTGCAATCTCCCAGTACATGTCGGCGTTCTGGAACTTGATCGACTTAACGTTGGTTTCTGCCATGATGGTTCTCCGTTCTCAAAGGATGGGGATTCTGGCGTGGATGCAAGAAATTACCTCGTGACGGCCAGCGATGGCATCAGTAGCCGCACCACTTACATTCTGCTTGATCCACCGGCGAGGTGCCTGGGACAGATCTGTCCCACTCTCGTCTGTGCTTTGCCGTTTGTGCTCACTCATCCGCGTTCTCTCGTCCGTGCACTACTGAAGTCGCCTCATGATGTACCGCTAAATCACCCCAAGGAATCCATCTTCTAGTGTCCTGCGTCTTAAATTAGATTCCTAATTGTAGGATGGGGTATGACTACTCGTGGACGCCCCAGGACCCCGCTCGTGTTGACGGATGAGGAACGTGAGGCGCTGACGCGGTGGGCCAGGCGACACAAGTCTTCCCAGGCGTTGGCGACCCGGTCGAGGATTGTGCTGGCCGCGGCCGAGGGGATGACGAATCTGGAGGTCGCTGCCCGGTGCGGGGTTGAGGCACATATGGTGGCCAGGTGGCGCAAGCGGTTTCTTGAGTCGCGTCTGGATGGTCTGGTGGATGAGCCTCGTCCGGGCAGGCCTGCCACGATCACTGCGGAGCAGGTCGAGCAGGTCGTGGTGACAACACTGGAATCAACGCCTGCGAACGCAACACACTGGTCGCGGGCCAAGATGGCCGAGCGTACAGGATTGTCCAAGTCCACGATCGGGCGGATCTGGAAAGCCTTTGATCTCAAACCTCACCGGGCAGATGGGTTCAAGCTCTCTAATGATCCGTTGTTCGTGGAAAAGGTGTATGACATTGTTGGGCTGTATCTGGATCCGCCTGAGTGTGCGGTGGTGCTCTCGGTAGATGAAAAGAGTCAGGTGCAGGCACTGTCGCGGTCCCAGCCCGCGTTCCCGATGATGCCGGGTATGCCTGAGAAGCGTACCCATGACTACTTGCGTCATGGCACCACGAGCTTGTTCGCCGCGCTGAACGTGGCTGACGGGACCGTGATCGCCTCCACGCATCGCCGACATCGCGCGACGGAGTTCAAGAAGTTCCTTCAAAAGATCGACCGCGAGGTGCCCGAGCATCTGGACGTGCATGTCATCTGCGACAATTACGCCACGCACAAGCACCCTGTCGTCAAGGCCTGGCTCGAGCGCCACCCCAGGTTCCATCAGCATTTCACGCCGACCTATTCGTCGTGGATCAATCAGGTCGAGCGGCTCTTCGCGGAAGTGACTCGGGATCTGCTGCAACGCTCAGACCATCGCTCGGTTCAGGCTCTGGAAAAAGATCTCCGGGAGTGGGTCAAAGGATGGAATGAGAACCCCAACCCGTTTGTGTGGACCAAGACCGCCGACGAGATCCTCACGTCTCTCAGCAGATTAATGAACAGGACTACCGGCGCAGGACACTAGATGATGTCGGCGCTCACAGATATGCTCGTCAGATGAACGAGTCCAGGGCTGAAGCCGTCACACCTAATCCCGCGAACCCGGCGAGTAAAGCCGCCGTCACGAGCAGCGCCGCCGCCGTCCCCCTGGGGGAAGAGAAGCAAACGAGTGTGCCCGCGCGCGCCTCACTGCCTGATGTCATCCGGGTAGTCGGCGCCGCCACAAATAACCTGCGTGATATCTCGGTGGACATCCCCAAGAAGGCATTGACGGTGGTTACAGGCGTGTCCGGCTCCGGCAAATCCTCACTGGTCCTTGACACCGTCGCTGCCGAGGCGCAGCGCCTCGTCAACGATTCGTACCCGGCGTTTCTGCGCAATCGTCTGCCGCAGATGCCCGCACCCGAGGTGCAATCCATGGATGGGCTGACGTTCACCGCGATCATCGATCAGCGCCGCTTCACAGGAAATGCGCGGTCGATCGTGGCCGCGGCCTCGGACATCGCGCCGCTCATGCGGTTGGTTTTCTCGCGGATCGGTGAGCCGTCCGCAGGCTACTCCCCCGCCTACTCGTTTAATGACCCCAGCGGAATGTGCCCGCGCTGCGAGGGCATCGGCGAGGTGGTGGACATCGATGTTGACGTACTCATCGACCCGGAGAAGAACATCAACGAGGGGCCGGTGCGTTTCAGCCAGTTCCGGCCCGGCGTCTACCGCTGGAAGCGCTTCGCCCACTGCGGCCTGTTCGACCGGGAGAAGCCACTCAAGGACTACACGGAGGAGGAGATGAACCTCTTCCTCTATGCGGACCAGTACAAACTACCCAACCCGGATCCGGAGTTTCCCAAGACGGCCAAGTTCGACGGCGTCATCACCAGGATGCGCGACGTCTACGTCAAGAACCGGCCGTCTAACATCTCGGCGTCCGTGCGCGAGGAACTGGACCGGATCACCACTCGGCGCGTGTGCCCCGAGTGCGATGGGGCGCGGCTGAACGAGGCGGCGCGGGCGAGTCTCATTGACGGGCGGTCGATTGTTGATTGGTCCGCCATGTCCGTGTCCCAGCTGCGCGAGTTGTTGGAAGAGACACACGACGCGCGGGTCGAGCCCGCGTTCAACGGCATTCGCTCCACCCTTGATTCGCTACTCTCGGTAGGTCTCGGATACTTGACGCTCGACCGCACGTCGTCCACTCTTTCCGGCGGCGAGGCGCAGCGCGTGAAGATTGTGCGGCACCTGGGCAGCGCGCTGACGGACGTGACATACGTGTTCGACGAACCGTCGGTGGGGCTGCATCCCGCGGATGTTCATCAGCTCAACAAGTTGCTGCGCAAGCTGCGGGACTCGGGCAACACGGTGCTGGTGGTCGAGCATCACCCGCAGGTCATCGGGATCGCGGACCACGTCATCGACATCGGCCCGCGTGCCGGTTCCGGCGGCGGGCATGTGATGTTTGAGGGGACGCCCGAGGAGTTACGCGCCAGTGGCACGGTGACGGGTCGGCTGCTTGGGACTCCATTGGATGTCTCCTCGGTAGGTCGACGACGGCGCGGCACCGTCACCGTCCGAAACGCCCGGGCACACAACCTCACCGGGTTCGACGTGGACATCCCACTCGGCGTTTTCACTGCCGTCACGGGCGTGGCCGGTTCCGGTAAGAGCTCGCTTGCCACCTGGGAGTTGCCGAGGCAGCACCCGGATTTCAGGGTGGTGGGTCAGGATCCGCTGCGCGGCGGGGTACGGTCCACGGCGCTCAGCGTGCTCGACGTGGGAGACAGAGTGCGTGAGGTGTTCGCGCAGGTGTCGGGGATGGAACCCGCGTGGTTCAGCTTCAACTCGAAGGGCGCCTGCCCGGCCTGCCGCGGCAAGGGATACATCACCACCGAGCTGGCCTTTCTCGACGACGTCTCGGCACCCTGCGACGAGTGCAACGGGAAGCGTTTCAACGACACGGCGCTGTCCGTGACGATCGGTGGGCGCACGATCGCGGACGTGCTACGAATGACAGCCGACGACGTCGCCGAACTTTTTGCCGATGATCCCCAAATCACCGGGGCGATGTCCTGGCTGGGGCGGGTCGGACTGGGATACACGGCGGTCGGGCAGTCGCTTGACACCTTCTCAGGCGGCGAAAAGCAGCGACTGCTGCTCGCCAAACACCTCAGCGGGGTGACTGATCTTTCGGTGGAGCGGATTGTGCTGGACGAGCCGACCACCGGACTTCACCCAAGCGACGTGGACCGGATTAATGATTTGTTCGACGATCTGGTGGACGCTGGCGCAACACTCGTGGTGGTGGAACACAATCTGCGCGTCATTGCCCGCGCGGACCACGTCATTGACATCGGCCCGCACGCCGGTGTGGACGGCGGACGCGTGATGTTCGAGGGAACGCCAAAGGAGCTGATGGCGGATGAGAAGTCGCTGACGGGCCGGGCGCTCAGGTTCGGATCTTAGGAGGTACATCAAGATGTCAGTTAGATGGCCTGATGTTAACCGGCTTCACATGCTGATCGAGTTCGAGCGGCTGGGGTCGCTTGCAGCCGTGGCAGAGTCACTCTCGTACTCAAAATCAGCCGTATCTCAGCAGATGGCGACTCTGCAGAAGGAGGTGGGGGCAGAACTTGTTCTCAAACGCGGTAAGGCGCTTGAGCTCACTGACCAGGGACATGCAATGGTCCGTGTCGCCAAAAAGGTCCTTCGTGAACTAGAAGATGCAACCACTGCCATTGCTCGTGAACAGGGGACGCTAAGTGGAGTGTTGAGAATCGCGTGTTTGCAGTCGGTCACTCAAAAGTTACTTCCTCAAGCAATTTCCCTGCTCAGTGAGCGCCATCCGCAACTTTCAATCGAGCTAGTACAAGATGAAACGATCGAATCTGTTCAAAGCTTGATTGGAGGCACTGTCCATGTGGCCATTGGTGAACAATTCGAGAACGTCACTGTCCCCCTCCATCAAAATGTTGCATTGATTGATCTCTTTTCCGAACCAATGATGATGGCCGCAAGACCAGACGTGATGGATCCGGGAGCATCAGTCGACCAGCTCGCCAAACAACGATGGGTTCTTGAACCAGCCTCGAGCCCCTGTGGCCGGTGGGCGCTCGACTGGTGTCGGCGGCGAGGTTTCGAGCCACGGGTACAGTTCGTGTCAGAGGACTTGCTGTCCCATATCCGCCTGATAGAGCACGGCCTCGCAGTAGGTTTCTTACCCCACCTTGTGCTACCGGATGTATCTGATCGCGTTTCCATGCGCGCAGTAACTGACGGTACGAGGCAAATACACCTCTCAACCCGTGTTCCTATGTGCGAGCACCCTGCTGTACTCGAATTGGCAGAGACTCTTCAAAACCTGCATATTCAAATACTGCCCCCTTCAACAACGGTTAAGTAAAACTAGATAATAGAGTCCATAATTGTTCGCTTTTAATGTGCGTTGATAACTGACACGATGCTTTTACAACCATCGATGAACTCAACGTGGAAGGCACATCATGGACAACAAGAAGCTCGCTATAGAGGCAGCCTACAAAGACGAACTTCTCGATCTACTCAACCAACTCATCAGCATCCCTTCAGTCAACCCGGGACTCGACTCGTCCGGCACCGGTGAACGTCTGTTGGCCGAGTTCGTGCAAGACTGGGCACAGAAGAATGGTCTGAAATCTCGCATCATCGGAGAGGATCGTGCGAGCATTGTCATTTCAAACCCCGAACAACACATCGGTGCACCAACGGTTCTGTTCGCCGGTCACTTGGACACCGTCGGGTTTGGCCAAATGACTGATCCCACACAGCCCACTCGAATCGGAGATCAGATCCACGGCCGTGGGGCCTACGACATGAAGGCTGGAATGGCCGCCTCCCTCATTGCAATGCGGGAACTCAAAGATAACCACAGCGTCAACATCATCGTGGCGATGGTGGCAGACGAAGAATTTGGCAGCCGAGGGATGGAAGAAACACTCCTTGTCCTCCCCCATGCCGATTTTGCCATCGTCCCCGAGATAACTGAGCTGCAGATCGGAGTTGCCCACAAGGGCTTCGTCTGGCTGCAAGTAGACGTCATTGGTAAGGCTGCCCATGGGTCACGTCCCGATCTCGGAGTTGACGCGATCATGAGCGCCGGCAGCGTTCTGGTATCACTCCAAGAGCTAGATGCGTCGATCCGCTCGCGGCATCACCCATTGCTCGGATCTCCAAACCTGCATGCTTCGCTGATCAGCGGAGGCATCGAGGAGTCCACCATTCCGGATAAGTGTCGCATCATCTTGGAACGCCGAACCCTTCCCGGCGAAACCAGCAATTCCGTCTTGGAGGAAGTACAAGAATCTGTGGCACAAGCGGTTTCGAATCTGGATGGCGTAACAGCCAACGTGACTGTGATCCAAGACCGTAATCCCCTCGAAATTGATCCGACAAACAAGCTCGTGGAAACAATCACGCAAGCGGCAGCAGCACATGGCGTGAACTCATCACCCATTGGCGTCAGCTACTGGGCTGACTCCGCACTCATCGCCGACACCGGTGTTCCCACCGTACTCCTCGGCCCCAGTGGCGAGGGCGCACATGCCCAAGTCGAATGGGTCAGCGCAGAGTCAACCGTCAAACTTGCGCAGATTCTCGCCGAGACAGCAGCACGACTAGGGATTTCAGCCCACGCCGCATCCGACAACTGATGCACAGCCATCTCGAAACCATCACACACCCAACAGAAACAGAATGAGAGTGAAATACATGGCTCACAACATCTACGTCAATCCTCACATCAACATCGAGAAGGCGAACGCAGCAGGCTCAGCTCTCCTCACCCCGGAAGCGGCGAAACACGCGTGGGACACCATCACCTCCTGGCCTGAGTACAACCGCACCCCGCTGGTTTCAAGGCCCGATCTCGCCGACCTTACGGGCGTTGGAGAAGTCCTGGTCAAGGACGAATCTCTTCGATCCCAGCTACGTAGCTTCAAGTCCCTGGGCGGAGCCTACGCGGTCCAACTTGCCTACCAGCGTTGGCAAGCAAAGGACGATGGCTCAATCTTCATCCCCAGCTGCGTGACCGACGGGAACCACGGCCTCTCTGTCGCATGGGGAGCCAAGAACCTTGGACTCGAGTGCATTGTCTACGTACCAGCCGGTGTGAGCAAAGCACGAGCAGACGCCATCGCCAGGCAGGGAGCGAGGGTGGAGCGTTTCGACATGAACTACGACGAGGTGACTGAGCTTCACGCCGCGGAGGCCGCAGCAAATGGATGGACAGTCATCACGGATTCTGCGCCTCGGCCCGAAACCCCGCTTGAGCCTGTCATCGACGTGATGAACGGCTACAGCGTGCTTGCCACGGAACTCGTTGAGGACTTTTCCTCGCTACACCCGACACATGTGCTACTGCAGGGAGGATGCGGAGGTATGGCTGGAGCCATCATGCCCGCCATGCTTCGCGCTACACCCAACACGAAGTTCATTATCGTTGAACCCGAACGAGCAGCCTGCCTTCAGGTATCTGCGCGCGCCGGTGAAGTCACAACCGTGACCGGCGATCTTCACACTCGGATGATCGGAATGTCCGTCGGAGAAACCTCACTTCCGGCTTGGCCAATCATCAAGTTCGGTGCAAGTGGGTTTATCGCGTGCGGCGACGATTTTGTAGAGCAGGCGATGCGGATGCTGGGACGGCCTCAGGACAATAGCATCCCCGTCGAATCTGGCGAAACAGGGTGCGCTGGATTGGTCGCCCTTCTCGAAGTGAACGGCGACGACGACGCCAAGACGGCTTTGGGACTCGACAAGTCAAGCAGGGTAGTCATCATCAACACCGAGGGTGCAACCGATGCCGATAGCTATCGTGCCGTAATGGCTGGATAGAAATCAGCTCGACCCTTGGTTGACAGAGGGGCACCTCACCATTGACCCATAGCGATATGCGCCCCACTATGACGCAGCTCGCGTGTCCCGCTAAGCCTCGAAGCAGAACGGGACACGCGAAGCTCACATTCGATTTTTCTCACCTGACCGTCTGAGTCAGCAAGCCCCCTCAAGAACGAAGGAAGGCTTCAATGTCAACCAACACAACCAAACCAAAGTCCAGTTCGCATAAGAAGGGGCTGAAAGTCCCGCACCCATTTGTCATCCTGACAGCCGTCGTCGCCGTCATGGCGATCCTTACTCATCTGATCCCAGCCGGTGTCTATGACAGAGTCACCAATAACCTGGGTGTCGAAGTACTAGATCCCGACAGCTACCATCTGATCGAGAATACACCGGTAACACTTGCTCAGTTCTTCACGTCGATTCCGCGTGGCATGGTTGAAGCCGGCTGGATCATTGCTTTGTGCTTCTTCGTTGGCGCCGGTTTTGAGGTGATCACCAAAATTGGCCTCATCCCAGCAATGGTCGAAAGTTTGGCAACACGATTCGCAAACCGTAAGACCCTCATTATCCCCGTTCTCATCCTGGTTTTTGCACTCATTGACGCCTTCATCGGCACACCCGAACTGATCGTTGTGTACGTACCGATTGTCTTGCCACTCATGCTACGGCTCGGTTTTGACTCAATCACTGCCGTCGCCGTAGTTCTCTGTGGCTCAGCAGCAGGATTTTCAGCCGGTATCACCAACCCGTTCACCATTGCAATCGGGCAGAAACTTTCAGGACTTCCTCTCTACTCTGGTTGGGAATTCCGGATCGTCATGTTCTTTATCACCTGGGCAATCGCCGTGACGTATGTGATGATCTACGCTCGGCGGATACTCAAGGATCCGACAAGGAGTGGGACCTACGAGACCGACGTTGAGAAGCGCTCGCGGTTCATCAACGAAGCCGCAAACAAAGATGTTGTCACCAAACTCAGTGTCCGACAAAGGCTCGCAGGTATCTTCTCATTACTGGTGTTTGCCCTCATGGTCGTTGGCATGGTGGCGTGGGGTTGGGACATCCCTGAAATGTGCGCTGCTTTCCTCGTCATCGGCATCGGAGCCGGGCTGATCGCTCGCATGGATTTGGATACCCTGTGCGAAACCTTGATGATCGGCGCTCAAGGCATGATGATTGGTGCCCTCGTTATCGCAATCTCACGAGCCATCTCCGTTGTCATGACTGATGGAAACATCGTTGACACCATCGTTCACACCACAGCAAGTCTCCTCACACAGCTCCCCTCAGGCATCACTATTTTCGGCGTTCTGATCGCCGTGACACTGCTCAACTTCCTCATTCCGTCTGGAAGCGGCAAAGCAGTGGTCTTGTTTCCGATCCTTGCCCCGCTCGCCGATGTTATCGGTGTGACGCGCCAGACGATGGTGACCACGTTCCAGCTCGGGGATGGATTCACCCTTTATCTCTGGCCAACAGTCGGCTACTTCATGGCAGCCATCGCACTGGCAGGCGTCTCGTATCCCAAATGGGTGAAATTCTTTCTTCCACTTGCACTGATTTTCCTTGCCACAGCCACCGTCTATCTTCTGATAGCTCAAGCCATCAACTACGGGCCTTTCTGACCGAATCACACATGTGGTGGTCCGAGCTGCAGTTCGGACCACCACATGTGTGCTCTTCACCAGCCAGAATTTCACCACAACCAAGCTCTTCAATCCCGGTGCGGACGCCGTCGTCGAATATCAATCGCAAACCGGGTTATTGCAGCTGCAAGGCTTCCCTCACAAGTCGTTTGGCGTTGCCCGTGAAGTAATTCGCGTGAGTGACCTTAACGGCCTCAATAGAGTTGGCCCCAACGAGGACAATATCGAGGGCTCGATTACCCCATGCGTCATTCTCAGCCTGTTCGTAAGCAGCCATGG